>Ga0066903_100004669_pt1 | contig 11650 bp, 10 predicted proteins | sample PanSoiMetaGPlot1_FD_67491 | JGI IMG/M metagenome (GOLD analysis project Ga0066903, IMG submission 67491) | Tropical forest soil microbial communities from Panama analyzed to predict greenhouse gas emissions - Panama Soil - Plot 1 (version 2) | ecosystem: Environmental > Terrestrial > Soil >...
GCGAGCATCGCGGCCAGAATCGTCGCGATCGCCAGGACGGGCGGCGCGGGACGGCTCGCGTTCGAGAGCTCGATCGCGAGGACCCCGGCGCACGCCGCCGGCGTCAGCAGCGGGACGACCAGCGCGCCCGCAATCGAGCGCGATTCCGCCGACCGGAACGCCGCGGCGGTCGCGTTGTCGGCATCGCGGCTCAGCGTCCCGAGCTGCGCGAGGACCCGCGTCGGATACCCGAGGGCGAGCGCGGGCTTGAGCTCATCCGCGAGCGAATCCCACACCCACACGATCAGGCCCTTCGCGCCGAGCAGACCTGCGGCTTCCCGCAGCAGCGGAGGAACCTGCCGCGAGTGCTCGACCCGGCCCAGCTCCGTGCAGATGCGTGCAGCCAGGAGCAGATCCGGGAGGTGCTTGTCGGCGTTCGCGTTCGCCACGGGCGGTTCGGGCGCGAGGTTGGGCTGCTCGACGGACACGCCAGTCGACTCGGTCACAAACGAGGACCGATCCTCGACGGCATGTCGCGGGCGCAGCGAGCCCAGCGCCGAGTCGACCAGACTTCGGAACCGGTTGGGAGGCGGCGGAGGCGGCTCGGGGATCTCGACGGGCGCCGGATAGCACTCGACGAACTCGCGCACCACGACGTCGGGATCGAGGCCGATCGCCTGCGCGTACTCGCGGACGTAGGCCCGGCGGAAGATCCCGGCCGGCCAGTGCCGGATGTTGTCGTGCTCGAGCTCCTCGAGCAGCGACTGCTTGATCTTCGTCTGCTGGGCGATCGTCTTCAGCGAGACGCCCTTCTTTTCACGGTGATGGCGGAGTCGCGCGCCTAAAGTCTGCTGCATAGTCCGATGGACAGAGTTCGGGATCCAACGCGACGGACATGCAACACCGGTTCCTGCAATCGAGTTCGTGTTCGTGCGTCGCCTCCGCGGCGACGCTCGTCTGCCGAATCGGAACGACGTCGGGATCCGCTGCGGTAGGAATTACATTGTACCGAGCAGCAGCCGGTTCTTCGGCGTGATCTCTGCGGGGATCGTCTGCGTGCGGATGTGGTAGCCGGCCTGCGCGAGCCGCAACGCGCGCGCGGCGTCGATCGCGAGCGCGCGATCCATCCATCCGTCGAGCCCGGCGCTGTCGCACGCGTCCGCGTCGTGACAGCACGGCAGCACCGCCACTCGCGCGCGAGACGCGATCGCGCGATCGAGCACGGCGTCCGTCAGCGCGCCGCACGCGTGGATCGAGACGACGAGATCCGGCGCGTCGATGTCGACCTCATGCAGGTTCGCCTGCCTGAAGGCGATCCGGCCCGCGAGCCGCGGCCACGAGGCGACCATCGCGGCGTGCAGGACCGCCGCCGACGCCGGGATCGCCGGATCGACCACGACCGCGCCGGGAGACGAATCGTCGAGCAGCAGCAGGATCTGCGCAACGAGCCCGTGCCCGCCGCCGAGCTCGACCACGCGTCCTCCACGGAACACGCGCCGCACGCGACGCGCGGTCTCCCACGCTTCGTAGAGCTCTTTTCTCGGGAGGCAGCCCGCCGCGCACACGGCGCGGCCGATGCGATCGAACAACGTCCTGCCGGGAAAACGGCCCAGATCGTGGGCGGTCAAACGGTTCTTCGACCCCCGCGAGAAGCTCACCGTATTGATGCTACTGCGTACTTCGCCCCCGGCGCCGATCGCAATAGTTGCGCTCTTGAAATCGTCGTCGCGACGATGCCATCGTCGTCGTCCTATGCGGACCCAACTGCAGGCGTGTTTCGGGTACCAGGACTTCAGGCCCGGGCAGGAGCTGATCGTCGACGCCGTGCTCGGAGGCAGCGACGTCCTTGCCGTGATGCCGACGGGCTCGGGCAAGTCGCTCTGTTATCAACTGCCCGCCGTGATCCTGCCGGGCACGGCACTGGTCGTGTCCCCGCTCATCTCCCTGATCAAGGATCAGGTCGACGAGCTCAATCGGCGCGGCATCCCGTCGGGCGCGCTGCACTCGATGCTGTCGGCGGACGCGAAGCGCGAGGTGATGAGCGCCGCGCGCGACGGCGGGCTGCGCCTGCTCTACGTCGCGCCGGAGCGGTTTGCCTCGGAGCCGTTCCTGCGGCTGCTCGCCGGCCTCGCGGTCTCGAGGTTCGTGGTGGACGAGGCGCACTGCGTTTCGCAGTGGGGGCACGACTTTCGTCCCGACTACCGGCGGCTGAAAGCGGCCGCCGAGCTCTGCCGGCGCAGCGACGGCCGGCCGGGACGGCCGCCGATGGCGGCCTTCACCGCGACGGCGACGGCGGAGGTCCGCGACGACATCGTGGCGCTGCTCGGCCTCGATCAGCCACGCGTGCTCGTGGCCGGATTCGATCGGCCCAACATCTATCTCCGGGTCGAGCGCGTGGACGAGGACGACAAGAACGCGCGGCTGCCCGGGCTCGTGCGCGGGCGGCGCGCGCTCGTCTACACAGCGACGCGCAAGACCGCCGAATTCGCCGCGACCTTCCTGACCTCGTCCGGCGTGCAGGCGGCGGCGTATCATGCGGGCCTGAAGGACGAAGAGCGCACGCGCGTCCAGGATGCGTTCGCCGCGGGATCGCTGCCGGTCGTCTGCGCGACGAACGCGTTCGGGATGGGAATCGACCGGCCCGACGTCGACGCCGTCGTCCACTATGCGATTCCCGGATCGGTCGAGGCGTACTACCAGGAGATCGGCCGCGCCGGGCGCGACGGGCGTCCTGCGACGGCGACGCTGCTCTGGGACTACGGCGACGTGGTCACGCGCGAGTTCCTGATCGACAGCCCGAAGCGCGACAACTCGGGGCACCGCCGCGGGGCGCCGGTCGACCCCGAAGACGCGGCGCGCCGCCGGGCGCTGGAACATGCCAAACTGCGGCGGATGGTGGACTATGCCGACACGGCGGAGTGCCTGCGGGCGACGATCCTGCGGTACTTCGGCGATCCCGCCGTCCGCGAGCCATGCGGGTCGTGCGGCAACTGCCGCCCCGACGCGCTCGACGCGTACGAGATGGAGCTGATCCGGAAGATCCTGGCCGGCATCGCCCGCGCCGGCGAGCGCTACGGCCGCAACCGGATCGTCGCGATGCTGCTCGGCGACACGCACGATCTGCCGCCCGCACTCACCCGGCTCTCGACGACAGGACTGCTCCGTCACGAGACGGGCGAATCCCTGCATGGCTGGATCGACGCGTGCGTCGCCGCGTCGCTCGTCATCATTTCCAAGGATCAGTACCGGACCTTGAGCCTGACACCGGCCGGCCGCGACGTGATGCGAGGACAGCGATCCAACGCGCGGATCGTCCGCCCGGCGCCGCGCCCGAACCTGGCGGCGCTGCTCGAAGGCGGTACCGACGACGAGCTCGATCTCCTTCGCCTGCGGCAGCGCCGGCGTTCCGATCGGTGGAGCTGAGATGAGGAACCCGTTCGCCTCCCTGGCCGTCTTCGCCGCCGCGGTCGCGATCGCGTGGCCGATCGCCCGCGCGACGAACGCGGCGCAGCCGCCGCGGACGCCGATCGTGCTCGACACCGACATCGGCACCGATATCGACGACGCCTGGGCGCTCGGGTACGTGCTGAAGAGTCCGACGCTCGGGTTGCTCGGCGTCACGATCGGCGACGGCGACACGGCGCAGCGCGCGCGGCTCGCGTGCAAGCTGCTCGCGCGGCTCGGGCGCACCGACGTCCCGGTCGCGGTCGGCCGGCGGACGCCGGCGGTCCCTGCCGATCGCGTCGACTATCAGTTCGCGTGGGCGGAGGACTTCCGCGACTTCGCGCCGGTCGCCGCGCCGGCGGCCGACTTCCTGGCCGGCGTCATTCGCACGCATCCCCATGAGGTGACGCTCGTCGCCGTCGGCCCGCTCCACAACATCGGCGATCTGATCCGCCTGCATCCCGACGTCGTCCCGCTGGTGAAACGCGTCGTCCTGATGAGCGGGTCGGTCGGCGCCAACGCCTACGGTCCCGCGCCGGTGGCGGAGTGGAACGTACGTCTGGCGATTCCCGAGGCGCAGGCGGTGTACGCCGCCCCGTGGCCGCTGACGATCGTCCCGCTCGATTCGACGTCGTACGTGCGGCTCGAAGATCAGGAACGCGAGACGCTGCGGAAGGCGGGCACGCCGCTCACCATCGCGCTCGAAGCGCTCTTACGGCTCTGGACGGATCGGCCAACGAGCCGCATGACGCTGCATGATCAGCTCGCGCTCGCCGAAGCGCAGGAGCCGAGCCGCTTCTTCGGCCGGTGCGATCCGATGCCGCTCGTGGTGGATCCGGCGGGGTTCACGCGCGTCGATCCGTCGCGCGGCCGTCCGGTGCGCGTCTGTCTCGAGCCAAAGCGCAACGAGTTCATGACGCACTTCCTCGCCCAGCTGTCGGGACGGTGAGGATCCCTAATCCTTAATCACTAATCCTCGAATCGCGAATCCCGAATCCCCAATTCCGAATCGCGAATCCCTTGTCCTCACGCCCGGATCCATCCGGCAGATTCGGGATGAGGGATCCGGATCAGGGATTCGGGATTCGGGATGCGGGATTCGCGATTCGCGATTCGAGGATGAGGGATTAGGGACTAGGGATTCGAGGGGCCCTGGTTCCGGACCTCCGAAGGTGTGGCGGCGTACCGGCGCTTGAACGCGCGGTTGAAGTACGAGAGATCGCCGAACCCGGCGTCGAACGCCAGCGCGCTGATCGCACGCCCGGCGAACCGCGGATCCGCGAGCTGCCGATATACGCGTGCCAGCCGCTGTTCCAGCACGAACGCCGAGTAGGTCGTCCCGTCGAATTCGAACAGCTTGTGGACGTAGCGGGAGGTGATCCGGTGAGCGGCCGCTACCGACGCAACCGTCAGGCGAGCCGAGTCGAGATGCTCGAGGATGTGGGATCGGATCGCGTGCAGCCGCGCGGCGCGGACGCCGAGGCCGTCGAGCGCCAGCGCGGACCCTCGCGCCGTCGCAATGGCCGCACCCACGACGTCGTGGACGTGCAGCGGGATGAGGCGCCGGACGGCATCGCCGTCTGGCGTGGGTTCACCAGGCGGCACGATCAGGATGGCGCCGAGATATCGCGCGAGCCACTCGATCGCGGATCCACGAATGGGCCGCATCACCGCCGCATCCGGGTTGTGGACGTAGTCGGACAGCAGCGCGCGCGACAGCTTGACGCCCAGGAACTGCACCGGTTCGACGTGCGTCATCGTGAAGCCTTCGCGAGCCGAGAGCAGCACGCCATCGCCGGCGGTCAGCGGTACGTCGGTACGTCCCTGACGGGCGACGCTGTGGCCGCGGCGCGTCATTCCCAGGTAGAGGTCGTCGTCTTCCACCGCGCGCCCTGGCGTACCGTGGCGCACGCCGGACAGCGACGCCGACAGAATGCCGAGCCGCTGGATCGCACACAGCGTGATGTCGGCGCAGACCCGCGCGCCTCGGACCGCCTCGAGCGGAAGGATCGCCTGACGTTCGTTCAGGCGCCACAGGTCCTCGAGCGGCGTCAAGCCGAGAGTGAAGCGTGCGCGCGTAATCCGGCGAGTCTACTCCCAATCGGCGGGCAGTGCCGCGTGTTCGCGTGAAGCCCAGCGGTGTTCCGCCGGCTCCAAGACGCACCGCTCGTCGAGCGTTACCGTCACGCGCATGACGATCGCACGCGTCGCCCGGTGGCTCATCTGGCCCGCGGGTCTCATTGCCCACAGCGTGCTCGTGATCGCGGCGGCAGTCATCGCGCCGGCCGTGCTCTCGCCTGTCGCGGCCGCGACGACAGTTCTGCTCACCGTGATCCTGCTCGTCGTGGAATCGTGGCTCCCCTATCGGACCGACTGGTCGCTGCGGGGCGATCCGGAGATCTGGCGCGATCTCGGACATGCCGTGATGTACGCGGGCCTGGCCGTGAACACGTCGCGGCTGCTCTTCCTCGTTCTTGCGCCGCGCGTCATCGCGGTCGTGCCGTTCGCGAGCGCGTTCCGAGTCTGGCCGGCGGCGGGACCCATATGGGTGCAGGTCCTGCTCGCCATCGTGCTCGGGGATCTCCTCGAGTACGTCTACCACCGAGCGTCGCACCACTCGGCGTTTCTCTGGCGGCTGCACGCGATCCATCACACGCCCGTCCGCCTGCACGTGCTCAAGGGCGCGCGGCATCACGCCGGGTATGCGATCGGCCGCGGCGTGTTCGTCTGGCTGCCCCTTCTGATCGTCGGTGCGCCTCCCGCCATCGTGATCTGGCAGTTCATCGCGGTGACGATCACGGGCCTCGCGGCGCACGCGAACGTCGCATACCGGATTCCCGCATGTGCGCATCGGCTTGCCGTGACACCGGAGTATCACCGCGTGCATCACGCGGCCGATCCGCGCCTTGGCAACGCCAATTTCGCGGCCGTTTTTCCGCTCTGGGATTTCCTGTTCGGGACGCACGCCGATCCGCTGACCGTGGAGGTGACGGATGCGGGGATTCGCAACGATCCCATTTCGCGGGACTTCGTCGCGGAACTCAGGTGGCCGTTGAGCGGATGAGAGACATGAGAGGATGGTCCGGTGCCGGCCGCTTCCCTGGGGGTCACGTTTCTCGAGTCGTTCTGGTCCCGCCATCGAGCCGCCCGCGCCGACGCCGCGGAGTGGGTTCGCGACAACACGCTGCTCGCCGGGCTCGGCGTCGGGCTCCGAGAGACGCTCGACTACCTGCTGCAACGGCAGCCGTCGCTCGCCGACTTCGAGTCCTGGATCCTCGAACGGAATGGCGGGGCGATCGGCGCCGCGCGAATCGAGCGGCTGAACGCCGCGCTCTCCGATCGAGAGCCGATCGAGCAGCCGGCCGACCCCGCGGCCGAACCCGCGTTGAGCGCGGACGATCTCGCGTTCTTCGGCGAGCACGGCTACGTCGTCGTTCACGATGCCGTCTCCGGCGAGAATTGCCGCGCGGCCGTGCAGGCGATTTGCGAATTCGTGGGGGCCGATCTCGAACGTCCCGACACGTGGTACGGCGGCGTGCAGGGCCACAGTATCTGGATTCCGCTGCTGCACCATCCGGTGCTGAGTGCCAACCGGGCGTCTCCGCGCATTCATCGCGCGTTTGCGCAACTCTGGGATCGCGAGGACATCTGGATCAACGTGGATCAGGCCGGGATGAATCCGCCTGAGACAGGCGGATGGCCGTTCCCGGGTCCTCATCTGCACTGGGACGTGAGCCTCGCGCAGCCGATTCCGTTCGGGCTTCAGGGCATCCTGTATCTGGCCGACACCGCGGCGAACCAGGGCGCGTTCACGTGCGTGCCGGGCTTTCACCGGACGATCGACCGCTGGCTCGAGGACCTGCCCTCGGACACCGATCCGCGAAGCGTCGATCTCACGCCGGCGATGGTGCCGATCGCGGGACGCGCGGGCGACCTCGTGATCTGGCACCACGCGCTCCCCCACGGCGGCAGCCCGAATCGCGCGGCGCTGCCGCGGTTCGTCCAGTACCTGGTCGGCCGTCCGACGAGCTGGGACCACAATCCGGCCTGGCGGTGATGTAACCGCGCCTGCGGCTCTCCGTATTCTTCAGCGGAGATGGACGACCTCGACTTCCCGGCGGTCTACGAGCGCTACTCCCGCGACGTCTATCGCTTCGCGCTCTATCTCTGCGGCGAGTTCGCGCTGGCGCAGGATCTGACCGCCGAGACGTTCGCGCGCGCGTGGATCGCGCGCGACCGCATCCGGGTCGGCAGCGTCAAGGCGTACCTCCTGATGATCGCGCGCAATCTCTATCGCGACGTCAGGCGGCGCCCCGGGAACGTCGCGCTGCCGGACGATTTCGAGGTCGCCGATCTCGCGGCGTCGCCCGAAGCGGCGGCCGGCGCCCGTCACGAGCTGCAGCGCGTGCTGCACGCGCTGCGGCAGCTTCCCGACGCCGACCGCGAGGTGCTCCTGATGGCCACCGTCGAGGGCCTGAGCCATCACGACATCGCCGCCGCCCTTGGATTGTCAGTCGACGCAGTCAAGGTGCGCGTGCACCGCGCCCGCGTGCGATTGAACGCCGCCCTCGACAGTGGAGGTATTCCGTCATGACTCTTTCACGCCCGGTAATCGTCGATTTGTGGCCGGTCTATTCGTCCGGCGAGGCGAGCGCCGAAACGCGCGCGCTCGTGGACGCGTTCCTGGAGGGCGATCCCGAGTTCGCGCGGCAGCTGCGCCGCGATCCGCTTGCGGCCGTGGAGCCGCCGGCGCCCCCGCCCGACACCGAGACGCGCGCCTTCGCGCGCGCGCGGCGGCGGCTGCGCGGGTATCCGTGGATGCTGCAGATGGCGCTCATCTTCAGCGGACTCGCGTTCGGGCGCATCGTGTCCGACACGTCGTGGGACGTCTCGCCGCGCAACTTCATCGTCACTGCGAGCATCGCCGCGTGCTTCTGGATCGCGTTCGTGGTCAGCCTGTGGCGCATGCGCGCGCGGATCATGGTCGTGCCGGGTGTGAAGCGCTGATCTGGGATATACTTGGCGTTTCCACTACCCGTTGGGAGGTCGTTCAACGGTAGGACACGGCGCTCTGGACGCCGTTATCGGGGTTCGAATCCCTGCCTCCCAGCCACTTCGCGTAGGCTCGTCTCAAATTTCTTAGGAAATACCACGAGAACGAGACTGCTCAGCGTCCGAGTCGAAACCCTGCCTCTCGGGGCACAACTCGTTCGATCACTTCGACTTCTGCTCGTCGCGTTCGTCCATCTCCAGGATTTCTCCACGTTCAGTGATCGCCCTTGAGCGTACGGCTCTGCACCACCATGTCACTTGCGGACGTTGGGCACATCACGAGAAAAGCTCACGCAGGCTGCTGAGAACCTAAGCACCCCGTTTCAACGCGACAAGGAGCCGCGCCGGGTGCTTTCCAGGCGGTGCCTGCTTCGGATCGCCTCGCATCTCTCCCGTCAGTTCGTCGCCGTGCACCTGCAATTCGAAATGAGCCGTATTTCCCCAGTCGACGTCGAACTCGATCGAACCGCCGTTCACATGGCCGTTTCGAATGGCGGTCAGATGATCTTCGTCACTTCCCGCCGTACCCGTGAGCGCGTTGCGTTCCTGGATGAGATGAAGGACCAACTTCCCGCTCCGTGTTTCGTCGGCGCCGGGGTTTCGAATCGTCCCGGCCCAGTGACCGGACGCGTCAGCGAACGTCACCAACGCCGCGGCGAGCACGCAGAACACCATCGCGCGCATGAGACCTCCTCTTGCAACCTCTCGACAAACTATATATAGTGACCACTAGACAGTCAATACATCAAGAGGACGGCGATGTCGCGACCCCCGAAGACGAGCCTGCTGCCTGGCACGCTCGACATGATCGTTCTGCAAATCCTGCACGTACAACCGATGCATGGTTACGCCATCTCACAGCAGGTTGCGCGGCTGTCGGACGGCGAACTGGCCGCGGATCCCGGCTCCCTGTATCCGTCGCTCGACCGGTTGCAGCGAAAGGGCTGGATCCGATCTCGCTGGATGAAGTCATCAACCGGACGCCGCGCCCGCTACTACACGATCACGAGCAGCGGAGAACAGCGGTTGAACCACGAGGTTGACGCGTTCGAGCGCTTCATTGTTGCGCTTCGTCGCGTGATGCAAGGCGACCTCAGCAAAGCATAGGAGCACGGCCATGGCACTCCTCGACGCGATTCGCTACCGCGTTCTGTCGACGTTCCGACGAAAGAGGTATGACCGGGACATCGATGAAGAGGTGGCGTTCCATCTGGAACTCGAGGCGGCCGAACTCCGGTACGCCGGCCATGACGATCGTGCAGCCGATCAGGCGGCGCGCCGCGCCGCCGGCGGCGTGTCCGCTCTCAGGGAGACCCTGCGCGCTCAATCGATTCTGCGTGTCGTCGATGCCGCGCATCAGGATGCCCGCTACGCGATTCGGACGTTCTTGCATTGGCCGATCTTCACCCTGGTCACGATTCTGACGCTGGCCCTCGGCATCGGCGCGACGACGGCGATCTTCAGCCTGCTGTATTCCGTGTTGTTCGCAGAATTGCCGGTTCGAGACGCACGAAATCTAGTGCAGGTCCAGCTGGTGGGACAACGCACGGTCGATCAATTTCGGGTCGCCGATTATCACCAGCTCCGCCGCGGCGGCTCAGTCCCGGGCGTCACGGACATTGCGGCGTTTACCCAGACCGTGAGCCATGTTCAGGTCGGACAACTCGACGACTATGCTGGCGTCGACCTCGTGTCCGACAACTACTTCGCGATGCTCGGGCTGTCCGCACGACGAGGCCACACAACCGACAGCAACGAGGCCAATCCGAGCACGGTCGTGATTTCGGACGACCTGTGGACACGATTCTACGGCCACAGCCCGGGCGCCATCGGCCAGACGATGGCGCTCGGAATCTCGGTGTTCACCATCGTGGGGGTTGCGCCGCCGGCGTTCAACGGCCTCGGATTTCCCGGGAGATTCGAGTTGGCGATTCCGCTCGAGGCCGCCGCGCTCGTCGCCCCAACCCGAGCGGCAGAAGCCGAGCGCATGGTGACGATTATCGCGAGAATGGAACCAGGAGCTTCGCTCGATCAGGCGGGGCAAGCATTCGACGGGCTGTTTCGATCGTGCTGCGCCGGGAACGGCCACATGGGATCGATGTCAGCGGCGGGATCAGGCGCGCACGTTCGCCTTCGGCCGATCGCTCAAGGAATACCAAGTGCGAAAGAGGATATTCGCCAGGAGTATCGTCGGATCCTCATCCTGATTATGTGCGGCGCCGTGTCGCTGCTGATCATCACGTGTGTGAACGTGGCGAATCTCCTGCTGTCCCGGGCCGTCATGCGGCGACGAGAGTTTGGCGTTCGCCTCGCTCTGGGGGCATCCCGGTGGCGCCTGGTTCGACAATGCCTCGTCGAGAGTGGAGTGCTGATGGGCATCGGCGGCCTGCTCGGGTTGGCGGTCGCGGCCATCGCCCTCCACAGCTTGTCAGCGCAGCTCTCCTCCGAGACCGCGCTGCGCCTCGGACCTCTCGTTGTGCTCAAGACCACTGGCCCGGTCCTCTTCTTCGCGGCAGGAGCCTCGCTGCTCACGGGCGTGCTCTTCGGCGTAGCGCCGGCGCTGCGGGGCACGGCGATCGATCCCGCCCGAGCGCTTCAGTCTGCGGACCGGTCGTACGGCCGCGGCCCCGATCGCGCGATGCGACAAGGGTTTGTCACGACTCAGTTCGTCCTCTCATTGGTTCTGCTCATCCTCGCAGGTCAGTTCGCCAGGAGCTTGCACAATCTCAGGGGTGACGAGGTCGGTTTCGACGCATCGCATGTACTCATGGCGCAGGTTGACGCGCGCGGCTCGAGATATCAGGACGAACAACTCGGCAATCTGTACAACACGATCGTCGTCCGTGCACGCGCGCTGCCCGGAGCGACCTTCGCTGGTCTGGCGTCGTACGCCCCAGCGTTCGGCGGCCTGAACCTGACGTCAAGCGTGAGCGTTGCCGGGTACCTTCCAGCCGTCGGCGAAGCCTCGCCACAATTCAACTATGTCTCCTCCGACTTTCTGGCGACGATCGGGGCGCGGCTCGTGGCCGGACGCTGCTTCACCGACGCGGAAAGCCGCTCGAGCGACCGAGTTGTCGTCGTCAATCGTGCGTTTGCGCGGCGGTACTTTGGTGGCGAGGGCGCTCTGGGCCGACACTTTCGGATTCCCGAAGACGTCAGGATCGTTGGGGTCGCT
>Ga0066903_100004670_pt1 | contig 11648 bp, 6 predicted proteins | sample PanSoiMetaGPlot1_FD_67491 | JGI IMG/M metagenome (GOLD analysis project Ga0066903, IMG submission 67491) | Tropical forest soil microbial communities from Panama analyzed to predict greenhouse gas emissions - Panama Soil - Plot 1 (version 2) | ecosystem: Environmental > Terrestrial > Soil >...
CGTTCGCGGCGACGAACCTCGCGCTGGTCGGCTTCTCCGGCGGCCTCTTCGCCGTTCCGCTCAACGCCCTGCTCCAGCAGAAGAGCGGCGACGACGAAAAAGGCCGGATCATGGCGACCAACAACGTCGTCAACACGATCGGCATCCTGTTCGCGTCTCTGGCGCTGTGGGTGACGAGCGATCTCCTGCACATGCGGGCGGATCACATCGTGCTGCTGTTCGCGATCGTCACGGTGGTCGCCAGCGTCTACGTGTTGAGCGTCGTGCCCGAGTTCCTCGTCCGCTTCTGCCTCTGGCTCGTCACGCACACGATCTACCGCATCCGCATCGAGGGACAGCAGAACGTCCCGTCTCGCGGCCCGGCGCTGCTCGTCTGCAACCACCTGTCGCACATCGACGGCGCGCTCGTCGGCGCGTGCATCCAGCGGTTCGTGCGGTTCATGGTCTACAAGCCGTACTACCAGCACTGGGCCGTGAACCCGCTGCTCCGGATGCTGCATGCGATTCCGGTCGGCGAGGGACGCGAGGCGCTGAAATCGATCGAGGCGGCGCGCCAGGAGCTCGCCAACGGCCACGTCGTCTGCATCTTCGCCGAGGGGTCGATCAGCCGGACGGGGAACCTGCTGCCGTTCAAGCGCGGCCTCGAGCGTATCGTCGAGGGGCTCGACGTCCCGATCGTGCCCGTCTATCTCGATCGTGTCTGGGGCAGCGTGTTCAGCTTCAAGGACGGACGTTTCTTCTGGAAATGGCCGGCGCGCATCCCCTATCCCGTGACGGTCGCGTTCGGCGCGCCGCTGCCGTCGGCGACGCCGGCGGCGGAAGTGCGGCTCGCGCTGTTGACCGTCGGCGCGTCGTCGACGGCGCTCCGCCGCGTTCGGCGTGAAGTGCTCGGCCGCCGCTTCATCTCGGCTGCCAAGGACCACTGGGGCGCCTTCTGCATGACGGACGCGTCGACGCCGCCGATGACGTTCGGCCGCGCGCTCACCGCCTCGCTGCTGCTCTCGCGCTGGCTGCGGCGGCATGCCGCGGATCAACCCCGCGTCGGGCTGCTGCTGCCCGCGTCGGTCGGCGGCGCGCTCGCCAACATCGCCACGACGCTCGCCGGCAAGACGTCGGTGAACCTGAACTTCACGGCGGGCCGTGACGCCATGCAGGCGGCGGTGGACAAGTGCGGGCTGAAGACGATCCTGACGTCGAAGAAATTCCTCGCGAAGGCCGACATCGCGCCGATGGACGGCATGGTCTTCCTGGAGGACGTCCTCGGATCGATCTCGAAGGGCGCAAAGGCACGGATGCTGGCGACGGCCTACCTGCTGCCCGCCGGCGTGCTGTCGGCGCTCTACGCGCGCGAGGGGGAATCGGATTCGCTGGCGACGATCGTCTTCTCGAGCGGCAGCACCGGCGTGCCGAAGGGCGTGATGCTGAGCCACGCGAACATCCTGTCGAACGTCGACGCGATCGCGCAGGTGTTCCAGCTCCGGCACGACGACGTGATCGTCGGCGTGCTGCCGTTCTTCCATTCCTTCGGGTTCACGGTCACGTTGTGGCTGCCGATGGTGGCGGGCTTCGGCGCGGTGTTCCATCCCAACCCGATGGACGGCAAGTCGATTGGCGAGCTGTCGCAGCGGTTCAAGGGCACGATCCTGGTGAGCACGCCGACCTTCTACGGCGGCTACGTCCGCAAGTGCGAGCGCGAGCAGTTCGCGCACGTGCGCTACGCGCTCGTCGGCGCCGAGAAGCTGCGCGAGCCGATCGCGTCGGCGTTTCACGAGAAGTTCGGGATCACGCTGCTCGAAGGCTACGGTTGCACCGAGATGTCGCCGGTCGTCGCAGTCAACGCGCCCGACGTCGTGGACGCGGGCATGCGCCAGCGCGGATCGCAGACCGGCACCGTCGGGCATCCGCTGCCGGGCGTGGTCGCGAAGGTGGTCGATCCTGCGACCGGCGAAGGACCGCTCATCGGCCAGGAGGGTCTGCTCCTGCTGAACGGCCCGAACCGGATGATGGGGTACTTCGGCGATCCCGAGAAAACGCAGGAAGCGCTGCGCGACGGCTGGTATGTCACGGGCGACATCGCGTGCATCGACGAGGCGGGTTTCATCCGGATCACGGATCGCCTCTCGCGCTTCAGCAAGATCGCGGGCGAGATGGTGCCGCACATGAAGGTCGAGGAGCAGATCCAGGCGCTGCTCGACGCGAACCACACGTGCGCGGTGACGTCGGTGCCAGACGACACGCGCGGCGAGCGGCTCGTCGCCTTCTACACCGACCCGCTCGTGACGCCGGCGGACCTCTGGGAGCGTCTGTGCCGGACGGAGCTGCCGCGATTGTGGCTGCCCAAGCGGGACGATCTGCGGTTCGTCGAGCAGATCCCGACGCTGGGGACCGGCAAGGTCGACCTGCGCGCCGTGCGGAAGCTCGCCGTGGGCGCAGAGGCGGTGGCGTAATGGACGAATTCATCGCACTGGCCGTCGGCGTTCTCGTCGCGCTCGTCGCCATCCTGGCGGTGCCGGTCACGCTCGTCGTGCTGGGCTCGCGCCTGCGGCGGCTGCGGGAGCAGGTGGAGTCGATCGACGCGCGACTCGACGAGCTCGAGCGGCGCGGGGTGCGTGAGGTGCGCGAGGTGCGTGAGGTGCGCGGGGTGCGTGAGGTGCCCGAGGTGCGCGAGGTGCGCGAACCGGCACCCCAAGCACCCCAAGCACCTCTCGCACCCCCAGCACCCCTCGCACCCCTCGCACCCCCCGCACCCCCAGCACCGCCAGCACCCCCAGCACTGAGCGCACCCCTCGCACTCCGAGCACCCCTCGCACCCCACGCACCCGAAGCACCCCACGCCGAGGCCGAGAGCCTCGAGACGATCATTGGCGCGCGCTGGCTGCTCTACATCGGCGTCATCGCGATCGTGATCGGCGTCGCGTATTTCGAGAAGCTGGCCATCGATCGCGGGTGGATCGGCGAGACCGCGCGCGTGATCCAGGGCGCGGTGGTGGGCCTCGGCCTGATGTTCGCCGGCACGAAGCTCGCCCGGCGCGGCTACGAGGGCTACGGCCAGATCGTCGCGGGCGGCGGCGGCGCGATCCTCTACCTGTCGACGTACGCGGCGTTCAATTTCTATGCGCTGATCTCGCGGCCGACGGCGTTCGTGCTGATGATCGCCATCACCGTGCTGATCGCGTGGCGCGCCGACCGGGAGCGATCGCAGGGACTGGCGCTCTTCGCCGTCGGCGGCGGCTTCGCCACGCCGTTCCTGCTGCCGGGCACCACCGATGCGCAGATCGCGCTCTTCACGTATGTCGCCATCCTGATCGCCGGGACGGCCGCGCTCGCGCGCCGGCGCGACTGGCCGTTCCTGCATCTGGTCAGCTACATCTTCACGCTCCTGACCGTCGCGGGATGGGCCGACCGGTTCTATACATCTGAGAAATTCCTGCGCACCGAGCTGTACCTGACGCTCTACTGCGGCATGTTCCTCTACATCCTGTACGAGTGCCGCCGCCAGGCGAGCGACGCCGCGAAGGCTGTCGCCGTGCTGCTCTTCACGGCGCCGATCGCCTACTACCTCGCGTCGCTCGCCATCCTGGTCCCTCACGACGCCGCGATGATGATCTGGCTCGTCGCGCTGATGCTCACCGGCGGCGTCGCGACGGTACGGTTCGGGCCGCGCGCGGGCTTCCTCACATGGATCGCCGTCGCGCTGCCGCTCGTGATCTGGTGCGACACACCCAGCGCGCAGACGCTGCAGCAGAACGGACTGATCACGCTTGCGGCGGTATACCTCATCGCGCTGCTCGCGCAGCTCGAGGGCACCGTGTTGCGCGACGAACCGCGCGAACTCGAAGCGGCCGACGTCGCGTGGATGCATCTGAATCCGCTCGCGATGTACGCCGGCGCGTACCTCCTGATCTCGCCCGGGAGCTACGTCAACGCGGGCTACGTCGCAGCCGCGTTCGCCGTGTGGCACGCGATTTTCGCCGCGTGGCTCTGGCGTCTGCGCCCCCAGGTCGCCATCCACTACCTGGCGGTCGGCTTCACGCTGGCCGCGGTCGCGATCGGGCTCATCTTCCAGGGCACCGCCATCACCGCCGGCTGGGCGGTCGAAGGGGCCGTCGTCATCGCCCTCGGGGCGCGTCAGCGCCTCCCGTGGATGCGTGCCGCGGGCGGCATCCTGTTCGCCGTCGCGGTCGTGCAGACGATTCAACTGCTCCTGACACCAGCGCCTGCGAGCCAGGCCGTGCTGCTCAACCCCCGCGCGGCGTGCGCGGCGCTCGTCATCGCGCTCTGCTACGCGCTCGCGTGGCACGACTGGAGCGACCCTGACATCTCCGACCGCGAGGTCAGCATGGGAGCGGCGCTCCTCACGGCGCAGGCCGTGACGCTCATCCTCCTGACGAGCGAGATCAACGCCTACTGGGCGATCCGCAACGGCCACCTCGAACGCGAGCTCTCGCTCTCGATCACGTGGGGCGTCTACGCAACCGCGCTCGTCGTCATCGGCCTCGCGCGGCAGTACGCGCCGCTTCGGTACTTCGCGATCGCCGTGCTCGCGGTCACGATCGCGAAGGTGTTCTTCGTCGACATGGCGGAGCTCGATCGCATCTACCGGGTCGGCAGCGTGATCGTTCTGGGCGTCCTGCTGCTGGTGACGTCCTACCTCTACAGCCGTGCCCGGAAAGTCATTGACGAGCAGCAGGCCGCTGAATAGACTCTATATACGACTATTCCGGTCTGGCATTACTAAGTTGTTGCTCGTCATGGTCTTACTCGCGTGAAGTCTCGTCTCGTGTCCGTCCTGGCCGCGCTCGGCACGATCGCGGTCGCCGCGGTGGTCGTCCTGCAGGTGCTTCGAACCGGGGGCCTGCCCGACCCGCTCGCCCACGGCGACTTCAGCTCACGCGTGCTCGACATCGCGGTGCTGGTCTTCCGCGAAGGGCTCGAGTGCATTCTGGTGGTCGCCGCCGTGACCGCCAACATGATCGGCGTCAGGCAGGCGTATCAGCGTCCGGTCGCCGCGGGCGCGGCCGGCGCGCTCGGCGCCACGCTGATCACGTGGTTCGTCGCCGTCGGCATCATCCGGAGTCTCTCCGACAACGTGTCGGCGCTGCACCTGCAGGCGGCCACCGGCCTCATCGCGATCGTCGTCTTGTTGATTGTGATGAACTGGTTCTTCCACAAGGTGTACTGGACCGGCTGGATCTCCATGCACAGCCGCCGCAGGACGCAGGTGTTGCGCGAGACCTCGACCGCGCGTGTCTGGTGGGGCCTCGCGCTGCTCGGGTTCTCGTCGGTCTACCGCGAGGGCTTCGAGGTCGTGCTGTTCCTGCAGACGTACCGGCTGCGGCTCGGCACCGCGCCCGTCATGTACGGCGTCACCGCGGGCCTCGCGCTCACGGCGGTCGTCGGCGTGCTCACGTTCGTCGCCCACCGGCGGCTGCCGTACCGGCGCATGCTGGTGCTGACGGGCGTGATGCTCGGCATGGTGATGCTCGTGATGGTCGGCGAGCAGGCGCAGGAGATGCAGCTTGCCAACTGGCTGCCGACGACGCCGATCGCGACGCTCGCGCGCGTGATTCCGGAGTGGATGCAGCTCTGGTTCGCGGTGTTCCCGACGGCCGAAACCCTCATCGCTCAGGCGCTCGCGGCCGGGCTCGTCGTTGGATCGTATTACCTGGCTCGCGAGCAGCAGGAGCGGACTCCCGTCGCCGGATAGTTCTGGATCCTGAATCCCTCATCCCTGATCGTGCATCTCAGATCGTCAATCCTCGATCTCTCATTCGGGATCGCCGATTGCTGATCAGTGATGCCGGATTCACGATCAGAGATTGAAGATGAGGGATGAGGGATGCAGGATCCAAGACCGCCGCTACCGCCAGCGTCTATCCCACGCAACTGACACGACGGTCCCTCCATCGCGGAGTCCGCGGGCGACGTCGGCGCGCAAGACGCCCGCGGCGGGGAGGGCGACGCGAACGCCGGCGCCGGCGTCCACGTGCAACTGCGTGTCCGAGAACGCCAGGCCGCGCGTGGCGCGCGCGAGATCGACGAATACTGCCGGCGCGACCCGCGCGGGCAGCCGCCGCAGCGCGGTCCATCGCTGCGCTTCCGCCGTCGCAAACGCCAGCCGCCGTCCGAACGCGCCGTCGCTGATGATGCCGTCGTCGAGCAGCGGATGCGCGCGAAGGAGCACGTCGCGCGCATGGCCGGTGTCTGCGCCGGGCCAGACGAACGTCGGCGACGACAGCGTCGCCGCGCGATAGCCCGCAACGCCGAAGAGCACGAAGCCCGTCGATCGCGTCGTCGATCGCGCCGCCGCCGTGACACCCGACGTCGTGTACGAGGAGGCGCCGATCGCCTGCGTCACGTCCGCCTGCACTCGCACGTGGTCGGCGGCCAGCCAATGCTCGACGCCTGCGCTGAGCGCGACGTCGTTTGAGCGGTCGGTCCACCGTTCGAAGGCGACGCCGCTCGTGAACCGCGTGCGAGCCGTCAGCCAGTTGCCGATCGTCAAACCGGCTCGCGTACGGGTTTCCTCGAACGGCACGCGCCCGAACGTCTGCGTCTCGCGTGACGCGTCGACCCGCCAGACGCCCCCGATCCGCGCCGGCGCGGGCGCGGCGTAGAAGCCCGAGACCATCGGCCGGTGCTCCCACCATCGCCACGTCACGCCGGCGACGTCGCCGCCGCCGGTCGGATTGCTGAACGCCGCGGTAACTGCCCGGTCGGTCAGCGCATCGACGCCGATGCGGATCCAGGAGATGTAGCCCGACGGCGCCCGCTCGCGTTCCACGACCGCGGCATCGATCTGCGCGCGTCCCCGCTCGACGGGATGGAACGTCACGCGGGCCGCCGCGACCGCCGGAAGGTCGCGGACGCGACGTTCTGCCCTGCGGATCGCGTCCGGCGTCAGCACGTCCCTGGGCGCGATACCAATCGCGTCGGCAACGACGGCGTATCGCATGTCTCCGAGACCCTTGATGTCGATCAGATCCAGTTGCGGCTCGCCGACGCGATTCCAGGCGGCGAGCGCCGCCAGATCGTCGTGGCGCATATAGCTCGCGGTGGCGAGGATGCGCCACCCGAGCTCGTCGTGGGGATCGAGGGCCGTCGCGCGTCCCGCCCGCTCGGCGGCGTCCGTCCAGTTCGCGTCGAGCGCGTCGAGTCCAGCCAGCTCGCGCCACGCGCCGGCCTCGTTCGGACAGTCGGCCGTTGCGCGTGCCAGCGTCGCGCGCGCGCCCGCGCGATCGTCTGCCGCCTGCGCGACGCCGTGGTCGACGAGCGCGGCGCATGTCGATCCGGCGTCGCCATCGGGTCGCGTGCGAGACGGCGGCGCGGCAGGTGTCTCCGGCGAGTCCGCCGCGTGGTCGCGCGTCAGCGTTGGCGGCGGAAGGAGCAACAGCATCCACCGATCGGCGCGCGACCACGCCGCGTCGAACCGCGCCGCGTCGATTTCACGGAAGGGCCCGCGCGCCGGATCGTGCACGACGATCCGATCGTTCGATCGGCCCAGCACGACGACGTAGTGGTAGCGGCCCGGACGGTCTTCGATGAGCGCGATGACGGGCCGGCCGCGGCCGATTTCCTTCTCGAGCTCCGCCGTGTCGCCGGCAGCGGCAACGGCCGTCCAGCCGCGCCGTTCGAGATCGCCCGACAACGCGGACGTGCGGATGCCGCCCGCCGCGCGATCGACGAGCGGCGCGAACGCGTCCGGGTACACGTCGGCCGCGCCCCAGTACCGCATCACCATCGCGGCTGCCGCGCCGCCGCAGAGAGCCTCGGTCTGCGGCAGAAAGGGAACGCCGAGCGGCGGTCCCGCCGCGGCAACAGGCGCACAGACCGCCGCGCCGAGCGCGGCGGCCGCAAGTCGCCAGCGCCAGCGCGCCCACCGTAGCGTCAGTGGAGGTGGGCGGCGCGTGGCTCGGAGCATCAGGACGCCAGGACGACGATCAGGATGACGATGAGCAGGATGATGATGATCGTCGTCGTCGAGAGCGTGATCGAGTCGCCGCCGGCGAGCTGGTCGTTCACCATGCGCGCCTGTCCTGCCGCGCGCTGCAAGTCGTCGCCCTGCAGCGTCGAGGCGGCCGCCTCAGCCTTGTCGAGCGACAGGCCGGCCTTGTCGGCGACGTCTCTCACCGTCGGGTTCTGAAGGAAGGTTCGGATGGCTTCGCGATCCGCCTGATCCTGGGACACGCGCTGCTGGACGGCCTGATCGAGCGCCGACTTGTTGATGACGTGGGTCTGCTGCGCCATCGCCGTCGTCGCTGTGAGCGTGACGGCGAGCGCAGCACCAACAATGCGACGGAACACCTGCATGAGCTCCTCCCTGCAAAGTCTGAACGTGCCGACGTCTGCAGATAGCAGCTTTCGTACCGCCGGCCCCGAGGGGCCGGTCTACAGATGAGAAGGGGTCGCGCGCAGCCGCACGTGCGTCGGCCTACAGATCCGTCAGCGAATTACGCAAGCAGCTGCTCGAGCTCTTCCGGATGAAACGCGCGCGTCAGCGCGTCGCGCCGATCGACCAGTCCCTGCTTCACGAGCTGCGCCAGCGATTCCTCGAATGTGAAGGAGCCTGCCTTGCGTGTGATGGTCGTTTCCTGGTGGAGGTGCTGCAGCGCGTTGCGCCGGATGTGTTGACGCGCGCCGTACGCGACCATCAGCAACTCGGCCGCCGGCACGAGGCCGCCGCCGGTCTTCGGCAGGAGCGTCTGCGTCATCACGGCCGCCAGCGCCATCGCGAGCTCCTGGCGGATCGTGTTCTGCCGCTCGTCGGGGAACGAGTCGGCGATGCGCGCGACGGTCGACGCCGCGTCGGTCGTGTGCACGGTCGACAGCACCAGATGCCCCGTTTCGGCCGCCGCGAGCGCGATGCGCATCGTCTCGGAATCGCGCATCTCGCCCACGACGATCACGTCGGGCGCCTGCCGCAGTGACGCGCGCAGTGCCGTGGGAAAGTCGGGCGCGTCCACGCCGATCTCGACCTGTTCCACGACGCAGCTGTGGTGCACGTGTTCGTACTCGATCGGATCCTCGACGGTGACGATGTGGCGCGCGTCGCGCCGGTTGATCTCGTCGACGATCGCCGCCAGCGTCGTCGTCTTGCCGGATCCCGTCGGCCCGCCGATGAGGACCAGGCCGCGCGGCAGATGCGTCAGCAGGGCGACGTTGGGCGGCAGGCTGAGTGACGCGAGTCGCGGCACCCGCGCGGGCAGCGACCGGAGCGCCGCGGCCGCGCGCCCGCGCTCGCGGTGCAGGTTGATGCGGAACCGACCGACGCCGGCGATCCGGAACGACCCGTCCGCGATGCCGTCCTGCCGGTACATCTTGCGGGCGTGGGGCGGCAGCGCCGGGAGTACGGCCTCTTCGACGTCGACGCCGTCGATCGGGCCGTCGGCGAGGGGCTGAATGCGGCCGTTGACGCGGATCGAGGGAGGCGCGCCGGCCACCAGCAGCAGGTCGCTGCCGCCGGCGTCCGCCAGGATCCGGAGCCAGCGCTCGACCTTCCCGGTGTCGCCGGCAGGTGCGGCGGGGCCGCCCGGTTGCCCGCCGGTCGAGGCGTGCAGCTCGGCGATGAGCGAATCGATGTCGTCGGCGTCGCGGGGAGCGGACATGGTCTCCATCCTACCGCCAACCAATTCGCGCCGGCTTCCGTCCAAGGTCCTATATATAGGTCTCCTTCATATAGCGGAGCAGAACATGACGACCCGGCGGTCCATCGACGAGGCGAAGAAAGGCAGCGCCGAGATCGTGATCCTCGCGATCGTGGAGCACGAGAGCCACCACGGGTACGAGATCGCGAAGCTGATCGAGGCGCGGACGGATGGCGGGCTCCGGTTCACGCTCGCCTCGCTGTACGCCACGTTGTACCGCCTCGAGGATCGCGGCTGGATCCGCGGGCGATGGGTGGAACGCGCCGGCCAGCGCCGGCGCTGTTACTACCGGATCACCGACGCCGGGCGCCGCGTGCTCGCCGAGCAACGCGCCGACTGGGGCCGGTTCGTCGCCGCGCTCGCGCAGGTCGCGGGCGTGAAGTACGCGTAGGAGCCCCGCCCGGCGGAGGAACGGTCCATGAACCCAACACACGACTGGAAGGCGCTCGTCCGCGCCCATGCACGACGCACCGGCGCGCCGGATCTCGCCGCGCACGCCGTCGACGAGCTCGCGGCGCACCTCGAGGACATCTATCTCGACGCCCGCCGCGACGGCCGGACCGAGGCCGACGCGATGCGCGCCGTGCAGACGGCGCTCGCCGAATCGCCGCTCGCGATCGTCCCGTCGCCGCGCACGCGCGGCCCGGAAGCGCGGCCGCACGTGAGCCCGCCGGGACGGGGATGGACGGGCGGCGTCGCCGGACTCGCCGGCGACCTGAGGTTCGCCTGGCGCCAGCTGCGCCGCGCGCCGTCGTTCGCCGCCGTCGCCATCGTCACGCTCGGCCTCGGCGCGGGGGCCGCGACGGCGATCTTCAGCGTGGTCGACGCTGTGCTGCTGAAGCCGCTGCCGTACCGCGCGCCCGATCGGCTCGTCGCGATCTGGGAGACGAACGCAGAAAAGGCGCTCCCGAAGGAACGGCTTTCCCCCGTCAACTTCATGGACTATCGATCGCTGCAGGCGACGTTCGCCGACGCCGCGGCCTGGTGGCGCCCCGAGACGAGCCTGTCTCAGCCCGGCTCCGAGCCGCTTCGCGTCAGCACGATCGAGACGAGCGCCAACCTCTTTCAGATCCTCGGCGTCTCGCCGCAGCTCGGGCCCGGCTTTCCGTCCGACGGCCCGTTCTACTCGCGCGATCAGATCGCGGTGATCAGCGATCGCCTCTGGCGGGAGCGCTACAACGCCGATCCCGGCATCGTCGGCCGCCTCCTCGACATGAAGGACGGCAAGTACGTCATCGCCGGCGTCATGCCGCCGCAGTTCAACTTCCCTGACGACGTCGACGTGTGGCTGCGGCTGCAGTGGGATCTGACGCAGCACAGCCGCGGCGCGCATTTCATGGAAGCGGTCGCGCGGCTCCAGCCGGGAGTCCCGCTCGAGCGCGCGACGCAGGATCTGACGTCGCTCAGCGGACGCCTCGGCACGCAGGCGCCGGCGACCAACCGCGGATGGATCGCGCGGCCGGTGCCGCTTCTCGACGACATGCTCGGCTACTACCGTCCGGCGTTGTTCGTCCTGCTGGGCGCCGTTGCGCTGCTGCTCGTCACGGCGTGCCTGAATGTCGCGAGCCTGCTGCTCGCGCGGGCCACGGCACGCGCCCGCGAGCTCGCCGTCCGCGCCGCGCTCGGCGCGTCGCGCGCGCGTCTGCTGCAGCAGATGCTCGTCGAAAGCCTCCTGCTGGCGTTCGCCGGCACGCTCATGGGCGCCTTCGGCGCCGTCGCATTCCTCAAGCTCGTGCTCGCGTCGGTGCCGGTGGAGATTCCGCGGATCACGCAAGCCTCCGTCGACCTGCGGCTGCTCGGCGTCGCGCTCGCGATCGTCGTCGGCACGGCCGTACTGTTCGGCCTGCTGCCGGCCTTCGTGCTCTCGCGGACGCAGGCGGGCGATCTCCAGGATGGATCGCGCACGGCGACGGGCGTGCGGGGCCGGCGGTGGAACCGCGCGCTGGTGGTGATGGAAGTCGCGCTCGCGTGCGCCGTGCTGATGGCGTCCGCGCTGCTCGTGCG
>Ga0066903_100004671_pt1 | contig 11648 bp, 14 predicted proteins | sample PanSoiMetaGPlot1_FD_67491 | JGI IMG/M metagenome (GOLD analysis project Ga0066903, IMG submission 67491) | Tropical forest soil microbial communities from Panama analyzed to predict greenhouse gas emissions - Panama Soil - Plot 1 (version 2) | ecosystem: Environmental > Terrestrial > Soil >...
AACCTGAACCTCCTGGGCGGGTTCGTCACTAAAGGGCTTTCCCGCGAGCCTATCGAGGGATCACCTCCGCCCCGCCTCTGTGAGACCCCGTCCGGCATGCTCAACGCGGTGGGCCTGCAAAACGTTGGCGTTCGCGCCTTTGTCGAGGAAAAACTGCCAGTACTAAGGAATTTCGATACGGCCGTAGTCGCCAATGTCTTCGGCTACGTGGTCGAGGATTACGTCGAAGTGATCCGGGTGCTCGAGGGTAGCGAGGGCTTGGCCGCCTACGAACTCAATATCTCCTGCCCCAACGTCAAGAAAGGCGGCCTCCAATTCGGAAGCGACCCCCTCCAGGTGGCCGAAGTCGTGGGGGCAGCCCGCCGTGCCTCCACTCAGAGGCCATTGTGGGTCAAGCTCTCGCCGCTCGTTACAGATATTGGGCTTATTGCCCGGTCAGCCGTAGAAGCGGGGGCCGACGCCTTGATCGTAGCCAACACCTACCCGGCCATGGCTCTTGACTCAGGTACAGCCAAGTCGCAGCTGGGGAGCCTCACGGGAGGTCTTTCCGGTCCGGCCATCAAACCAATCACCCTCCGCCTCGTCTGGGAGACGGTCAAGGCAGTCCAGGCACCAGTTATCGGTCTGGGAGGGATCGAGACGGCTGCGGACGTGCTGGATTACGCCGCTGTCGGCGCGCCGGCAGTACAGGTTGGAACGGCCAGCTTTGCTGACCCGAGGGCCAGTGAGAGGCTGGTCGGGCAGTTGGAACAGGCCCTTTTCGAGGTTAAGGCGTTTAATTTGAACGAGATAAGAGCAGCTTTTGTTGCACAAAATGGTTGACATAAGTCCTTTTCTGTGCTACCATTTTTTGGATTTGCGTAGCACAAAAAACACACTATGAGACGACCACTTTTCATGACTTGGGCTGCTCTTCGTTGGGTGCCTCTCATGTTCCTCGTGGCACCGGCCTTGGAGGCTCCGTTGGTTGCCCATTTGAGTGAACCGGCCAAGCCCGTAAAGACCTGGGTTGGTAACGCCAGTTGGTATGGTCCGGAATTCAATGGTCGCAAGACCGCCAATGGAGAGCGCTTCGACTGCGAAGCGCTGACCGCCGCACATCCAAACCTGCCGTTCGGCTCCATCGTTCGCATTGTCAACACCCGGAACGGCAAGTTTGAACTGGTACGCATCAATGACCGCGGCCCCTATCAAGAAGGCAGGGAAATTGATGTATCCTATCGCGTAGCCCGGAAGATTGGGCTAATCCAGTCCGGGGTGAGCCAGGTCCGGCTGGAGCTAATGGTACTGCCACAAAAGCAGAAGCGCTGACCCTCAAGTCGGCGTCAGGAACTTTACATCAAGGTTTGTGAGTCTGCCTGCGCAGGCAGGTACAAACCCTGAGACCCGAACCGTGAGCTTCGACGCCCATCCGAGAAGCAGCCTAATCGTCGCTCTGGACTTTGACTCACTGTCCTCTGCTCTAAAGTTTGCCAAACAGGTTGCCGACGTGGTGGGTATCTTCAAAATTGGCAATCAGCTCTTTAGCGCCGCTGGTCCGGCGGCGGTCAAGGAAATTGCGGCACTGGGCCCAGGCATCTTCCTGGATCTGAAATTCCACGACATCCCGAATACCGTGGCTGGCGCAGTGCTGTCCGCTGCGGCGATGAGCGGCGTTCAGCTCATGAACATACACGCTCTCGGCGGCCGCGCCATGATGGAAGCGGCGTCGCAGGCGATCAGCGCCGGCGTGCCCATGGGCGCCGATCGGCCGCGGCTTCTGGCCGTCACGATCTTGACCAGCATGGATCACAAAGCCATGCGTGAGGTCGGCATTGGCGGTCCGCCGAAAGCGCGCGTGGTGAAGCTTGCCAAGCTTGCGAAATCCGCAGGCGTCGATGGCGTCGTTGCGTCCGTGCAAGAGGCCCGAAGCATTCGCAAAGCCTGCGGACGCGACTTCCTGATTGTTACGCCTGGTGTCCGTCCCCAAGCGAAGGGCACCGCAGTCAAGGGGGACGACCAAGCGCGCACGGCAACTCCAAGCGAAGCCATCAAAGCCGGCGCCGATTTCATTATCGTTGGAAGGCCAGTCTTAACCGCTGAGGATCCGCGCGCCGCCGCACAAGCCATCGTCGACGAAATAGCCTCCGCCAAGTAGCTGTTAACCGTCTCCACTTCGACCGAAATCCCCCGTTTTCTTCGTGGGTATTGCTCAGGAAGCTGCGGCGAACACGCCTGCCGTATCCTGGTCCTTCGATCGCCAATCTTTTCCCTTGTGCCTGGCGATCGTTGCAAAGGCCGCAAAACCCGTCCCGACAGCGGCCCAATTTGACCATTCCTTTCCTGCTGCGTAGCATCACGCTAACAGCTCACGAAGGCAGCCAACGCATTGAAAAACGTCATTATCGGCACCGCCGGTCACATCGACCATGGTAAGTCCGCCCTTGTCGAAGCGTTGACCGGCACTCATCCCGACCGTCTTGCGGAAGAAAAGCGTCGAGGCATCACTATCGACCTCGGGTTCGCCTTTCGTGAAGAAGGCGATGTGCGTTTTGGCTTCGTGGATGTGCCCGGTCACGAGAAGTTTGTCAGCAACATGCTCGCCGGGGCCGCGGGAATCGATCTGGTGCTGCTGGTGATTGCCGCCGACGAATCGATCAAGCCGCAAACGCGCGAGCATTTTGATATCTGCCGTCTCTTGGGTGTTCAGCGAGGCGTCGTGGCTCTCACGAAAAGTGATCTCGTCGATGCCGACACCGCGCAATTGGCGCGCCTCGAGGCGGAAGACTACCTGAAGGGCTCCTTTCTTGAGACAGCGCCGATTGTCGCGGTCAGCGCGAAAACCGGCGCCGGAATGGACGAACTGCGCAAAGCGCTCATAGCTGTCGCCGCTCAGGTACCTGGCAAAGACGCCTCGCGCGACTTCCGTTTGCCCATCGATCGCTCGTTCGCGATGAAAGGTTTCGGAACGGTGGTCACCGGCACCCTGGTTTCCGGGACTGTAGGAGTGGGAGAGGAAGTAGAGCTTTTTCCTGGACGCCAACGGCTGCGCGTCCGCGGTCTTCAGTCTGGCGGAAAGGCCGTCGAGCGCGCGAGCGCAGGACAACGCACCGCGATCAATTTGGCGGGCATTGAACATACCGCCGTGAAGCGCGGCATGGCCTTGGCCGCGCCGAGCAAATGGCGGACGACTCGGCGCATCGATGCACGACTTGAGCTTTTGCCTTCGACTCCGAAGCTGAAGCATCGCGCGCGCGTGCATTTTCACACTGGAACGACGGAAACCGTTGCGGAAGTCCTGTTCTACGGGCAGACCACTCTTGCTCCAGGGCAACGCGCCCTCGCGCAGTTGCGCCTGCAACATGAAGCGCTCGTGCTTTCGGGCGATCGCTTCATCGTGCGGCAGTTTTCGCCGGTGATTACCATTGGTGGAGGAGTGGTCCTCGACTCGATAGCGCGTCGGCCCACGCTTCGCGACACCGGACGCACAGCATTTCTCGAAGTCCTCGAAAAGGGCCATCACGGCAAGGTTCTCAGCGTTATGGCCGAGCGGGCGACGCTGGGGCTGACTTGGGATGAAATTTTGATGCGTACCGGATGGGTCGAATCCGAGGCCCGCGACGCGATTCGCCAGGAAACTGCCAGCAAGCGGCTCGTGCCGGTGTCTGAAGAGCCTGTCGTGCTTGTTCCTGCGGCCCTCTTCGAGCGGGTGCAAACTCAGATTCTCGACAAAGTGGCAAAGTTTCAGAAAGAGAATCCGTTGCTCCCGGGAATCGCACGCGAAGACTTGCGAGCTCGCATCGGACGCCGCGTGCGGCCAGAAACGTTCCGCGCCGCCCTCGCTGCGGTCGCCGCGCAAAAGAAACTTGACGTGCAAGGCGAGCTGGTGAAGCGCGCCGGGACGGGGATTGAGCTCCTTCCGGAAGAATTGCGCGCCAAGGAAGAGATTGAGAAGGCCTTCGCGTCGGCCGGGCTGGCCGTGCCCTCCGTCCAGGAAGTGCTCATGAAGTTACCCGTCGACGCGCGGCGCGCCGAGAAAATCTTGCAGATCCTGTTGCGCGACAAAGATCTCGTCCGGGTCTCCCCGGAACTCATTTTTCATCGAGAAGCTCTTGCGCAAATGAAAGGCAAGCTCGCGAGCTACAAGAAAGCGAAAGGCGAGCGAATCTCCGTGCCGGTATTTAAGGACCTGACGGGTATCACGCGCAAGTACGCTATTCCCCTGCTGGAATATCTGGATCGCGAGCGGGTAACGCGGCGAGCTGGGGATGAGCGTGTTATACTTTGACTTCCAGGGGAGCGCTGGTCTGAAAGACCCGACGCCCGGAGACCGCTAAGGCGGAGGATTTATGGAGTTTCCAATTCACTGGCTGATTGTGCTCGTCGTGGTGCTGATCCTCTTTGGCGGGCGCAAGATTCCCGAATTGATGCGAGGCCTCGGAGAAGGTGTTCGCGGATTCAAAGAAGGGATGTCCGGAAACCACGGGACCACACCCCCTGCACCGCCTGCGGCGCAAACCAGCGCTCCTGTCGAGAAGTCCTCGGAAGAAAAGAAGACCTGATAGCAGGTCGACAATCGACAATAGTGAGCCGAGGCGCTTTCCGACGAAGGCGCCTTCATTGAGGGACCCTAGTATAGCTGCGGTGCTCGAAAAGGAAGTGCTTTCCATATATCGCAAGGCGTTAATGCTCTTTGGCACAGCGCGTCTTTTTCACATGGGAAGCGCGAAGATCCACATGGCCGCCGCGGGAAGAGGATGGTTGATCGCTTGCATGGCGGCTAGCCAGCGCTCGCGGAGAACGAAGCCGCTCCAGAAGATCTCGAAGACATTGATGATGATTCCGGCGATCAATCCGCCGAGCAAAACGCAGGCCCAGTTGATTCGCGTCATCCATTCTTCCTGGCAAGAGCGCGCTTAACGAGATACAGCTGGCTTGTACACCGCTCCGATGACGACGCCAACCAGTAGCCACTCGAGGAAGTACGCTACGGCTTGAATGAGGGTTAAGCGCAAGCCGATATTGAGGTTCACGTAATTGTGAAAGACGAAGGTGCAGACGCTGAAGGTTCCGATAAGCATGCCAAAGCGCAAGCCCTCGCCGACACCGTTGCCACCCTCATAACCCTTTGCGTAGACGATCGCGAGCACCACCATCGCCACGAGCGTAGCGGCCATTCCTATGGGAAACACTTTCTGAATGCCTTCGGAGGAGCGGTATACCGCGGGAAAGCGGAAATACTCGGCTTTCATGGCTGGCAGAGTGAACGCCACCGTGCCAAAGACAAAGTAGGCGACGAAGCCAGCGAGGGCAGCCACAAAGACACGCTTGTAGTTCATGCGTGCGCTTTCTGTACGGCGAGCAAGCAGTCAAGTTTATCGAAGGATTCGTCAGTGCCTTGGCTGATGAACCCGCACATGGTCTCGTCGGGGATTCCGGTCTGCGTTAGGACTACTTTGGTTTGGCTGCCCAGTTCGATGAAGTCGACCGTCACTCGAGTAGTGGCAAAGGAGCCCAGGACGGCTTCATAGACGATGCGTTCCGGCACGACGATTTCCTCGTACCGGCCGGTGATAGTGAAGTCGCCTGCTCCAGTAATCTGCATCCGCTGCGTGAAGGAACCGCCCACGCGAAAGTCCACTTCGATCTCGCACTTGGCCGCGTCCTTGCACCCGGACCATTTTTGAAGGTTCTCGGCACGCGTCCAATAGCCAAATACCAACAGGCGAGGAGCGTTGAACACCCGTGTGATTTGGATTTGCTTGCCATCGATTTTCACTTCCGATTTCATCTTTTCCTCCTTCTCTCTTGCTCTTTCTTTTGCATTTCCTCGTTCAGCAATTCGTCGAGGGCATCGAAACTGAAGTTCCAACCGGCAGCCAGTTCGGCAAGCCATCGCTGCGCTTGTTGCACGCCGGTAGCGCGGGCACGAATCAGGTGAACGCGCCCACGTCTTCGGCGCTCGATCAAGCGCGCGGATTCGAGAACCCGCAAGTGCCGGGAAATTGCGGGTAAAGAGATGCGAAACGGGCTGGCCAAAGCCGTCACGCGGATCTCGCCTTCCCGGGACAGGCGCGAGAGGATACGGCGTCGTGTTGGGTCGGCCAGGGCCGCGAAGATGGCGTTGATACGTTGCGGATGGTTAACCACGGCCTTAACTATTTACAGCAAGCTGACCCTGCATGCAAGCGATATTTAACAGCGGTGTTAAACATTGAAGTGCTTCGGCATCGCGGCGCTCACTGAGCAGGAAGTCACTTTCCGCGGTGCTTGGCTACGATCAACGTAATATCGTCATGCTGCTCGTGAGAACTGAAGCGCTGAACTTCCCCGACGATGGCGTCCATAAGAGCTTGCGGGGACGCGTCGGTGTGCGCGCGCAAGGCCTCCAGCAAACGCTCCTCGCCGAATTCGTCGTCGGTGGAGCTGCGGGATTCGGTGATGCCGTCGGTGTAGAGCGCGAGCGTGTCTCCGGGGTGGAGCCGGCACTCGCCGATTTCGCAATCCCACTTTTGAAAGACGCCGAGCACGGTGGCCGTGGCTCCGAGTCTGTCGAAGCGATGGTCGGCGCGGAGCACCATCGCGGGCAAATGCCCGCAATTCGCATAGCGCAGCCGGCAGCCGGTGTCGTCGTACTCGCCGAAGAAGAGTGTGGCGAAAGCTCCGTCAATGGTGTTTTCGCAGAAGAGCTGATTGACGGCGCAAAGAAAGCGCTGCGGTTGGTCGACCGCGATCGCGCACTGGCTGCGAACATTGGCTTGCAAGTTAGCCATCAGCAGAGCGGCGGCGATGCCCTTGCCCGAAATGTCTCCGATCACAAAGCCCAGCCGCCCGCCACCCAGGTCCAAAAAGTCGTAGTAGTCGCCGCCGACTTTGCGCGCTTGAATGCAGGTGCCCGCGTAGTCCAGGGTCTTCAGCTGTGGAAGCGTTTGCGGAAACAACCGCGCCTGCACTTGTTTCGCGATCTCTATTTCTTGGGTGGCCCGGCGTTCGGCTTCGAGCTTTTCGGTGAGGGCGCGACGCTGTGCTTCGAGCGCGTGCGTGACTTCGTCGAAACTAACCAGCGAAAAGATGTTGCCGTCGATGTCGCGAAAGCGGGCGAATACGCCGCCCCAAATTGGAGATTCTTCGCCGAGCAGCATGGAAGAAGAAGGAAGATTGGTCTGTGCCTGCCGGTCGAACTTGATGCGCTTCAAGCGTGGCGTATTCAGGAAACGCACGCCGCGCGCAGACCATTCGCGGAACTTGGCTGCGACGTCGTCAGTGATGAAGACGGCATGAGTCGAGCGGCCGATGAGCTGGTGCTGCGGAGAGTCCGTCTTTGGCACGACCAGGGAAAGCAGCGCGGTTCCGTCCGGCGGGGCCACCGCAACCCAGCGCTCGCCAGACTGCAAGCGCGTGTCGAAGGCCAGACGGAAACCGAGTTGCTTCAAGTAAAAGTGCAAACTCCGATCGTGGTCCCGGACGAAGACCGTGACGGAATTCAGCCGGAGATAGGGATCTTGGCGCGCTGAAGACGGATTTTCAGCCATGAGCCGGATTATAGCCGGAACCTCTTCTACCGTTGATAGCGGAAGATGCTCAGTCGTCGGACCAGCCGAGTTCTTCCAGAGCCTTCGCGAGGTGCGCGAGCGGCAAGCCGACAACATTGAAGTAGCAGCCTTCGATCCGAGGAATGAACCGGCCGCCGCGCCCCTGAATGGCGTAAGCGCCGGCTTTGTCATACGGCTCGTCTGTCGCCAGATACTGGATGATGTCATCGTCGGAAAGCGCAGCGAAGTGAACGAGCGTGGATTCCACAAAACTCCGGCGCTCGGCATCCGGGAGTCGAATCAGCGTGACGCCGGTGACGACCGAGTGGGTCCGGTGAGAAAGCTGCTCAAGCATTTTGCGCGCGTCATCGCTTGAACGTGGCTTGCCTAGGATTTTTCCCTCGAGGGTCACAACTGTATCGGCGGCGATGACGATGGCTGGACCCACCGCGCGCGCAGCGACCAACTCGCCTTTAGCGGTTGCCAGACGTTCGACATGTTCTTGCGGCGATTCACCCGGGTATGGGGTCTCGTCCACCGCGGAGGAAAGAACGGTGAACGAGAATCCGGCAGAGCGCAGAATCTCTGCGCGACGCGGCGATGCGGAAGCGAGGATCAGCTTCATGGCGCAATATTTCGGGGAAGAATACTACAGCGAGAGCGCGGAAGTAGCTTGTGCTTTCGTCCAGCCAAAGAGGCGCGCGATGACGGCCGCTGAGGCGAATGGGTACAAAGCTTGATACCGAGCAGCTAGGGCTTTGCGAGCCGCTTCGGGAGAGATCTCAGCGGCCGCGTGACACTCGCTCGGAAAGACGCGAGACACTAGGTCGAAGCGATTGGATGCCCAAGCATCGGTTTCCTGCTCTGCGCCCGAATGCGTGACGACCAGCTGCCTTTGCAGCTCGACGATCGCCTTCTTAAATCGTTTGTTGCCGGTTAGTGTTTCCAGCTTGCACGCGTGGCGAAGTTCTAGAGTAGCCAGCGGCCCGTGCTTGGCGAGCGCGATCCAGAGATCGCAAGCATCGCGAGAGATGCGCCCGGCCGTGTAGAAATCCTCAGCGCTCTCCGGCGCCACGGCGGTTTCGTGTGCCGCAAGCAGGAGCGAGAGACAACCCGGCGACAGAAATGTCCCGCGGTCCCGAAAATACTTCGCATAGAACGCGCGGCGTCTTCCGGGCAGCTCATCTTTCCACTTCCAAATCAGTTGCGCGTGCTTGTCCCAGCGAGCCTCCTGGCGGCGCGACACCGCAAAGTACAAGGAGGGTAGCGGTACGTTTTTTACAGGAAACAAGACGCAGAATCCGACATGGTCGACGAAGCGAGCCGCTTCGGCAAGAGTCCGCACCGGCGCGGACCATCGGACTTCGAATCCGTCCTTTCTTCTGGGTAGTTTCCAGTCGGCCATCATCTAGGCTGCGCGATTTGTCTCTTAGGACGCGCTCAAATGACAACCGACTCTTGGTATTCGCCGAAGACTCGGCGCAGCGCGTCGGAGATTTCGCCGACTGTAGCGTAAGCTTCGACGGCGGCGAGGATCGCTGGGAGGAGATTCTCGTTCGTGGTTGCGCGCCGCGGCAGCTCAGCTAGCGCAGTCCGCATTTTCGCGGGGTCACGCCGCCCGCGGAGTGCGTGAAGGCGCGCCACTTGCGCGCGTTCGATTTCGGCGTCGATACGCAGAGTCGGAATCGTGCGGTCGTCTTCCGCAACGAAGTCGTTGACGCCAACGACAATCTGCTCCTTCCTCTCGACTGCGCGCTGAAAGTCGAACGCTGCCTTCTGAATCTCGGATTGCACGAAGCCTGATTCGATGGCACGAACCATTCCGCCCATCGTATCGATGCGTTCGATATAGAGGCGTGCGCCAGCCTCGATTTCGTCGGTCAGGTGCTCGATGGCGTAGGAGCCGGCCACGGGATCGATAGTGTTGGTCACACCGGTTTCGTTAGCGATGATTTGCTGGGTGCGCAATGCGATCAGCGCGGCGTCTTCGGTAGGCAGAGCGAGCGCTTCGTCGAGCGAATTCGTATGCAGCGATTGGCATCCCCCGAGGACCGCGGCGAGCGCCTGAATCGCCACGCGAACGATGTTGTTTTCGGGCTGTTGCGCCGTCAGCGAGGAGCCGGCGGTCTGGGCGTGAAAGCGCAACAGCAGCGAGCGCTCGTCCCGGGCGTGGAAGCGGTCGCGCATGATGTGTGCCCACAAACGCCGAGCCGCCCGGTACTTGGCAATCTCCTCGAGCAGGTCGTTGTGCGCGTTAAAGAAGAACGAGAGCTGCGGAGCGAAGTCGTCGACCGGCAAGCCAGCGTCCAGAGCGGCCTGCACGTACGCGATACCGTCGGCCAGGGTGAATGCTACTTCTTGGATGGCCGTCGAACCCGCTTCACGAATGTGATAGCCGGAGATCGAGATAGTGTTCCACTTGGGCAAATTGTCGCGGCACCAGGCAAAGATGTCCGTCACAATGCGCATCGCCGGCCCTACGGGATATATGTACGTGCCCCGCGCGATGTATTCCTTCAAGACGTCGTTCTGCACCGTGCCCGAGAGCTTCGCCAGGCTTGCGCCTTGCTTCTTCGCCACAGCGACGTACAAGCAAAGCAGAATCGACGCCGTCGCGTTGATGGTCATGGACGTCGAGACTCGTTCCAACGGAATGCCTTCGAACAGCGTTTCCATATCCTCGAGCGAATCGATAGCCACGCCGACCTTTCCAACTTCCCCTTGTGCCAGCGGATGATCGGAGTCCAGCCCGATTTGCGTGGGTAGATCGAAGGCGACGGAAAGGCCCATCTGTCCTTTGCTGAGCAAATAGCGGTAGCGCCGGTTGGACTCGACGGCGGTGCCGAATCCCGCGTATTGCCGCATGGTCCAGAAGCGCCCGCGGTACATCGTGGGATAGATGCCTCGCGTGTACGGGAATTCGCCCGGATAACCAAGCGAGGTGTCCGCTTGCCAACCGGCGAGACTTTCTTCGGTGTAGAGGCGTTCGAGGGGAACTCCGGACAGAGTGGTGAACTCTTCCTTGCGCTCCTGTGCCACCGGCGGTTTTGTTTTCGAGTCGAACATCAGATTCACAGGGCTCGCGAACGCCGAAAGGACGTCCACGCGAAGAACACAAACATAGCTGCCAGTCCCCAAGCTGCCGCCACAAGCCAGAGCACGCCGTCACCCGTCCACGCGCGAAATCCATAATTGATCCAGGCCAGCGCCAATACCGCAAAGATCGCGGCCATGCACTCGTGGAAGAGTTGACGCAACGTCCGCCAAACGCGGCGAAAGCCGGTCACCGACTGCGCCGCTGCCGGAGTCGCCGTCGCAGACATATGGAAATTCTAGCGCAGAATGGAGCACCCCTGTGCCGCAAGAGCAGCGAAGTCAACGCCAAATGGCTCAAAGCCTGCCCCAAGGGGCCTGTGAACGCATTAGTGACAACCACTTTGCGCTCTCTTGTATCCAACCGGACGTGAGCCTAGAATGAGCCAGACGTCAGGAGAGTCGGCCTTGCAACTCGACGATCACCTAAAAAATCTCCTTCGCGAATTGGGACACGCGATTAACGACACGGTGTCCGAATCTGATCGCATCACTGGTGCTATCGCGGGCGTTCGCGCGCACGGATACGACATTGTGCTCAAGCTCGACGCCACCATCGGATTGGCGAAGCGGGACGCTGCGGCGGAAGCCGCCGCGAGGCTGACGACACAGGACCGGCGCTTTCTGGAATCTCTGCGTATTCAGGTGGACCAGGAATCCTTTGGGGAAGAGACCGAAAAGAGGCCGGCTTCGCGCCTGACCATGACACCCCAAGACGTGCGCTTTCTCAAATCGCTGCGTATCGCCACGGATGACATCGAATGAAGATTTTCGCCACAGCGGCGGGTGTTGGTTTGCTGGCGTTGGCCTCCTTGGCCGCGCCTTGCGCTTCGGCGCAAGGGCCTGTGCCCGTGGTCGTGCCCGTTATCGTCGATACCGCCGCGCCGATCGTAGTGAATGCGATTAAGCCGAAGCCGCCGGCCGGCACCGTAAAGTTCGAGGGTTTCGTGCTGACCGCGAACATCGCGCAAATCACGGTGCGCTCCAAAATAGACGAGCGGTCGATTCAGACCTTCACGCTGACAAAAGAAGTCTCCGCCAAGA
>Ga0066903_100004672_pt1 | contig 11648 bp, 7 predicted proteins | sample PanSoiMetaGPlot1_FD_67491 | JGI IMG/M metagenome (GOLD analysis project Ga0066903, IMG submission 67491) | Tropical forest soil microbial communities from Panama analyzed to predict greenhouse gas emissions - Panama Soil - Plot 1 (version 2) | ecosystem: Environmental > Terrestrial > Soil >...
TGCTGATCTTCAGCGAACGGCATTTGCGCCGAGTCCTGACCTTGTATTCGCTCTATTACAATGAGACGCGCACGCACTTGGGGCTGGGCAAGGACGCGCCGTTGCGACGAACCCTCCAACGATCTGGGACTATCGTCACCACACCAATCTTGTGCGGATTGCATCATCGATACGCCCGGAAATGATTTTCGGGAAGGACACCATGCTCAAGGCGCTGCTGTCGTACATGAAATACCACAACGAAGCCCGGACACATTTGTCACTAAACAAAGATCCGCCGATCCCGCGCGCTGTCCGGGCGGCGGGCCGCATTCTCAGTCTGCCGATTTTAGACGGATTGCATCATCACTACAGCCGGATTTGATTTCTGGCAGGCACAACGGTCGTGCGCGGAGCGACCCTCCTCATGAGGGCCTTGTATTCGCCAGAAGCTCGGTGAACGAGCCCGCGACCGCATAGAGATTTCCATGGCCCGTCGTATTACGGACAGCGGTCGGGTTTCGACTCTCCCAGAACAAGATGAGCTGGCCCAAATCGAGGCGCGACGGATCGAGCCCCGCCGCGGCAGCCTCCGCCGCGATACGATCGAGGTCGGCGGGGCTCAATTCGCGATGCTCGTGATCCCAGGCAAAGACAGCGCCCGAGCCGCAGGCACAGACGAGAAGGTTGCTGCCAGGGTCGGTTGCGATCGGCAAGTAGAGCGCGGGCAGATGGCCCTCGTAGGTTTCGGCCGCCAGATGGAATGGATTCCAAGAATCCCGACAGCCGATGCCATAGAGGATATCAACTTCGAACCGCGCGCCGATCGGGCAACCTTCGGGGAGATCGACGAACCCTCCAGCACCGAATCCGCCAGGACCATAACGAGATAGGAATCCGGCATAGTCGGTCGCTAAGGTGCAAGCGGCCTCGACCTGCATGCGCGCCAGCGCATCCGCCGCCGGAGGTCGCCAGGATCGGTCGAGGGGATAGAACTCCAGGCGTGCGAGGGCGCGGTCGATCTCGGCTTGGAAGCCGTCGCCGTTCTCCGGCCCCGCATTTGGCGGCCCGCTCATTGCGCGGCTCGTGCGGCCGACGCACCGCCGGTGTGCGGCACGTTGGCATGCAAGTCGGTGGGTACGAGCAGCATTAGCTTGCCTCCTTGGTGATGGTGCCACGTCAGCCCGGCGCTCTGGCGATAGGCCTTGGTACCTGCGGCTTTCGGCTCACCACGGAAGATGAAATCCTCGCGGGTGAAGCCGGGAGGTGGTTTCCGCGTGCCCTCCATGACCCCTTTTGCGAAGAGCTTATCCGCTTCGGAAAAATCGCTGGCCTCGCCGCTCATATCCCCGAGGTTCACACGCCCGACTGACCAGGGCGAGAAGTCGGGATAGCCGTTGCGGAACTGAACGCCATTACCCTTTCCGATCACGCGGACCAAGTCACGGTTGTTCGGGTCGTTCGCGTCCGGGTACCAGATCGAATTTCCCGGCCGGCCTTTGCCGTCCGCGCCCCATTGACCGTAGCTCCGCGGCAACCGCGGCGTCGAGAATACACCAGGCGGGTGGGCGGGGTCGAACCAGCGGGGAGCTTTGGCCGGATCGGCTAGGCCGTCATTGACCTCGCCTAGCCGGCTGGAAAGATCGTTGATCTGCTCGAAGGCGTCGTCCGCCGCTTCAGTGTCGCCCACGAGCTGTGCGCGGTCGAGCAGTCGCCTCTGGACGTCGATTTCGACCTCGAGCGTGTCGCGCCAGGCCTGCAGCTTGGCGGTGTCGGACAGTGTCGCCCAGCCTTTGGCGGCGTCTTGGCTCGCCATGATCTTGCCGGCCCACTTGGGATCGGTTGCCTGTCCGATGTGCTGCGCCTCTTCCTCGAGGCTGAGGATGCTGCCGCTCTTGCGAAATTCGACCAGGAGATCCGGATTGGGCCCGCGCGACAGCACCTGCAGCTTCGCGTGGGCGGCAGAATTTGGGTATTTCTTCAGCCACTCGGCATCGCTCAGCACTTTGACGATCGTGCGGTTCTCGAATTGCTTGGCCAGTTCGGGATCCAGGCTGCTCAGAAGGATCTTCTGCAGGGCGGCTGGGTCCGGATCGGCGGCACCGAGCCAGTTTTTGCGGAGGGCCGCCTCCATTACCTCGTCCGCCACGCCGAGACGGGCCGCGAAGCGAGAGAGGAGGGTGGCGCTGCGACTGGACTCCTCGAGGAAGGTGCGCACGGCGCGGTTGAAGCCAAACGCGGCCAGCGCGTTCAGGCCGATGGAGAACAGCAGCCAATTGCGCGCCGAACTGACTTGATCGCGCGTCGCGAGTTGGAAGCCGCCTTCGACATCGAGTTCGGATTCCGCACTGACGAGCGAGAATTCCGCCACTTGCTCGCGCAGTTGAAGGAGGCCGTAGCCGAGGCCTGCGCCATGGAAAGCCAAGCCGAGCCACGTCTCTCCGCCGGTGATGAGCCCCCCCAGTATCAGAACGAGGGTGATCGGATCGATCTTGAAGAGGCTCGCGAACTTGTCGAGACCGTGGAAAAACAGCGCGGTCTTGATCGAGGACTTATCGTCGTCGTTGAACCGCGCGAGGACCGGCGCGTACAGCACGTCGAAGTCGAGCACACGCGAGGGATCGTCGAAGATCGCGCGCCGGACCTGGGCGATGTTGTCGAGCCGCTTGTCCACCTCGGACATGGCAGCCTGGGCGGCTTCGGCGCCGCTCTTGTCGCCGAGCATATTCTCAACGTCGGAACTCTCGGCCGGCTCTTTCGAATCCGGGTCGCGCTTGTTTCGCACGAACAGCGCCGCGCCGGGGTTGTTGCGGACGATCTGACCAGCCTCGGTCAGCAGCGCATCGCGCCGGTCCTTCTGGTCGTCCGTCGCCTCTTTGCCCTCGATCTCGGCGGCGAGAGCGTTGAGCTCGATCATCACGCTCTGCAGCCGTGCTACATCGCGCTTGAGCTTGTCGCCGGCGGCCGGATTTGGCGTCGGCCGGAAGACACCTTCGTCCTCCGAGCTGCGCCGGATGTCCTTGAGCCGGTCCTCGGCGTGCTTCAGGTTGAGCAGCGCCAGATTCGACAGCATGCTCTGGAAGACGTCGATCGGCTGGAAGCCCGCCTCCTTCGCCTTGCCGCCCTCCAGGAGCTTCGTGTCAGCTTCCAGGCGCTTGAGGGGATTCTCCGTCTCGTCACCTGCGCGGTAGAGATCTCCATTCACCGGTGGGCGCAGCACGAAGCCGCCGCTCACCGTCAGGGCGTAGACGTCGCCCGCGAGCGGCCCGGCCGGGATCACCTCGACATAGGTGTCCTTGTCCGGAAGCAAGTAAATGTCTTCGCGGCTGTAGTCCTTGTCGAGCGTGTAGGCGTGGTAGCGTTCCTTCACCCTGACCACGGCGGTGGTCCCGCCCGATATGCGGGCGACGGCGAGCATCACGTCGGGATCCTCGTCGCCGTATTCGGGGGGGAGGAGCGACTGCAGATGGAGCTTGGCGTTCCACCACAGCGTACGCTGCTTCTCTGCGACGAGGGTTCCGAGCACGCTTTCGCCGTCAGCCTTCCAAGTCTCGCGCTGCGCCTGGAGCGCATCCTCGTCCGCCTGGGCGAGGCTGGCGTTCTCCCGAACCCCCGCGACGATCTCCTCGGTGCTGCCGCTCAGCAGCCACTTGAAAGGCGTGATGTCGCGCTTCGGGTCGTTCTTGAACAGTACGGCGAAATAGCTGTAGTCGACCTCGTAAAAGCCCTGCTGTCCAATGTAGCCGGCGTAGAAATCGATGACATTCTGTGCGGCGGGCTTGCCCTCGGCTTCTATCCGCAGCGTAGTCAACTGGTCGACGATTCGTCGCGACTTTTGTACGAGCTCGAGGATGTCGCCGTCCTGCTGCAGCAGCCTTTCGAAAGCTGCCTCGCCGATGACGTTGATGACCTTCGTCTGGAGTTCCGCGAAGGACAACGGGTACTTTGTTTTCCAGCTAGCAAGCCCGCCGCGGAGCGCAGCGGAATTTAGTATGAAATCGCCGGGGAAGTTTTTCACGTCCTCCAGCAGTTTGGCGTCCTGCTGGGCGAGATCCTCCGCCGTCCCGCCGCTGCCGTCTCGCCTGATCCTGGCCCCGCCGCGGTCCGCCTGCCGGACGTGGGCGAGCTCATGCGCAATCAGTTTGCGGCCCTCCTGGGTCTGTGGCCGATACTGTCCCGACGCAAACACGATGTCGGAGCCTGAAGCGTAAGCCCGCGCCCTCAGGCTGAGCGCGCTCTCCGCTGCTCGCGCGTCGATGTGAACGCGTACGTCGGCGAGGTCGCGGCCCAGACGCGGCTCGAAGAAGGCCCGGATGTCGCGCGGAAGGTGCTGGCCGCTGGAGAGCCCGAGCTGCGCGCTCGCGGCGGGCGCGCGTCGCCCGACGGTCCGGCTCGCCAGGCGTGGGATGGCGGCGTCGCCGCCGCTCGTGGATTCGGCGAATGCCTTCGCCTCATGCTCCTCGCGGTCGGCCACATCTCCTGGTCCGCGCCGAAGCACCGCCTGGGCCGCCTGATTTCCGACCACTTTAAGTGACGCGCGCGCAGTCGCGATTCCGGGCCGGGACCGAGGCATCGCCTCAGCTCGGCCAAGCGAGGGGGTGGACTTGCCCGCCGGGCTGCGCTTTTTGAACCCGCTCATACTCTCGCCTCGCGTGCGGGAGAGGCGACATTGCTCAGGCCCGGCCTCGCCTCCTTGGTGCGTGGCGCGAACAACCGCGCTGAGGCCTGCTTGGCGGCGCTCTTGGGCGTCCGCTCCGACTTGCCGGTCATTCGGCCGCCATGCGCGTCGCGGCCTGACAGACGCCCCGCATCACAGGCGTCGTGTCATTCGTTGCCGCGAGCCCTCCCTGATACTGCCGGAAATCGCCCGCCGCCGGCACCTTGCCCTGCTTGAGCAGCTGCCGCGACACCGCCTGGCAGAGCCGCGCCATGTCGATCGGCGCGTCGTCGCCTGCCGCCGCGAAGGCCGCGTCGAGCGCCGCCACGCGGATGTCGCCTCCGGCGAGCGCGAACTGCTGACCGAGAAACGCAAGGTCCACGTCGTCCGCCAGCGGCGCGGCGGCGGGAATGGCCGCGCGCCACAGTCGCGCGCGCAGCACCGCGTCGGGCAGCGGAAACTCGATGGCGAAATGCATTCGGCGGCTGAAGGCCGGATCGACGTTGCGCGCGAGGTTCGAGGCCAGGATCGCCACGCCCTCGAATGCCTCCAGCCTCTGCAGCAGGAAGGCCACTTCGATGTTGGCGTAGCGGTCGTGGGCGTCCTTGACCTCGCTGCGCTTGCCGAACAGCGCGTCGGCCTCGTCGAAGAACAGGATCGCGTTGCCGTCGCGGGCGAGCGTGAAGATCCGGTCGAGATGCTTCTCGGTCTCGCCGATGTATTTGCTGACCACCGACGACAGATCGATGCGCCACAGATCGAGGCCGGCCTCGCGCGCCAGCACGCCGGCGCTCATCGATTTGCCCGTGCCCGGGCTTCCGCTGAACAGGGCGGTGACGCCGGGGCCGCCGCCAAAACCCCATTTGCCGAAGACGCGCTCGCGGTGGCGGATGGCGTCGCTCAGGTGCCGAAGCTGGCGCAGCGATGCGTGCGGCAGCACCAGGTCCGTCCAGCCGTTCGCAGGCGTGATCCGTTGTGCGAGCCCGCCGAGCTCGATGCCGGCCTGACGCCGCGCCGCGCCGAGCAATGCGTCGCCGCCCGCGCTGCCGCGTGCGCCCGGCGCAAGGCCGAGGCCAAGCCGTAGGCTGCGCGCCGCGGTCTCGATCTGCCGCGCCGAGAGGCGGAAACGCTCCGCCGCATCGACCAACGCGGCCAGGTCGGTGAGCAGCCCGGCGCGCTGCAAGGCCGACGCCCAGAGCTCCTGGCGCTGCGCGGCATCGGGCCCGGCGAACGGAACCTCGACCAGCGGGAGCCCGACAAGGTGCGCGCGCCATGCTGCGTCCGCCGGCGCGGACAGGAAGGTGGGGACGCAGAGCCCTCGCAGTGCCGGCGCGAGCGCCGGCACCGCCTCGGCGGCAGGCTCGATCAGGAGCAGCGCGTCGACAAGGCGCGCCGCCAGCAGGCCATCGCGGACGATCGTCTGCGCCTGCGCCTCGTCGGCGACGGTCAAGCGGACAATGTCGCGATCGAGCCGCCGCGCAAGCCCGGCCACGGCCGTTGCGCGCGCGTCGGAATGAGCCCCCGCCATCGCGATCAGAGGCACTTCGCCCGCGACGATCGCGGCCGCAAAACGCTCGAGCGGACCGGGGTCCGCATCCGGGACGGGATGCTCGAAAGCGAGCCCGCAGCGGGCGGATATCATGCGTCCGAGCAGATGCGCCGAGAGCATCGGGTTCGCGGCGAATTCGCAAAGCGGCAGCGGCGTGCGCGGCTCTTCCGCGGCGAGCGGCAGCAGCAGCGCGGGCCCGACCAAAGGACCGTCGGCCGCAAGCGCATGGCACGCAGCCTCGCCGAACAATCGTCGCGCCAGATCGACGGTCGGCCAGCGGCGGCGCACGTCGTCGTTGAGGTAGGCGAAGATCTGCGCATAGGCCGGATCGATATCGGGCGCCAGCGCCAGCATGAGGACACCGGCCGCGGTCTCGTCGAGATGAAAACGCGCGATGACTGCGTCGATCGCCGCATGAGGCTCGCGCTCGGGAAGCGCTGTGGCATCGGCAGCGTTCGCGCCTTTGCGGGCGTGAAGGGCATCGACCTGTTCGTCGCTGACGAAGAGGCCACGGAACTCGTCCAGCGAAAGCTGATAGCGCGCCCGGAGCCGCTGGACCTCGCGGCCCAAGGCCGCGTCGAGCCTTCCGAGCGGAAAGCGCTGCCGAACCGCGCTCATGGCGGCACCCGGCCAAAATCGACGCGCGCGCCGGACGGCGCGACGACGCTGCCTTCCGCGATCCGCGCGAGCGACAGGACCACGTCGAGCGGCGGTCGGTTCAGCCGTCCGCTCCAGCCGCCGGGACGGCGCTCGAGGGCGGCGGTCGTCGCCAGCAGGTTGGTCCACAGGAAGGGCGCCGACGCGTCCCTGAACCCGGGCAAGCGCCGGGCAAAGCGCGCCGATGCGGCGCGGGCAAGTCCGGCCAGAGCCCTCGCAGCCGCGCGTGAGCCGACCAGGCTGCGCGGCGCGAGGAGGAAGCGCGCGTCCCCTCCGCGGCGCAATGGCTCGAGCTGCGGCGCGAAATCCGCCCATCGATCCGCCGGGATTGCGCCAAGGCGCGCCGACATCGCCGACGCCGACGCGCGCGCGTCGAGGCCGAACAATTCGCGCCACAGGCCGTCGCCGAGGTACTCGGCAAATCGTCGCCGGCCAGCGCACAGTCCGAGCGCCGCATGCCCGACGAGCGCTGCCGCGTCGGCCGGCGCGTCCGGCCAGGTCGCGACAATGCTTGCGATGTTCGCGAACTCGAGCTCGGGGAGGAGCAGCAGCAGGCCGCCGAACGGCGTGAACCGGTAAGCCGGGTCCGGCCCGGCCGGACGGTTTCGGCGCGCGGCCGCAGCCAGAATGCGCTGGGCGTCTGCGGCAGGCACGGAGCTTGCGGCGGCGTCTAGCTGCTGCGCGGGAGAGGATAGCGCGCCGGCGGCGCCATCGCGCGCGTCATGATCGAGCTCGCCACCGAGCTCGACCCATAGACGCGCCGCGGCGGCGAGCGACGCGCCGGCGAGGACCGGTTTGCGCGCGAACGCGCCGACAAAAATTGCGAGCGCTGATGCGGCTTGGGGGAGCTCGGCGGCCGCTTCGGCCACCGCCTCGGCGCACTGCTCGAGACTGGCGGAGCCGCGATCGGCGCGGCCGAGCTCGTCCACGATCCGGTCGGCCTCGGCGGTCGTGAGCGCGCCGAGCACCGACATCCGCCGCAGCGGAGACAGGCTGGCGAGCGCTTTCAGGCCCACCCGTGGTTCCGCCAGGACGGCGGTCCGGATCGCCTGGGATCGCGACAGGAAGCGCAAACCTTCCGCATCGCGCAGCCACCACCGACCGGCGGCGCGCCCCTCGGCCAGCGCCTCGAGCAGCGCCGCGAGATAGATGGCGTGGCTTGCGTAGCAGACGACGCCGTCGCCGTCGACGGATCCTGTCTGCTCGGCGCGACGCAACTCGCGGACGATTGCGTGTGCCAGGACCGCTGCGAAGCTCTGCGGCTCGAAGCCGGCGTCGAGCGTGACGTCGACCTCGAGCCGGCGGATTCTGAGCACCGCTTCGCCGGACCAGGCGTGCGCCGCCCGCTCGATCGCCTCGGGCAGAAATCTCTGCGCCGCATCGACGAGCCGTTGCTGAAGCTCTCCTGGCGCGGGATGGTCGCGCGGCGCGAGGCCGCGCAGTTCAAGGCGTCGAATGGCGACGCGGGCGGGCATGGGTCAGTCGTCTTCCGACGACTTGCCGGGGGCGTTGGTCTCTCCGGCCTGCCGCGCCTGTCGCTTCGTGCGGGGTGACTGCGGGCCCTGCGTTGCTTGCGTGCCTTCCCTCGAGCCCGCCTCCAGCATTTGCGCAAGGCGCCTGTTGTCCTGTTCCAGCGCCTCTACGCGATTGACGAGTTGCCGCAGGGCTTCGACCACAAGAGCCTCAAAGCCCTGTGGGCCGATAAGGTCCATATCGGTGCTCGGGTCGTGACGGACCCAGTCCGGAAAGACCTTTGCGACCTCGTCGGCGATCAGCCCCGCGTGGCGCCCCGGACGGAGCTGGGCTATGTCCGCATGCTCCCACGCGAACTCGACGCCGCGCAGCGCCAGGAGCTTCTCGAGCGCTCCCTCGAGGGGCCGTATGTCGCGCTTCAGCTTGGCGTCGGACGGGTTGGAGAACGTACCCCAGACCGTCAGATTGCCCCTGACCAGCGTGTTCCCTTGGACATCCAGCCTCGCGAGCGGCGACGCAGCCCCGATGCCGACGTTGTCGAAGCCATCAAATACCACGGTGCTGCCGCCGCTCTGAATATGCAGCACGCCGTCATCGGTGTCAGACACCCGCGAGCCGAGGAGTTGAAGGAAGGCGGAGCCCGTATTGGTGACCGTAATGCCGCCGCCGAGGTTCAGGCTGCCGGCGATGGTGGCGTTGCCGGTGATATTGGCGCTGCCCGCGCTGATGGCGCCGGCCGTGAGCGTGGTGGCCACGTTCGCGTCGCCGTTGACATCGAGCAGGTGCGCGGGGCTTGGCGTGCCCACTCCGACCTTGTCGTTCCCGTCAAACGTCACGGTGGAGCCGCCGCTGCGAATGCGAAGGATTCCGTCGTCCTGGTCGATCAGCGCGGAGCCGAGCAGTCGCAGGAATGCGTTGGCGTTGTTGACCGCGATTCCACCGCCATGCACGTCGAGCGCAGTGTCTGCCTGCGGCGACTTTGTGCCGATGGCGACGTGCGTCAGGACCCCGTCGGCGCCGAGCTCGATCGTGCCGTTGCTCGCGGTCATGAGCAACGTCCCGTCGTTCTCGCCGCTGACGATGGAGCCGTTGAGATGCAGCTTGGTGGGGTCGCCGTCGTGACCGAAATCGCCCTTGACGTCGAGTGCGAGCCCCGCTTGCGGCACGGCAACGCCGATGCCGACGCGCGAGTCCGTCCCGACCGACAACGCCGGCGGCGTCGCCAGGGTGACGGGCGTCCCCGGATTCGACGCCGCGACCAGGAGCCGGTTGACTGCGCCGCCGGACGGCGGCTGTCCGATCGACACTTCGAGGTTCTGCACCGTCGGCGTCGAGGCGTCGACGTTGCGCCGCAGGAAGAATGAGCCCGCAGGCTCGCTGCCGTCCGATGCGCGCAGGCTGAGTTGTCCGCCCCACAGGCGCGCATCGCCCAGCACGCGCATATTGCCTTCCACCCATACCAGCTCGTTGCCGATCAGCCTGCTCGAATTGTTGGGATCGGCCACGAGGTCGGCGACCTGGACGCTAGCCTTCTTCTCCAGATCGTCATTGCTGAGGCCGGCCTGCTGATCGGTCTGCCGATCGCGCAGCCTGAGCACGCCGTCCGCAGCCAGCACGCTCTCCGCGACAGCCCCGACATAGCGCCGCGCGACCCGATTGAGCGCGAGTTGCGGCGCCGTGCGTGGGTTGAAGCCGCCGGCAACCGCGTCGTAGCTGACGATTCCGACCGGGACCAGCCAGTCGGCGCTGTCGTCCGGAAAGAGCTGATGCGGCGCCGATCCATCGAGCACGACGGCCGCGGCCGCGTCGAAGGCGATCAGCATGTCGCGCGGGTCCGGCACCGTGACGCCGTTCAGGACGATGCCGTCGCTTCGCTGGGCGACGTTCTGCGCTCCGGTCACGATCGCATATGTGTCGGCGATCCGGGTGGCCGGATCGCCCGCGCCGCAGGTCTGGAATCCAGGCGCAATCATCTGCGTGTCCAGCACGCTGTATCTGAGCCAGACCGGCTGGTTTCCGGACGAGAGTCCGGCGAACATGTCCGCTGTGACCTGCGCCGGGGAGATCACGACGATCGCTCGGCCATACCCGTCCCAGGCGACGCCGGGCTCGATATACATCTGCGTCGCGCCGCTCGCGTCAGTGATCTCGACTAGCGCCAGCCCCGCGGCGATGCCCCAGCTGCGCCCGGACAGTGCGAGCCTCTCCGTCTTGTCGCGTGCATAGTCGACGGCGGCATTAAGGTCGTCGGCGCCGATGTACTGGCCGTTCGAGAACGTCGGGCGTTGCGGCAATGTATCGGACATCGCGGAAACCCTTTCGCTGCTAGCTCCTGCTTGGCGGCGCCTGCCGCAGCGCGTCGAGCGTCGATTGCTGTGCCGTGACCGTGGCCCTGAGGGAGTCGAGTTCGGCGCGCATCGCAGCCATGGCGGCGGCACCGGCGGCGTCCGACGTTGCCGTCTGACCGAGGCCGCCGATGGCAGCGGTGAGTAGCGGTGCGAAGCCGCTGATGAGTGGCCGGATGACCTCGGCCATGATCTTGGCACGCGGAGCGGATTGCAACGACTGGGGCGTCGCGTCCGGCGGAACGGGATCAAGTATCGCGTGCATGAGATCGTTCAGGGTGAGCGGCTGAGCTCCAGCGAAAAGATTCGCGGCCACGGCCTCCGAAATCGGGGTGCTCGGCTGATAGGTCTCGGTCGCGAAGGAAATCGGCTGGTTCAGGAATGTCGCCCTTGGGTCGACCGTCGTTGCATCCGTTGCGGGCGCTGTCGTCTGCCTCACGAATGCGTCTTGTTGCCGACGAAAGCGCTGGTCCGACAGGTTGAATGCGTTGCAGCAGGCGAACTGCAGGAACTCTCGGATAATGGGGACGAACGGAAGCCAGCCCAACCAGTAGCCCAGCGTCTTGGTGGTGACGACATGCTTGCGCAACGGCGTCCAATCGCAAATTGAGATGATCGTGCAGTCGCTGCTTCGAACCGTCACCGCGGCCAACGGCACGCGGGGATCTCCCGCCGGTAGGCAAGGCGGCAGCAGCACAGAGCAAAAGCAGCCGAAAAAGACCTCGAACATGATGGGGACCAGGGCTTTAAACGCGGCTTCAAGCGCACTCCAGAACGAGGGGTTGTCCGGAGCTGGGCATGCGATCGCCTGAAGCTTGGCGATTGCCTCGCAGTCGGTCCCGCCGGTATTGATCAGGTACCGAATGAGTGCCTGGCGTATGGCGCAGCAGAAATTGGACCACTGGACCGGGTCCTGCAGGTTCGTCGGGACGGTGATGCTGTTCGGGAAGATAGACTGGATGCAGCACTTCAGGCGCTCGAGGAGATC
>Ga0066903_100004673_pt1 | contig 11645 bp, 7 predicted proteins | sample PanSoiMetaGPlot1_FD_67491 | JGI IMG/M metagenome (GOLD analysis project Ga0066903, IMG submission 67491) | Tropical forest soil microbial communities from Panama analyzed to predict greenhouse gas emissions - Panama Soil - Plot 1 (version 2) | ecosystem: Environmental > Terrestrial > Soil >...
ACCTGAATCGGCACTGGACCTACGTCCTCTTCAAGAATAAAACGCTCGGCGCCCGGCGGTACAACTCCTTCATCAATCAGGACGAATGCGGTCCCGATTGTTGGGTGCCCGGCAAATTTGAGTTCTTTGCCGGGTGTGAATATTCGAAGCCGGGCCGCTGCATCAGAACGAGTTGCGGGTAGCACAAAAACAGTCTCTGAGAGGTTCAGCTCGCGGGCGATCTTTTGCATAGCCGCCCCCTCAATTCCGGATGCGTCTGGAAATACGGCTAGCGGATTACCCTCGAGCGGCTCCCTCGTGAACACATCCACGACTCGATAGCGGAACTTGCCGGGCTTTTGCATGCGGCCTCCTTTCTGGTATCGACGTTGCCATTTTGCTAATTTCCTAAGGCGCGGTAAAGGTCCAATTCAAGCCTGTCACCGACGGACAATCCGGTCACTGGGGCAACTACAGCATGGGTCGATCTTCCTGGCGGCGAGCTGCGGATCTTCACAGACATTGCCATGCCCTGATAAACTCGACGCCCGGTTCCACAGGGCCGCACTTCGAGTCGGACGAGCCAGCCGCGGGAGGACAAGTGCCCAGCGTGCCAGGCATTCCTGGTTATCTCGAGTTTTTTTGGGAGAAGATCACTTGAAACCCGGAGCACCACGAGCATTTCCATTCTTGGCGTTGCTGGTTGCGGTTATTTTCGAATCAATCTCGGGACGCCCGACGAACGCAGGGTTGCAGGCGGGCATGCCCAGGACCGGTCTTGCCGACTCCGAGATGGCCAGTTTTGATCGCATTATTCCTGAGTTAATGCGCAAGTACCAGATACCGGGAGGCGCCGTCGCGGTAACTAAGGACGGCCGGCTGGTGATGGCCCGAGGCTATGGTTTCGCCGACAGAGAGGCGCGTCAACCGGTCGAGCCCGATTCGCTTTTCAGGATCGCGAGTCTCTCAAAAGCCATTACTTCCGCTACTATCCTGAGGCTGGTCGAGGAAGGCCGCCTGACTCTGGATTCCAGGCCCTTCCAGATGTTGAATAACCTGAGGCCGCCCGCAGGCGCGAGGGTCGATCGCAGGATTTACGAGATCACGATTCGAAACCTGCTTCAGCATTCGGGCGGCTGGGATCGGGACAAGAGCTTTGATCCCATGTTCCGCTCGGTCGAGATCGCGCAAAGCCTCGGAGTGGCAGCGCCGGCCAAACCCGATGACATAATCCGCTACATGTTAGGACAGCCACTGCAATTTGCTCCGGGAACCAGGTATGCATACTCGAACTTCGGATATTGTGTCCTGGGCCGCATCATCGAGAAAGTTACCGGCCAGAGCTATGAGTCATATGTCAGAAGCAATACGCTGGGTCCGGCTGGCATCACATGCATGCGGATCGGCCACACTCTGCCGAGAGAGCGCGCCCCCAAAGAGGTCCGCTATTATGGCTATCCCGGAATCGGAGAGGCCGCTTCGGTCTTTCCGAATCAACGACAAAAGGTTCCATGGCCATACGGCGGCTGGTACATCGAAGCAATGGACTCGCACGGCGGCTGGATTGCCTCGGCCGTAGACTTGCTGAGGTTCATAGATGAAATTGACGGATGGAGTAACCCGCAAATGCTGCGCCGTCCGACGATACAAACGATGGTAGCCAGGCCTGCGCCTCCCTTGTGGGTGAACACCGATACCTGGTACGGGATGGGATGGCAGGTCAGGCCGGTCAATCCGGGACAGAACTGGTGGCACTTAGGCACGCTGGATGGAACCACGACGATAATGGTCAGAGCCTATAACGGGTTGGCCTGGGTGGCGTTGTTCAACTCGCGTCCCAAGAATTCAGACGCCTTCGATGATGAACTGGACAGCGTGTTGTGGAAGGCGATCGGCGGCGTCTCCAGGTGGCCCCAGGGAAACTTGTTCGATCGATTTCGCGGGTGCGGAGGGTAAGACCGAGCGGCAAGTCCCGCTGGGTCATAAGTCCGGCCGTTACAGTCCGATTCTTTGTTGGCAGAGCGCCTCGGACTCACACCACTGGGCGCTTCCATCCGAACCACCGGGCTCAACCATTGCGAGAAAGGGAGGAGCACCCGATAAGGCGCTCCTCCCTCCTCCACTGCTGAACTGCCGAATACTTGGGCTCGGCCGATCGCAAGACCAGGCTGCTTAGAAAGTAAACTTCAGCGCAAGCTGGACCTGTCGCGGATCGCCGACGCCCTGCCGCAAGAAGCCATCGAAATTGAACAGTCCGGGTGTCGTCAGCGGGTTGACGTTGTTGTCGTTGTTGAACGTATTGAACATCTCCACCATCGGAACCAACGCGTACCGCTCACCCAGCTTGATTGGACGGAGCAGTCGCCAATCGAACGAGAAATACTGATTGTCCTTTCGCAGAGTGTTGCGGTTCGTGGCTGTCCGCACATCCGGCGTGATCGGCTGCGCGCTGTGAGCCTGAATCCGGAAGTTTCCGTCTATTCCCCAAAACATGTTCACGAACGAATAGAGGTTGAACTTGTGCCGGATGTCCCGGTCCGAAAGGGCATAATCCAACTTCAAGTTGTTGATGTCGAATGCCCGATCGGTGAATGGATCACGCTCGTTCGAGTCGTCATCCTTGTCCTTGGAAACCACATAATTCCACTCGAGCTGGAATCGGCGGCTCAATCGCTTTCGCATGCCGACTGTAAACCCGTTGTACAGACCTTTGCCCAGCGAGCTGGTTACAAAAATGCTGCCTAGCTGTGGGAAAAAGCCCTTCCTTGAGTAATCCAGGAATCGAGTAAGATGCACGCCCTTGGAATGCGTGTAGTCAAAGTATACCGACAGACCCTCGGCAATCTCCTGCTCGAACGCAACATTGGCCGTGTAGATCCGAGGATTGGTGTAGTCCTTGCTGAAGACGCGAACGCTGGCGCCAAATGGAATTGACCCCGTCGGGCTGGACGGCACCGTGTTCGGCCACGTCGGTGGCGCGCTTGAAGCGCCAAAGCAAGTGAATGCAAAGGTCGTCGCGCAGGTTACCCCAAACTGCTGGGCGCCGTTCGTCGTGATCGAGCCGACCTGAGAGAGCATGTTCTGCCGAGCATAGTAGATCCCGTAACTCGCCCGCAGGACCGACTTGCCCGCTTTTGTGATGTCCCAGGCAAAACCGACCCGCGGCTGAAACTCCTTCTTTGGACTGTGGAGTGTGCCGTCCGAAGGGAATCTCGGATCGCCGAGCAACGATCCATACGCTGTCTGCGATGGGGAAATTACCGGCTCGGGGAATATCTGAGCTTCCCACCGCAGGCCGTAGTTGAGAGTAAAGTTAGGCAGTACCTGCCAGCTATCCTGCGCAAACGCGGACAGATCCTCATTCTTGATCGACGATGCTCCTGGCGGGGGTACGCCTGAGATCCCGGTGGGCGTGCCGTCCTGCAGGTAAAGCAGCAGCGGGCCTGCAACCGAGGTGCCTCCCGGACATGCCGCCGGCGCTGTCACCCAGGTCACCGCTCCCGAGCCGCTGACGCATTCCAGCGTCTTCGGCCCAAAGCCGCCTGGCCCGGCCGGCGACGCATACCGCAGGAATCCAGCCACGCTGTCAAAGATATAACGGCCTTCAAAGAATCCCCGGAAAACCTGGCTGTTGAGAGTGTGCAGCCATTCGCCCCCGAGTTTGATCGTGTGCCGGCCCGAAATTATAGAAAAGTTATCACGCGCCTGCGTACGCCATATTAGCTCGTCGACCGTCGGTCCCAGGAAGAACGGGTTCCCGAACCTGAACGTGGTCGCGAATCCCATCGCGGTATCCGCCGGGACGTTCGATGTTACGGCCTCCCTGGGTCTTGTTTCGCGCGAATAGGTGAAGTGCGCTTCGTTGAGCTTGGTGGCCGATACGGTGCTGAACAAGTTGAAGTTCAGAACCTGAATCCTCGACGCTCCTTCGATCCCGTTGGCCGAATTGCCATAGGTCGGAACGTCGAAAGTCTGATTCTCGTTGTTGGATCGATCAAAATTATACGAGACGCCCAGCTTGTTGGCCGGGCTGATGTTCCAGTCAAACTTGGCCAGTGCCGCGGTGTTTCTAATGGGATGCTTGACCGGCAGGCCCTCGTCTTGATTGCGGTTGGCTTTGAAAAAGTTGATTAGCGCAAGCCGTTGGCAATCGGCGCTGCTGTTGATCAGGCCCTCATTGGCTGTGATCGTTGGCGCCGATACAGAACACGGTGAGCCGATGGCCTGGCTCAGGTTGGCGCGAGATAGATTTTCGAGGATTTGCTCGAATGCGCCGAAGAAAAACATCTTGTCTTTGACTATCGGACCGCCAATGGTCCCGCCGAACTGTTCACGGCGGAAATCGGTCAAAGGCTTCCCGTCGGATGTATTCGAGGTCAGGCCCTCGAGGCGCTGGAAGTGAAACAGGCTGCCGTGAACCTGATTGGTACCCGACTTGGTAATGACGTTTACCACACCGCCGGCTGTTCGCCCGAATTCAGCGCTGGCGCCCGTCGCCACGACCTGGAATTCCTTTACTGCATCCAGCGTGATATCGATGGCGGCTCGTTGGCCTCCGGCCTGCTCCCCAAAAAACCCGTTATTGTAATCACCACCATCGAGGCTGATATTGTTGAAAACGCCGCGCTGCCCGGCGAAGTTTATCTCATCCCCGTCGGGCCCTTGCACGATGCTCACTCCCGGAGTCAGCGTAAGGAGATCTTCGAATTTCCTCCCAAGGATCGGTGTTGTTGAGACGGCAAGCTCGTTCAAGGTCGAACTGGACTGCGTCGCTTTGGTATCAACTACCGGAGTGGCTGTGATCGTAATATGCTCAGAGGCTCCCGAAACCTTCATCTTAAGGGTCAGCGATATCGACTGGCCCACGGTCAATTCGAGGCTTTCCTGTATCAGTGTCGCAAATCCCTGCTTCGATACAGTGAGTGTGTAGCGGCCGGGGGACAGCTGAAGGAATACGAACCGGCCATCTGTGTCAGTAGTGAGCGATTTAGTGTTGTTGGTCTCGAGGCTTTTTACCTCTACGTTGGCGCCTGGCAGAACCGCACCTGATTCATCAAGTACGGTCCCCTGGACGACGCCAGTTGTGATCTGGGTCTGCGAAAGGGCCGAACAACAAATGAGCAAAAGCAAAACCAGGCACGCCGGCCCCCTCAATAGTTGCGTTTTGAGAGCGGAAATAAGCAGTTTTCTTGCCATGGAGTGTCTCCTAGATTACCTTGTTACGGAACGAACCCTAAATTAGCGGGGGCGCTTACGTTTGAGAAGTCGACATTGGGTTGGAAATACCCTGGCGAGGCACCGACGTCAGTGCGGCAATCCAGACCTCCTGGTAGCACGCACTCATCCGTAAATTGCTTGGTTACTCGACTCCTCGAATTGACCACTCTTCCTTACAGAGTTCTCCCCCCGGATCGATAACAGTTCTGAGGAGCAATCGTTTTTTTCGCGGTCCCTTTATAATCCATCCACGACCGAATTGCAAGGTGTTCACTGTACATTCTTTTGCAACATCGATTTAACACCCCGCTTCCTCCGCTCTGAGCCGCGCGTTAGTCAACGTAACTCGATCAGCCTATCCTTACCCCGGTACCGAACCCATGGTAGAATTGTTACTCAGAGCGTCAATGAGAATCCCTGGCATCCTGCAAACGCCTTTGACGGCTTCGCTGCAGTGTATCTTAATCAGCATTGCGGTTGGCCTTGGCGGACAAGTGTCCTCGGGGCAGCAGCCGCAGAGCGGAGAGATCGCCGGGCCTCGAGAAATCAGACCTGATGATTACGTAAGTGCCGAGGTCCTTCGCTACATTCAGGAGGGGCAACGCCTTGCCAGTCGCGAACAATACGATGACGCCATAACGTCGTACCAGTTGGCGCTGCAGAAGGCGGGAAAGCCGCTGTTCAGCGTGTTCCTTGGACTGGGAGCCGCCTATTTTGGGAAGTCGGACTTCAAAGCGGCAATCGACGTCTACAAAAGAGCAATCGCGCTCAGGCCCGTTGACCCGAGACCTCATTTCAACCTTGGCGAGGTCCTGTACAGCACAGGCGACTTCCGGACCGCCGAATTGGAATACCGGAAAACTCTCGAGCTGGCACCTAACCAGGCTAATGCCCCGCAGGCACATCAGTTCGTCGCCCTCTGCCTCTATAACCAGAAGCGGCTCGACGAGGCGATCGCCGAATACAAGATCGCGATCCAGATGCGCAAGGGCAACTACTCGGAGGCCCATTACAATCTCGGGATTGTGTACATGGAACAAGGCAACTCTGAATCAGCCGAGAGCGAATTCAGGACCGCAATCCAGCAGGATAAAGGCCTGGTCCCGCAGGACCACTACAATCTGGCGGTTGTCCTGGAAAAGGAAAAACGCTTCGTCGACGCAGCCGATGAATACGAAAGATATCTGCAGGTTAGTCCGACCGCGGAAGATGCGGCTGCGCTTCGTCTCAGGATCGCAAATCTGAGAAAGAAGAAGTGACGGCTCCTTCGATATGTCGAGTTTCCTGAGCTCGGCGACCTGTTTACGAATTCGAAGCTCCATCTGCTAGAATCTCATTTAATGTTAAGCGTGCGGAGCAGCGACCGACTGGCGTCCGGCGGAACAACCATGTATACCGAAGGATCGTGGCGGCTTGGCCGAAATAACGATTCCGACTTTTGGCTGGAGGTTATGGCATGAAGGCAATGTGGAACGGCAAGGTCCTGGCCGAGAGCGACCGAACTGTCGTAGTAGAGGGCAATCACTACTTCCCTGCGATGTCGGTGAACAGGGCATACCTCAAGGAAAGCCCAACCCATACGACCTGCCCATGGAAAGGCGTCGCCAGTTACTACTCAATAGTTGTCGACGGCGAGACTAACAAGGACGCCGCCTGGTATTATCCCGAGCCCAAAGAAGCAGCCAACCAGATCAAGGACTATGTTGCATTCTGGAAGGGCGTAGAAGTCGAGGAATAGCTCAGAGTTCAATTCAGGATTCAAGCTTTAGCGTGCTTCACCATTCGCGGTTCAGAGTTCTAGGTTCAGCTTGCTCCACACTCAGTGCCGCTCAGGGTTAGGCGACAGCCGCTCCGCCTATAGCACCACGGGCTGGCGTTTTGAAACCTGGGAATGTAGCATTCCGAGGGAAATCCATCTTTCCGGACCGTAGACTTGCATCTGATATTTCGGCGATGAAGCATGCCACATCTGCGTCGCATGCTCACCATCCAGTGGCCAAACTGCATCGGCTGAAAGGAAGGTTGACAGTATGAATGCCAAGCGATCGAGTAGACTGATACTTTGGGTCCTTGCCGTCACCTGCATTTGGGCAACCTGTGTCTCCTTGAGTCTGGCTCAACAAAAGCGGCCTATGACGTTTATGGATGTCATGGGAATGCGGCAGGTCGCCAGTCCGGCTTTGAGCCCCGATGGCAAATACCTGCTTTACACCCTCAGTGTTCCCGACTGGCAGGCCGGAAAGCACTTCACCGATATCTATCTTGTATCGCTGGCCGGCGGTGTAGGATCTACCAGGCAGATGACCTCCACCAGGGACAAAGACGAGACATCACCGCAATGGTCGCGTGATGGCAAATTCTTCGCTTTCCTGTCAAACCGTGATGCTGCAGCCTCAGGCCCCGCGCCATCGGCCAACCGCGAGGGCCCGGGAGCCGGTGCAACCGAAAATCAGCTCTACATGATGCGGCCGGACGGCGGCGAAGCCCGCAAGCTCAGTGATGTCAAGGGCGGAGTAGCAACATTCACTTTTAGCCGCAACGGAAAATGGCTGGCGTTCTCGGCTGGAAAAGCCGAGGAGCGACAGATCTGGATAATACCGGTTGCAGGCATCGAGACCGAGAAGCCCGCTAAGCTGACAAGCCACTCCACCCCGATCGAATCCTGGCTGTTCTCTCCCGATAGCCGGGGGATCTACTTCATTTCCCCGGATAGCTTTGACAAGTATGACAGGGACCGCAAAGAAAAGAAGTTTGATGTGACCATCCGCAACTACGACGCGCCGCCGCTGCACCTGTGGTCTATTGACCTGGACTCCAAGCGCGAAGCGCGGCTTACCTCGAGCGCTGACTATAGCGTCTCCGATGTGACTGCGTCACTCGATGGCAAGTGGGTGGGCTTTCGTGGCACTCCCAATAACCGGTACCTTAGAACCGTGACTGAAGCCACCGATTATGGCGATCTCTATCTGCTCGAAGCCGGCACCGGCAAAATAGAGCGCTTGACTAACAATAAAGACGTCGCCGAAACAAGGCTTAGTTTTTCGCCTGACAGCTCCACCATCGCATTCGCTGCCAGCGACGACTTCACCTATTTCCGCAATCGCCGAGTCTACATTCGCAAGGTCGGCGACTCCGGAGGGAAACTCAGAAAGCTCGGCGGAAATTTTGACGGCGACGAAGGAGTCGACTTCTGGTCGCCCGATGGAAAACAGATCTACTTCAACGAAGGAGTGAGGGCCAGCCGCCAGCTTTTCTCGATCTCAGTTGATACCGGCCTGGCCGCCCAGGTCACTTCCGAAAAGGCCGTGCTGTCGGTTACTCGCGACGAGGACAGTGGAACCCTTTTGATTCACTACACAGATCCCGTTTCGCCGCAGAATCTCTTCACAGTGGACCGGCTGGACCGTGTAGCAGACCGCGCGGCCTGGCGTCAGCTCACTGATTCAAACCCTCAAATCAAGTCGATTGCCCTCGGCCAGACCGAAGCCATCAATTGGAAATCAACCGATGGCCGGACCGTTGAAGGCGTACTGGTGAAACCGGTCGGCTATGAGTCCGGCAAACGCTATCCATTGATCGTTCAGATCCACGGAGGGCCCGCCGGCGCCAGCCTCCTCAACTTCCAGGGCAACTCCGGTGACTACTCCAACGTATTTGCCGGCGCCGGGTACTTTTGCCTGCTGCCGAATTACCGGGGATCAGTCAACTACGGCGAAAAGTTCAAGATGGAAATCTCCGGAGAGTACTTCCCCCTTGGCTATGACGATATTATGACCGGAGTCGATCACCTCATCGAAGCCGGTATGGTCGACAAGGACAAGATGGGAGTGATGGGATGGAGCGCTGGCGGCCATTGGTCAGACTGGATTCTGACCCACACCGATCGCTTCAAGGCAATTTCTTCCGGCGCCGGGGCCGTTAATTGGATATCCATGTACGCCCAGAGCGATATCCAGCGCAACCGCGAATACTACTTCAATGGCCCGCCCTACGATAACTTCGAGCATTACTGGAATATCTCGCCCTTGAAATACATCAAGAACGCAAAAACCCCAACCCTTATACATGTGGTATCCGGGGACCCACGCGTGCCTCGCCCGCAAAGCGAAGAGTTACATATGGCTCTGAAGAAACTCGGCGTGCCCACTGAATTCATCGTCTACGCAGGCAACACCCACGGCATTCCGGATATGAGGGGCCAGATGGTTAAAATGGTCTCGGAGTTCAACTGGTTCGAGAAATGGATCAAGGGCAAACAGGGCTGGTTCGAGTGGAAAGACGTGATGCAAGATTTGAAAGTCGACAAGGCGGGCGAAAAAAAGGAAACACCCGAGCCGACCCCAGATCAATAATCAAAGAATCAATTATCAACGATCAATATTCAAGAAACCCTGTCGACCAGTAGGGCCGGCGTCAGTACACACGGTACAGCCGCCTGTGGCGGTAGTAATGTCGCCTCCAGACGATGCGGCTGCGACGAGGCGTCCAGACGCGAGTCAACCGCGGCCTCGGGCCCCGGCCGTCCCAGCGGCCGTCCCGAGCGTCGTGGCCGTTTATGAATTTCTGTGCCTTCTTGTCCTGGCCGTGGCCGCGGCCCTGACTGAATCCCCGAACTGGTACCGCCAACGCTAACGCCATTGAAAATGCTACTGACAGCAGCAGGCTCAAGGCCCTCTTATTCACTTTCATTGTAGTTCCTCAGCTATCAACGCCTTCGATCGAGCACCAGAGAACAAATCGATTGCTCTGGAAGAGATTCCCGCCGCGAATCGGTAGAAACCATGCTCTAGTTAACTCCCAGGTGTGACCTCAGTCAATACTATTCTCGGCCCTCAATGTATTCGGCATCGCGCCACCAGCCTGATCAATTGTAGCGGAGCGCAAAAATGGGATCGACTCTGGACGCCCTCCACGCCGGAATCACACCGGCCAACACGGACACGACGACTAGCACTACTGAGATGAGGCTGAATGTGATCGGGTCCCTGGCGCTCGTATCATAAAGCATGCTGGCCAGGACCCGCGTCGAAGCCAACGCTCCCCCGAGCCCCAGGGCTACCCCGAGGCAGGTCACCTTTGCTCCGTCGATCAGTATCATCCTCAAAACATCCGCGCGCCTGGCACCCATCGCCATGCGTATCCCGATCTCCTGGGTTCGCTGTGTCACCGTGTAAGATACGACGCCATATATGCCAACTCCAGCCAGCACCGCCGCCAGTCCGGCCAGCACAATCAACAGCGACATATTAAGTCGCCTCTGGGACAGCGACTCACCGATGATGTCCTTCATCTTCCGTACCTGGGGCACAGGCAGTTCGCTGTCTTCGGCATGGATTTCACCGCGAATGCCCGATGCGGCGCTGCTCGATTCGATGGTGGTCCGAGCGATCAGTGTTACAGACCGGAGCGCCGCCGGATACGGATTCTGGGGAAACGGAACATAGATCGTAGGCCCGGTCTCGGCATCCAGCCCTTTGAGTTTCACATTTCCAACCACACCCACGATTTCGCGCCAAAGATTGGGATCAGGAAAGATTTGAATCCGTCGCCCTATCGGGTTCTCGCCCGGCCAGTATTGGCTTGCCATCAATTCATTAATTATCACGACCAGAGGCGCGTCCTTTTTGTCGGCTTCGGTGAAATCCCTGCCTGCCAAAAACGGTATTTCCATGGTTGGAAAGTATTTCGGGCTAGCCGCCCGGTAGTCGGCGATCGGCGCGCTCGCGGGGTCAACTGGCCGGCCCTGAATCGAGAACCCTGTCCATGAATTGACCCCTGAAAGCGGAAGCCTCGAAATCCCCGCCGCCGACTGGACCCCTGGTACTGTTTCGATCCTCGCCGTTAATCTTTCATATAGCCTGGACTGACTGTCCGTGTCCGGATACTTGACGGTAGCGACTCCGATCCCCATCGCCAGAACGCCATCGGAATTGAATCCAGGCGCTACTCTGTTGAGCGAATCGAAGCTCCGGATCATCAACCCGGCGGCAACCAGCAGAATCAGCGCGAGAGCCACCTCAGCCACCACCAGCGAGCCCAGGATCCTCTGGTGAAGTATTCCCCCGGTTGAGCCTCTGCCGCCCTCTTTGAGGCTCGCTGTCGATTGCCTGCTCGAATATCTGAGCGCGGGCGCCAGGCCGAACAATATGGCGGTCCCCAGTGAAACCAGCCCCGTGTACACAAGGACCCGGCCGTTTATCGTTATTTCTTCGACCCGGGGAATGCTTCCGGAGCTGAGTCCGGTCAGCGCCGGTACCGCCCAAAATGCAAGCAAGAGTCCCAGTATGCCTCCCGATATGCTGAGCAATGTGCTTTCGGTCAGGAGCTGCCGGATCAGTTGCCAGCGGCTGGCCCCGAGCGCCGTGCGAATCGCGACCTCTGTGCCCGAGCCCGCGGCGCGAGCCAGCAAGAGGTTGGCGACGTTGGCGCAGGCTATCAGCAGCACACAC
>Ga0066903_100004674_pt1 | contig 11645 bp, 20 predicted proteins | sample PanSoiMetaGPlot1_FD_67491 | JGI IMG/M metagenome (GOLD analysis project Ga0066903, IMG submission 67491) | Tropical forest soil microbial communities from Panama analyzed to predict greenhouse gas emissions - Panama Soil - Plot 1 (version 2) | ecosystem: Environmental > Terrestrial > Soil >...
GGAGTCTGACGCGCACCACCAACCTTGCGTGTTCCCGAGCGGCTCGAAGCCGGCCTCCCATGCCACGATAGCATCGATCGTCGGCTGCACCCGGTACCGCATAGAAGTCTGTACGGCCGCTGCATCGTAGTCAACCGGGATTACCTGGATGGCGTTCGAGTCGTAGCCGGTCTGTTCGGCGATGAACAAGGTAGTGGAGTTGTCCGAGTCGGCTTGCGTGACACTGACCTGAACGCCCGTGCGCGGGATGTTGATGAAGCAGAACCACGCCGGCAGACGGCCCTCGGCATGCAGCTTGCACTCCATGTAGATCAGGCCCTGGGTGCGCTTCTCCCAGTGCTTCTCGTCCACGTCAGCCCAGGTCAGGGGACGGCCATCCGGTACGTCCTCCTTTGTCCATGGCCTCCTGGTGACCTTCAGGTCCGCCACGCCGCCAGGCCCTGAGCCGTCGAGGCCGCTGTCCGCCTCTACGTCGAGCTTGGCCTTCAGCTCCCAGGGGATCTTCTCGCCGGTGTCGGGATCAGTCCACGGAGCGATGCCATACGGCGTCAGGGGAAGGATGTAGTCGCGCTCGATGCCCGCGAGGAGCGTTTCGCAGAAGCCACACTCGCGGCTCATGTCCTCGTTGGGAGCTCCGCACTCCGGGCACTCCGCCAGCGGGGTGACGCTGAGAAGCGGGAACCGAGCGGCCCAGGCGGTCACCATGGCGCGCGTGAGCGCCTCCGCCTGGCCCAGGTTGCTCATGCGCCCCTCGTCGCCCTTGTAGGCGCGAGGGAAGTCGCGCCAGGTACCGGGAAGGCCCTCCGTCACCCACGCATCGCAACCGGTTTCGCCGGTCTCCTTCGATGGCTTGGGAGAGCACTTGAAGGGCCGGTCGGGGAAGGGGAGCTGCTTCCAGCGCGCTTTGTAGATCGTGCCGCGTGCGCCGCATTCCGGGCACACATCGTTGAGCTGCCAGCCCTTGGTGAGTCGGATCGGATCCTCCCACAGGATGCCGTCCTCACCGAACTCGCTGATCTCCAACCACAGCGTCATGAGGGCGGCGTCGATGGCCCTCCCGAGGTCGTGGTGCTGCACGAAGTGCTGGCAGCCGACGTGGACGGCCGTGCCCTGGATGGGTGCGATGGACTTGAACTTCTCCGGCTCGCCGTCGCGGTAGTACATGAGCTGCCGCACGCACTTCCCGGCCTTGTCCACCTGGGTGTGACTGACTCGCCGCTTGGTGTAGCGCGCCATCAGGAAGCCTCCGCCGGCAGGCCGAGGTTGTTCGCCTCGGCCTGCCCCTGGCCACCGGGGCGCAGGGCGGAGTGGACCACTACGCGGTGGCCCGGGCCCGGCTGGCCAGGTCGGCGAGCTCGGCCATCTGCCCCTCGAAGGGCAGCGCCATGAACACGCGCATCTCGCGCTTCATCGGGCGGTTCTCGGGGGGCAGCGCCAGCAGACCCTCGATCACCTGACTCGCCCGCTCGTAGCCCAGCTCGACCAGGACGTCCCACTCGGGCTTCGTGCACTTGTTCGGGAGGGGGAGCAGTCCGTGCCGCTTCGCGAGCGTCGCCTTCTGCTCCTTGGTGATCGGCGTGAGCTGCACGACCACGCCGTCCGCCGTCGGCTCGCTGGCCGCGGGCGCCGGCTCCGTCTCGGCAGCCGGCTGCTCGGCGGGCGCTGCGGGCGGCTCCGGCTCCTGCGTGGCCGCCGCCGGCATCTCGGGCTCTGGCTCCGCGACCGCCACGGGCTGGGCCGCCGCCACCAGCTCCTCGGGGACCTCTGCCTCCGACGTGGGAGCCGCCGTGGCCGCCTCCGGGACGTTGCCCTCGGCCAGCGCGGCCGTCATGGCCGCTGCCTCGGACTCGGTGACGTTCCCGGCCGCCTTCGCGCGCGCGGTGGCCAGCTCGTCGTCGCCGAAGACGGAGTTGCAGCCGTGGCCGCCGTCGGTGGTCGGCTGCGAGGCGGCGCAGAAGTAGCGGCCTGGCTGGGCCGGGTGGTGGAAGCACGCGCCCGTCTTCCCGCAGTTCGGGCACGCCTCGTCGAGCGGGACCTTCTGCGGCGGCGGGCCCGACTGCGCGGGGGCGACGACCGCGGCGGCGGCCGAAGGCTGGTTTGTCGGGTTCGCGCTCGGCGGCGGCGTCGGCTGGATGTCCGGCTGGGCCGGTGGGGCCTCGTCGGCGCCATCCTGCAACCAGGCGGCGAACCGCTGAGCCCACTCCCCAACGCGTTCCTTCGGCGCCACCACGTCGGTCAGGAGGCTGCACCGCGTCTTGCTGACCAGCATCCGGTGCTCCAGGTCGAAATCCAGGACCACCGTGAACTCGTACTCGATGCCCGCGCGCTGCTCGGGCGCCATGCCGACCCTACGGGGCACCGACTTTCCGTCCTTCGTCTCCAGGACGTACTCCATCTTCGACCGCATCGTCACGATGACGTGGATCGGTGCCGCGAGAATCGTGTCCATCATGTGGCGCTGGGCCGGGGTGCCGACCTTCCAGCCACTGCCGAAGCTGTTGCCGCGAACCGTGGCGTTGTCCACGATGTCGAGCGTGCCGCCCTCGCCCGTCCAGAAGTGGGTGAGCGAGTCGATGAGAAGGACGTCGAAACCCTCCTGCACGGCCATGTTCACCAGCGTCACCAGACGCTCGGGGTGGTACGGCGGAGCGAAGTCCACGACGTCGAACGGCGGGAAGTCGGGCGCGTACAGCGACATGCTGCCGCGCTCGGTGTCGACTGCCGCGACGCGTCCGTCTGGCCCAGCGAGCGCGAAGGCGTAGATCAGACCGTTCCAGGTCTTTCCGCCGCCGGAAGGGCCATCGATCGCCACCCGAGCGCGAGCCCGACGCTTGGTGGCGCGTGCGAAAACCGATGCCATATAGAGAACACCTCCTGGGATGAGTGGTCGTTGTCTTTTGTCGTCGGGGTGGGTGGGTGAACCCGCTGGCTCTGGTCAGGTCCAGCGGGGTTGGTTGGTCGTTCTCCTAGTCGCTCTCCTCCTCCGCCGGAGGCACATAGCCTTCGCCGAACTGAGGGTTGCCGGCGCCGTAGAACGGCTGGGCCAGGAACATCCGGGCGAGCCGGATATCGAAGCCCCAGCCCCGCTGCGTGGGCTGCTCACCCAACAGCGGGAACGCCTGCGGCCGACTTCGTGCGCCGCTTGGTCGGACCCGAACGATCGACTCCTGGATGTCGTGGGCGATCCCGACCAGAGCGCCCGACTCGTCCACAAGCGAAGGATCTCGCGCGAGCAGGCGCCTCTTGACCTCCTTCTCCGAGATGCCCAGTCGCTTCGCGACGGTCTCCATCCACTCCACGCCCATATCGGCAAGCTGCCGAATGCGCGGGCCTCCCAGCGGCTTGTTAGCCTGCTCGGAGAGGGTCTTGAGACCCGGCGCCCCCGTACGTGGGTCGTCGTTGATCCCGATCAACTCGACCGGCTCCAGGCTCGTCACCTCCTCTCCGATCATCACTGCCACGAATCACTCTCCATGGCAGCTATCGTAACGGTACCGCTGTGATCCTGCACAGCGAACCGACGTTCTTGCTCTGCGAGAACGACCTCGATGTTCGGTGACTGGTAGCTGGGGCCTTTGATGGGCTTCGCGCCGGGACCGGGAGTCTTGCTCATATTGGAGCGGTGGATCTCAGCGAAGACCGCTTCCCCGTCTATCCCGCACGCCTCGAATGTGCCGTAGACGACGTACAGGAGGTCGCCCAGCGCATCGGCTACGTGCACGAGGCTGTCGAGCTCCCAAGCACTGCGCAACTCGGCAGCTTCCTCTTCGATCAGAGCCAGGCGTGCGGCGGCCAGCTCAGGGGTCAGTCGCGGTGTCGTTCCGCGTGGGTAGCCGAACCGATCGTGGAACGCGGCCACCATCTGCTGCTCGCGGTTCACTTCGCCTCGACCCGCGGGGGCTGTCGAATCGTCACCGCCGCGTGCAGCTTGCGCGCCGCGGCCCGGCGCCGCAGAAGGTCGTCGAACACCTCGTCGATCACCTCGACGCGCGCGGGCTCGATCACCACCTGGGCGTCCTGGAGCTCCGGATCGAAGGTCACCCGAGCGACCGCTTCGGCGTAGGTCAGGCCGCTGACCAGCGGCGGCGAGCCGGGCGCGGCGTCGATCGGAGCCACTCCGTAGATGGGGAGCGGCCATAGGTCTCTGTGGTTGCAGTTGGGTGCCACGGACATCGTGCTTTCTCGGTCAGCCCTCCTTTCGGTGAGTTGGGGAATGGACGGAGCGAGATCCATTCCTCGGGAATGAACCTCGCTCACGCGGCTTCCTCTTGAGACTCCGGGTGCCGGCGAGCGTCTCTGACGCACCAGCAGCACAAGCCGGCCGCCGCTGGCCGGTACTCGCGCGGGCCCTCGGGATCGAGGATCACGCCGCAACGTGGGCAGTGCTCGTGCGGTTCCGCCGAGCTGCACTTGCGGTTGACCGGACAGACCCAGTGGTCATCCGGCGGCCGCAGCTCGACCAGCCAACGCTGGATGGTCGACTTGTCTATACCGAACAGGCGAGCCACCTCTTTCTGTTTGCGGCCAGAGCGACACATTGCCACGACGTCAACCTTGATGCCGGCCAGCCGGCTGCACCGCCTCCGGATCACGCAGCGCTCACCTCTGAGCAGTGGGGGCAACGAGCGCCCTCCTCAGATACGAACGTATGCCGACAGGCCCTGCACCGAGGAGGCATCTGCTTGCAGCTTCGACACCGCAAGCCCCTGCCGCACAACTCACCGCAGCCTGGGCAAGGCCACTTCCGCCTCAGCGCCTCACGCTCTCGCTTCTCCTTCTTGAGCCGCTCGCTGCACTCGGCGCAGGTAAGGACTGCGGCCAGTTGGTTGGCCGCTTCGCGACCACACTCGAAGCGGCACATCTTGATCCCGGGAGGTCGTGTGCGGTGGCGTAGCTTGTCGTGCTCGCGCCACCGGGCCTTGGCGGCGGAGCGGCAAGGCTGGCACTTCGGGACGCCCATCCGGTTCGCGGCAACACGGCCACAGGAACACAGGCGAAGAACCTGAGGCAACCCCAGCCGATCCTTCAGCTCGTTCATGGAGAGGGTCTCGGCGGCCCGGCGGTTGGTGTTCAACGAGACGCTCATGTCGGAGTCGCGGTTCTCGATCCACCGCAAGCTCGCCGGGGTCAGTGGCACCACGTGGGCCTTGAGATGCAGGGTCCTGCACTGTTCCTCCGCCTCGATGCGCGGATCCTGCACGACCACCGTTCGCTTGAGCACGGCCGTGACCGTGCCCTGCCACTCGTCACGGACCATCACCTTGAAGCCCGGAACGGGTCGCCACTCCTCGCCGGCCACCTGCTGGTAGTCGGCGAGGGTCAGCGCTTGCACCGTCGTGCCTCCCATGCGCACCAAGTCCAGCGGTTCGCGCCGCTGCGACGGCGCGGGTTGCAGCGCCAGCACATGACGTTGGCGGCGTGCAGGCCCTTCTCGGCGCACTCCCCTGGCGTCAGGAACGGCATGACGTAGCCGACGTCCGGGACCACGTAGAGGCCCTTCCGCTCGATCAGGGTCAGGTAGGGGGTCGTGGTTCGCTCCTCGTTCATTTCGGGCTCGTTGGGTAGAGACGAGGGACCGGTCCTCGCCGGTGGGCCCCTCGCGCCGGTAGGTTGGATGTTGGAGTCAGGCCGGAATCGGCCATCCGTCCCAGTCACCGATGGCGTTGAGACCTTCGACCGTGATTGAGATGGCGCCGGCCGCGTTGCGCTTGAGCAGCCCGCGGGCGACGAGCCCCTCGACCACGCCAGGCCCAACGCGGCGTCGCCGCAGCTCCTCCGGCCGCGCCTTGCTGATGATGCCGCGGTAGACGTACAGCGCATGGCGCTCCGGCGTGGTCAGCTCCACCGTGCTGATGGGCAGGAAGGCGGCCGCTTCGGCCAGCGAGACGAAGATCGTTGCGATCGTGCCGTGTGGGCCCATCGTGCCCGAGATGACCACGCCGTTCGGCGGCAGCGGGTAGGCGTTGCGGTCCGTGTCCACCACGCTTGGCCGAGAAGCGTCCTGCGGCCAACCACCGAAGTCACCCTCGTGCAACTGCATGGCGCCGGTGTCCAGGCGGACCAGCAGGGCGAACCCGCGACTGTCGTCGTTGCCCGGCAGGTACAGCTTCACCGTCGCGGCCGGCTGGATGGCGATCTCGCGCCGGTTGTAGTTGACCCTGCGCAGCGCGCTGCGCAGCAGCGGCTGGAGCGACGTCACCGGGACGTACGTGGGACTTGCGATGCGCTGAGCGGTGGCGTTCATGCCACCTATTTTAACGGTATTGCTGTTACCGGGCAAGCCCTAGTCGGGCAGTTCTTCGATTCCCATGCGCTGCTCCATCCGCCGCGCCGGGCCTCCGAAGACGTCGTAGTGCCACACGTCACGGCTGTGGGTGGGCGGTTGGAGCCAGGACGTGCGCTGGCTGTTGCGGCGCCCCCACGCGATGAGGGTGTCGCGGTTCAGGCACATGACGTGGTAGTGCTGGCCGCTCCGGACCTTCGTTCCGACCTTCATCCCGTCGAGGATCAGCCCGCGGTGAACGGCGATCCCGCCCTTCTCCGCCCACGCCGTCGCCTCCAGGATCTCGTCCATCTCGAAGAAGCGCTCCTCTCCCTCGTGGCGCGGGGTGGCCACGTTGAGGTCGGACTCGTCCGGTTCCAGCAGGGATGGTTGGTTCAAGGCGTTGCCTCCTCAGCGGGTAGTTCTTCTGGTTCAGGTTCGGGTGGCGGGGGAATCGAGCCGACCCCGTCCGCGAGCACCGCTCGATAGCGGTCATCGACCGAAGCCAGCATTTGCGCGCGCAGCTCCTCAACCGTCTCGGGGCCACCGGCCTGGCTGACTCGTTCGAGGAACAGGTGGGTGGCCTGGAAGCCGTCGCCGACACGGACGAGGTAGCCCTTTGCGACCAGCGACTGCACGAGTGCCCACGAGTTGACGGTGCGCAGATCGGTCATCTCCGCCACGGTGATGGTCCCGCGGCAGACGGCCATCACCATCGCCCAGCTCTGGAGCTGGGTGAGTGCGGGATGGGGCGGCGCGGTCGTCAGCGGTACGGGTACGTCTCGGAGATCCGCCCGCGGTCCCAACGCGACCTGCTGACCGTCGTCGAACACCCTCATTCCCAGGGAATGGAGCTGCTCCGAGAGCTGACGTAGAGCGATACGCACCACCCCCTCGGGGAGCTCGGCGGCCCGGGCCAACTCGGTGATGCTGGCGGTGTGCACCGCTCCGAGGCACGCACCCAGTCGTGCGACCACCTCATCGTCCTCCGGGGTGGCTGGTCGCTCGGCCGGCAACACCATGCCCAGAAGGGACTGGATGCGATCCCGCGCGTACTCGGAAGGCTGAACCAGGCCGTTCTCCAACTGGCTCAACCAGCCAGTAGAGAGTTTCGTCATCTCGGCGAACCGAGGCAGCGTGTAGCCCTGGCGCTTCCGGCTGGTACGTACGCGCCTGCCCCACAGGGCGAGTTCGGGGGAAAGCGGTGGCCGGCGAGGCCGACGGTTTTTCACTTCTTTCAGTGTGGCTTGGGAAGACCACCTCCGTCGAGGTTTCCAGGCGGAATGTGCCGACCTCCAGATAGCGCGTCAGCCGCTCCCGGAAGGTCGCCGCAGCACCAGGAGCTTGCATCCCCTCCCGGTCTTGGTGCCAGCGAACGTCTCCCGACGAGCCGGGCTCGAAAGGCGAGCGACGGAGCGCCGGGAAGCTGAGGATGGCGGCGTTCGCCGCCAGCGTCTCCGCCATCGCTGCGTAGCGGGCACGTTCGCCGAGGAGCGCGGGATCCACCGGGCGACCCATCCATGGCACGACGAGCCGGCACGGGTTTCGTAGGTTGTGGGTGACGTTGTAGAGCGGTCGCTCACGCCGGATGGCCCGAGCCTCCTTCGCCTCCGCCTCGGCTCGTGGGCCTGCTCGTTCCCGCTCAATGCGCACCACGTCGAACCACCACGGCTTGTCCTCTCGATGCGCTTTGAACCGAAGCGCGGGGTGGTCCGTGACGCCGATGTAGAGCAGGCGGCCGGCCGCATCGAAGAACCGGTAGAGCGTGGTCAAGCGAGATCCATTCCCCGGGAATGACAGTCCTGGCCAATCCACCAGACCCCTAGATAGAAGGCAGGGGCGGGACGAGCCTGCCGCAGCAGGGCGGAAGGTCCCACCAGAAGAGACGCATGGCTCTCGCACCACCACCGGGACCGGGTGGCGCCGCCCCTCATCCCTGAGACTCGAAGTGCCGGCGGCCGGCGACGGTCAGGTGGGCGACCGCGCAGCAGAGCTTCGAGCTCCAGACGACCTCCACCAGGCCCCGACGCTCCAGCGCGGCCGCCGACCGACCGTCTACCTCCCACACCTGTTCGCGCACGTCGAACCCCACGGTCTCGTGGGTCATGGTCCCGGTCCGGCACTCCCCCTGCGCATGCAGCGTTTCGAGCACCTCCCACTGGACGCGGGTGAAGTCCATTCCCAGGGAATGCACCAGCTTCTCGGGTGCCCGCCGCCGCCTCACGACCGCGGGCCTCGCGCGCCGACCGCACGCAGCTCCCGGCTCAGGATCGAGTACCGGCCCCAGGCGGATGCCCGAACGTACCGGCGCGTGGCGCCGCGACCAACCTGGATGTCGGACGGCTCGATGCGCCACGTCTGCTCCAGCCGTCCGAGCAGGATGCCGAGGCGGGTGCGCTCCTGTGCGAGACGAGCCGCACGCTTCACGCCGCGGCCGCCTGTGCGTTGTACCACGCGATCTGCGGACCAACGCCGACGATGCCGGCGAGCGGTTCCTCCACCGTCATGCCGTACCCGCGCAGCAGCCACACGAAGGGGTCGCGGTACTCGGTGCCCGCGTGCACTTCCACGACCAGGCGCTCCGGCGGACCGAACCCGTAGAGGCGGAAGCTGCTGGCGACACGCGACGCCCAGGCGTGACGTTCGCGTTGGCGCTCGCCCTTCAGCGTGCGCTCGTACGGCGGGAGGGTATCGTCCGGGTGCACGAGGTCGAACCCGGCGGAGAGGATCAGCGTGCGCTTCGGCGCGACCCGCTGCGCGTATGCCCAGCGCGCCTTCCACAGCGGGCTGATGTAGAGCTGGTGCGCCGGCCGTGGCGTGTCAGCCTTCGTCTTCACACAGCCGAGGAGCACGACGCGAATCGGGCCCTCGTCTGGCACCGACGGAATGCGCCGCGCGCGCTCGGCCTCTTGCGCCGCGCGACGCTCCGCGTTCTGGCGGCGGATGCGCTCACGCTGCTCCGGCGTCAGAGGCGTCGGCGGAATGCGCACGATGCCGTACGCCACCTCAGCGTCCCATTGGCGGCATCCGCTGGAGCGCGTCCATGGCCTGCCTGCTGCGCGTCATCGCCTCCAGTGCGCGTGGATCGATGTTCGTGTCGTGCGTGGCGCCGAGCACGGCGATCATCGCGCGCAGCTTGGGCGAGGAGCGCAGGTACGCCTTGGCCAGCAGGCCAAGCTGGTCGCCCAGACCGAAGCACTCGTCCGCGGTGACGCCGTGCTCGACGAGGAACACATGCTCGAACGGACTGCGTCCATCGAGCAGTGCATCGGCAGCGGCATCGAGAAGTTGAGCGCCCCGTGACATCGATGCGTTTGCCGGCACGCTACTCGCCGACCTCGTGCGTCCGCGACTCCGGCAGCCCGTGCTTGTTGGCGAGGTCTTCGTCCGACCAGCCCATCTGCTTGGCGATCTTCGAGAGCACCGGCGTCATGTCGTGGCCGCCGCGGTACGCGATCAGCGCAAGCCGCAGCCGGTCGGGGATCAGCATCTCGCCGTCGCCCCGCACGGCCCCGGTGAGCACGTCGCGCAGATGGCTGACGTTGGCGCAGCAGTACGGCAGGCCGTCGCGCTCCGCGCTGATGACCGACATCCACTCCTCGTCGGTCAGCTCGATCTTCGGGGACCAGTCGGGCATGGTCAGACCTCCTTGCTCATGAGTCGAAGTGCGCGCCGGTATGGGCGCGCTCCGAGTGGATCAACTCTCCGGCGTCGTACCAGACGTAGGTGCGGCGGCCGGGCCGGCCGGGGATCGGCCATCCCACCAGCGCGCGGCCGCCGCGGATGCGCGCGACCTCCCCTTCGTACCCGGGCCCTTCGTCGCGGTGAAAGACATGATCGTTCACCGCGAGGCTCATTCCCGGGGAATGGGATTCAGGCACGACAGCGCTCGCAATCGCAATCCTTTGGTTTGCCGGCCTCGGGTAGCCGGAATCGCCACAGCGCGCCACATTCCATGCACTCCAACCACGTTCCGTCTGATCCGCGCCCGCCGGTCAACTGGCGAGGAACGACGTCGTGGCTATCCGCATCCTCCTCGTGAAGGCTCGGACAGATGCCCTCGGCCACGCTGCTGCCGTAGAACGGCACCTCGGCCATGTCGAAGCGTTCGATGTGACCGGACCAGCCGTGCGGCGTCCAGTCGCGTTCGAGGTCCGGCGCCGCCGTCACGTCCATTCCCGAGGAATGAGATGAGACTCGCGGCGGACCAGCTCAGGCACGGGCTCCCGCTTCCTTGAAGAACTCGCCACCCTCCGGTGTCCTGCACCACACGTCGAAGCGGTGCGCACGCATCACGCTGCGTGCGGCCCAGTGCGCGCCAGAGTAGTAGCCGTCCCGCTCCTCGTCGCCGGGAACCCACATCGGCGTGAGCCGGTCACCGCACAGGCACCGGTAGTCGCCCGGGCCGTGTCTCACGATGCGGTGATCCTTCTGTCGCTGCGCTTCGCGGCGCAGGTTGAATGCCGGCTCACCGCCTATGTGGTCCATTCCCGGGGAATGAGCCTCGTTCACCTTGGCCCGAACTCCGGGTGCTTGCGGCCCATCTTCGCGGCCAACTGCTCGACGCCCGTCCGCAGATCGCCGCCATCCAGCGCCTGCTGAAGGACGTCGTCGAGGACGTCGACGGGCACGCTGACTCGGCGGCGTCCGGCGACCTCTGCGCGCTGGATGGCGCGCTCCACGAGCGTGACCGACTTCATCATGGTCATGACCTCCTGGTGTAGAGATGGAAGGAGCGCCCCCTGTAGAGACGCTCCGAGCTCGAAGGTGCATCGCCCCGAGCTGCGGCGGTCACGCCGCCCTCATGATGCGCTTCGGCTCCGACTGGTGTATCTCCACCGGTTCCGGATCGAGCCAGCGGCGCACCGCCGCGCGGTAGATGCTGCGTAGCCGCTCGCACTCCGCGTTCTCCGCGGCCCAGCGCGCCAGTTGCACCTTCCGCTCCTTCTCGCTGAGCTTGCTGACGCTGCCTCTCGCCGGCCGGTCGGGGAGCTTGCGCTTGTACGCCTCCAGCGCCGCCTCCGCGTCGAAGACAGCCTGGCGGCGCTCGGCCCACTCGACATCCGTCACAGGCAGCCCTCCCGGGCCGGAGCGATGGCATTCACGGCCCTATTGTAACGGTACTGCTGGCATCCGGGGAAGCCTTCATTCCCGGGGAATGAGGCTCGCCCGGTAGGGCGGCGACCCATGTCAGGCCGCCGCCTCGCCGGGTTGATCGGATCGGGAGGCCGCCGCGCGCATCGATCCTTCGATCTCCGTCTTGCGGGCCAGGGCCTCCTGGAACGCCTTGTCGTGCTCCCACGGTGCCCGCGACTGCTGGAGCGCGCCGGCCGCGTGGCGCTCGATTCGGAGGACGTCTTCGCGTGCGCGCCGGGCCTCTTCG
>Ga0066903_100004675_pt1 | contig 11644 bp, 12 predicted proteins | sample PanSoiMetaGPlot1_FD_67491 | JGI IMG/M metagenome (GOLD analysis project Ga0066903, IMG submission 67491) | Tropical forest soil microbial communities from Panama analyzed to predict greenhouse gas emissions - Panama Soil - Plot 1 (version 2) | ecosystem: Environmental > Terrestrial > Soil >...
GGTCACGACGAGTGCGCACGCCGCCGCCAGGAGGGCGGCGATGGGCGCGTCGACGTGGCCGCCGCCCACCGTGTGGACGACGATGACCGGATTCAGGCCGACGAGTGCGGCAGCGGCGGCTGCGCGCTCTGGACGGATCCTCCGCGCGGCGAGTGCGACGAGCGCGGTGGCGGCAGCGATCGAGATTCCTGCGAGCACCTTGAACGCGAGGATCGTTCCAGCCACGGACCCCACGGACGCGCGGGCGAGCCCTGCACTTGCCAGCGTGAACAGCGGGCCATAGTGCGAGTGTGTATGCAGCCACTGCACAGACGCCGTGGCCACGAACGGGTCGTGCGGAAACGACGACAGCGTGGTGAGATAGGGATTGCCGCCGTACAGCGACTCGATGCGTCCGTAGGCCGCGTAGGTGTAGACGTCTCGCGAGAGGAGCAACGGAGCTGCAACCGCGACGAGGAGGCTGCAGCCCGCCGCACTCAGCACCGCGCTCAGACGGATCCTCTTCGACCACGCCTCGAGAACGACGACGACGAAGGCAGCCAGCACGATGACGAGAAGCGCCCATGCGACCGCTGTCAGTCCGCGGCGTCCGAGCTCGACCACGTCCGTCGCGCTCGCAAGCTCGTGCGCCCAGGACGGAGGAGTCGTCCCGTTCGGCAGCAGGACCGTGAGGGGCGAGTTCGGAGCACCTCCGACGACGGCCATCGCGACGTAGCCCGCGACAAGCGTCAGAAGCGCGGCCTTCGCGCGGAGGGAGGTCTCCTCAGTCATGGGGACGCACCTGGCAGCTCGGGTCGATGCGCAGGATCCGCGCCAAATCGTCGCGATGGCGCACGACAAGCTGATAGCACCGCTCGGTGACTCCGGGAAACGCCGCAAGGACGGCGGCGAGCGGGCGGCCGCCGGGGAGCAGCTGCGCGAGGGGCTCGGCGGCTGCGCCGGCCGAGACGATCCTCCCGTCGGGTTCGACGAGATGCCACGAGTCGAGGCGGGTATCGGGAGGGATCGACGCGAGCAGGCGCGAGCCCTCGGCGCTCTGGATCGGAACGGGGCGCAAGCGCTTTGCACGATCCCAGCCAAGGATCTTGTCGAGCGACCACCGGCAAAAGCTGCAGTCCTCGTCGTACAGCAGGATGCTCTGCGCCGCGCCGCTCAGCGAGCGCTCTCCCGCGGAGTCGGAACGGGAGCCAGTGTGCGTCGGACCCAGTCGACTACGACCGGCCAGTTGACGAACACGATCACGAGGGTGAGCCATTGCGCGGAGTAGTCGAGGCGCAGAGCGATTTGAATGGCGACGTGCATCGACACGGCCGCGGGGATGAGGAGCCACCGCAAGGCCGGCACGAAGAGGATGAGCGGAAAGCATGTCTCGAGGAGAAGCGCGCCGGCCGCGAGCAGGTGCGCGAGCAATGGCCGGTCGGCGACGAAGAGCGCGAGCCCGTTCGGATGTGGTTGTGCGTACAGGATCCAGCGGAGGTTGTCGCTTGTGACCCAGGCGAATCCCGAGTAGCGCCACTTCTGAAACGCAGCGAAGAAGTACGCGAGCGCGATGACCAGCATCGCCGTCCGAATCGGCCATCCATAGCGAGCGCCGACTCCCGTCCGATTCGGTGCGCGCACGGCCCAGGCGTCACCGGCTGCGCGCCCGGCGGCAATGATCAGGATGAGGCTCAACATGAGCAGCGCGTCGCGTACGAGCACACGGCCCGCGCTGTTGAGGATTCCGTCGAGGATCAAGGCGCAGACGAAAGCGACGGGAAGCGTGATGCGGAGAGCAAGACCGAAGGCGGCGAGGAGCGCAGCCGCGATCCCGAGCGCCTGCAACACGGAGGCGAGGCCGGGAGACGGCATGTGCGGGAAGACGTCCATGTAGAAATGCGGGAGGAAGCGAACGTGGCGTGCGGCGAACGCGTCGTAGTCCCTGACGGCGAGGCGATACGCGAGCAGCAGGCAGAGGCCGATGCGAACCCCCGCGAGCCGCCTCGCGGTCTCGGGCGCGAAGATCCAGTTCTCAGCTCGACGCACGAGCACCTCTCGGCGCGCACGCGACGACCAGCGTGCGGTACGGCAGCGCGGGGTGACTCTCGTCACCGTCGGGGAGCAGACGCTCGACGCGATAGATCCGCACGCCGGTGGCCGGCCCGAATCGCGCGGTGACGCTTCGCAGAAACGCGTTGCACCCGGTGTGCGGTCCGATCGGGAGGTCACGGACACGGACATCGTGGGCGGAGACGACGGCGACCCAGCTGTTCACCACCGGATCGCGCAGTCGGCTGAAGAGCTCCCAGTTCGAGAACGGCCAGAGGTTCAGCGGCGCCAACGCGCAGACCACCAGCATCCCGACGAAGACGACAACGAACGGTCGGGCATAGCGCGGTGCCTCGAGCATTACCAGCCCCATTTCAACAGTTCGAGACCCCCGACGCGCATACACTTGTAGGTCGCAATGACGGAGAGGCCGCGACCCTGAGGGAGCGAGCCGGTCGGAGGTGGATCCGCGCCGTCGTCGTCGCGGCGTTCGTCGTCTCCGCGCTGGCCGCTCTGACGAGGATTCCGCGCCTCGTTCGCGCGGCAGAGCCGGAGCGAATCTCCGCCAGCACGCGTGCGCTCGCACCAGCCAGGTTCTACGCCCTCGACACGCGACTCCTCCAGACCGCCGCACGAGAGATCCCTCGTGACGCGACGTACGCCGTCGTCGTCGGCGGCGGTGTCCGGTCGCGGTTCACCCGTGTCGCGGAGAGCACGCTCCTCGACTACTGGCTGCTCCCGCGCCGCCGCACCGACGTACGTTCGAGCGACTGGATCGTCTCGATTGGAGGCGATCTCCAGTCGCTCGGGCTCCGCTACGCGCGCCTGGTGCATGTCGGCCGCGGCATTGCACTGGCCAAGCCTGTCCGCTGATGCGCATCTGGGGACCGCTCGTTCTCGACCTCATGCTCCTCGGCGCAGGGGAGGTCGTGCTGTACGGCCTTGGCCTGGTGCGGTCGCGCGCGGAGGCGCTTCGCTATGCCGGCCTCGCATTCGTCGTCGGGTGGTGCATGGTGGGGACGGCGATCGTCTACGCCCTCGTTCTCGGCGCATCGCTCGAGTTGTGGCAACCAATCGCGCTGGCCGCTGCACTGTCCGCCGGAGCCTTCGCCCTCGGTCGTGTGATTCCGGCCGACGCCGACGTCGTCGAGCGACCGGAACGCGGCGTCGCCCGGGTCTGTGCAGTCGCCGCCGCAGCGGCGCTCGTCGGCTACCTCGCGCTGCTCGGGTTGCACTCGGCCCTGACCACAAGCCCGACCGGGTGGGACACATGGGCCTTCTGGCTTCCGCGCGCAAAGGCGATCTTCTCCTTCCACGGCTTGCACCCTCACCTTCACGGCGGATTCGCCAGCTTCGCGCATCCCGACTATCCGCCGCTCATACCCGCGTTCGACGCGACCGTTTTCCGCTTTGCGGGCGCCGCGTCGGTGCTCGCACTGCCGTTCCAGGACTGGCTCCTTACCGTGGCATTCGTCGCCGCGGCGGCCGCAGTCCTCCGCCGCCGGGTACGAGGGGCTCTGCTTTGGCCGGCGCTTTGCCTGCTCGTGCTCGCGCCGCAGTTCGGCGGCAGTGTCGGCGAGGGGTACGCGGACCCGCAGCTCGCGCGACTGGTGGCCCTTGCTGCGGTCTGCGGCGGAGTCTGGGTGCTCGAGCGCGACTGGAGGCTGCTCGTCCTCACCGGCATCCTGCTGGTCGGCGCGTCGCTGACGAAGAGAGAGGGACTGGGATTGGCCCTTCTGCTGTCCGTCGCGCTCGCGGTCGCGGCCCGCGTCGAAGGCCGTCGTGGCTGGGCGCGCGCGTTGCTCCTCGGCCCGATGCTGATCGTCGCGGCGCTCCCATGGCAAATCTGGCTCCACGCCGAGCACGTGGCGTACACGCCGGACTACAGCCTGCGCACGTTGTTGCACCCGGGCTATCTCTTCGACCGGCTCGGTCGTCTTGGCATCGCACTCGAGCGCCTGCCGCGGATCGCGCTCTCCTTCGACCATTGGCTGCTGGTGCTGCCCCTGGCGCTCTTGCTGGCGTTCCTGGTCATCGGCACCCGATCTAGCCTCGCCGTACTCGTGCTCGGTGTCATCGGCGCCGGCTATCTCGGGCTCGCGTGCGTCTACTGGATCGGCACGCTGCCGGTCACCTGGTACATGAGGACCTCGGCCTCCCGGGTCGTCGCTTCGCTCGTCGTGCTCGCCGGCGTGCTCACACCGCTGGTCGCCAGCGAGCTGCTGCGCAAGGAGCAAGGTCAAGCCGGGGAGAGCCCGCCACGGTGAGGCGCCTGTACCTGCTGCGGCACGCGAAGTCCTCCTGGGACGACGACACGCTTCGCGACCGCGACCGGCCGCTCGCGCCGCGCGGACGGCGAGCGACGAAACGGATCGCGCGCTGGGCCCGGAAACACGACGTCCGTCCGCAGCTCGTCGTCTCCTCGAGCGCCGTGCGCGCGCGGGAGACTCTGCAAGGCGTCCTCCCCGGCCTCGGCCAGCCCGAGGTCTGGTTCGAGGTCGCCCTGTACGCGGCGAGCGCCGAGACCCTGCTCGGGCGCGTTCGCGCGTTGCCGGACGAGGCCGAGCAGGCGATGTTCGTCGGGCACAACCCCGGTCTCGGCGACCTCCTGCTGCTGCTCGCCGGGCCCGGCGACCTGGTCAAGCGCGCCGAGACGAAGCTGCCGACCGGCGCACTGGCGACCCTGGAGGCGGACGTCGAGCGCTGGGCCGATCTCGAGCCGGGCGGCGCCCGGGTCGTGTCCCTCGTCGTGCCGCGGCAGCTGAAGTAGCGGCGGCTAGGTCCGCAGATCCTCGGCGGTCGACGGTCGGTCGGGCAGCTGCGCAACCCACCAGTCGAGCGGAACGATCCGCATGGCGAGCTCGAACGAGCGTTGATCCAGCGACTCGGCGAGCTGCGCGATGGCGACGAGATTGTCGCGTAGCCACTCGTCCTCGACCGGCCCGCTGGCTTGTGTCGCCGGACTGATTCGGCTCAGCCTGGGCCGATTCAGGTGCTCTTCGAGCGGCTCGGACTCGTCGAGCACGCTGCCCCACCAGTACAGGCGACTGTAGAGCTCGACGTGGCGGTCGACGATCTCGGCGTAGGTGCCCGAGTTGACCATCACGTCGGCCCAGCGGGCGAGTACCTCCTGGCCGTGACGCTGCAGCTCCACGATTAGGCGGTGCAGCTGTTCGCGGCGGTCGCCGCTCACGAGCATTTCGTCGATCTCCGCGGCGAGCCGCGGCGTGTCGCCCACGGCCTCGGAACCGGCCGCGAGCGCTGCGTCGCCGAGCTCGCCGTCCGGAACGAGGCCGGCGAGCTCGAGCAGACCGGTCCATACGAGCCGCGCTGTGCGGACGAAGTCGAGCAGTGCGTACTGCGCGAGGATGGCCCAGCGCTCGCGCTGCCGGCGCTCGAGCACTTCGTTGAGCACGGCGGCGGTCACCGCGACGACTATGAGGCTGGCAACGAGGCTCGCGAAAAGCGCGTGACGCGACCAGAACCTGTCGTCGGCGATGTCCCAGGCGATCGCCCCGAACAGGACGAGCAGACTGAGGCCGGCGACGATCCGCGTCGCACGCCCGTAGGTCCGACGCGATTCGGTGCGGCGGGGACCGACACTGCGACCAGCCATCTCCTACCGAGGGAGGGTCGGCTCTGGGAAGTTCGCCGGGTGCGCGCGCAGGTCGCGGCCGAGCCAGCGCCCGGCGAGCGCTACGACGAGGAGGATCGTGCAGGTGAGGCCTGCTTCCGGCAGGGAGTGATGGCGAGCGAGCTCGACGAGGAGGATGAGCGCGCCGAGGCCGACGAGGAGCAGTGCGATCACGCGGTGGAAGTGACCCGCTTCCGAGTGCGGCCAGGGGTCGAGCGGGCGCACGATCTCCCTGCCGTCGTTCGAGTCGGTGCAGCGTTCCTTGAGCGTGCAGGCGTTGCAGACGTGCGCGCGGGCTCGATAGCGGACGAGCCGGAGCTCGCGGTCGAACTCGCGCGGCCATAACTGCTCACCCTGGGGACACTCCCAGAAGTCGCGGTCGGGGTCGTAGCGGAACCCGGCAGTGCGAAAGCGGAGCGCCCGGCGGTGGGTGTGCGCGGACAGCCACTCGAGCGAGAACGCGGCGGCGATCAGGAGTCCGGCATAGACGGCTGCGAGTACGGTCTCGGTGCTCACGCGCTCACACGACCTTCGCCGCTGCCGCCTCGTGGTCCGTCACCGAGGCGATCCCCTCGGGTTGGGAGATCTCGGTGAAGAGGATGTCCGGCTCGTCGTAGGTGACCTGCTTGACGGTGTAGCGAATGCCGAGCCAGGCCATGTAGAGCGCGGGGATCGCGCCGCCGATGATGAAGATCAGGTCGCCCGGAAGTCGCAGCCATTCGAGCGCGTGTGCTGCCCCGTGGGTGAGGAACGACGGCGAGCGGGCTTCGACATAGCCGGAGCCAACCGACTTGTACAGCTGCAGGATCCCGAGCGGAAGCAGGGTCGCAAAGCACATCCAGGCAAGCCCGATGTTGGTCGACCAGAAGCAGATCCGCGCCCACTTCTCGGGCCACCTTTCGGCGGGGATCAGGTAGCGCAGGCAGAACATCGCCAGGCCGAGCGCGAGCATCCCGTACACACCCATCATCGCCGCGTGACCGTGGTTGGCGGTCAGCGCGGTTCCGATCTCGTAGTAGGAGACGACCGGCAAGTTGATCAAGAAGCCGAAGATGCCGGCGCCGAGGAAGTTCCAGAAGCCGACTGCGACGAGGAACAGCACCGCCCAGCGGTGCGGAAACGGCGTCTTCGAGCGAGACTGCTGGGCCGCGCCGAGCTGAAGGAACGACCACGCCTCGACGGACAGGAACGTCAGCGGGATCACCTCCGCGGCGGAGAAGAACGCGCCGAGCGCCATGTGCTCGGCAGGCTCGCCGCTGAAATACAGGTGGTGCATCGTCCCGATTACTCCGCCCGCGGAGTAGAGGAGGATGTCGAGGAAGACGACGGTGAGCGCGACCTTCTCCCGGACCACGCCGAGCAGGACGAACATGTAGGCGACCATCACGGTGGTGAACAACTCCAGGAAGTCCTCGACCCAAAGGTGCACGACCCAGAAGCGCCAGAACTCGGTCGTCGTGAAGTTGTCGTCGGTGCGCGCGAGCAGCCCGACCGCATAGAAGGCCGGGATCGCGCAGGCGGCTAGGAAGAACAGCCAGGGCATGTTGCCCGGATGCTCGCCGGCGAGCCTGCGCCGCAATACGCGAAAGAGCATCACTGCCCAGACGACGAGGCCGACCGTGAGCAGGATCTGCCAGATTCGTGCCAGGTCGAGGTACTCGAATCCCTGCAGTCCGACCCAGTTGGTCACCGAGGCGTTCTTCATCACCTCGTGGATGGCGAGGTAGGAGCCGACGAGCGTCCCGCCGACGACAACCGCGAGCGCGCCGAGCAGCGCGAAGGCGAGCTTGTCCTGATGCTTGGGCTCGCGGCGGGCGATCATCGGGGCGAGGAAGATTCCGGCGGCGACGAACGAGGTCGCGACCCAGAAGATCGCAAGCTGCACGTGCCACGTCCGCATCAGGTTGTAGGGGAACACCTGGGCGAGGTCGACCCCGAAGAAGCTGGTGATGTCGGCGCGGTAGTGCTGCGCTGCGGCGCCGACGAGTGTCTGGATCAGAAAGAGGGCGGCCATCACGAAGAAGAACCAGGCAGTCGCCCGCTGCGCCGGTGTCAGGGCGACGTCACCGGGCTCGCGGAAGCTGAGCGTCGCCTGCTCGCGGCCGTGCCAGCCGAGCCGGGATCCCCAGCGACCGAAGACGCCGAACAGGATCCCGATCCCGCCGAGGAGCGCGATAAGGCTCAGCACAGACCAGACGATCACGTTGGCGGTCGGCTTGTTGGCGACGCGCGGCTCCGGCGGCCAGTTGTTCGTGTACGAGTAGTCCTTCCCCGGACGTGTCGCGGCTGCAGCCCACGCGGTCCAGGCGAAGAACGCAGTCATCTGCCGAAGTTGTGTCCGGTTCGTGATGTCGTGGGCGCGCAGGCCGTGGTTCGTCTTCGGGTCGGAGAAGAACGCGCTGTAGTACGGGACGAGCTGCCGGAACGCGGTCGCCTGCGCGGCGCTGAAGTGGAGCGTCCCGGTCTTCGAGTCATACCGGTTCGCGCGTAGGTCGTCGATCGTCTTCTGCACCGCCGCGTCCGACCGAGGGCCGCCATAGGCGGCCTCTACGAGGTTCGACTCGCGGCGCAGGTAGTCGGCGGTGTAATCGGGGCCGAGGTAAGCCCCGTGTCCGAACACCGAGCCGTACTCCATCAGGCCGTGGTTCAGGAACGCCTGCTGGCCGTGGCTGATGTCGCTGCCGGTGAAAAGCACGTTTCCCGCCGGTCCGACGACCTGCTTGGGGACGGGCGGATGCTGCGTGTAGTTGCGATAGGCCAGCAGTCCGAGCACGAAGAAGCCGAACAGGACGACCAGCAGAACAGCCTGGATCCATCCCTTCGAGATCAGGAACTCACGCCGTCCGGTGGCCCCCATCGCGGCTCCTCCCCGGTCAACCTGGAAGTCGAGGCTGCGAGATGTTAACGGCGGTCACGCCCGGATACCACCGCGCCAGACACCTGCGCCGGTCGGACGGGCGGCCGTAAGTTGACAGCGAAGCCCGCTGGGCGATGATCCGAGGCGTGTCGAAGCGGCGGTGCGTACTCCTCGTGGCTGCGTTGGCCCTCTTTGGGGTCCCGTCCGCAGAAGCCGCTCCTCCACGCTCGGCGAGGATCGCGGTGACGCAGAGCGATCGGCATCTGATCGCGACATGGACATTGCCTCCGGGCGTCGATCCTCAGGTGATCGAGATCGCGACCGCGCCCAACACCGGGACGGACGGGTACTTCCTCGAGGAGAACCGGGAGGAAGTCGACCCACTCGAAAACGGCCAAACGTCGTATTTCGACACAGAGGAACTCGGCCTCGGCACCTATTGGGTGCACATCCGAACGCTCGACAACACCTGCTCGAACACTGTGAACTCGACCTGTTTCGCGTGGTCGAACATCGTCTCGTTGACAATCAAGCTCGACGCCAACGCGCGCCCGGCGTTGCGGCTCGTCAGCGTCGACGCACACCTGCACGAGGCTCAAGTGACGGCGTGCGACGACACGGACGGGCGGTTGACGTTCCGGACAACGCTGTCCGTCAACCGGTTCGGCCACGGCCATGCCACCAGACGGAGGACGTTTAGCCCCTTCACGAGGCCGACCTACACCGAGGGCGAACGCAACTGCTCGCCGTACTACGTGCCGCTGCCCGCGCTCTTCGGCATCGGCCGCTACACGATGACCATGACCGTCACCGACGCGCGCGGCGGCAAGAGCAAGCCCGTCGTCAGGAAGTGGACTACGTCGGACTGACCAGCTGCGACGTGACGAGCTGGTCAGCTCAGTGCGCTCGGCGGGTTGCTCGCATCGCTGCTCCTCGCGTCGCGCTGGATGTCGGTGACGTCGATGCAGTACTCGCGGATCGTGCCGTCACCGAGGTCGCGACCGGCGAAGCGCATTCAGCGCGGCGTGCCGTCGTTCAGCCGGTATTCCTTCACGTACGGTCCTATTCGGCCGGTAGCGGCCAGGCGTTTCATCTGCTCCTCGCTGTCGGCGACCCATCCGGCTGGGGTCATCGTTCGCCAGGTGAGCTCGCCGCGGTGAACCTCGTCGCGGCTGTAGCCGGTCATGTCGTAAAACTCGTTGTTGCCGTCGACGACGGTGCCGGACTGGTCGAAGGAGATGACGCCAACACCGGGCGTGTGGAGGATGCGCCGTTGCCTCTGCTCCGACCGGCGGAGCGTCTAGCCGGCCTCGCGGCGCGTGGTGAGTCCTGTGCTGCGACCACCCACTCCACGATCCCGGCATTCCCGCGAACCGCCACCGGCCGTCGGGCAGCACTTCGAGCGTCGAGCGCGGCGGACAGACGACGACGCCCCCCCGGATCGAGCGGCCCGCCGTCCACCGCTCAGTCCACGCGCAGCGCAATCTGCCGTCGAAGAATGTCGACGAGCCTGCTGCTCTGTCCTCCCAGGTGTTGCGCGACGACGACCGCGGCGCCGCAGTCTGCCGGCAGCGCCCGCAAAACCGCCAGCAGGCACCGACCCCTCCCGCCGAAGCGACAACCGCGACGACGTCCACCGACGCGACGCCCGACCCTGCGGTGACCTGGCGCGAATCGGTCCTGCCGATCATTAACCACCACGGGCGCCCCCGCCTGTCGACATGCCTCAAGGCATCGAGCAAGACGTGGTCGGAAACACAGCGACCGCCCGGAGGCGGTCGCAACTCGTCTTCATAGCGGAGGCAGGATTTGAACGTGCGACCTCCGGGTAGGGTCGAGCCGAAAACCAGGTCAGATGCCGTCGCAGCAGTCGCCGGCCTTTTGGGGGGAGATCTCATGCATCGGATTCGAATCGGACCGCGCCGACGGCTGGCCATCGTCGCCTGCATCCTCGGCCTCGTCGCCGCGCTCGTGGCTGCGGCGTCGTCGGGCGCGGTGAGCGGCACCGCCGTTACGACTTACACGGGATCGTTCAGCGACCGCGCTACCTATTTGATCGAGGTCCCGGGTGATTGGAACGGAACCCTGCTGCTCTACAGCCACGGCTACGTCACGCCCGGGAGCGCGAACCCGGCCCGCGACGTCGGCGATGGCGCGACGCGCCAGTGGCTGCTCGACCATGGCTTCGCGCTCGCCGGCTCGTCGTACGCCACGACCGGCTGGGCGATCCACGAGGCGATTCCGGATCAGATCACCACGCTCGACACGTTCGACACGCTCGTCGGGCGGCCCACTCGCACGGTCGCGTGGGGCCATTCACTAGGCGGCATCATCACGGCGGGACTCCTGCAGAAGCATCCCGATCGGTTCGACGCCGCGCTGCCGATGTGCGGGGTCCTCGCAGGCGGCGTCGGGACGTGGAACCAAGCGCTCGATTCGACCTTCGCGATCCAGAAGCTTGTCGCGCCGAGTCTGCAGATTGTGCACATCACGAAACCGCTGGGGAACTTCCTGCTCGCCGAGCAGCTCATGACCGTGGCGCAGGCGACGCCGCAGGGGCGGGCGCGGATCGCGCTCGCCGCCGCGCTCGGCGACACCCCCGGCTGGTTCACTCCCGGCAGTCCGGAACCTGCGTCGACCGACTACGTGGCTCAGGAGCTCAACCAGTTCCAGTGGGACTTCCAAGTCGACAATTTCTTCGTGTTCGATCTCCGCGCCGAGCTCGAAACCCGGGCTGGTGGCAACCCGTCGTGGAACACCGGTGTCAACTACGAGAAGCAGCTCGAGAATTCGGCGGACTACGCCGAGGTGCAGGCGCTCTACGCTGCCGCCGGCCTTGATCTCAGTGCGGACATCGCAAAGCTGAACGCAGCACCGCGGATCAGCGCGGACCCAGGAGCGGTCGCGTACCTGACGCAGAATGTCGTCTTCGACGGCAAACTGCACGGCAAGCCCGTGCTGACGATGCACACGACTGGCGATGGGCTCGTGGTCAACCAGGACGAGCAAGCGTATCGTTCGGCCGTCCTGGATTCGCACGACTCGCGCCTCCTGCGGGAGGTGTTTGTCCACCGCGCTGGCCACTGCAGCTTCACTCCCGCTGAGACAATCAGTGCGTTGCAGGC
>Ga0066903_100004676_pt1 | contig 11643 bp, 16 predicted proteins | sample PanSoiMetaGPlot1_FD_67491 | JGI IMG/M metagenome (GOLD analysis project Ga0066903, IMG submission 67491) | Tropical forest soil microbial communities from Panama analyzed to predict greenhouse gas emissions - Panama Soil - Plot 1 (version 2) | ecosystem: Environmental > Terrestrial > Soil >...
GGCAAGGAAGGGCAGCGGGCGCTCGAGCGGGCGCGAACCGCCGGAGCAGCCGTGGGCTGGAACGAGGGCTGGCTGGCCTACGCGCAGGCAGTGCTCGAAGGCCGGGCCGGTCACGCCAGGCGCGCGAGCGCGCTCGCCGCCGAAGGTGATGAGCACTTCCGCTCTTACGCACCCTGGTGGACCCACCTGGCCAGGCGGCTGGTCGTCTCCGATGCCATCAAGGACTCCTGGGGGCACCCGGCAGCGTGGATGCGGGAGGCAACGAGGGAATTCGACGCCAACGGACAGCACAGGCTCGCCTCAGCCTGCCGGGTCGTCTTGCGCCAGGCCGGTGAGCGTGCCCCGCGCACCGGCCGCGGCAAGGCCAGCGTTCCGGCGCAAATGCGCCGGCTAGGCGTGACGAGCCGCGAGATGGACGTCATCCTCCTGCTGGCTCAGGGGCTGTCGAACGCCGACATCGCGGCGACGCTCTTCATCTCTCCCAAAACGGTCGAGACGCACATCGCCAACCTGGTCAGCAAAACCGGTCAGGCGGGTCGCCGCGACCTGGCCGCCAACGCCGGCCGGTTCGCGCGCTCCTGATCATCAGCCCGCAACACGCCCTCGAACCGCGGCGCTGGCTCCTCAACCGCTAGCATGACGCCAGGTAATGATGACCGCGATGCGAGCCACGCGGGAGTCGCGCGCTCGTCGATGCTTACCTCGTCGAACCAGCCGCAGCGCGGGTCACCGGCAGGCCGGTCGAACCTTGTCACATAGGGCTTGATGTCTATGACCGGCGTGCCGTCGACCACGTCAACTCCGGCGAAGGTCAGCCGTGTCCCGGTGATCTCGATGATCTGGATGAGGCTGAGACCGATCGGATTAACCCTGCGAGGCCCCCTGGTCGCGAAGATCCCCATCTGGCGGCGCTGTCCGCGGAGCAGGAAAGGCACCTGACGGAGCGGCGGCGTGTCACCGCTTGGCTGTTCATGCAGCCAGGTAAGCAGCCAGGCATAGTCGATGCCGCCGAGACCGTCCAAGCCGTCAGCGAACGCCGGCTCGATCTCGATAACGGCCTGCTCGGCCCTGTTGACCCCTGCCTGAATCGGCGTGGTCTCCAGATCACGATGACCGCAGCGGACAACCCCGATCGTTTGCACCGGAACGTTCAGGTCCATCGGGCCATCGTGCCATGCGCTGAAGACCGCATCCTGGCGAAAACCTTGCTCTGCATAGCCACGGCTACGGCTTGACGAGCACTGACCGGCCTGCGATGGAGCTTGGCCGACGTGCAAATTGAGTGGTTGTACCGTCTTGACCGTATAAGGGAACATTATTTATCCTCACGGCATTAAAGGCGGACTGGACCCGAGGTTCACATGAGAGGTCTCTGCGCGGCTCTGAGCACGGGCCTCGCCGCGTTTGGCTTGGCCGCATGCGGCACAGCTACGGCCGCGGACCCACCGCTTCACCATGCTCACTCTGTTCGGGCCGCGGAGCCGTGCTACTGGGGCAGCCCGGATGGCCAGGTGTACGTGCAGTTCGTAGCGGGACCGCATGTGCCCCGAGGTGCCATCTGCGGGCAGTCGCAGCCCTATCTTTCCTGGCCCGGTGATGGCGGCAAGATATGGCCGGAGGCCTCCGCGCTCCCGGCCAAGAAGTACGTCACCGTGTGCACCGTGACCAGCCCATACGGCAACTGGACTGTCTTGTCCGAGGCGCAACAGGACGCGCAGGCTCATGCCGCCTGCTCGTTTGTCCGGTCGAGCCGACTGCCCTAGGCGCGCGTGATTGGCTACGATTTCGAGTCTGGAGGGTGGCCATGAGCGAGGAGGGATGGCGGCGGTTCCTCGCCGCAGACGGCGTGGCCGACTGGGTGGTGCTGCATGGCGGCGCACTGGCAGTCTTCCGCGTACCGTCGCTGGCTGACGCGGCCCGGCTGGCTGAGGCCGTGGCTCAGATCCCCGGGCTGGACAGCGCTCTGATAACACTGTCCGATGGCCAGCTCACCGTACGACTGGCGCGCGGCGTCTTTCGGCTGGAGGAGCGCCATGTTGACCTTGCCCGGGCGGTCTCGGCGGTCGCCAGGGAATGCGGAGCCACGCCCGATCGCACCCGGGCGCAAGAAGTGTCGTTCGCTATCGCGGCAAAGCCCGATGCGATCGACGTCGGCTTCTGGCGGGCCGTCCTCGGTTACGACGAGTTGGCCGAGGACAACGCCGTTGATCCCCTAGGCCACGGATCGACGGTCTGGATGCAGGACCTCGACCCGGCCAAGACCCTGCGTCACGCGATGCACGTCGACGTATCCGTCGCCCGCGAACAGGCCGAGCAGCGCCTCGCCGCCGCTCTGGCAGCCGGCGGCCGCATCGTCGACGATTCCGCGGCTCCGAGCGCCTGGATCCTGGCCGACCGGGCAGGCAACCGAGTCTGCATCGCCGCCTGGCCTGATGGCGCTTTCGGCCCGGCCTAGAACGACACGCTTGACGCGCTGCTGATGACGGCTTCGACCCGGGCCTGAAACGGACATTGCCCTCATCACGATGAGTAATACTGACCTACCTTTTCGGTTAGCTCGCCACCTCGGGCTGGTTCCTCATGGCCCAAGCCGGGCGACCGGCTGGACATAAGGAGCGTGCTGATGTGGCGGATCAGCAGCAAGCAGGGAACGGTGGTGAGCCCAGCATCGTGACCATGCCCGAGCACATCGACATCAGCAACGCACGAACCGTTGCCGACGAGCTAGAGGCGACCTTTGATGCGGGCGCCACGGTCGTGATCGCCGATCTGACCGATACGGCGACGTGCAGCGCGGCAGGCGTGCACGAGCTCGACCTCGCGCATCAACGTGCCGCTGCGCGGAACATCGACATGCGGCTCGTCATCCCGCCCGGCGATGCACTCAGGGTCTTCGCTCTCACCGGTCATGACCGCTGGCTGCCGATCTACCCGGATCTCGCGGCGGCTCTGGCGGGACCAGAGTCGGATTTAGCCGGGCGCGCGCACGAGGAAGTGGCGGTAGCCCCAGCCGGTTTCTGGGCTGTATGCCTCATCGATGACGTCCAGGCCAGCGTCTGCAAGCCAGCCGAGCACGCGTTCACGGCCCGGGTAGTAGTGGTAGCCGGCCACGTTTCCCTCGACGATTTCACCGCGCACGGCGGGCATCCCCCGGGCGCTCAGAGACGTGAAGGCGTCGTCGATATGTGACTGATCCTGTTCCTCCACGGTCATGTAAAGGACGCCGCCGGGCCGGACTGCACGCCGCAGGTTTGCCAGCACCATCGGGTAATCCTCTGGCGGAACGTTCTCCAGCGCGTCGATCGTAAGCGCAGCATCAAACTTGCCCTCATACGAGAGATCCTGCAGACGGCAGTGCACAAGCGAAACGGCCAAGCCTCGCGCCCTCGCCTGCGCCAGCATTCCGGCCGACTGGTCGGCGCCAGTGACCTGCATGCCAGCGCCGATGATAAGCGCGAAGTACCTGCCCGTCCCGCACGGCGCGTCCAGGACCGCGCCGCCCAGCGGGATCATCTCGAGCACCCTGCGAACCCATGCGTGCTGCATTTCGGCCGGGTATTCGAGGTCGTCGTAGTTTGCCGCGTCGCCGTCGTAGTCGGCCACGACGGCCGCCTGCCGCTGAGCCAGCCAGGTCTGGCGGTCCATGTTCCCCTCCCCCTCAGGCGCCTTCTGCCGGTGGTCGCGATGGCCGGAGCGCCACTCGCCAAATTCTGGCGACGCCCTGAACAGCACGGATTCACATACCCCTCGCAAGAAAATCACATCAATCCTGGCGATCCGGTAAACGGGCGCAGCGGCTAAGGCGTCCAACACTCCATGAGCGTCATAACAGCCGCCCTCGCCGGTGTCGGCCTCGCCGCTTCAATTCTCTGCCCGGTGGCCGTCGCCCTCAGCCGCGCCGCTTGGATGCGCGGAATGCAGCAGGGTTACTCCAAGGCCCGCAGAACATACGACCGCGACGTTTCAGAGACCGCAACGGCCATTCTCGCGAAAGCCCTGGCCGCCAGACCCAGTCCGCAGCTGCGGACCCACCCAGGGAATCAGGCCTAAGCCCGATCGCGCAGCTACACTCACTGCTGTGGCTTATGCGCTTTATGTGCTGGCGGGCCTGAACGTGTTCGCTGCGATAGCCCGGTTCGGCATGATTGGCACACCCCGCAAGCCCATAACGCGTGGCCAGGCGATCGCGGGCGCTGTCTTCTGCGTGGCGGTAGCCACGATATTGGTGATTGCCGCAACCCGCCTTTAACCCCTGTTGCAAGGCAACCTAAACGGGCCCCGCCCGCCTCAAGTCCGATGAAGATCCGCATCTCGCGATTATGCGACGCGACGTCGTCACGGCAGGTCATCGGTGGTGTCGGTCAGCACATCTTTTAGCTCTTCGGCTAGGCCTGTGGTGTCCGCACCCAAACTGGCGAGCTCGCCGCCGATTTCGGCGGCCGGAATCCACCGTGGCCGCCGGGAGGCCGGAATGATCTTGGCGACTTGGCGATCGTCGGGCAACACATCGAACTCCTCGCCCGCTTCGAGGCGGAGCAGCGCTTCCGCCGTGCGTTTCGTAGATCACGCGCTGGTAATTCAGTAATTCGACAACTGCGGCAATCTTGGTATCGAGCGTAGCTGGAGTGCCGCTAGTCCGCGATGTCCACCTTGGCGGTTATCCGGGTCGGCGTTACCCGCACCACCATTTCCGGCGGCACTCCGTTGCGTTGACCGTACTCGACGGCACGATCTACCCCCATGTAGCGGCCGCCGATCCTGGTTGCCCAGGCGAGCAGCTCGTCCGGATCATCAGAGGTCGTCGCGGTCCCCGCAATGGTCACGAAGCTGAACGGCGGCCGCTCATCGTCCCAGCACATGGACACCCTGGGATCGCGCAGGATGGCCTGTCCTTTGATCGTGCCCGCTGATGTCATGAAGATGATTTCGTCCCGATCGATATCGACCCAGACCGGAGCGATGTGCGGTGAGCCATCGGCACGGACCACCGCCAGCTTCGCGGTGCGGGCTGGCGTTTCCAGCACGAAGGTGCGCCACCAGCCCGCAGGCGCATCGGTGTAGCCCATAAAAGCCGCAGTGTAGCGACCGGGCTGTACCGACCTTTCTAGACGTTGCTGTCGCGACGCGGGTCAGACCAGCCCTTCGACTGGAACCGGTGCCAATGGCCCTGCCAGTTGTTCTGCCAGTGGTTCTGCCATTGGTCTTGCCACTGGTTCCAGCCGGACTCCCAGTTGCGGCGCAGCCGCCGCCGGAACCTGAACGCCGCGATCAACCCGGCAATGCAGGCCACCAGCCAGACAAGAAGCACCACCTTGAGGAAGGCGACGAACATCCAGCCCACGCCCGGGATTGCAACCGCTGCGATCAAGAACAAGATCGCCAACGGCAAGAGCCTGGGCCCACGGCATGCGACGAACCCGGGGCGGTACGCCCAAGGCGGCGGCTGCTTAGCGTTCGGCGGAGCCGGCGACGAGTCGGGCAAGTCCGCCATGATCTTGCGCAGGTCGCCGAAGGTCTTCGCGCTCAGCGCCGCGCTGATTCGCTCGTCCAGTTCCTCGGAGGTCAGCCGACCCTCGGCGAAATGCTCGCGCAAGCGCGCGGTCACGCGTTCTCGGTCGGCGTCGGAGATTCTGATCCTGTCGTCCATCATCGAATTTGCCCTTATCTATGCGTCCTGCTCGTCTGAGTCCTGGTCGTCCTCATCGCCCGCGAGGATCTTGTAGACATCACGCCGCGCGCGCTGGAGCAGCCGTTCCGCCGCCCGCACCTGCGCAGGGTTGCCGTTGTGCGCGATCTGGACGATCCCGCCGCCCAGCCGGGCTGCCTCAGCGAACAAGCCGGGCACTTCCCATTCCTCCTGCTGCGCGGCTGACTCCCACGCACCCCTGGCCATGTCCGGGTTCTGCTCCACGTACTCCCTGCCAGCGTCAGTCAGGCTGAATGTCCGGCGCCCGGCCGACTCGGCACCCTCAATCAGGCCCTCGTCGGCGAGCTGGGACAGCGCTGGATAGACCGCTCCCGGGCTCGGTCGCCACGCACCATTGCTGCGTTCCTCGATCTCGGACATGATCTGGTAGCCGTTCAGCGGCCCCTCTCGCAGCAGCGCCAGAATCGCCGCGCGCACATCACCACGGCCGGCCTTGTGACCGCGGGGCGGTCCGGGAGGTCCGGAAGGACCAACCCACCACGAACCCCACGGGCCGCCACCGCCCCATGGCCCTGGACCCTTGCGGCCGCCGTACACCTTGTCCCACGGACCGGAGTGACGACGCCCTGCGGCATGAGCGAACACACCGCCCTTGGCAGGACCGAACAAACCCTCAGCGCAGGCGAAGAACTCCTTGAGCGCGGCGCCGAGGTCGTCGAGGCCGGGGAAATCGCCAAAGTCCTTTGGTCCGCAAGCCGCTGCCATCATCTACTTCTCGCCTGCCTCTCGCGATACGATCACGATATATCGACAGACTAGGTCAGGGTCGCGGGAAAGACAAGTTATAACTCGATGGTAGGGACCGAGAACTTCTGATCAGGTCGCGTACGGAGCGCGACGGCGAGTAGCCAGCCGGTAGATCAGGTAGGGAAGCCCGATGATGAAGTCGACGGCAGCCCACAAACCAATGACAAAGCCGGCCCCGACGGTGGTGTAGTGGGCGGCGTTGAACGCATCACTGGTCTGGCTCGCACAATCCTGGTACGAGTTGAAGAGACCGTGCCAGGCCCCGTTCGCGCACGCCTGGGCGAGATCATGGCCGGATGGCACGTCATCGCCTGTCGCCACGAGGCTCGTGATGAGCCAGGCAAGGAAGATCGCCTGGATCGCTAGAAACGCCCACGGGAACACGCGATAACGCGTCTTCCGCGGCAGCGGAGGTTCCGGCTGGGCAGGCGGCGGTGGCTCCTGGTAGTAAGCCTGCTTCCCGTGACTCTGCGGCGGCCATCCGGCCGGCGGCGTGTTCTGCGGCGGTGGGTCATGCGATGTCACCCTCATCTCCCCCAGGTCGCTTGCAAGACTCCAAGCCTGGTGCTGGTGCTCTTGCTACGACAGAGGTCGTACGGCCGCCATGACTAGGACCAAGGTCACATCAGCCGAGACGCACTATCGGTCAGCGAGTGGCCGATGGCGAAGGACTTGCGACCAGTTCCACGGTCATCCGTTCCTCGCGATCTCGGGCCCCGTGATCCACTTGAGCAGCGGAAACGTGCAGCCAATGACCGCGAAAGACCCGAGCAGGCCGGCGAGCACGATGATGTAGTACGCGCCTCCCGGGGGCCGCAGCGATTCGCCTAGCTCGGACCGCAGGAACAGGGCCGATGCCAGGAACCCCGTCCCCGCTGAGATTGCGGCGACTACCACGAGTGGAACGGCGCTCTCCAGCGCCACCACGCGACGCAACAGGCCGAGTGGCGCGCCCGCCAGCCGCAGCAGGCTAAACGGGCGCTGGCGGTCAGCCAGGCCGGCGGCGACGCTCACCGCAAGGCTGCAGCCGGCAATCACCAGACTCGCGACGATGACCACGTCGGTCATGCGCTGCAGCGCGGCGTAAGCGCTCAGCGAGTATGACGTGGTGAGAACCGCAGGCGGGCCAAGGTATGGAAAGTCGGCCTCGAGGGCGGTCCTGGCTCGCTCGATGACGGCGCTTGCCCCGTCGGTGCCCACGATCACCATCAGCACGGGGAGGCGCTGCAGGCGCTGGAGCGACATGGCGGCCCCGTGCCATTCCGTCGTGGACTGAGAGCCGCTAGTTGCCGCGCCGCTGAGATCCAAGGTGATGGATGCGACAGCGGCTCCCCTGGCGCAGCGTCCAGCGGCAGGGGTAAGCGCTAGCTGAGCGCACGAGACAAGTCCCGGCATGTCGTTCTCGTTTTGCCCAGGGCTTGTGACGGCATCTGGGTTGGTGTGGATCACGGTCACACCGCGGATGCCCGGGATCGACGTCAAGCCAGTCAGCACGGCGGCCGGGACCGCGGCCACCGCGGTCAGCGCCTTGCCTGAAACGCTCTCGCCGGTGATGAATTGGTCGGCCAGAGTGCCGCTGCCTGCCACTCCGTTGGCCGAGGAGCCACGGTCGGCGATGATCGTGGTGGTGATTCCGGCGGACACGCTGGTCACGAACAGGGCGACGATAAGGCCGCCGATGGCGCGGAAGGCAGCCCATGGGTTGTCAGCGAGCCGCCGCCCGGCGATGAGCGCAGCAGGGCGGCTCGTCCTCCCGGCCATGATCCTCGAGCCGGTCACGGTGAGCCATGGGCCCGCGATGACAAGCCCCGCCATGACCAGGAAGAAGCCAAGGAAGTAGGCCTCGATCTGGCCGCTGCTGCTGCGCGGATGCCCGGCGATGGCGAAGTAACCGAGTTCGCCGATGCCGGCCAGCAGAGGGAACATCCGGTAAGCCCGGGGCGCGCTCGGCATAGTGCGACGGGCCACGCCGAGCGGTGATATCCGGACGCGCCGCATCCCCAGGTGTGCCGCCGCTGCGGCGGCGGCCGGGATGCCAGCCACGATGAGCAGGATGTCTGCCAGATCGAGCGAGAAGTCGCCGCGAGCAAGCCGCACCCCCGTGAACGAGGCGTCCTGCAGCACCGGGTGGAGCACGATGAACAAGCCGAAACCGATCACCACGCCCCCGACGGCCGTGATGCAGGACTCGATAGCCGCCACGACAGACGTCTGCCGGGCCGTCGCCCCGACCAGGCGCATAGCGGCCAGGCGTTGTTCCTGCCGTGCGGCACCCAGGCGTGTCGCGGTCCCGATGAAGATGAGGACTGGAAAGAGCAGGGCAAGGGCCGCGACGGCGAGGATAGACAAGAGCGTGGTGGGGTCATAACCAGGTAGCCCGTTGCCGCGCGGCGTCGTCGCGATGCTGGTGACCTCGACGGCGCCTGGCGCGCGGGAGAGCTGGCCGGGTCGGTAGCCGACGACGATAATCAGCGAGTCCGGGGCAGGAAGCGCCGAACTGCCGATCGTGCCCGCCAGATGTCCAGGGAAGCGGTGACCGAGCTCGGCGGGCGGGGAGGAGCGCAGCAACCTGGCCAAAGCCGGGGATACATAGAACTGCCCTGGTCCTGGCAGGTGCGGCAGACCACGCGGTACCGGCGCACCTGGTCCGGTGGCAGCGACATCGACGCGGTCGATGATCAGGTGACCGAAGTAGTCGGTGCTGAACAGCCACCAGGCCGGTCGCGCCGCCGGCGACTTTGAGCCAACTGGCGACTGTGAGCTGGCAACGTCTCCCGGCATTCCGGTGCTGAGCCATGCGGTACGGGCGTCTTGAGCGTTGATGGCGTTGATTTCGGCCAGGGTCACGAGCAGCATGCCGACCCCCAGCGCGACGGCCGCCGTGGTGATTGCCAGTCGGATGAGAGCCTGCTTGCCGCTACTCGCTGTCAGGCGCACACTCAGCCGAATCATGGGCGGGCCCCGCCGCGCGCCAGCGAGTTGACTCGCCCGTCGCGGACGATGACCTCCCGGTCGGCGTATGCGGCCACACGGGCGTCGTGGGTCACCAGGACGACGGTCGTGCCCTGCTCGCGGGCGGCTGCGCTCAGCAGCTCCATGACATGCTCGCCGGCGAGCGAGTCCAGTGATCCCGTCGGCTCGTCGGCGAACAGCACGTCCGGCCGGGCCACCAGGCCACGGGCCAGCGCCACGCGCTGGGCCTGGCCCCCGGACAGCTCTCCGGACCTGCGTCGTTCCATGCCGTCCAGGTCGAGGCGCCTGAACCACTGCCTGGCGTCGGCCAGCGCCTTGGTCCGCCGGATGCCGCCGAGCAGCAGCGGCAGGGCGACGTTCTCCTCGGCCGTCAGCTCGGGCACAAGCTGGCCGAACTGGAACACGAAACCGAACTGGTCCCGGCGCAACATGCTGCGCTCGGCGTCGGGCGCCGTGTCGATCCGGCGGCCGTCAAACCAGACTTCACCGGAGTCGGGCACCAGGATTCCGGCCAGGCAGTGCAGCAAAGTTGACTTGCCCGAGCCGCTCGGCCCCATCACAGCGAGAATCTCCCCGGCGCTTACCGACAAGCTGGCGCCACGCAAGGCAGGAGTCTGGCCAAACGACCGAACCAGGTCCCGGGCCTCCACAACGCAGCCGCCCGCGCTGCTTGCTGCGGCCTGGCTGCGCGCCCTGACGACCGCACGCCTGGTCACCGGGAACCTCCACTCGATTGCGACGCTGCTTCTGAGCGCACGACCTCGGCGAGGGATGCCAGGCGTGCTGCGGTGAGGTCGATCCACCGCAAGTCAGCTTCCAGGTGGAACAGGCCGTGGTCGGCAAGCAGCGCATCAACCAGATCGCCGGTCCGCTTGATCTCAGTCAGTTCTCTCATCCGCTGCAGGTGCGCCGCGCGCTGGGTGTCCAAGTAGTTCTCGGCGGGACGGCCCAGCATCAACGCCAGTACGACCTTCGCGAACAGCACCGTCTGCAGATGCGGTTCAGGTTCGACCGGCCCGGCCAGCCAAGCCTCGAACTCTGTTGCCCCATCCTCGGTGATGACATAGCGCCTCCGATCAGGTCCCGAGCCAGGCTCAGCCCCTCCGGCCAGCACCTTGCCGTCCCTGGCCAGGCGGGCAAGCGTCGCGTAGACCTGACCGAACGGCAACGGCTTGCCGCGGCCGAAGTAGGCGTCATAGTCGCGCTTGAGGTCATAGCCATGGCTTGGCTCGCGCTCGAGCAGGCCAAGCAGGGTAAAAGGCACGCTCATACCTGCGAGAATACACTGAAAGTATACTCTGCGCACATAGAGAATCCGCGGCCAGCAGCTCATCTGGACTCATGTGGCATTCGCGCCAGCGGTCCGGCATGCTGTCCGAATCGGCTGAGGAGCGATCATGGGCGCGGTCTTGGAGCATCCGGTCACCGTCCGGTGGCGGGACACTGACGCGCTCGGCCACGTCAATCATGCGGTGTTCCTGACCTACCTCGAAGAAGGCAGGGACGCCTTTTACCTGAAGGTTCTCGGCGACCCGGCCTATGTGGTGGTCCGGCTTGAGGTTGACCTGAAGGCCGAGGTCTTTCACGACGACCGGCGGCTGACAGTGCGGATCGCCGTGGAACGCGTCGGCACCACGAGCCTGACCACCCGGGAGACGATCGTTAACTCATCCGGCGAGGTGGTCGCGGAGGCGCGGGTGATCACGCTGCGCTGGGACACCGCCGAACGCAAGCCGGTCCCGTTCAGCCCTGAGCACCGTGCGCAGATGGAAGGTCCTTCCGCATAAGCGGTTGAACTGGGCGCTCCACATACTGGTCACGCAGAGCCGATCTCACTCAGCGGCTGGTCCCATGACATCCCTGAGGACCTGGGCCTCGCGCCGCAGCTTGGTGCCCTGCTCGGCATGACCACGGCTCTCATAGTGCGCCGCGGCACTGAGGCGCTCGCCAATCTCGGCGTCGACGATCTCGCAGACCTGCGCGTCCGTAAGAGCGCGCCGTTCCGCTTCTGCGGCGCCGAGACCGGCTGCAGCACCTGCGAAATGCTCACTAGTGGTCGCGGTAGTCCTGGTTCGGCTGACCGGTATCGCCTCCGGGTTGTCGATCGCCGCGAGCGCCGACCGCAGCGCAGATGCGGCAGGTACATCACGTGACCGCAAGGCTTCACGCAGGGAGCTGCGCAGACGCGGCCGGAGGTCATCGGCGCCGTCGGACCC
>Ga0066903_100004677_pt1 | contig 11641 bp, 7 predicted proteins | sample PanSoiMetaGPlot1_FD_67491 | JGI IMG/M metagenome (GOLD analysis project Ga0066903, IMG submission 67491) | Tropical forest soil microbial communities from Panama analyzed to predict greenhouse gas emissions - Panama Soil - Plot 1 (version 2) | ecosystem: Environmental > Terrestrial > Soil >...
CCCCGCGATCGTCCTCGCCGACGAGCCGACCGCTGCGCTCGACACGCAGAGCGGGCACAGCGTGATGCAGCTGCTGACCCGCCTCGCGCATGAGCGAGATCGGGCCGTCGTGATCGTGACGCACGACAGCCGCATGCTCACGTACGCCGATCGCCTGGTTCAAATTGAAGACGGTCGAATCGTACGCGACGAGACCGTCACAGAACGGCTTTCATCTTCGGAAGAATTTGGAGAAGTCGCATGAAGCGCTCAACCCTGATCACGATTGTCGGCCTCTCTGCGGTCACAGCCCTCAACCTGGGCATGTTGCGCGGCCGGCCGGGCGCGGCGGCCGCCGCTCCGGTTGTCGAGAGGCCTGACACGGTCGCCGGGCCAGGTCTCGTCGAGCCAGTGTCCGAAGAGGTTCGCGTGAGCGCACAAATCGGCGGCAGGCTGGACCGCGTCCTCGTGGAAGAAGGCGACCGTGTGACGGCTGGCCAGGTACTGGCGATCGTCGACAACCACGACTACCGGGCTCGAGTGGCTTCGGCCGAGGCGACGCTGCATCTGCGCGAAGCGGAGCTGCGCCGAGTCGTCAACGGCGCCCGATCGCAGGAAAGGCAGGAGGCGGCAGCGGCCCTGGCAGAGGCTGATGCCGTGCTGCAGAACGCGAGAATCGAGCAAGAGCGGCGCCAGAGCCTGCTGCTTGAAGAAGTGATTGCGCGGGCAGAGGCAGACGATGCCGATCGCGCCGAGCGCGTGGCGCGTGCGCGAGCCGAGGCTGCGCGACAGCGTCTGGATCTCATCAATGCGGACGCGCGTGAAGAAGATCGGGCGCGCGCCGAGTCGGACGTCAGTCTTGCCCGTGCCAGCCTCGACGAGGCGCGCGCTCTATACGACAAGACGTTCGTTCGGGCGCCCATCAACGGCGTGATCGTGCGCCGCCACCGCAAAAGCGGTGAGAGCGTGTCTACGCAATTCGATTCGCCGATCGTCACGTTGGCCGACGACAGCGTCCGCCGCGTCCGCGTCGACGTGGACGAAGGAGACGTGGCCCACATCGTCGTCGGACAGCACGCCTATGTAACAGCCGACGCCTTCGGCGAGCGTCGCTTCCCCGGACGCGTCGTTCAGGTCGGCCGGCTGCTCGGACGCAAGAACGTTCGCACGGACGAGCCGACCGAGCGCGTCGACACCAAAGTACTCGAGACGCTGGTCGAGCTCGACGACGGACGGGAGCTGCCGCTCGGCCTCAGGGTTCAGGCGTTCATCGCTCGCCAGTAATAGACGTGCTGTCGTAATAGACGTGCTGTCGTAGCGCGAACGCTTTAGCCGAGCGATGAATTCAGAGCACGAAGCTCCTCGCCGAGCGATACCTCGCGGCCGGATCGCACTCGCCGCGATTGCCGTGCTCCTGGTGCTCGACATCGGCCGCTCGATCAACGCGCGCACGGGCTATTCCCGGCCCATTGAAGTGTGGGAGCCCAATCCAACTGTTTACGCAGACCTGACATGGCCACCCGGCGCCAACTTGCCGGCCGCGACGACGCTCGGTGGGCGTGTCTACGCCCGGCGATGCGCGATCTGCCACGGACCTGACGGCCGCGGAAACGGCCCCGCAGCCCCGTCGATGATCCCGCGGCCGCGCGACTTCACGCTCGGGCTGTTCAAGTACAAGTCGACGCCCCCCGGACAACCGCCGACCGAAGACGATCTGAGAGAAGTCGTGACAAACGGTCTCTCCGCGAGCGCCATGCCGTACTTTCGCGATTTGCTGTCGCCCGCGGAGATCGATGCCGTTGTCGTGTACGTTCAGCAATTCTCCGGTACGTTCCGCGAGGCGCGGCCGGAATCGATCGCAATCCCGAAGCGCCCGGAACCAACAGCCTCGAGCATCGATCGGGGGCGTGTGTTGTACACCGCTTGGGGCTGCGCGGGCTGCCACGGTCCTGATGGTCGCAAGGGAGGATACCTTCAGGACGCGAAGAGCTATCCGACGACGGTTCGCGATCTTTCCGCTCCGTGGACGTTTCGCGGTGGTAACGATCCGGGCAAGTTGTGGCTGCGCCTGACAACCGGCCTGGCCGGCAGCTCGATGCCTTCGTACGCGTATGCGTTGACGCCTGACGAGCGCTGGGACGTCGTCGCCTACCTGCAGTCGCTGATGCGTCGACCGCCGTGGGAGCCGAGCGGTCAACTCGGCGGACCAGGGAAGCAGAGCGATCTGTTGCGACGCGGGGAGTATCTGGTGCACGCCGAAATGTGCGGTCTCTGCCACACGCAGATCGACCGCACAGGGATCTATCGAGGCGACGACCGCTACCTCGCCGGCGGGATGCGAGTGGTCGCGTATCCTCACGGCGTCTTCGTGTCTCGCAACTTGACGTCCGATCGTGAAACCGGCCTCGGTAGCTGGACGGAGGGGCAGATCATCAACGCGTTTCGGAACGGGCGAGCCCCAACCCGGCTCCTGACGTTATGGGCGATGCCGTGGTTCTACCTGCATTACCTCGCAAACGAAGATGCGACCGCGGTAGCAAGGTATCTCAGAACGCTCCCACCGGTTCACAATCACATCCCGGCTCCGCTTCATTACGGCGTCATCGAGACGATTGTCTCGAAGCTCTCGAGGTCGCTGCCCGCCGCGAACGTCACGGTCTTGTCCTATGCCGATGGTAATTTCGGTCAAGCGCAAACTTCGGGTTTCAGGGTTGCAGAGTCACAGGGCCGCGGCATCACCTCGGCCGAGACGTGGCAAACCGCGCTGGTCGATCTTCAGTGGCTTGTCCTGGCCTTGGCGGCGCTGGCGTTCCTGTTCGTTGGGTCGCAGCGACCGCCTCGAACGCTCGGGGGTTGGTTCAAGCTTTCCCTTGGAGGGTTGGCACTGCTTCTGATCGGAACCATCGGATGGGTGTTGTATGCGCTGCCAACGCTCGCCTTTTTTCCACCCGAACAGATCGCCAACGCAGCCACTGCCGGTATTCCTGAGCTCGCCTCGTCGGCTTCCACGACGCCGGAGCAGCGAGCGCTGATCGAGCGCGGACGGTACCTTTACACGGTCGCATCGTGCGCCTTCTGCCACAACCCGAACGGCGCCGGTGGACAGAAGATCAGCTGGCGGCCGTTCGGAACCTTGTGGACGCGCAACATCACGAGCGATCGGCAAACCGGTATCGGATCGTGGACAGATCCGGAGATTACGCGCGCCATTCGCAGCGGGATGACGCCCGACGGTCGAACGCTTCACTGGCAGGGCATGATCTGGGATCACGCTTCGAACTGGGACGAGGAGGATGTGCGAGCTATTGTCGCTTACCTCCGCGAGCTGCCGCCAGTAGTCCGCCAAGTGCCTGCGTCGCATCCGCCCGCGGCTGACGACTGCGAGGTATATACGTTCTGGGTCGCGCGGAGCGACGAACCGGGTTGTCGCTAGCTCCGATCGAACGCCACGGTTCAGTGCGATGCGGTGAGAAGCGATCGAACTCAATTCTGGAGCGCGCTCCCGAGTCAATGGGAAAGGTTGCGCACTTCAGGACGGTCGCTGGAGTCTCCGACCCGTCGCGTCGATATCTGCGATAAGGGGCATCCCCCCAAACATCGCCACCGACCGGACGCTGCCGCCAACCCCCCGGGGCGGTAGGATGCCGCGACAATCGATGACGGGACAAACGATCTCTCATTACCGCGTACTCGAGAAGATCGGCGAAGGCGCGACGTCTGTCGTGTACAAGGCCGAGGATCTTGCGCTCGGGCGTCCCGTTGCGCTGAAGCTGCTGCCCGCCGAGGTGTCGATTACCCACGCGACAATCGCGCGCTTTCAACACGAAGCGCGGACGGCGTCCAGCCTGAACCATCCGAACATCTGCACGATCTACGAAATCGGCGAGTGCGACGGCCATCACTTCATCGCGATGGAGCTCCTCGAAGGCGAAGAGCTGTCGCGGGTCATCGGTGGTCGGCCGCTCGAGATCTATCGTCTGGTGGAGCTCGCCAGCCAGATCGCCGACGCGCTGGACGCGGCGCACGCAGAAGGCATCATCCACAGGGACATCAAGCCAGCAAACATCTTCGTGACCCGCCGCGACCACGTGAAGATCCTCGACTTCGGCCTGGCGATGCTGACACCGCGCCGGCCATTCGCACGCGACGACTCGCAGACACCTCAAATGTCCCGCGTGGGCGGCACGGTTCCCTACATGTCCCCCGAACAGGTCTCCGGCGAGGAACTCGACTCGCGGTCGGATCTGTTTTCCACCGGCGTGGTTCTGTACGAGATGGCGACCGGACGGCGGGCGTTCTGGGGCACTGGCCGATCGGAAATCATGGACGCCATTCTGAATCAGGCTCCCGTAGCCATGCGCGAGCTGAATCCCAGCATCCCGCAGGAGCTCGAGCGCATCGTCGCCAAGGCGTTGGAGAAGAACAGGAAGCTCCGGTTTCAAACTGCCTCGGATCTCCGCGCCGACCTCCAGCGAATGAAGCGCGATTTCGATACGCACAGCGCGACCATGGTGCCGGCCCGTCCTCGGCAGTCCGGAGAGCCAGTGCGCGCCGCCCATCCGTGGCGGATTGAGCCGCGTTCGCTGACGATCGGCTGCCTCGTTGCCGCCGTAGGCGCGGCTGCTACGTACGCTGTGACGATGTCTCGTGCACCGCGGCCAACTGTGGTCGACGCCCGACCGTTGCACCTCGCATCTGGAGCAGTTGCTACGGCCGATCTCGGCAACGCCAGGGTGACGTCCGTCGAGCGAAGCGACCCCGCACCGACCAGGACACGACGTTCAGCCAAGAGCGTCGAGCCACCGCTGGCGCCGCCTATCAGCGAAGAGGGTGCTGTACCTCCGCCGCCGCCACCGGTCGTCGTGGATACGAACGCAGCAGCGCGAGCTACATCCGAGGATGAGCTGCGCATCGCACGCAAGAAGCTCGACCTCAAGTTGTACGATCAGGCTCTCCTGACGCTTCGAGACCTGGTCGCGAAGGATGCGAACGGACCGAACGTCGCGGAAGCCTACTTCCTGATGGCGTCAGTTCATGAAACGACTGGCAAGATCGAGGATGCGATGGCGACCTACCTCGAGATCGTCAATCGCTATCCGAACAATACGAGAACGCCAGAGGCGCTGTTTCTGTTGGCCCAGGACACGCTGCGCTCTAGGCACGCCGACAAGGAGCCGGAGGCCCGCCGAATGTTCACCGAGCTGGCCGAGAAATACCCGGGGAGCCCATGGGCGGTGCGAGGCCTGATGGCGCGCGGCGATCTGGAGGAGCGCCTGAAGGTGTACCAACGCGACGACCGGCTTGCGACGTCCGTGCCGGCTTCGCTGGTGACCTATCGGCAGGTCACGCACCAGTGTCATTCGAGCTCAGAGTGCGAAACCGCTCTCTGGAAGCTTGGGCAGGCCTATTCGAGCATCAAGCGATACGATCTGGCGGCTCAAACTTTCGCGGATCTCGGTGAACGATATCCTGACAACGACTACGATGCATGGTTCGTCGCGGCCGAGATCTACGAGAAGCGTGCGAATGACGAAGCGAGAGCGAGAGCCGCCTACGCACGAGTGCCGTCGTCGTCGCCGAGATTCAAAGAGGCGCAGAAGCGTCTACAACGGTAACTCCGAATATGGTCGTCTTCGCTGCAGTCACTCTCACGACCGCCCTCGGGCTCCCGCAGGCGAGTCAGACACGTCACTTCGGACCGGGTGAATGCGGGCCCGTCGATGAAACGTACATACGCGTCGCGAACTCGACCGGCGGTCAACCATTCTTCTTGAACCCCTCCGAGACTGGGAAAGCGTTTCACCTCGTTCGCGAGTCATCGGGCCACGATCAAGCGACGATTCTGTGGGCGACCGGTAAGCTCGATCCGGCCGGGCAAACTTTCGACGTGCCGATCGATTCGGCGACAAGTCGTGTGACGTTCTCGTTGTCGGTCGATCGGGCGGGAGCAGATCTTGCGATTGCCGACCCTTTTGGAGCCGCGATCCAGGCAGGAAGCGACCGGGCAGAAATCACCACACTGAACTGCGGACGGATCGTGACGGTAGGGGCTCCCACGCCAGGCATCTGGCGCCTGCACGTCAGCGGAGGTGGACGGTTCTGGCTCGTTGCGCAGGGCCGCAGCGAGATTTCATTCGTCAGTGTCGAGTTCGTTCACGAAGGAGGCCGGCCGGGCCACCAAGGACTGTTCAGGATTCCTGGCCAGCCGCTGGTTGGAGCGCCCGCCATATTGAGCGCGAATCTCAGCAGGGAAGGACTCACTCCACGGCCGACCCTTCATTTGGTGTCGGAGCGTGGAGACGTGATCCAGGACGTTCATGAATCGCCGCGGCAGGACGATGCGTCCGTCGATCAAACGGGAGAGCTCGTCGCGACTCTTGAACTGCCGACACAGCCCTTTCGAGTGCAGGCAAACGGGTGGGATGCAGCGGGCCACCCCTACCAGCGTGTATTCCAAACGCTGTTCCACGCGGAGACCGTCGAAGTTGGGCGTGCCACGTCCGTCGACGAATTGCCTGCTGGCGCCGTGACCCCAGTGACGTTTACCGTCCGTAACGTCGGGTCCGCGGCAACGTTTCGCATCATCGCCGCAGACAGCCGACGGTTCGTGAGCCGGGTCGAGCCTGTCACTGTGTTCCTCGAAAAGGCCGCCGCGGCAAGCGTGACGGCATGGATGGCGGTCCCGGCGGGAACATTGCGCGGAACTGGCGTGGATCTCACCATCACCGCAACCGGCGAGAGCGGTACCTCGAACGGAACGTCGGTTCATCTCTCTGTGAGGTGAGGTTCGCGTCACGTAGCGCGAGGCTTTTAGCCGAGCGACTCGAGTGAGCCCGATGACGCAATCGTGATTGCGTGCACCTTTGTAAAACATTGGTCATCGGTTGTTCACGAACCTGCACGATTGTTCTCCCTGACCGCGCTGGCCGCCCAATTGCTGATATTTCAACGTTCTGCCCGATAAGAACAGCTGAGGCTTTTGAGTGGCACTGGTCCTCGTCGTCGAGTCCGATCCCGCGCAGATCGAGACGCTCCGTCACCTGGCGCGCACATTCGCCGGGCACGACGTGATCTTCGCCACCTCGGTTCCCGAGGCGATCTCCACGATCGATTGTCGCGTTCCAGACCTGGTTCTGATCGACCCTAACTTCACGACCGGCGACGAGGCTGCACTCGTGGCCCGCTTGCAACGGCTGCCGGGCGGACGCAATCTGAGCAGCTTGACCAATCCGCCGGCCGGCTGGCCGCCCGTTGATCGTTCGGCGAGCGGACATCGTTGGTTCTATTGGTTCAACCAGCCGACGCTGCGGGCGACCGCACCGCACGCGGAAGCACGAGCCTCGGCGCTCACTAGCCAAGGCAGCCAGCGGGTTCGCACAGCTCTGGCTGCCTCCAGGCGCGCCGTTGTCTCCGTGCGCGGACGTCTGGCGGGCGTGCCACGAATGCTGTTGGCCGTCTCCCGGCGACTGGCTGCCGGGCTTAGTACGGCGACGAGTGCGGTTCGCGCTCGAGCCATAGTCGTGTCGCGCGGGATCGCTGCCGCGCATGGGCGCGTGATCGGGAAGATTCGCTCGGTGGACTGGACTGAACGCTTTGCCGGCATCAGGGACGCGACCTCAGCGGTCGCTCGCGCCCGATCCACCCAGGTGACAGTCGTAGCCGGTGTCTTGCTCGTCGTCGGCATCGGAGCGGCGCGTTCGAGCTGGTTCGGATCCATCACCGAGGGCACGCTGCTGCATGGGCGCGCGGCGGCCGTCGAGTCAAGCGCCGCAGCCGTGGCACAGGTGACCGGAGAGCTGCGCCTGACGTCCGAACCGAGTGGTGCGACGGTCGTCATCGACGGACGCAGCCGCGGCGTGACGCCGTTGACAGTCTCTGACCTTGCTGTTGGCGCGCACGTCGTGACGTTCCAAAGCAGCGCGGGCACGGTGCGACGGTCGGTCAGCGTGCGGCCGGGACGAACCGATGTCGTGGACGCGGCAATCTTTTCCGGGTGGCTGGCGCTCTTCTCTCCGATCGAGCTCGACATCTCGGAGGGCGGACGCGCGCTTCGGCTCGGAGAAGACAATCGTCTGATGCTCGCGCCTGGTCGTCACCAGCTCCTGCTCGTCAATCGCGCGCTTGGTTATCGCGACACGAGGGTCGTTGAGTTGAAGCCGGGTGAGACGACGGCAGTTTCCATCCCCCTTCCAAAGACCGCCATTTCCATCACAGCAACACCTTCAGCAGAGGTCTGGGTCGATGGCGTGCGGGTTGGCGAGACGCCGCTGGTCGATGTGCCGGTTGGCATCGGCACTCGCGAGCTCGTATTCCGTAATCCGGCGTTTCCCGAACGCCGCGAGACCGTTACGGTGACGATGTCGAAGACGCACGTCAACGTCGACTTCACCAAGCCGTAGTCTGGTCCTTGATCCGCTTGTAGGTTGGACCAAGACAGGGACTAAGAACCAGCGACTCGAATCAGCTTCGCGGAGGATGCGGGCGGGGCAGCTCAGTCTGGGGAGAATGGAGCTCGTACAGGCTACCGTCGCTATCGAGCCTGTATTTCGCGACGGCGTCCGTCACCTGGTTCCCGTACAAATCCGTCACCTCGTCCTCATCAGCATGCTCGAGCCAATCGTCAGTCGCGGCAGATTGGTGAGCGAATCTTACGTGGTGTGCGCTCAACGAAGCGGAGGCTGTGGACGGTTCTCGTGCACCGCACTCGGGCGAGCGTCGCGCGACGGCGAAACCGGTCGCGGCGACAGCGATCAAAAACCCGATAACGAAGCGTGCAACAACTGTCACCCTTGCCTCCGGGTTGACTCGGTGCAACGAAAGTGCCACGCTGAAAAGCGGTGGTTTTCCTCAGCTGTTCTTGGCCTACCTGTTGCACGGCTTGAACCTGATGCCTTTTCCTTGGCGAGCTCGGTTGCACGACGTAGCGCGAACTTTTCAGGTCCGCATCGCCGGCCTGAAAGGCGTGCGCTATGTTCCGTTGCCACGCGATCCTCGCCTGTTCGGTCTCCTTCTCGGCTCAGTCGGAGTGTTCTCAGTCGCGGCGATCGTCTGGGCTCTCTGGTTTCTGGTAACGCTGGGCAGCGGGCTGCCGAACCAGGAAGCCGTTCGGCGCATGGGCGATATGGCCCAGGCCACCACGGTCTACGATGACGCCGACCAGCTTGCTTTCACGATCTACAAGGAGCAGCGGATTGAAGTTCCTCTGTCGGCTGTGTCGTCGAATCTCGTCCGCGCCATCATTGCCATCGAGGATCAACGCTTCTACGAACATCGAGGATTCGATCCAATTCGCATCGCGTCAGCCGCGCTGGCCAACATCCGGCACGGGCGCGCGGTGCAGGGCGGCAGCACTATCACCCAGCAGCTCGCCCGGCAGAGCTTCCTGACCCCGGATAAGACGCTGCATCGCAAGCTGCAGGAATTGATCCTCGCAGAGAGAATCGAGCATCTGTACTCGAAGAACGAAATCCTGCATCTCTATCTCAACAAGGTGTACTTCGGCGATGGTCTCTACGGCGCTGAGGCAGCGTCACGAGGCTACTTCGGCAAACACGCATCGGACTTGACGGTCCCGGAAGCGGCGTTGCTGGCCGGTCTCGTCAAGTCGCCGTCTGCCTACGCTCCAACCATCAACCCGCAGCGCTCGATAGCCAGGCGCAACGTCGTTCTGCAGGCCATGGCCGATACCGGCGTCATCGACAAGACCGTGCTGCGTGAAGCGCGGGCTTCAAAGGTCACGCTGCACAACGACTTCCGAAGCGACGAGGCGCACGGTCTGTACTTCAAGGAACAGGTCCGGCGCGAGCTGGTCGAGCGTTTCGGCTGGTCCAGAGTTTCCGAAGGCGGTCTTCGTGTGTTCTCAACTATCGACATGCAGATGCAGGAGTCTGCGGAAGCGGCCGTCGCGGAGTCACTGAAGACGCTCGACGACAGGCGCCGGAAGCTGGCCGAGCGTCGGCAAGCGGCTCGAAAGGTGCCAGCGACGACTCCTGGGGCGCCGACGTCGCCGGTCGAGATCCAGCCATTACAGGCGGCGCTCGTCGCACTCGATCCGTCGTCCGGTCACATTCGGGCGATGATAGGCGGTCGCGATTTTGCGGAGAGCCCGTTCAACCGCGCGACTCAGGCGCGCCGCCAGCCCGGATCGGCCTTCAAGCCGTTCGTGTATGCCGCCGCTCTCGAGGCCGGCTACTCGCCGGCGACGATGATCGATCGACTCAATGATCCGATTGCGACAGTGCAGGGCGACTGGGCGCCTGAAGATGAGCACTCGACCGCGACTGAGATGAGCCTCCGCACCGGGCTGCGGACGTCGAGCAACCGCGCGGCTGTACGGCTGCTTCAAGAAGTGGGGATTCCGCGCACCGTCGAGTACGCCCGGACGATGGGCGTGGGTGACGTGCCGAGCGTGCCGTCCCTGGCGCTCGGATCGGGGGAGGTCACGCTGCAATCGATGACGGCCGCGTACGCCGCGTTCGCCAACCACGGACTTGTGCCTGCGCCGATCCTCATCCGGCGCGTCGAGGATCGTGACGGACGGGTTCTGTACGAGTCTCAGGATTCGGCATCCCGTGCGGTAAGCGAGACCACCGCGTTCCTCATGAGCAGCATGCTCGCCGACGTCATCAACGCGGGCACCGGCGCGGGCGCCCGGCGACTCGGATTCACGCTGCCAGCCGCCGGCAAGACCGGTACGACGAACGATTTCAACGACGCATGGTTCGTCGGCTTCACGCCGAAGCTCGCAGCCGGCGTCTGGGTCGGATTGGACCAGCCTCATACGATCCTCCCCAACGGCTTCGCGGCCGACGTCGCGGTCCCCATGTGGGCCAAATTCATGAAAGCCGCGACCAAGGGCGACCGACCGGACTGGTTCTCGCCGCCAGCTGGCATGACGACTGCCATCGTGTGTCGGATGTCGGGGAAGCTCGCCAACGATGGATGCCGCAGCGTTGATGTGATCGACGACCAGGGCCACATCGAACGCCGATCGCTGGCGTACACCGAGTACTTCGCGCCCGGTACAGCGCCGATCGCATACTGCGACCTGCACTCGGCGCGCGGCCTGTTCGGCAAGATCGCGAACTTGATCGGCACCGCCGACCGGCCGGCGCCTCTGAGAATAGAAGACACCGGGCTGGCGCCGACCTCCGCCGCCGCGGAGCCCGCTGAAAAAACCGCCGGCACGTCCCGAGCGGGATCCGCGGAAGAAGAGCCGCCGAAGAAGAAGCGCGGTTTCTGGTCGCGCTTCTTCGGCATCGGCAAGGACGAGAACCCGCCACCGAAGAAAAAGGGCGGTTGATTTCTTATTTCCCTCGATCGTGCGGCACGATTACGGTCGTCGTGGCCGATGCATGATTGCCGACCTTGTCCGACGCACTCACGGTGATTTGATACTTACGCCCGTCAAGATCCTCACCTAGTCGACTCGCCTCGAGCATGAGAGTGAACGAGTAGCTGCCGTCGGCCTTCAGGACGATGGGACCGCTCGGTTGATCCGCGCCGTACTCATCGACGACCTGAAACATCACCGAGGTCGGATCGATGCCCGAATCGCCCGAGTCGATGATACGGCCGGAAATCGTGTCCGGCACCAGCTTGTTGTTGGGCGGCCAGAGCGTCGAGCTGCTCGGCGATACCGTGATCGCCGGCGGCTTGTTGA
>Ga0066903_100004678_pt1 | contig 11641 bp, 12 predicted proteins | sample PanSoiMetaGPlot1_FD_67491 | JGI IMG/M metagenome (GOLD analysis project Ga0066903, IMG submission 67491) | Tropical forest soil microbial communities from Panama analyzed to predict greenhouse gas emissions - Panama Soil - Plot 1 (version 2) | ecosystem: Environmental > Terrestrial > Soil >...
GCCACCATTCCGAGCTCGACGACGTGCTGACGCGCGCGCCGCACTTTAACAAAGCGCCCGCGCGGCGGATGCGCGCGCCCGATCAACCACGCACCGATCGCGGTGACGACCGCGCCAAGCGCCAGCACGACGGCGATGACGATGAGTGTATGCATCATTCAATAACCCCTCCCCCCGCTCCGCTGCGCAGGGAAGGAGAACCATTACGGCGCCTCGCCCTTGAGCCAGCGCGCGCCCTGCGCATAGAGCGCGTCCAGTTCCGGCCCTTCGAGGCCCGCCATGTCGGTTTTCACGTTGTAGCCGATCTTGGTCTGCAAATAAGCAAGATGCCGATAGCCTTCCGGGAAGCGCTTGAGCAGATCCTGATCGAGCCTGAGCTCGACCGAGGGGTCGATCGGATCGAGCCGATCCTTCTCGTAAACCAGCCGGCGTAACACCAATCCCCAGCGGCCGCCGCGGTTCTCGAAAAAATCATAAAAACGCCCAGTGCAGACCACGTCGCAGACGATGCCGTCGACCGGGGCGCGCTGCGAGATGGTCATCTTCGTTTGCGCGATCGCGCGGCTGTCTGCGACATCAATAGCGCTGCCGCCGAGGAAATGCAGGATGCGCACGCCGCGCGCCCAGCCCTGCTCATTGGCCTTGATGAACTCCTCGAAGCTGCCCTGGAACCAGGTTGCCATCATACGGCCGTCGGCATGCCAGACCGTGCGGAAGTGATCCCATAGCCGCGCGTCGCGCCACAACGCCCAATTTTCTACGAGTTCGCGGATGATGCGTTTGTCGTCGTCGATGCTCATTGCGTCGGGACCAGCTGTTGAGAGAATGAACGGGCGGGTTGAGGTTGGCGCGGCGCGCGAGGTCATGCCGTTAGAGGAGGTGAAGCCCGGTCAAATATCCCGGCCCTCGACTTTTTCGCGTAGTGTTTTGACGACGTCCGGCAGGTTGCGTAGGTGCGGATCGATCGCCAGCGCTGCCTGATAAGCTTGCAATGCGTGCTTGTCGTCGCCGATGTCTTGCAGGATCAACCCCAACCCGGCGAGCGCGCCGAAATGGCGCGGTTCGCGCGCGAGCACTTCGCGAATATCGGCAAGCGCACGGCCGTATTCGTGATTGATGTAATGGAGGGTCGCGCGCCGGTTCCAAGCCTCCACATAATCGGGCTTGATGGTGACGATCGCGTTCAGAAGCTTGATCGCGAGTTCGTAATCCTTGTCGTCGGTCGCATCCTTCACCCGGCTCATCAGGAGATTGCAGGTGTCGCTGTCGGAGGACATCCAGATCGCCCAGATGCGATCCTCGATGGCCTTGGCGCTTGCTTCGTCGGGCGCAATCTTAAGCGCTCCGAACAGCGTATCGAGATTGAACGTCGAGCCGTTGCGTCCGTTTTGCGGCGTATTGGGAGTCGATGGCCAGTCGCGCGGTGTTTGCGCCAGCGCCGATGAAGCGAGCGGGGCAACCGCGGGGATAGCCAGGACCGCGGCGACAATGAGGACCGGGAATCGTGGGCTCATGCCAATAAATCTATTCTCCCGCAGCCGCGCGGCAAGCGGGAAAATAGATAGGGGGCGCGGAAACCCTATACAACCAGCAGCTAAACCGGACGATGCAGGAATAAGCGGGGTTTTGCGGCCCAATCCGTTAGCCCTGGCGGGCTTTGAACCGGCGCTGCGTCTTGTTGATCACATAGACGCGGCCCTTGCGCCGCACGATGCGATTGTCGCGATGGCGCGCGCGCAGCGATTTCAATGAATTGCGGACTTTCATGACAAGGTTTCCTAAGCTGCGCGGTTGATTAGGGGGGCTCGGCAGGCTTGTCAATCTTGTGCGCCCAATGAATGAGATTTGAACCATCATGGACCAGCATCGGTCAGTACTGCGGCTTATTTCCGGGGTCGGCAAAAAGGGCCCGGCGTGCTTTGCCGTTGAGGCGCATGGCAAAAGGCTCGTGCTCGATCTCGGCGAAGGCCCGCCGCCAGGCTTACTGCCCGACATAACTTTGGCAGCTCCAGCCGATGCGCTGATCCTGAGCCACGGCCATAAGGACCACGTCGGTGGTCTTTCGCTTCTCGCCAAGCTCGGCAATCCGCCGGTCTATGCCACCGAGATCGCGGCGCGAAGCTTGCCGGGGGAGCTTAGGACGCGGACGCTGCCAGTCCGCGGCACGACCGAGGTGCTCGGCATCGCGCTCGAAACCGGGCGCGATGGCCACGCGCCTGGCGGGGTGTGGCTTCATTTCGATGTCGGCGACGGGTTTCTCTATACCGGCGACTATTCGACGGAGTCCGCGCTCTATGGTTTCGATCCGCCGGCGCGGCCGGCCGCCACCACACTGATCGACTGCTCCTACGGCAATTATGACCGCGCTCTGGCGGCGTGCTGGAGCGAGCTTGCCGCACATCTCGGCAAGGGTCCGCTGCTATTGCCGGTGCCGGCCAACGGCCGCGGACCCGAAATTGCGCTCGAACTGATGCGGCACGGTTTCAACGATATTTTCGTCGACGATGCGATGCAAAACGCGCTGCGACAGCTTGGCGAGGACTCTAGCATCTCCCTGCGCACAGGGCTTGCCGACGAGATCCGCGGCCTGGCCGAGGTGACGCGTCCGATCGAGGCCGGGCGCGGCTTGATGCTTGCCGCTTCGGCTGATGGCGCGTCAGGCGCGACGGCGCGGCTACTGCCGGAATTCGAGGGCTCGCGCGATATCGGGATTCTGTTCACCGGCTACATCAATCCGAACACGCCGGCAGAGCGCTTGGTGCAAACCGGACGCGCGCAGCGCATGCGCTGGAACGTCCATCCACGACTATCCGACACGCTCGCGCTGGCGCGAACGGTACGGGCGCGAACCATCATTCCAGCTTTCTGCGATCGCACGCAGCTTACCGCGCTGGCCGGCGCTTTGGCGCCAGCACGCGTCACCATGGACGCGGTGGTCGAGATTTGATCTTTGTTGGCCGCGGGCGCGTATGGAGCTATCCCCAGGGGGTGAACGCTGTCAGTGGGCGCGCCTCAGAGGCGCAAACGCGGGCAGATCAAATGGCCATGACCAACCCGAAAACGGTGTACTACGCGAGCGTCGGACCTCTCCTGAAATTGTTCGAGGTCGACGTTGACGGCGCGCAACTGCATGAACGCGACGCCGTCAAGTTGCCGGCGAATATTCAATATGCTTGGCCGCACCCGTCGCGGCGCGCCCTTTACGTGGTTTCCAGCAATGGCGGGCCCGGCGTTCCCGGCGACAAGCACTTCGCCAATGCCTTCGCGCTCGATCCGGCAACGGGCGATTTACGAGCACTCGGCGCGCCCGCGGCGCTGCCCTCGCGGCCCATCCATACCAGCCTCGATCGCAGCGGCAGTTATTTGTTGACGGCCTACAATGATCCGAGCGGCCTGACCGTGCATCGGGTCGGCAGCGACGGCGCCATCGGCGCGCGGGTCGCCCAAGAACGGGACCTAGATACCGGCATTTATGCGCACCAGATCCTAGCGATGCCGTCGAACCGCTGTGTCGTTCTCGTCACCCGCGGCAATGATTCCACCGCGAGCAAGCCGGAGGATCCGGGCGCGATCAAGACATTTGCTTTTGACAATGGAAAGCTGAGAAACCTAGCCTCGATCGCGCCCAGCAAGGGTTTTGGTTTCGGTCCGCGGCATGTCGACTTTCATCCGACCGAGCAGTGGGTTTTCGTCTCGGTCGAGCGCCAGAACAAGCTTTACGTTTATGAACGCAACGAGGCGACCGGGCTGTCCCCCGAGCCGATATTCATCAAAGAGACTTTGTCCGATCCGAGGACAGCGGCAAGCCAAGGCGCGGGCGCCATCCACGTTCATGCCAATGGCCGATTCGTCTATTTGACCAACCGGACTTTTCCGGCGCGTGAGGGCGGCAGAGAAGTTTCCTTGGGCGGCGAAGACAATCTTGTTGTCTATGCGATAGATCAAAACAGCGGCGAGCCGAAACCTATCCAGCACATCGACGGACGCGGCGTGCAATTGCGCACCTTCGGCATCGATGCCAGCGGGCGCTTGCTGGTTGCCGCGAGCATCATGCCGATGCTGCGCAGCGACGGCACGAGCGTGCCCGCGGGAATGACAGTGTTTCGCATCGGTGCGGACGGCGTGCTCGCTTTTGCACGCAAATACAACGTCGAGGTCGGAACCTCGCAGCAATTCTGGGGTGGAATGGTCGCCCTGCCATGATGCAAGGATCGAAAATGCGCGTGCGGCGCAGGAATGCGGATTAGAGCCCGCGCGAACCGGCCGAGGGAGCGCGGCAATAACGCCCGCCCAGGATCAACGACAATCTGCTATTCTGAATTTGAGGAGTGCAGCCGCGCGCCCCATTCGAAGTGCAAAAAATCTTACGCGGCGACTGCACCGGGAGGAGGAAACAGCCGTGAGAAAACTGCTTCTCATTCTTGCCGCCGCCGCAGCCACGTGTTTCAGTGCTGCGCTTTACGCCGACAACTATCCTTCACGCCCGGTCACGCTGGTGGCGGTATTCGGCCCCGGTAGTGCCAGCGATACGATCTGCCGGATTATTGCCAACCAGCTTGGCCCCGCATTAGGCCAGCCGGTGATCGTCGAGGATCGTCCCGGCGCAGACGGCGCGCTTGCCGCACTTTACGTTCATCACCAGCCGGCCGACGGCTATACGCTGTTGATGGCGACCAATTCGCCACTCTCCGCCGATCCCTATCTCCACAAGGACGTCAACTACGACCCGGTGAGGGATTTCGTGCCGATTACGCGGGTCGGCAGCTTTACTCTGATGCTGGTGGTCGATCCGAAACTGCCGATCCATTCGGTCCAAGAGATGATCGACTACGCGAAAACAAATCCCGGCAAGCTCACTTTTGCCACCGGCAACACCGCCGGGATCGTTGCCCTCGAGACCATCAAACATGCCACCGGAATTAGCATGCTGCACGTGCCCTATAAAAGTACGCCGCCGGCCCTCGAGGACATTATCGGCGGCCGCGTGTCGATGATGCTGGCGGACTTTACAACCGCCATGCCGCATGTGAGTGCCGGCACGCTGCGGCCAATCGCGGTGTCGCGCATCAAGCGCAGTAAGCTCTTCCCAGACCTGCCGACCATGGACGAAGCCGGGATCAAAGGCTTTGACCTCGATACCTGGGCCGGCGTGGTTGCGCCGACCGGCACGTCGCCGCAAATCGTGACCAAGCTCAACGGCGCGCTGCGTCCGATCATCGACAGTCCGGAAGTCCAAGCCCGATTCAAGAATGTTGGTTTCGAGGGCTTCTCATCGACGCCGGAAGAACTGGGCGACTTTATCAAGGCTCAGCTCGCGGCATGGGGAAAGATGATCAAGGACGCCAATATTCAATTGGATTGAGCGAGCTGGTCATGCTCGTCCGCGCGGCGCGCCTGCGCTCGCTTAGGCGGGAATGAGCGCAATTTCGCCCGAAGCGCCAAGGCTACGCAGCTGATTCGGATAATGTTTGTAGTGTCGTGTCGCGCCGATGATACCGGTTCGCGTAACAATGGGTGAACTCAGCGCCACACAGCACGATCTGTGACGAGTAATAGACCCAGATCAACAGAATGACCAGCGAGGCGGCCGCACCCTAGGCTAGCATTCAACCCGCTCAAAGAATGGGCGGAGCGCCTGTGCGCGCTCCGCCCATGTCCTCAGCAACTAGTCGCAAAGCTTAGCGATCGTATTCAGCAGCGACGTCCTTGCCGGTGTAGTCCGGCATGTACCAGGTCGAAACGAAGCTGATCACCGCGCACACCGCGAGATAGACAGCAACGGCGTAGCCGGTGTGGTAGGCCGCGAACAGGGCGGTCGCAATCAACGGCGCCGGGCCGCCGGCAATCACCGAGGCGAACTGATAGCCTAGCGACGAACCGCTATAGCGCAGCCGCGGCGTAAACGCTTCCGCGATCAGCGCCGCCTGCGGGCCATACATCATGTCGTGCGGGATCAGCGACACCACGATGGCGATGAACACCGCCGTGGGATTGGCCGTGTCCAGCATGCCGAAATAGAGGAACGCGAACAGGCCGCAGACGACGACGCCGATGAGGTACATCTTCTTCCGACCGATCACATCGGAGAGATGACCAAAGATCGGAATTGAGAAGAACGAAACGACCGAAGCGACCGTCACCGCGAACAGGATGAAGTCGCGCGACATGTGAAGCGTGCCGACGCCGTAGGAGAACACGAAAGCGGTGAAGATATAGAACGGCGACTGCTGTCCCATGCGCAAGAGCGCGGAGAGGCAGACTTCCTTTGGCTGCTTTTTGATCACCTCGACAATCGGTGCGCGCTCGACCTTGTTCTCACTGAGGAGCTTCTGAAAAACCGGCGTCTCGAGGATGCCGAGGCGGATCCATAGACCGATGCCGACCAGGACGATGCTCAGCACGAAGGGCACGCGCCAGCCCCAGGTGAGGAATTGGTCGCCGGACCAGGCGGTGGCGCCGAGCATGACCACGGTCGAGAGGAACAAGCCGGCGGGCACGCCCCATTGCGGCCAGGAGGCGAGTAAACCGCGGTTGTGCTGGCCGGTGCGCGTCCATTCCATCGACAACAGCACCGAGCCGCCCCATTCGCCGCCGACGCCGATACCTTGGATGGCACGCAGTACAGTGAGCGTGACGCCGCCCCAGATTCCGATCGAATCGTAAGTGGGCACGAATGCGATGAGGAAGGTCGCGACACCCATGAGCATCAGCGTTGCGATCAGCGTCGCCTTGCGACCGATGCGGTCGCCGTAATGGCCGAAAATCGCAGCCCCGATCGGGCGCGCGGCGAAGCCGACGAAATAGGTGCTGAAGGCCAACAGCGTGGCGGTGGTCGGATCGTTATTCGGGAAATAAAGCTTGCCGAACACCAATCCGGCGGCTGTGCCATAGAGGAAGAAATCGTACCATTCGATCGTGGTGCCGACTGTGGCGGCGATCACCGCCTTGCGCATCTGGCGGCCATGGTCGGCCGCGGAAAGCGTGCCGTAAGCGGCTATCGAACTCATAAGCGTCCCCCCTGATTTGGACCCCTACCCGCGTGTTGCGGGCCCCATACCGAAGACCGAGGATAATTTACGCCCATGCCGAGGCAAGCGTTTTCGCTACCACCGCGACAAATCATGCTCTTTGCAAGCCGAACCGCCCCCAGCCACAGGCATGCCATGTGAGATCGGGACTACAAGCTGACATTACCGATGGTTTATGCTGGAATAGTTGGCGGAGAAAACACCAATGCAGATCAGGGTTTCACCCAATAGTTTGCAATGCAGCGCCGAAGAATGGCAGGCGCGTCTTGAGCTTGCGGCCGCGCACCGGCTCGCATTCATGCATGGTTTCAGCGAGGGGATTTTCAACCACCTCACGCTGACCGTGCCGGGCCGCAGCGATCGCTATTATCAGATCCCGTTCGGCATGCATTGGTCCGAAGTCACCGCCTCGTCGTTTATGGAGGTGGGAATAGACGACGGCAAAGTCAGGCGCGGCAGCGGCGATGTCGAGCGCTCCTGCTACTGCATCCACGCGCCGATCCATAAAGCACTGCCGCACGCCGCGGCGGTGTTTCACACCCACATGCCTTATGCCAGCGCGCTCACACGGCTGGAGGATCCGCGCATCAAGGAGATCGGTCAGACCGAGGTCGGCTTGATGGATGCGATCACCTATGACGATCACTATAGCGGCCCGGCATTCGAGCCCGCCGAAGGTGAGCGCCTAGCGAAAATCATCGGCAACAAGACCGTGCTGTTCATGGCCAACCACGGCGTCACCACGGTCGGTGTCACTGTCGCCGAAGCCTATGACCGGCTTTACTATCTCGAACGCGCCGCCCAGGTTCAAATTTATGCCATGTGGACGGGTCAGCCGCTCAAGCAATTGCCGGCTGCCGTGGTAGAAAAAACCAGGGGCCAACTTGGCGGAGCCAAGTTCTACGACGGCCCGCCTCCCGCACAGCGGCACTTCGATGCCTTGAAGCGCATCCTCGACCGAACGGAACCCGACTACAAAACCTGAAGCCAGTTCGTCCTGGTGATCGACCCATGACAAGGGTCTCGCGCCAGCGCGCGAGGCGGTCTCGGATTCGGCTTCTGAAGTGCCCACAGCGCCAGTTATAGACGAGGCAATTGCATGAAAGACGTGGCTGTTGTCGCTTATTGCCGGACCGGCATCGCCAAGGCCGGCCGCGGCGCACTCAATCAGACCCACGGCATCCCCATGGCCGCGCACGTGTTGCGCAATGTCGTTCAGCGCGCCGGCATCGATGTGGCTGAAGTGGAGGATGTCGTTCTCGGCTGTGGGTTGCCGGAAGGCGCAACCGGCCACAACATCGCGCGCAATGCGGCGCTGGAAGCCGGCTTCGGCATCGCGGTGCCGGGCGTTACCATCAATCGCTATTGCGGCTCGGGCCTGACCGCTGCGTCGATTGCCGCGAACCGCATCGCCTGCGGCGAAGCCAGCATTGTGGTCGCCGGCGGCGTCGAAAGCATCAGCCTGGTGCAGTTCAATCTCAACCTGAACGGCTTTGTTTATGAGCCGCTGGAAAAGCGTATGCCTGCAGTGTGGTGGACGATGAACCAGACCGCCGATTTCGTCGCCAAGAAATATAACATCACGCGCGAAGCGCTCGACACTTATGTCGTCGAAAGCCAGAAACGGGTCGCCGCCGCGACGGCCGCCGGGAAATACGCCGCCGAGATTGTGCCGTTCAAGACCACGATGAAGGTGACCGACAAGACAACCAAGCAAAGCCACATGCAGGAGGTGACGCTCGATCGCGACGAGGGACCGCGCCCCGACACCACGTTTGCTGGTCTGGCTGCGCTCAAGCCGGTTTATCCGGGCGGGACGACAACGGCGGGCAATGCCTCGCAATTGTCGGATGGCGCCGCCGCCGTCGTGATGATGGAGGCCGATCTCGCTGCGCAACGCAGCTTGCCAATTCTCGGTCTGTTTCGCGGCATGCATCTGGCCGCCGTTGCGCCCGAAGAGATGAGCATCGCGATCACGCCGGCGATCCGCAAACTCATGAAATATCACCAACTCAATAACAGCGATGTCGATTTGTGGGAATTGCACGAGGCTTATGCGGTGACGACGCTGTACAACCAGGCGCAGCTCGAGACGCCCTGGGAAACCACGAACGTGATCGGCGGCGCCATTGCGCTCGGACATCCGTATGGCATGTCGGGCATCCGCTATCTCGGCCAGACGCTGATGGAGCTCGGGCGGCGCGATGCGAATCGCGCTGTGATCGGGGTCTGTACCGCGGGGGGCATGGCGACCGCCGCCTACCTTGAACGCTGAAGATAGTCGTCACGCTAGACGTGGAATAAATTCCAAACGTTCCATTTTGGAGGGAATCATCCTTGGAGAGACCCATGGCGCATGCGCGGGCAACAATCGGCACGACGAATTACGCGGTCGCGATCAGTGCCGGGCATCATCAGCTCCATGCCGACGAAGCTCCCGCCCTTGGAGGCAAAGACACCGGTCCCGCGCCATTTGAAATCCTGTGCTCGGCGCTTGGCGCCTGCACCGCGATCACACTGCGCATGTATGCCGAACGCAAAGCTTGGCCGCTGCGCGGCGTGCAAGTGGACGTACATTTTTCGCGCACCGGCAAGGACGGCGCGATCGCGCGCGTGCTGAGCTTTGACGGCGAACTGAACCAAGAGCAACGGGCGCGGCTCGCCGAGATTGCCGAGCGCACGCCGGTGACGCTGACGCTCAAGAATGGGCTTGCGATCACGACGACGCTGGGTTCATCCTAATGATGGCGTAATGGAACACGTGAATGTGTTTCGTTTTCACCACGACAGATGCCTAAGTTCCGCTCGATGTTCGGCAGTGCTCCGTTCACGACAGCGCAATAGTCCGAAAACGCTGCGGAAATGACGACTCGCGCTATGAGCAACGACCAGTCCGACAAAGCGGTGGGCTCAGCTCACCACACGGGCAAGCAGCCTGGTGAGGTTCCGGCAGCCTCCTCGCGGGCGGAGATTAATAGTTTTCTCCATCAGGTCAGGTCGCTTGGGCCGAGCGCTGCAACCGGTCGGCGCGGGCGGCTGATCTTTGCGCTCGATGCCACAATGAGTCGGCAGCCGATGTGGGATCATGCCTGTAAGCTGCAGGCCGAGATGTTCGGCGCCGCGGCAGAGGCTGGCGGTGTCGACATTCAACTCGTCTATTATCGCGGCCTGAGCGAATGCCGAGCTTCCCCATGGATTGCAGATCCGGATCGGCTCGGCGCGTTGATGTCTGCCATAAGCTGTCAGGGCGGTCACACTCAGATCGCCAAGGTTCTTGCCCACGCTCGACGCGAAAATGAAAGCGACAAGGTTGCCGTATTGGTCTTTGTTGGCGATGCAATGGAGGAATCGCTCGACGAACTATGCGCTCGCGCCGGCGAGCTTGGCCTGCTCAATGTGAAGGCATTTATGTTTCAGGAGGGATACGATCAGATCTGCGAGCAAGCATTTCGTGAAATCGCTCGTCTTACCGGCGGCGCATTCTGCCGTTTTGCCCCTGGGGCGGCGCACGAGCTTGCGGAACTGCTGCGCGCGGCGGCGGCATATGCGGCTGGAGGGCTTAAAGCCCTCACCGATCTCAAAACGCGCGGCGCGCACATTACAAGGCTGATCGAGCAACTGAAGTAGCCATGCCGGCATTTCTGTTTGGGACTGTGGCCCTTCTGCTGGTGCTGTGGGCCGTCAGCGCGTTCACGAAAGCCGATCCAAAGCAGGTCGCGCGTGCGTTGCGTTGGATGGGCGGCATCGCGGCGCTGCTGTTGGCCGGCTTTCTGCTATTTCGGGGTGCCGTTGCAGTAGCGATCCCGCTCGGCGCATTTGGTCTTGGGCTGCTCGGCTGGACAACGTTTTGGCCCGCGTCTTTCACGGCGCGAACACAAAGAAGCACCGGCCAGGTGTCGCATGTGCGGACCGCCTATCTCGAAATGGAACTCGATCATGACACCGGCGTCATGCGTGGCCGCGTGCTTGCTGGCAGCTCTCAAGGTGCTTCGCTTGACACACTGGACCGAGCGGCCCTGATAAAATTGCTGAGCGAGGTCGACGACGCTAGCCGTGATTTGTTGGCGGCCTATCTTGATCGCATGGCGCCCGGCTGGCGTGAACAGGCGCAGCATGACGAAGGTGGCGGCTCCGGCGCGCGATCGGCAGGCAGTGGCAAAATGACGGAGGAGGAAGCGTATCAGATCCTCGGCATCGAGCCAGGAGCCAGCAATGAAGAAATCCGTCGCGCGCACCGTTCCCTCATCAAGAAACTGCACCCCGACCAAGGCGGCACGACATATCTCGCCGCGCGCATCAATGAGGCTAAGGACGTGCTGCTTCGCCGTAATCGTTGAGCGGTACTGCGTCCCAATAGCCGAGCCGCAGGATGGGTTGAGCGATAGCGAAACCCATTTTCCGTCGTCCTAAGGTGCGAGCGGAGCGAGCCTCGAAGGATGAACGGCCGCGGCGCCTCCGCCGCATCCTTTGAGGACCGCTTCGCGGCCACCTCAGGCTGACGGCGGACTTCTTAGCGGCACCGGCTGCTCGTCGAGCATCGCGACAATCGCCGCGCGCGTCACCTCGACATCGAGGCCGTGCGCTTCGACCAGATCGCGGCAGTCGGCGAGGAT
>Ga0066903_100004679_pt1 | contig 11641 bp, 26 predicted proteins | sample PanSoiMetaGPlot1_FD_67491 | JGI IMG/M metagenome (GOLD analysis project Ga0066903, IMG submission 67491) | Tropical forest soil microbial communities from Panama analyzed to predict greenhouse gas emissions - Panama Soil - Plot 1 (version 2) | ecosystem: Environmental > Terrestrial > Soil >...
TCCCAAGGCGACATCCGATTCCGCCATCGCGACCGGCATCCTGAGTTTCGACTCGCCCGCGGTCAGCATCGCACAGTCCGACATGCAGTTGCCGGTAGCGCGCTTGAACAAGGCCATCGTGGCCAACCTGATCCGCGAGTGGGTTGGCATTGTGCGCCGCGTGTGGGCGCTGCTGGCCACGATTGACGATCTGCCACTGACCATCACCGACGTGCGCCAGAGCAAGGGCTTCGTGGCGAAGGGCCGTTACCGCAAGTTTCTCAATCACAGCACGGTCACCATCAACATTCCGCAGAAGGATCAGACCAAGATTGCCCGGCAGTTGATCGCCTTGGTGCGGCGTCGGGCGCATCATGTGCGCGGACATTGGCGCGATGATTGGCGCAATCCTCCGAGCAAGCGCTGCCCGGCACTGATGACCAACGGCACGCATCTGTGGACCGCCGAGCAAAAGTGCTCGATCTGCTCGGGTCATCGCATGTGGGTGCACGAGCACGAGCGCGGCGACGCGTCGCTCGGATTTACGACGCACGACTATCAGGTGAAGCACGCAAAGGAGTCTGAGACATGACGATAAAGACGATGGAAGAGCGGAAGGAAATGGCGTTCGTGGGCATGGACATCAAGTTGTTCCTGCGCATGGCCCGGACGAACTTCACCCACGCCAAGGACCACGAAGTGATCAACAAGCTGATGGAGCTTGCCGATCAGTGGGGTGCAGGCGTGGACATCATGCAGCCGCCGAAGGAAGGATCATGAAGCCTACACCTGACCGCCCGGAGTGGAGATCGCGCGCTGCTCGTATGCGCGAGATGGCAAGCGAGCTTGCCGAAATGGCGACGCACTTCAATCTTGAGCGTGAAAGCTGCACGTGCGGCGAGAGCCATCGTTGGAAGGACATGACGCAGTGGCAACTCAACGAACGTTTTCTTGGGTTGGTGGAGCGCATCAACAACATGGCGTCAGACATCGAACGTCGCGCGCACGAATTTATTGCCAAGGAAACAGTGTCATGAGCGACGCAGAAGCATGGGCCGCCTACAAGTCGGTGCAGGACGAGCTTAACGCGGCTCGCGCTGCCCAAGGCGTGCTGGCGGAAGCCAACGCGCAACTGCGCGAGACGGACGCGGAATTGCTGGCGGCGCTGAAAGCCACGTTGAAGCATATCGATGACGACATGAACAACCGGCCCGTCGTTCTGTGGAAGCTGCGCGAGATTGTCACCGCCGCCATCGCCCGCGCGGAGGGCCGATCATGAAGCCCGCGGATGAACAAGAACAGCGAATGATTGGAGCGCATCGAGCCGGACTGCTTCGGGCGAACACGATCTTTGCAGAGGAAGTAAGCCGCGCGATTGCAACGTTTGTGGACGATCCGCAGGCGCAGTTTTCTTACTTGGCCGGATTGTGTCAGGAGCTTCGTCGTCTGGCAACGCGGCAGCAAAACAAGGGGCTACGATTATGAAGCCCGCCGCCCTTGTCCCGCGTGAAGCCATGGCGCGCAAGCCGCGCCACGGCGATCCCTGCAACCGCTGCGGCGTGTGCTGCATGGCGACCGTCTGCCAACTCGGACAGCACGTGTTCAAGCGCGAGTATCACGAAGGCCCGTGCCCCGGCTTGAAGCCGGATGGCGATGGCGAATACGCGTGCGACGTGGTGCGTAATCCGCAAGCCTACGCGCAAGGTCTTTCACCGAGCGTCAAGGTGCACGCGCTACGCATGGCCGCGCGCAAGATCATCTATGCCGACGATGGCTGCGATGCCCGCTTCAACGGCGAATGGGTGAACAAGCGTTATCATTGGGAATGCAGCATCCGCGACGCCAAGAACAAGTCGAAGCGCGACAAGGCGCTGAAGCTGTGGGGGATCGACAGTGAGTGAGCAGCGCTATCACGTCGAGCATGGCTCGTGCGCCTACTTCGTGGTGGACACGCAGCGCAAGGTGGCGGTGGCCACGTTCCCCTATAGCAAAGAGCTTCACCGGGGCAGCGCCTATTTCAAGGCGCAGTGCGAAATGCGCTCGCTGAATGAACGTGAGGCAAAGCCCTCCCGACCAATAACAAGCAGCACTTGAAAACCGAGAGGGACAACCATGACAATGATCGAGGTTCCAGCCGTGCGAGGCCGTGCCGTGAAATTCACTCCCGAGCGGATCGAGCAGATCAAGAATCTTGTCGAGCGCGGAGTGCCGCGCGAAGAGATCGCCGCGATGATCGACGTGACCGTGGGCTCGTTGCAAGTCACATGCTCGCGCTTGGGCATCAGCCTGCGGCGTCCAAGGTCGCAGCTTGCGGGCGGGCCGATGCCACCGAAGCCGTCGCAACCGCCATCCCGGCCAACGATGGTGCTCACGCCCGGCAACGGCACTCCGCGCCGCTTCACGCTCGGGCTTGTCGTGCGCAACGGCAGCGGCGAGCGCATCAACAATCTCGCGCTGACCGACGACATTATTACGCGGCTTGCGCTCGATGCCACGATCAAGGGGATGACCATCGCAGAATTCATCTCGCACTTGCTGACGGAGAAATACAAATGACGCTCACAACGGTAGACAAAAAGCTGATCACGGAAATCGCGCGCCGAGCGGTCGCGTTCTACAAGAGCCATGACATGAACGTTCCGGCGCAATTCATCATCGTGGAATTGTGCACCGTGCATCAAGAGATCGTGCCGCTGCGGCTGGCCGATATGCTCGCGAGCGATGACGCCAACTTCATGCACGACATCGCGGGCATCCACAAGCATCTGCGGCGCGACAGGGAAGTCGGGCTGACGGATGGATTCATGCCGCGCTTCGCAGACATCCAATTCAAGGAAGCAATCCAATGATCCGTATCGCATTGTCTCACGTAATTTTTGCCGCTGCCGTCGTGGCGGTGGCCTATACCGCGGCGCGTGCCGAGCCATCGCAGCAAGTCTTCCGCGACGCGTCCGGTAGCACCATCGGCACCGCACAGCGGAACGGCAACATGACGACATTCCGGGACAGCGCGGGCCGCACCACGGGCACGGCCACGACCGACTCGGGCGGGCTCACCACGTTCCGCGATGCAGGCGGGCGCACCACAGGCACGACCACGTCACCATTCAGCAGGGAGTGGCAGCGATGATCCCCTACAGCCGCACCAACATTGTCAGGGCAATCGTGCGCGAGTGCGGACGCGAGGCCGCGATCTATGCCGGACGAACATTCGGCATGAAGGCGCACAGCGTGCGCTCGATCATCAGCAAGGAAACGCAGCGCATGCGCCGGGTGGGATGGCAGCCGGTCGATGCCGAGTTCTCGCAACGCAGCGCTGCCGCGCGGGCCGCATGGGATACGCGACGGATTAAAGCCAGTTCGCCGGATCACTGGAAATACACTCGCAGCGACAAACAGGAATTGCTGCGAATGGCCGATCCATCGCAACTATCTCCGGGACGAAAGGCTGCACGGACGAAATTATTGCGAGCCGACGAGCGCAGTGCCCGAGACACGCGGCGGGGGCGGGGGCGGCGATGACTGATGAAGAACGCCGCAGCTTGATCCTTGATCACTGCACCCAAGCAACGCCGCGCAGTCCGGGCGGTGTGTACTTGGACATCCGCATTTCACTCTACAACAACAAGGACAGCCATTCTGCAATCGGCCCGCTTCCTACTCCGCATCCGAAACATGCGGTCGTGAATCAGCCTAATGATGATATGGCGCTGGAACAGATCAAGCTCTTGATCAAAGAAGCGCGGGCACGGCAGGACACGCGACGGAGAGCACGGTGATCGATGCGTCAACCGATCTTCCCGTGCTCGCTCTTATCGGCGTGCTGATCGTGTTGGCGTTCTTCGTCGCAATTTGGCCAATGGATAGATACTGAGAAGGGATTCGTAATGATCTGGCGCATCTACATCATCGGCTTCGCTGCCGCCTATTTCCTTCTGTGGGGCTACTTCTCGGATTGGTCCCCGGATCGAATGCTGTTTTGGGAAGGTCACGATCCGCACATTCCATCGGTGTTTGGCGGATATGCGTGGTGGTTCACGCCTGCGCTCACGCGCGTCAGCGTTGGCTTCATCGTGTTCTTGGCAGCATTCTTCACCATCCTCTCAACCGAGCACAAGTCATGACCGTCGATCTCGAATTCTTGGGTAAGCAGACCGAGCGCATTCTCTTGGCGCTGCGCGAAATGCGCGAAGACATGACAAACATCAAGACGCGATTGACCGCGCTTGAGTCCGCATTCGGATTGCTGATCACACAACTTGCCACGCTCAACAACAGGATCGATAGGATCGAAGGGCGATTGCCATGAAGCTCGCCCCATTCCTGCTCGCGCTCGCAGTCGCGTCGTGTCAGATGCCGCTGCGCAATGCCGACGCGCAGATACAGCCCGGCCCCAACCTGTCGCCGCAGGGCTTCCCGTTCCTGTTCGCGCCGCGCTTCCGCTATCTCGGGCCGCCTGTGCCGGTCACGCAATATGGTCCGGTGCTGCCGCCGCCGCTTGCCTACGCGCCGCCGCCGCCGACTGCCGGGACAATTGTCCCACCACCCCCACCGCCACCCCTCGGTTGGGTGTTCACGCGCTACACGGTCTGCCCCGAGCCGCGCGTCTGCCCTGTCGTCTTTGTCAGCGTCGGTGCCGATGGGCTCAACGTCCGCACCGTGCCGGATGGTCCGCCGATCATGGCGCTTGTCAACGGCACGCCGCTTGTGGTGCTCACGCGCGCGGGACGCTGGACGCTCGTGGCACCGGCTTGCGAGTTGGTCCCAACCGGGCTGTGGAGTTGGACGGCTGGCGTGTCGTTGGGGGCGTGCTTGTGACGCCGCAAGCGCTTCTGACGTTGAGCATCGAGCTAGAGGCTGATGCTGAATATTACGTGAGGATGGTGTCAGGCGATCTGCACACCGGCAAGATTTTAATCGGCAAGTGTCGCGACTTGGTTGAGATGGAAATTCAGAATTACGGTCACGGCACGCATCGAATTTGGCTTGCGATTAGGCACATTGAAAGCATTCAGGAGCAGTCGTGATTAAACGCGGAAGACCGACGATTTTTGATCGCCCGATGACCAATGCAGAACGCCAGAGACGCTATCGGCTCGGCATTACCGGAAGGCCAAGGAAGCGAAATGATCGACACGAAACGACCGAAAGGAATTTGAACCATGAACCATGCCGAACATATCAGAGCGCAGGTTGGCTGGCTGGCAGAGGAAGATCGCATCACTCGACAGCAACTTGTCGAGATTGTGCAAGAGCTTTTGGAGCCGTTCGTTGGTGAAGCGGAGCCAGAGCATTTCGAGCGGGTCAATGAGAAAATTCACCGCATCCTCATGGTGTCCGATCCCAATCGTTACGTGATGGAAGAAGACGCCTGATCATGCTGTGCGACGATCTCGTGTCCGATCCGGTGCTGCCGCTGCTCTATGACGGCATCGACAAGGTGCTGGCCAAGATCAAGCAGGCGCAGAAGTTCGTGCTGTCGCGCGACTTCGCCATGGCTGCCGATGGGCTCGTGGAAAATATCCCCGAGCTACAGAAAGCAGCGCCGTGGTGCCGCGTGCCGTATCCGCTGACATGGATGGAATGGCTACACGATGACCGTCCGCATTGGGACGAGAGCGGGCCGCACAAGGCGCGGCCGATTGATCCGTCGCGGCATCAGCATCGGCCGCACCGCATCGGGCTGCTGATGGAGCAGCATGATCGCGCGTCATATTGGAAGTCGCAGCTATTTTGGAGCATGCGCGGGGCTGACGCCAACGTGCCTACGCCATACAACAGCAGCTTGGGCGCGCATTGGTTCGATGCAGAGAAGTGCACGGGCGCGCGCGATCCGTTGGTGGCTGCGGTGCGACCGGATATGGCAGATTTCGGCCACAAGATGGTTGCCGATCTCATGAAGACCGCGCCGGACATCGTCAAGCGTCTTGGCCAATACGCCATCGAAGATTGGGGCGGCGAAATCCGCTTCATGGTCGCGACGCTCGGGCTGCTCAACGCACGCAACGTAGCGGAGACGACGAAGGTCAATAACGACACGATGAATGCCAAGCGCAAGCGCTACGGCAAGCGCGAGCTATTCTCGCATCATGTGCTGAAGGTGCGGCCATCTGTTGTGGTGTGGCGAAATTCCAGAGACAGCGCGGAAGGGCATCGCGATCTGCGCATGCACTTTGTTCGCGGACATTTCAAGACGAGAGCATCAGGCATCTTTTGGTGGAGCATGCACACTCGCGGCAAGCTTCAGCATGGCACGGTGACGAAGGACTATGAAGTAGACGTGTAAACTTGAAAGGAAGGCAGATGTTTAGAGTATCGTTTTTAGTGGACGACAAGAAGCTCCCTTACGCGTTGTGGGCGCTGACGACCATCGCAGTCGGCAAACCGGACGTTGATCCGATCATCAACGTCAAGAAGACACGGAACGGTGTCGCACAAGCAACAGGCGGCACGCTGCTCGAAATGTTCGCGGCGCAACTGAAGAAGGACAAGCCGAAGCAATTCAATGCACGATACGTCAAGGATTGGATGCGCGATGCCGGGCTCAACCCGACCAGCCACGGGCACGTGCTGAAAGAAGCCAAGCGCACCAAGCTGATCCGCAAGCTCGGCAAGGGTCCGCACACCACTTATACGGTGCTGTGATGGCGAAGCTCTATAAGGCGTATGTCTTTCGCGGCGACAAAGACCCGGTGATCTCGCAGCTTCGCAGCATGGCCGAAGACTACTACGGCGTGAGCAAAGTCACCGGCAAGGAAATGTCGCAGAACAGCAAGGACGGCGGGCCGTCGTCGGCGTGCATGCGGGCGTGGTTCTATGGTGAGACGCGTCGTCCGCAGAACACGACCATCGAAGCCGCTGGCCGCGCGATGGGCTTCGAAAGAGTGTGGCGCAAGATGCGTCGCAGTGATGGTGGCACATGATCTCGCTGCTGTTCTCGATCTTCATCGGCTGGCTGCTATTGCGCTGGCTGTTTCCGCGCAATGCGATCTGCATCGCGCCACCGCCACCGCCGCAGATCATCATTCACATTCATTCGGCGCAGGTATTGGTGCAACGATGACGAAGACTAGCATCGGTCGCCGTCGCAACACGGCACAGGACAAGCAGATCGGGATGCGCCTGCGTGAAATCCGTCTCGCGCGCGGGATGTCACAGACCGACATCGCCAATGCGCTCGGGCTGACGTTCCAGCAAGTGCAGAAATACGAGAACGGCTCGAATGCGATTCCGTCATCGCGCGTGCCTGCACTGTGTGAGACGTTGAAGATATCTGCCACCGACCTGTACGGCACGAACAAGACCGAGCCGATCCCACAGTTGTCGGCTTATGCCATCCGTGTCGCACGCAAGATCGACAAGCTCGACGCGCAACAGAAATATCTGCTCAATCTGATGCTGCGCTCTTTCGGGATCGAGGCGGAATGAAGCTGCTCGCGGCGCTGCTCGTGGTGGCATCGCTCGCATCATTCGAGCGGCAGTCCGACGATTGGCTGTTGCTCGTGATGGAGTTGCAAGCGAAGTCTGACCAGCTTGATCGGACGGATCGCCGCTTCGTCGGCTACATGGCCAACATCATGGCGCTCGACAACGCGCCCGATCCCACGCCCCTGCAACAGCGCTGGCTGCTCGACATCAAGCGACGGTTGGATCGTCGTGGTGACTGAGCGTGATTGGACAAAGTACGCGCGCGCCCTCGATATGCGGCTGGAGGGAGCCTTGCTCGATGACATCGCCCGTGAATTTGGGGTGTCGCGCCAGCGCGCACAGCAGATGGTGAAGATCGCCAAGGCGCAGCTTGCTTTCCGCGTCTTCCGGGGAGTGAGGCGGCCAATGCCAAAACCGAGATGGGAGAGCTAAAATGATCGACGCACTTGGCAACGGCGCGTGGCCGATCTACCAGCCGATGCGCCCGCCGACTTTCCCGGCCCACAAGCCGCTCTCGGGTGAGACGGCAACACCGGCAAAGCCTGCCGCATTATTGCCGATCCGCATGACGCCGGTCAGGCCGATTGCCACCGCGCCGCCCTGCGCGAAGCCGAGCCCGCCTGACACCGAGAACCGCTCGTGACGTTCCAGCCACACCGGCTGCGACAGCGCAGAATTAAGTGCCACGATCTCGCTCAGACGAAACGTGTCGATGACCCCCGGCGGCCCTTGCTGGCCTTGCGGCCCTTGCGCTCCGGGCACACCCGGATCGCCCTTAGCTCCCTGCGCGCCCGCCAAGCCGTTTTGCCCTGCCTGACCCTGCGCCCCTGTCGCCCCCGCGCTTCCGGGCTGCCCTTGGCTTCCGGGCGGCCCCTGTGCCCCCGTTGCCCCGGTCGCACCTGTTGCGCCAGTTGCGCCCGTCGCACCAGTAGCCCCCGGCGGCCCCGGCGGTCCTTGCTGCCCGGCACAATTGCTGTTGTTGAGATTGATTGTGTAGTTGCCGCCACCCGGCGAGATCGACGTGCTCGGGCCGAACTGGCCTTGATTGGTTTGCGCGGTCCACAAGCCGCAGCCGGTCGTTGACCATGTGCTGATGTTGTCCGCTCGCGCCGACGCCATGCCGACGAGAAGCGCAGCGATCACGGGCGGAAGGATTCGCATCCCGAGAGGATACCCGAAAGCCGGACGCGCTGGCTGTGACGCCGCGAGCACAGCGGGCAACAAAAAAGCCCCGGCGGTGAGCCGGGGCTAAAGGTGGGCGTTAAATTGGAAATCATCTCACCATCGGATCAGCGTGCGGCCGGGTCCGGCGTAGCCGGGGGCGTATTCGACCCAATCGGACAGCACTTTGACGTAGCCGTTTTCGAGGAATGTTAGCTTCTGCTTCCATGTCGTTGTGCCGTCGCCGCAATCACACCAAGCCGAATAGGCCATCTCACCGGAAGCTATCCACCGCCCACCCCCGAGCCGGGCGATCTTGGTCACGTCGCATGTCGCGCGTGGGCTCGCGAGGCGAAGCGGCTCAACCGTCAAGAAAGTTGTCGCCACGGAAGCATGTCGTGCGCGAGTAGATCAGGGAATCATTCTTCAATTCCCAACGCACCGGGCTGCACCAAAGCCCAAGCAAGAGCACAGGAAGCTCCAACATCTGCCTGAATGCTCCGGTCAAGATGCTCGCGCATGGTGCGGGCGGCGAGGCAACCGAACCGACAGCCTTGCGCCGCCTAAACTTTGCCCGGCGCGTCACTGCGCCGGGTTTTTTCGAGCTTCGGCAGCGTGATCGGGCGCGGCTGCTTGACCTTCAGCTTGCCGCCAACCGTATATTTCGTCGTGGCTGTCGCCTGCGCGATGCGCAGCTTGATGCGCGTGCGTTCCGCGAGCGGGGTCATCGATGCAGCGGTGGGCCAAACGTCTGCCATCCAAGCAGCAAGAACAGAATGAACAGCAGCACGACGTTGACCCCGGCGCTGTACGCGCCAGCGTAGCCGAAATGGGTCAGCACCCCCCACACCAGCCAGATCAACATCAGAATCCAGTAGCAAAGACCGAGTGTCATAGGATTCCTCCGTCCAGCATCAGCGACCACACGATCAACGCGATGACCGCGGCAACGATCAGCGCAATCGGAGTCCACGCCCACCACGGGACGTTGTTTTGAAAGCCGGGCATGGGCTCTTTCGTCTGACTCTTCCGACGCTTACTTGTCACGTTTCACGTGCAACCCAACGCCTGCGGCGCGTACATGACGAGCAAGCCGATCCCGAGCGCGACAGCGCCCACGACAAGCAGGATCGACCACGCCCACCACGGAACGTCCCACATCAGCCGCGCCAAGGCTGTCCGTTGATGGCCACCGAGACGGCGACTTGTCCCGATGTCTCGATGGCAATCGACACTCCCGGATCACCGGCTGCCGTGGAGGGCACGTTGGTGCCGTTGACCTTGGTGTTGACATCGCCGCGCGCGGTGACGCCGACGTTGACGCTCGCGGTGCCGGGCTCGGGCTCGGGCGGCAACACGCCGGTCTCGATCACGGCCTCGACTTGCGTGAGCAGATCATAGGCGTCCTGCCGTAACGTTACCTCGTTGCGGTTCACCGGCCCCCAGTGCTGTCGCAAGTGCCGCAAGCCGCAGGCCGACACGTACACGTGGAATAGGGGCGCGTTCTTACTGAGGAATTGATAGGCCGCTCCATCGCTGCCCGCGCCGTAGTTCTGAAGCTCGGTGCCATTCGGCGTGACATCCTCGCGGAAGGCGTCGATGTAGCCGTTTGGGTTGAGCTTGAACTCGTTGAGCAGCGGCGGGATCGTCGGCGTGCAGGATCGTATATTCCAGCTTGTCTGGAACAACGAAGCTTCGGCCGTGTCCGCCGATGTGTTCGAAGCAGATTGGTCCCGACCTTCGGAATATCGGCCCGACGACTCGCGCATTCCGAGCCCGATCATGATGGCGAACAGCGCCTTCATGGTATCGACGCCGTCTTCCGACACGTCCCATTCGAGATCGTTAAGATCGTCACCGAACCACGACAGCACGTCTTCGTCGGGATCGTCGCGATCAGCCTGACTGATATCGGAAATGAGAGCGTCTTCGCGCTTCAGCGCATCGCCAAAGCAGAGCGCCATGCCGACGATGTACCCGGCAGGACTGCGCCCGCGATCCGGCCACTGATACGTCATCAGCGGCGAGGCGCGCGCGATATCCGTCACCGCCGAGATTTCAGCTTGCGACAGACGAACCACACCGCTGTTGCGCCGCGAGTCCAGTTCATCGAGCGCCGCCCAAGTCTGCGGGCCGACTTCGCCGTCAACGTCGAGATCAGCGCCGGATTGAAAGCCCTTCACTGCGCCTTCCGTCGTCGGGCCGAATTCGCCATCGGCCGGGATTTTCAGGATGCGCTGGCATTGCGCCACATCGCCGCCAGTGTCGCCTTCCGAGATCGTGCGCTGCTCGGCAGGCGGAAGCGGATAGTCTCTCGGCCAGACATAAGCGATCACATCGCCCTTGCTGTAATTCTGGACGTTGACTGCATCAGATTGGTTTCCGCCCCTGCACGTATTCGAGCCGTTGGTCTGGCCCTCCCACGTCGTAACGTGACCGCCGCCCTCGCGCGTCATCACAACGATACAGCCGGGCCGCGGCTGCGCCAGATGCACGAAGCCCGGATCGTTGGCGAAGCTCTGCGCCCACAGGAACGAGCCGGTGTCATCGGTCTTGTCGAAGGGCGGGCGGATGCCAGCGACACTGAGACAGTACGCTTCAGTGAGTCCACACCACGGAGTGCTATCGTGCACGTAGCCAGCACAATAATTTTCGATACCGTCCATGGCGGGATCACCCGCCCATTTGTTGGCGATGTAATCAGCCATGCCGACGATCTTCGGATTGTCGGGATCGCCCGGAGCTTCGGTCGTGCCCGTCAACGACTTCATCACCGCCCACCATGGGGCGATGTCTTCATCGGCCTTTTGCTTGCGACGACGGAATGGCATGAATGCCTCCCTTCAATGTCCGGGGGTGATCGGCTCGGCACCGCCAACCGGCGCGATGGTGCCAGCGACGGCTTCGCCAGCAACGACATCAATGTCCATCGGCGTGATCAGCGGGCGCACGCCTTCACCGAGATCGGCATCCGCGGTCGCGGTGACTTGCACTTGCCCGACAGCGCCGGTCGCCTTGACGAGACAGGTCGTGCTGTCCTGATGGTCAACGTCCAACTCGACCACGCCACCAT
>Ga0066903_100004681_pt1 | contig 11640 bp, 11 predicted proteins | sample PanSoiMetaGPlot1_FD_67491 | JGI IMG/M metagenome (GOLD analysis project Ga0066903, IMG submission 67491) | Tropical forest soil microbial communities from Panama analyzed to predict greenhouse gas emissions - Panama Soil - Plot 1 (version 2) | ecosystem: Environmental > Terrestrial > Soil >...
CGCTGGCGGCGCTGCCGCGTCACGGCATTACGTCGTGGTCCCCGAAGTCGCCGTTGACCGGTATGAACGGGCGATGATCCTCGTGGCTCCCGGTTGGCGTGGCTCCGTTGCCCATTGTGCCCCGTGATGACGCGTTGCCCGGCGCGCCCTGCTTGGCCGCGCCGCCGCGCCGCGCACCCACCTTCGAGGTCCGGTTCCGCATGCCGCTCATGGCCTTGTTCTTCGCCGACTTGGCGGTCGCGCTGGCCTGTGCCTGCAAGGCCCCGGCCGTCTGCTGCATCGCCGGGCTGTCCGCCGCCTTCCGCGCGAGCCGCCTGAGCTGCTCGTATCTCTCGCGTCCGGCCTGGGCACCCAACACATAGCCGACGGCCAGCCCGGCTATGAACGTGATTCGATGAAGGCGCATCTGGTCTCCCGTAAAGGGTCGCGCCACGGCAGCCCCCCGTTTGGCCTGCATGTGTCGTGGCGCACCCGACACCGCAGGTTCATCCCCCGCGCCACGGATCGCTAAGCGCCGTGGCGGCAGCCGCCCCCGCCGGGCGGCATCGGCATGCCTGGCCGTGCGCTACCCTTGACGCGCGGCATAGACCCGTCGGAAGGCCAGCCCGGCCGAGCCCGGCTGGCCGGTGTCGCGCGATCCCGCGTAGCTCAATTGGCAGAGCGTCCGGCTGTTAACCGGCAGGTTATAGGTTCGAGTCCTATCGCGGGAGCCAGTAGCCCAGGTCAAAGCATGAATCCTCAGGTCAGAGGCTATCTGAGAGCCCAGGGGAGCGCGCCTGGCGTCCGGTCGATTGCGTCGGATCGGGCCTGCCGCATTGTTGGCTAGGCCTGGCCTTGGTCCCACAAGCGCCAGCCGTTGTTGGTTCGGACAAGGCACAGTTCCCACGGCTGCCAGCCGACCGGCAAGCTGCCGTCGGAACTTCCGTGCGTGTCCATCAGGAAAGGGACGCACTCTTCGTTACGACCGGACGCGGATGCTGGGCTGAACCAGGCTTTCTGCACCTTGCGGTAGTGCAGCAGCTTCGGGTCGGTGCACCAGCGCCAGGTGTGGGACAGGGTGAGTTCTGCAGTCAGCTTGCAGTTGCCGGTGACGGCGGCGCGAAGGTAGACGCGAGCAACCTGTTCGGGCGATGCCGCAGCTGGTGGCGTCGGGACGCTGGATGAGCTTGAACAGGCTACGAGTACAGCGGCGAAGGACATGAGCGTTAGCGCGCAAGCGAGCCCTCGGACCTGCCGAATCATGGCCTCGATCTAATCACAGGCGCTGCTAAATGCCGGGCTTCGCTCGATTTGTCGACTTATCCTGCTAGGACGCCTCCGCCTCGCGCTGAAGAACCGGACAATCCTCCCATCTGGCGACCCGGTGTGCCCGACCGGCACGACTTGGCACGACTTTCAGCCATGATCACGCCCGATATGAGATGGTCTGTGGTTACCCAACTCGTACCAAGTGGACGGGTGGGACTGGTGTGACTAATGTGACAGACCGTCCGGCCGCGTAAGCGCGATCAGGTCACAACCGGCGCCTGGGTTGGCACGTCTGAGGACGATGACGGTGGGTCGGGCGGGAACGGCCGTGCGAGCGGGTCGCGGTGGCGATGGGTCGGGCGGGAACGGCCGTGCGAGCCGGTGGCGGTGACGATGGGTCGGGCGGGAACGGCCGTGCGAGCGGGTGGCGGTGGTAATGGGATCAGCGGCTGACGGTCCGGACGGGCCTGGGGGCGGTGCGTCCGCTAGCGGGCAGGGTGGGCCTGGCGCGCCCGCCGGCAGGCAGGCCTGGGCTGGCGCGCCCGTCGGTGGACAGAGCGGACCAGGTGCGTCGGCTGGCGGGCAGGACTCGGACCGCAGGAAGTTCCTGTTGCTGGCCGGTGCCGTGCTAGGCGCGGGTGCGGGCACCGCGATTGGCCTGTCGATTCCGCGGTCAGCGCGTCCGCGTTCGGCACCCAACCCAGGCGGGACCAGCCCGCCGGCCACGTCACCTCCCGTAGCGCCGGGCGGAACGCCAACCCCGGCGCCCTCGCCGATGGCGGCCAACTGGACGGCGCTCGGCCGCGAGCTGTCGTCGGGGAGGCTGGTCCGGCCCGGCAGCCCTGGATACGGTCAGGCCCGCGCCCTTTTCGACCCGAGGTTCGATGATGCCAGGCCGGCCGGGATCGCCTACTGCGCGTTGCCTGCTGATGTGAGCGCCTGCCTCGCGTTCGCGCGCCGGTTCGGCGTGCCCGTGGCCGCGCGTTCGGGAGGCCACAGCTACGGCGGCTGGTCGACCACGTCCGGCCTGGTGATCGATGTCAGCCTGATGAACCGGGTTACCGTCGATGCGGCCGCGGGGACCGCCAGGGTGGGGTCGGGCACGCTGCTCATCGACCTCTACGACAGGCTCGCCGCGCATGGCATGGCGGTGCCCGGCGGGTCTTGCCCCACGGTGGGAGTAGCTGGCCTGGCACTCGGCGGCGGTGTCGGGGTCACCGGGCGGCTGTTCGGCTTGACCTGCGACAACGTTCTGTCAGTCCAGATCGTCACCGCGGACGGTGGCGTCCGCGAGTGCGGTCCGGCGAGCGAGACTGACCTGTTCTGGGCGTGTCGCGGTGGCGGGGGCGGCAGCTTCGGGGTGGTAACCGCGTTCACGCTGCGCACCCACCCGGTGCCCGGACTGGTGCTGTTCTTCCTGCGGTGGCCGTGGTCGCAGGCGGCCGCCGTCGTGTCGGCATGGCAGTCATGGGCGCCGTTCGCTCCCGACGAGCTCTGGTCCAACGTCCACCTCAGCGCGGCACCTGGCGGCGGCGAGCCGCTCATCAGCGTGGGCGGAACCTATGCCGGAAGCGGCGCGCAGGCGCAGGCCCAGCTCGACCGCCTCTACGCCGCTGCGGGCTCGCCGCCGCAGAGCGTGTTCGCGCAGGCGGAGCCGTACCTATCGGTCATGCTGGTGGAAGCGGGTTGCGCGGACCTGTCGGTGCCGCAGTGCCACCTGCCGTCGCAGAACCCGGCCGGGGTGCTTGGGCGCCCGCCCGAGCTGGCCAAGTCCGATTTCTACCGAGCCAAGCTGTCGCCCCGGGGGATCAGCACACTGCTCGGCCAGGTCGAGCGGATGGGCCAGGTTGCCGGAGCGGCCGGCGCCACCGGAGGAGTCGCGCTTGATGCGTTCGGCGGCGCGATCAACCGGGTCGGCACGGCGGACACCGCGTTCGCGCACCGGGACTCGCTGTTCCTGGCCCAGTATTCGACCGCCTGGGATGCGGTACCCGGGGCCCGCGGGGCGGGCGTGGGCACAGCCCCGGTGCAGCGCCAGCGCGCGTGGCTCAGGTCATTCTGGGCCGCGATGCGGCCCCACGCCAGCGGCGAGGCGTACCAGAACTACGCCGATCCTGACCTGATCGGCTGGCAGCGCGCCTACTACGGCGTCAACTACCCACGGCTGCAGCAGGTCAAGGCCGCCGTGGACCCGGCCAACGTGTTCCGTTTCCCGCAATCGGTGGAACTGCCGCGCTTAGCCACAGGTAACGAGGGCGGCCGAGGCGCCGCATGCGGGAGACTTGGATCGCAAGCTAGGGGTGCGGGCGGAGCAGGTCGAAGACCACAACCCCGATGACGAAGGCGAGCACGACGGTGATGAAGCCATTGCGGTGCCGGGACTTGCGGTACCCGCGCATCTTTGGCTTCGTCGACTTGACATCGCCGTGAGATGCGATGGCCTTGTTCGCGTACCAGCCGAGCGAGCAGCCGGCAATGAGAAATACCAGCACGAGTCCGTAGGAGGATGAACTCATCGAGCGCCTCCCCACGGCATCGTCCGCCATGGCGCCTTCGGCGAAGGCGTCACCTGCGCCGAGCTCCCGAGGGACGGTCCCCCGGAGCCCTGCACCAGACAGCGTCCCCCAACGACGAGTGACGGCACCAGTGGAATTGCCGACAGAACGGGTTTACTAGCCAATGATTTGACTATCGCAAGGAGAATGCTTTCATGAACGAAGCGCTCACCGCGCAGACGATCACGATCACCGGTGACGGCGGCGACGAGATCGAGGCGTACTTCGCCCGCCCGCTTGACGCGGATTCATTCGGCGGTGTGGTTGTGATTCACCACATGCCCGGTTACGACACGGCCTCCAAGGAGATCGCCAGGAAATTCGCCGCGCACGGCTATGCCGCGCTGATGCCGAACCTGCATTACCGGGAGGCGCCCGGGGCAAGCGCGGACGACGCCGCCGCCGCCAGTAGGGCCAAGGGCGGGGTGCCGGACGACCGGCTCGTCGGCGACGTCTCGGGGGCGGCGGATTACCTGCGCAGCCTGCCCGGCTGCAATGGCAAGATCGGCGTGATCGGATATTGCTCGGGCGGCCGCCAGGCGTTCCTGGCCGCCTGCAGCCTGACCCTGGACGCGGCGGTGGACTGCTACGGCGGCGCCGTGGTGCACGTGCCGGAGAGCATGTCAGGGTTCTTCAAGCCGGTTGTCCGGTTCGCCGAGCAGCTGTCGTGCCCCTTGCTCGGCTTGTTCGGCGCCGACGACTCCTTTCCGACACCCGCCGAGACCGCCGAGCTGTCCGGGGTGCTCGACTCCTTCGGCAAGCCGCACGAATTCCACACCTACGACGGCGCGGGCCATGCCTTCTTCCGCGTCGACGGGCCCTCGTACCGGGTCGAGGCGGCGGTCGATGGCTGGGAGAAAGTCTGGGCTTTCTTCGGCACGCATCTGGCCAGCTGAGAGGCGGCAGTCATGTGCACTTATCTCACCGAAAGCATCCCGGCCGGCGGCAGCGGCAAGGGCGCGGCGGGCTGGTTCAGGCTGAGCGAGGTCAGCGTCTACTTCGATCATCCGGCGCACGCTCTGGCGGACCACACGCTCAACATTGACTTCCGGAACGCAGAGCTTGGCCCCTCCGCCCGGGTGGCCGTGGAGCTCACCGCCGACACTGCTCGTGCGCTCGCGCGCGCAATCATGGCCACGCTGGCCGCCGCCCCCGCGGGCCTCACCTAGCGGCGGGCCGTCCCAGGCGGCACCGTCCGGGTCGCGCTGCGCGCGGCGGCCAGCCCGGCGGGCCGTTCCCGTTGTCGGTATCCAGTGTGAGGATCGGGATGAAGCCAGCGAACGGCAGGAGGCAGGAGACACAGTGAAATTCACCGTCGGGCGGGAGGTCCTCGGCGACGCGGTGGCGTTCGTGGCCAGGGCGCTGCCGCCCAGGCCGGTGGTACCGCAGTTGTCCGCGATGCTGATTCAGACCGGCCCGGACGGGCTGAGCCTGTCGTGCTTCGACTACGAGGTATCGGCGCGGGCTTTGGTGGACGCCGAGGTTTCGGAGCCCGGCATGGCGCTAGTTCCCGGCCGGCTGCTTGCGGAGATCACCCGGAGCCTGCCGCGCTTGGACGCCAGCTTCTCCGCCGATGGCGAGATGGTGACCTTGACCTGCGGCCATGCCGAGTTCGGCCTGGTCTGCCTGCCAGCCGCGGAATACCCGGCGCTGCCCGAGTCGCCCCCGCCAGTCGGGACGGTCGACGGGGGCCTGCTTGCCTCCGCCATCGGCCAGGTCGCACCGGCAGCGGCCAGGGACGACTCGGTGCCGATGCTGACCGCCGTCTGCGTCGACGTCAGCGGCGATGTCCTGACGCTGGCGGCGACCGACAGGTACCGGCTCGCGGCCAGGGACCTGGCGTTTCAGCCAGCCGAGCCCGGCCTGCGAGCCCTCGCCTTGGTACCGGCCAGGATCATCGTCGAGGCCGCGCGGATGCTGGCGGCTGGCGTGCCAGCCACCGTGGGGTTCGCCGCGGACGAGGATCCGGCAGGCCGTGGCAGCGCGCAGCCACGTCCGGCGGAGGGCCTGATCAGCCTGGAGTCACGCGGCAAGCGGCTGACGGCGCGACTGATCGGCGGCGAGTACATCCGCTACCGGAACAGGTTCCCCGAGGAGTTCGACTGCCGCGCGGAGCTGCCGGCCGACCTGATGATCGAGGCGGTCAGGCGCGCGGCGCTGATCGCTGAAAGAGCCGGGCCGGTGCGGCTGTCGTTTCAGCCTGACCAGGTGCTGATCGAGGCGCACGCCGAAGGCAGGGCGCGGGCCGCGGAGACTGTGGCCGCGAGCTTCGCTGGCGAGCAGCCGGTGATCTCATTCAGTCCGTATTTCCTGCTTGACGGGCTGACCGCGGCTGCAGCTGGCGCGGCGGCGGCTGATGGCGCGACTGGCGGCGATGCCGAGGAGGCAGGCGGCCCCAACGGCCCTGGCGACGACGCCGCGGCTGCTGCAGCGTCATCGCAACATGTCGCGGCGCGAGAGCACGGCCGGATCAGGCTCCAGTTCTCCAGCCCCGCCAAGCCCGCGCTCATTACCTGGATCGCCGCCGGATCACGCCCTAGCCGCGGCGGTCCGGGAGGGCCGGACCACGCCGACCCGCCGTTCAGGTACCTGCTCGTGCCGCAGCGGGTCCAGCCACGCGCCTAGTCCGGCCAGGCCGTCAGAAATGACGGCCGCACCCGCCGCGGCCTGCCCGGCCCCGGCCACAAGTGATCCTGCGCACCATGCGGAGGACGAAGGCGAGCACGAGAGCCAGGATGATCAGCGGCCTGGGCAGGAAATCGGTGAGCCAGCCGAACGGCCGGGCAAGCGCCACGATGAGCGCGACGGCAAGGACCAGCAGGGCGATGTTCAGCGCAGGCCACGGCCGGGACCGGCGGCCCTGCCCGGAGTTCTGGCCGTAGCCGTCCCGGTGCCGCCGTCCAGCGGGCACCGGTCGGCGAGCTTGCGGCCACGGCGCCGGACTCATGATCAGGCGCGGCAGATCGCGGCTGATTCCGGCGAGGTCGCGGTCGGTCTTGGCAGCGAACACCGCGTCCAGGCGTTGCCGGAACTCATCGAGCGTCAGCCTCCCGAGCGCGAAGTGCTCGCGGAGGCTCGTGGCTGCCGCCTCTCGGTCGGCATCGCCGATTCGCACGCCCGATGGTGTGGTCATCGCAACCCCCGGTTGCCGTCCTCGGCCGCCAGCTTTCCTGCCGACGGCAAGACGATATATCGCAACCACGCGCAGGCGCAAATGCGCCCGACCACGCAATGGTCACGGGCGGCTAGGCCACGTCGGCGGCGGGATCCTGCTCGCACTCCGGAGGCTCGCAAACGCCGTGACCCTGTCCCGTACCCTCCTTGGCGGCCGCAATAATCGCGGCGCTGATCTCGCCAAGCTGGGTCAGCTGCTCCGGCGTCAGCACGTCAATGAGTGCCTGCCGCACATGCTCGACGTGACCGGGCGCGGCAGCAGCGAGCGTCACGAATCCCTCGTCCGTCAGCTGCGCGATCTGGCCGCGACGGTCGGTCGGGCACTCCAGCCGCTTGACCCAGCCGCGGTCCTCAAGCCGGGCCACGGCGTGCGAGAGGCGGCTCTTGCTGTAGGTGGATGCTCGGGCCAGCTCGCTCATCCGTAGCGCCCTGCCGGGCGCTTCCGACAGGTGAACGAGGATCTCGTAATACCCGTGCGGCAGCCCCGAGTCGCGCAGGAGCTGGGCATCTATGCCACTGATCAGTGACTGGCACGCGATCAGGAACGCACGCCAGCACTGCTGTTCGTGCGCGCTGAGCCAGCGCGTGGGCAGGACCATGGGCACAGGATACCCGAAGTAGTTGAACATTTGACAAGTCGCGGCCGAGTCTGATAGTAGTTGATTGTTCAACTTCCTAGCCGCCGGGAAGCGGCGGCGGGATCACCGATCTTCGGAGGACGACATGACCATGACGGCGGCGCGCACCCTGCCCGGATACGTCGCGGGCACCTGGACCATCGACCCGGTCCACTCAGAGGTGGGTTTCTCGGTGCGGCACATGATGGTGAGCAAGGTACGTGGCAAGTTCACGAAGTTCTCTGGCGAGCTCGTCACCAGTGACGACGTGCTCAGCTCTGCGGTCACGGCGGAGATCGACCTATCGTCGATCGACACGGGGAACGAGCAGCGCGATGGGCACCTGCGCTCCATGGACTTCTTCGACGTGGAGAACCACCCGCTGATGACCTACCGGTCCACCGGGCTGCGCCAGGACGGCGACGACTACGTCCTGGACGGCGAGCTGACGCTGAAGGGCGTCACGCGCAGCGTTCCCCTGAACCTGACGGTCAACGGCTTCGGGCCGGACGCTTACGGCGGCACCAGAGCGGGGTTCACCGCCATCGGCGAGATCAACAGGCAGCACTTCGGCGTGACCTGGAACGCCGCCCTTGAGGCCGGCGGGGTCGCCGTGTCTGACAAGGTCGTGATCCAGCTAGAGATCGAAGCCGTCCTGCAGGCGTGAGAATGCGCAATCCAGGTCGGCCCGAGGCTACGCTTCGGGCCGACCTCGCCTTTTGCCGCGGCTAGCCCTGCTGATCCGGGTGGTGCTGACGCAGGTAGTCGAGGTAGAGCGGACGAAGCGCGTCCAAGACGTCAGCCGAGTCGGCCGAGTCCACGATGTCGGCGATCAGGAACGACAAGTGGGTGGCATCGGCGCGCGCATGGTCGGGATGCCCGGCTACCGCCTCGCCGGCCGGGATGGCCCGCAGCAGCTTCCAGAGGAACGGGACGTCCAGGTGGCGCCTGGCCCGGTGCAGGGCCATGTCGTGCAGCTCGCGAGAGGACAGCGCGTCCAGGGGGTCCGCGTGAGTTGGATCCGCGTCACTCATGCCTAGGCACCTTACCGGCCTGGGATGATCTGCGGGGCTTCGGGATGTTACCGAGGTGGCCTAGTGCGCCGTGGCACGGCGTGCCTGGCCGGTGGCGAGCCAGACCGCCTGAACGCCCCTGAGCGGGCAGGCGGCCGCGGAGGTGCCGGTGAAGTACTCAGTGCCCGCCGCGCGGCCCGAGGCGTGCGCGTCAAGCCGGATCCGCAGTCCCGATGGCGCACACTCCCGCCCGGCCGCCCGCTTGGTATGGCCGGACGAGCACTTGGCCGCATCCCGTTGCAAGCCGCACGCGGCCAGCACAATAGCGGCTGCGAAGATGATCGCGCATTTAGTCAACACGTCTATAGCTTGCCGTCGCCGACGGAAAGCTCTAGAGATGATTTCGCTGCACATGTCGAAGTCGGGCTGGCAGAGTAAATTTGGCTTTCATCAATAACGACGCAGCGCGCCCTGCCAGAGTTGTCCGCCAGCTCATTTTGCCAGGGAACGCCAAGTTCTTGACGTGCAATTGAGCGTCGGGCGCGTTCTGTTCCTTAGGCCTTGGCGACGACCGTAGAGATGTGCATGGTGGGCTCCGAGGTCGACGAGCACGTCTGCGTCGTGAAATGGACGTATAGGGCGACCGTGGAGTCCGGCGGAAACACCTTGAGCCAGTGCGCGGTCACCGGCTGGCACTTCGACGGCGGGAAGTTGGCCGCGGCGGCGACGCCGAGCAGCGCGTGCGCCGTCTGACCCGGCGCCAGGGTGACGGCGGTGGATGGGTATACCGGATCGCGCTTGGCGTCCGACCCGACCTGGCTGCCGGCGGTGCTGCCCGCGGTGACCAGCGAGGCGCCCGGATACCCCTGCATGAAGCAGCTGGCGCTCGAAATGTTGGTGAAGTCGAGGTGAGTGTAGGAGGTGCCTGCGGCCGCACCGCCACCGCCGAGGCTGAGCCGCAGGGCCGCCGACGAGCACTCCGCGGGACCAGCCGCGGTGGTGGAGGAGGCGGACGCGGTCGGTGAGGTGCCCTGCGAGGCCGCCACGGTCGGGCTGGCTCCGCCGCTAGGCGGCACCGTCACGGTCGTCGTGGACTGTGCCGACGAGCAAGCGGCGGCGAGCGCGCCGGTTGCTCCGAGCGCCAGGGCCGCGAGCACGCGCCCGGCGCAGGTGGCAATGCGGTCGGTCCTCATGGCGCGATCCTCGTGCGGTCGTGACAGGCTAGTGTCCAGCGGTTGGGCGGCCAGCGTGCGGCCACGGGCTCAGTGTGATGGATCACCGTGCCACCGGGGGCAATGTCACGTGATGTCGTGCCGATTATCCTTCTTGGGCGGGCGCATGTGGCCGCCTGCGCATCGTGGGCGCCAGCGCCCCAGATTGGAGCTGTCGTGGTCGGCCAGGAGCGGTTCACCACGAGACCGCAGCTCTGCGGGACGTTCGGCATGGTCGCGTCCACCCACTGGCTCGCCTCTGCCGCGGGGATGGCCGTGCTCGAGGCGGGCGGCAACGCGTTCGACGCGGCTGCGGCGGCCGGGTTCGTCTTGCAGGTGACCGAGCCGCACATGAACGGGCCAGGCGGCGAGGTTCCTGTCATCGGCTGGAGCGAGGCGGACCGTGAGGTCTTCGTGCTCGACGGCCAGGGCCCGGCGCCCGCCGCGGCCACGCCGGCCGCATTCGCTGATCTCGGCATCGATGTGATCCCGGGCGATGGGCTGCTCCCGGCGACCGTGCCCGCGGCGTTCGGCACCTGGATGCTACTGCTCGCCAGGTACGGCACCATGCCCCTGCGCGACGTCCTGAGCTACGCGATCGGGTACGCCGGTGACGGCTACCCGATCGGCCCCGGAGCCTGCATGGTGATCGCGGCCATGGAGCCGACGTTCGAATCGCACTGGCCCACCTCGGCCGAGATCTACCTCGGCGCGGGCCGGCCGGCGCCAGGGTCCCGGTTCCGCAACGAGGCGCTCGCGGGCACGTATGCCCGGGTGCTGGCCGAAGCCGAGGCCGCCACGGCCGACCGTGAGGGCCAGCTTGAGGCGGCCAGGCGGACCTGGTACGAGGGTTTCGTGGCCGAGGCGATCGACTCCTACCTGGCCCGGGCCGAGGTCATGGACGTCACCGGGCATCGCCATCGGGGCCTGCTCGATGGCGCTGACATGGCCCGCTGGCGCGCCGGCGTGGAGGCCCCGGTCCGGTTCGACTACCGAGGCCTGACGGTGTGCAAGACCGGCCCGTGGGGCCAGGGGCCCGTGTTCTGCCAGCAGCTCGCGCTGCTCGACGGCTTCGACCTGACGGCGATGGGCCCGGGCAGCGCGGAGTTTGTGCACACGGTGACCGAGTGCGCCAAGCTGGCCTTCGCGGACCGCGAGGCGTGGTACGGCGACCCGCGCGACACCGACGTACCGATCGCTGAGCTGCTCTCGGCAGAGTACGCGGCTGCGCGCCGGGCACTTGTCGGCGATCGCGCGTCAGCCGATCTGGTGCCCGGCGCGCCGTCCGGGCGCGCCCCGAAGCTGCCAGGGCACGCGACGGGAGTTAGCGGCGCCGATGGCGCCGCCGGAACGGGGGACCCCACGCGCGGCTCCGCCGACGCCGCGGCCATTCCCGCAGGCGACACCTGTCACCTGGATGTCGCCGACAAGTTCGGCAACCTGGTCTCGGCGACCCCGAGCGGCGGCTGGCTGCAGAGCTCGCCCGTCGTGCCGGGGCTCGGCTTCTGCCTCGGAACGCGCGGCCAGATGTTCACCCTGACCGCGGGCCTGGCCAGCACGCTAGCGCCAGGGCGCCGCCCGCGGACCACGCTGTCGCCGGGCCTGGCGCTCCGGGACGGCGAGCCGTACCTGGCCTTCGGCACGCCCGGCGGCGACCAGCAGGACCAGTGGACGATGGGGTTCTTCCTGAACCACACGGTGTTCGGGATGAACCTGCAGGAGGCCATCGACGCCCCGGCGTACCACACCGACCATTTCCCGTCCTCGTTCTACCCGCGCGGGTCCGTGCCCCGGTCGCTGTCCGCCGAGGAGCGGGTCGGCG
>Ga0066903_100004682_pt1 | contig 11638 bp, 14 predicted proteins | sample PanSoiMetaGPlot1_FD_67491 | JGI IMG/M metagenome (GOLD analysis project Ga0066903, IMG submission 67491) | Tropical forest soil microbial communities from Panama analyzed to predict greenhouse gas emissions - Panama Soil - Plot 1 (version 2) | ecosystem: Environmental > Terrestrial > Soil >...
ACCTCTGACCGGCTCACCTGGCTTCAGTCTTACGGCTACGGACGCACCCCCTTCCAGAAGATCAGGCATATGGATCGGCACGGCTTGCTGGAATTCAAACTTTGGCAGTGGAAGTTCGGCAAGTGGACCCAATACTCCCAGGCGCTCCGGGCGGTAGCCAACCTGGGCCTCAAGCGCCTGAACCGCCTATCCGTACTAACGAGCATCCCGTTCCTGGGGCCGAAAACGGCACGGTTCATACTCGTCCTGGGGTATCATATCGGGGAGGACAAGTACGCCATCCTCGACCGACAGATATTGGCGGAACTCCGCGACTTGGGTTATCCGAATGCCCCCAAGGAGACGCCGAATAACGAGACGGCCTACCGCGCCTGGGAACAGATATTCGTTGATGAGGCCCACAAACGTAACATGACGGTGAAGGAATTCGACCAGCAAATATGGCTCAAGCGGCGGCGCGAACCTGGCAAGGCGAAGTTCCCCGGCTACTCCAGTTTTGAAGAGATACCAACCAAACAGACCATGAAACTGGCCCCGGCCCCTGTGCCCCCGGAGCTTTCTCAGGCGGACATCCTCTCCTACGCCCCCGCCGCCAACCCCAAGGATTATCAGTCGGTTATTGACAAGGCCCTCCAGTACCGTCAGCGAGCGCAGAAGATGGCAGATCGCGGCAAATGGGGCTACGTCGAGTCGCGGTTACTCAACTAAGTTATGAAGAAAGTCTGCCTTCTGGTGAGCCACGAACAATCCGGCTCATCGGCGCTATTCAATATCCTTGGTGCGCACCCGCGCGTTCAAGCTTATAACACTGGCCGCGTCTACAATCACCCCCTGGTTTTGCAAGAACTTACCGGCTTGCCACACAAGACCCAAACGGCGGCGGCGATATGGCTGGAGCAGTTGCAACACAATTACCAGTTTTCGTGCAAGGAGCTTTATGGCGTATGCCGGTTCCTGTACATGGTCAGGCCGGCGGAACCAACCCTCAACGCTTTAATTGCAGCCGGGTACGATCCCGGATGCGCGGCTCGCTACTACTGCTACCGGCTACGCCGCTTGTGTGAGATGGCCAAGCGGACGCCGAACGGGGTGCTGGTGACCTTTGAGGACGCTCGCACCGGCGGGGCATTCCGGCTAATCGAAGATTACTTGGTACTCAAGACGCCCCTGATCGCCAACCCAGGCGGGTTTCCCGTTGCGCCGGTTGGTATAGCCAAGTGGGATTTGATAAAGCCTTGCCAGGAGTCTTATGAAAGGCACCTATTTTTCCTACGTTCTTGCCTGCGGTGCAATCGGTAGAAGTGTCTTTTTTCCGCTCCGCGAGGAGAAGACGATTCCCCCGACCCGAAAGCGTTCTCCCGCGAAGTCCCTGCTGCCATTCAGCACGTCCGCCCTGCCCGGTTGGACGTAGGCGATGGTGACGTGCGGACGGTATGTCGGGTAACAGTTGGTGACCTCCAGGTTGCCGCTGAGCAGTTTGTGAAGTAAATGCAGTTCGGGACATCTTACGTCAATTTTCACCACATCAAATTTGGCGCTCGTCTTGAACAGGGAGACGCTGCTCAGCTTGCAGGTGAAAGGACGCAAGGTCCGCACGAGGGCCTGCACCGGCGCGGGGTCGTCGGAATGAATCCCATACAGGATGGTGGTATGGATTTCATTTTCCCTGCCGAAGCTGGGGTCGCCAGGATCAGTGTACAGGTCGCCGTTGGCGATGTGCAGTGAACCCCACTGGATAATCCGGTCGGAAAGTTCATCGGGCAAGTATATCTGGGTGGAGGAGTAGCTGTATACAACGTCGTGCATATTAGCCAAGAAGCGCCGAATCTTCCGTGCCTCCTTCCTCGTCCGGCCTCTGCTGTCTATTTCGTCGCTCGGCAATTTCCTGTATTTTCTTCTGTTCGTCGGCAATCATCGTGTCGATGTACTGCAAAGTTTCACGCACGTTCAGGCCGGTGTTGCCCACGGGCCACTGCTGTCGATATTGTTCTTGCTCGGCCACATGGCGCTTTTCCCGTTTCCTCTCCACCTGTTCTACCTTGGTGAGAGCGGCGTTGAGATGGAAACGGGCCTCAGACAGCGTGAAGTCCTGGGGGCATTCTCGAATGGCCTGTTGCAGTAATGACTTTAGACGGTGTGTGTTGTTTTTCATCCCGTACCCTCTCTCAATAACTCAATATGTTTGATGGGAATTTCCGCGTTGCCCACCGGCTCGTACTTGCCGGTCTGCACTTCCACTAAATGCCGGCTGTCCACCCGCACCCTCCAGGTGTCGTTGACCGAAGGCTCACCCGGCGTCTCGGTTAGGGGCTTTGGATAAATCTCCACACTCCCGAAGACCGAAAGCTTTCGCCGTGCGTTGGCGTAGACGGCTCGTTCACACAGGGGTGCTTGGAAGAAGAGCGTTTTGATCTTCGGGGCGGGCGTCCGTGACTGTTGGATTTCCCTGAGCAGTCCGAAGTAGTCCTGTTGCAAACCCTCGTCGGCGTAGAAGCCCTCGTTGTTCTCGTCTAGCGTCCATATTTCCAATCCTGCGGGAAGAAGGGCGCAGCCGAATTTGGCCGAGGCCGGCGGGCGACTAACTTCCACCAAGGCCCTCTCCACCGGGTAGACCCACTCCCGGTCCTGCGGTGCCTTGGGTTCGACCTTGATTACCGACCGCCAGCCGTGGATTTTCACTGTGGCCATTTCAAGTATCCTGCCGAGCTTGTGCATGTTCTGACTTGTTTTTTGGACAAGGAAGCCCACCGTCTCCTTTTCATTCAGGTGGCACTTTTGGCCGTAGAGGCAATTAGCCTTAAAGTGGAAAAGGGGGTCCGGCAGGGCGTCCCGGTTCCACTCCTGATAAACCTTGTAGGCTGCCTGGATTTTATTTGGATTCATGCTCGCCAGGGCCAGCATGAAATGCTGCGTTCGTGGGTAATGCTGCTCCAATAATGTCTGTTCGATTGCCAATCTCTCGGCTTCGGAGCTTTCAAGATAGTCCTCACGCCAGACAATGTTCCTGAGCCGCGCTTCCAGCGCCTTTTCGTAGTCTTCCAGGCAGATGGCGATGCGGTTTGAACTCTTGAAATCCACGAACTGTTGAAATAGGCTCATGTTACCACCCGAACTCGCGGAGTAGCTTGTCATATTTCCTTTGGTAGTTGAACATCACTCCCGGCAACACGTCGTCCTTGTCCGGGGCCAAAAGGTCGCTCGGTTCCTCAATGAAGTCCTGCGGCGCGCCCTGCTGGAGTTCTCGCTTGATTTCCTCGTAGATTTCTGTCTTAAAGGTGGCGGTGATTTCCTTGGGCACTTCCGCGCCCATTGGGATGTCGCGCAGGAGGCCGTCCCGGACGAACAGGGCCATGCACATGGCCATAATCGCGTCGTCGTGATGTCCCTTCAGGGCCTCGGCCCGCTTGGTCTGGGGGTTAAAGATAAAGGTGCCGAGTTCGCGGACGAACCGGCTGCTGTTGACTCGCACGCTGCTATTGATGAGACGGTGCTGCAACCGTTCGAGGAAGATCGGGCGGTTGGTCCGGCTGACCGTGATGCCCGCCTTCTCCTGTTTCCCTCTGGCCTCATAATGGATGTTTTCGTAAAATAAGTCGTGTTGGAGTTGGGATATTACCGCACCGCCGGGAGCCATGTTCTCCACGATGATGGTCGCGGTGTTGTAGTAGAGGCCCACTTCATTGAGAATCTGTCCCAGGATGTGCGGCGGCACGCTGTTGGAATAAAACTCGGCCACCTGCTCCAGCGTGGCGGTGTCCATTACCTGGAAACAAGAATTGTCTCCCTTCTCGCCCATACCTTCCGCCACGTCCACGCCAATCAGGTATTCGTGACCGTCAATGGGTTCCTTCCAAATCCACATAGCTCCCTTGTCGAAATCCATGTCGTCATTGACCAATTCCAGGTACTTGTCTATGTTGGCCCACTTGGGGAAGAGCTTGCGGATCGGGTAGTTGTCCCTGGTCGCTTTATCCAGTGCGTCAATGATCTTGGTCGGGAAATAGTTGTCGCCGGAGCCAAGGAACTCACGCATGACCTCCTGCAACCAGCCCGACTCACCAAGCTGGGCCTTGTTCTTCTTGACCCACTCCTCGTCGTCATATTGCGGGTGCGTCCAGTAATCCAACTCGATGACGTGCCAAATCTTGTTCCGGCCTTCTTTGGTATCCATGAAGGTTTGGTGATACCAGTTGCCGAAGCCGTTGACGGTGGACACTACGGCGCAGGCACCACCCGTGCTTAACACCGGCCACATGGCCTTCCAGTGTGTTTCCATATCGGGAATAAAGGCAGCTTCGTCAATAATCAGGAAGGTAACGGACTTACCACGGGCGGCTTCCGGCGAGTAAAACTTCATCGAGCCGCCGGTTTCTTTGAACTGCTTCAGGTGGTCGTTCCACTTGCCCAAGTCCTGACGGGGCTTCAGCCACGCCGGCAGGTGTTCGATGGCTCGATCCACGATCATGCCAATGTCCGTCGCCTCGCGGTCGGTCTTGGAAAGCAACATGACCTGCTGATCGAGCTTGAACATGCACCGCCACATGCCCCATAATAGGGTCACCGTGGTCAGACCGCCCTGGCGGAACTTGCTGATGATGTTGAACGAGCGGGTTTCGTAGTCCCGGATGACCTGGCACTGGTACTTGTACAGGATAAAGGGGATCAGGCCCTCGACCGGGTGGAGAATCTTGATGTATTTGTGACAGAAATACTCGAAGCTCATCGTGCATTTGATGATCTCGCGCTGCTGCCTTTGGGCGTCGTATGCCTCGATGTCGTCGTCGGTTTCGTCCGGGTCTACCTCAAGCTGGTACTTGTCGAACTCGTAATATTTCTCGTGGTACTTTTGCTCGTAGTAGTCCTTGAGGGTTTTATATTTCCCTCGCCATTTTGAAAATTTCCGGGGGTCCAAGTTGCTCCTTTCTAATTAAGCTGAGAGTCCTCAACGAATATTTACGCAATATAGGAGGAAATCTCGCTTGTGAAGGTTGAATGAAAATGGGGCATCCCGCGCCCCAGGGGGCTAGATAGGGAAAAAGGAGGGGTGATGGACGAAGCGACGATCATCTCCGACATTCATCTGGGCAGCGCGGTCTGTCAGGCCAAGTCCCTGGCCGATTTTTTGCATCATATCAAACGCCGCACCAAGAAGTTGATCCTGAACGGCGATTTATTTGACAACATGGATTTCCGGCGGTTGCAGAAGCACCATTGGCACGTCTTGTCACTATTGCGCAAGGCGTCGGACGACATTGAGACGGTGTGGCTGGCGGGCAATCACGACGGCCCCGCCGAGATTATTTCCCACCTGCTGGGCATCACGGTCAGGCGCGAATATATTTTCGAGTCGGCGGGCCGGCGAATTCTTTGCCTGCACGGCGACCGATTCGACAAGTTTCTGGACGATCACCCGTGGTTAACCTGGGTTGGCGACACCATTTACGGAGTCCTCCAGTGGCTCGACAAATCCCACTACTTCGCCAGACTCGCCAAACATAACAGCAAACACTACCTACGCTGTCGGGAAACAATTCAGATCGAGGCGGTCAACTATGCCATAAAAAGGGGCTGCGATGCGGTCTGCTGCGGTCACACCCACCACGGGATGGCCTCGCCAATCTATTATAATTGTGGGTGCTGGACCGAGAACCCTTGCACCTTTTTGACGGTAAACGACGGGGAGATAGAACTACACCAATACCAGCCTGGAGCAAGTCATGCCGACCGAGAACGAGAGAAAATATGTGCTGAAGCCGAACACGTCGAAGTCCGCAATGGCCAACCTTTCCAACAACCGTGTGTACCACATATGCCAAGGCTATCTGATAGCCACACGGGGGATCACCGTGCGAGTGCGTAGTCTGTCCGACTGCCGCTGCCCCGATCAGTTCTACTTCACGCTCAAGGTCACCACGCACAACGGGCGTGTCGTGGAGATAGAGAACGCCATTGACCAGCGGGACTTCAACGACCTGTGGGACATTTGCCTCAACAAGCTGGAAAAGACCCGCTACAAATTAAACGGCAAGTACAAGGGCTGGGACATCGACTTCTTCCGCGACCACGACAACCAGATATATTTTGTCATGGCCGAGTGCGAAATGCCGGAAGGGCAGGCCGCGCCCGTGGAGATTCCGGCGCAGATCAAGGACGCGCTCATTTACGAAGTGCCCTTGAATGACACCCGCTTCTCCAGTAAGCTTATATCGGACGTTCGCTACGCCAAGCGGCTGCTTTGCGAAATCAATGGAGGATGAAATGAAGACGTATCCGCTGCTCCGACACCGCCCGGTGGCCCGCTTCTATTACCAGGGCAACCACACGCACCCGGTTCGCCGCACTGTCTTGCTCATCGAAAGCAAGCCCAAGTTCATTCGCGGTTATGAACTGCGCGAGGGCAAGGTGGTCCGCCAGTTTGAGGACGCCCCGATTAAGACCTACACCCGCAGCAAGATCGCTCCGGCCACCCCTTACCAGCGCCGCAAGAAAAAGGATGCCCGCAAGCTGGCAGGACCACTCACTCTGGAACGCACGGGCGTCGTGGAGTTGGTTTTGGAAGGTGCGTAAAAAAATATGATTTCCCCTAAATAGGGTGGTAGCTACTTTATTAGGGGAACGAATGTCATTCTTCCAAAACCCATTTGACGTTGACTGGAGCGGTAGCTGGATACTGGCCGACCATCGCTACATGCCGCAATTTAAGCTCGGCCCGAATAAGAACACGGCGGACTGGATGCGCTCGTGGGTCACGGAGCCTTATAATCTCTCGACCAACAACACGCTGACCATCAATTACGCCTTCGACCTCGACCTGAAGAATTACGCCGCGTTAGCCGTTAACGTGGCGGGGGCTACTCCCAGCGCCACGACGGCGATTGAAGTGTGCAATGCGCTGAACGCTAATTCTACTTTTGCCGAGTTGTTCCTGGCCCAGCCCATTGCCGCCAGCCAGAAGGGCGGCGCGGTCGGTGCCCTCAGTCAGCCGGTCAGCATCAAACAAGTCAACAGCCCTAACCCCGGCTTTGCCACCGATCAGCCCACCCCAGGCCCCGCCGGACCTTATCAAGTGGGCATCAAGTCCATTAAGCGGCCCAAGCAGTCGATGCGGGTATACATTTCCAACAGCGGCGCGGAACAGGCACTTGGCTTTAACCGCAAGGCCCCGGTTGGGCAGTTGCCAAGTTACTTCGCCCGGCACGCGGTCAGTAATCGGTTCACCTTCCCCGATTGCACGGCGACCCTGATCTCTTTGGACCCCGCCAACCCGGTGGACCAGCAGGTAATCACAAATGCGGGGCAGGATTATACCCAGGTCGCCCCCGACTGGTCTTTCCTCCAGGGTCGCTCGGAGGTTTTTAAGGGTTTCCTAAGCACCTTTTCGGGTACGCTGGTTTCCAGCATCATTGAATATAACATGGGGGCTAAGGCTGGGGACTTGGCCAAAAAGACGATTTACACCTACAACGGTTCCAATCCCATCGGTCAGCAGGAAGTGCCTTACGTTCTGACGGCGGCTGACCTCACCGTTATACCCCCGCCGCCTTAAATATAGGGCAGGGTACGGACCTCGACTATTTTGGCTTTTTCAAATCCCGGTTGGCGGCGGCAGAAGTCCTCGGCAAGCTGACCCGCGAGGGTCTGCGCTTCCACTTGGGTGCCCGCGTCAATATAGTCCAAGGCCCGCATCTCCGGCCCCAGGCCCCGGTTGAAGCGCATCATTACCGACCATTTTAGGCTCCGCGCCGGTGGCTCTTTCAGCCGGATTGCTTCCTGCAAAGCGGCCTCGTAGCTCAGGAATGGTGTCTCGTCTAGGATGCGGCTGTCTTCTGGCATGGGGATTTTTCGCATCCGCCAGTGGGTGGTGTCTAATTTGTAAATTAAGAAGCCCTTGCGGGCGAGATCGACGTGGATTTCTTCATTGTTCATTTTACTCACTCCAGGCCCCACTTCGAGCGAAGTTCATCCAGATATTGGGCCTGCCTTTTCATTGCAACCTCTCGGACGGCGGTTTCCGTTCGCTTGCGCCGCCCCTTTTCGGCCTTCTTGGCCATACCGAAAAGATAACCTATTTTCTCCTCCCAATCAATTCGCGGCACATATTTTTCCAAATCGCCGCCGACTTCCCGGTACACTTCAAAACCCTGGTAGAAGACGTTCAACTCTTTCCGGTCCTCAAGGTATTTTATCTCAAGGTGCATTCCCTGGCGCATCGCGTCGAATATATAACCGATGGGGTAGCTGATCTCCTCCTCGTCCATCGTCGGAATTTCGTCCTCTTCATCCTCCGTCAGCCACGGGTCGTCCAGGTAGCCAGTGTCCACCATGCCGCTGCCCTCGCGGATGATCGGCTGGCCAAGGTAGCGGAGAATGATGCCGAGCTTTCCGTTGATTCCCATGAGATTTTTCATGGTTGCTTCGCGGGTGCGTTCTTCTTTCAGCAGGGCCTCTTTCTTGTTCATCTGCATATATAGGGAAACAGGAGGTAATATGGACGAAAACCCCACCCAGCAACTTGCAGCAACCGGCATTGATTATAATACCCCGCAACAGATTTGGTATGATGAACCAAAATTCTCCGAACTTGTTGGTGCCATGCCCGTACCGGCTCAGACACCGTTGCCCTTTTCTGTCCAGGGATTCGCAGGCGGCGGTTTCAACTTGGGCACGCCCCAGGGCCAGGCGGCGGGCCTCCATGTTGGAATTTCCAACGCCCTTAATTATATCATCAGCAAGTCAAAAACCCCTATAACGCGCTGGGCAGCGACCCAGAACCTAATGGTCATTCCCAGGGCCGGAGTGCAACTCAATGCCTATTACGACCGCAAGAGCCTGAAGTTCTTCTACCAGAACGACCCGTACACACAGCAGACGGTCTACACCTGTGATGCCTCAACGGTGTACGTTCACGAGGCCGGTCACGCCGTTTTGGACTGCCTGCGTCCCGACTTCTGGGGCACGGCTTCCGTGGAAATTCAGGCATTCCACGAATCTTTTGGTGACTGCCTGGGACTCCTGAATCTTCTGACCTACGATCCCGTCATCCACGCGGCTCTTGGGGATACTAAAGGTAACTTGTGGCAGAGTAACGTGTTAAGTCAATGTGCGTGGGGCATGGGCACGGCGATGTTCAAAACGCCTCGGCCCATGCGCGATGCCTACAACCATTTCGTCTACGCGGACCCTCAGACCTTGCCTTCGAGCGGCCCGGATGATAAGCTCTGTCGAGAGCCACACAACTTCAGCCGGGTCTGGACAGGGACGTTTTACGAGATGCTTCTGACAATCGCCGGGAAGCTGGTTGACCAGGGTTGGGACTGGATTTCAGCGCTCAAGAACTCCAGGGACATCTGCGCCCGCTATTTGATGGCTGGCATTCCCATCGCCCCGTCCACTCCAAAGTTCTTCGACGCGATGGCCAGCGCCATCCTGGCGGTGGACGCCAGTGAAGGTTCCCTGTACCAATCAGAACTTACCCAGGTTTTTGCCAACCGCAACGTGTTGGTACAAACGTCTATGGGAATGGCTGCCTCCGAGGATACACCCGAAGACCTGCATCTCAAGAAGGATGAAATTGTGCTGAAGGCCAGGGCCGTCCTCGTGTATCTCCTCAGAAAGCGTCTATCCATGCGGTTGCGTGACAGTAAAATAAGTCTGCCGGCGGACGGCAATCCGCTCTACGATGCGGAGGTTGATTTGCCTGCGGACGGCTACTACCGCTTCAATGACGCAGGAAAACTGATTGAAAGAATTGAGCCAAATCTGGCGGATATTTTACGGGCCGCGTTGCTCATGCTCCAGTTTCTTCACCAGCGCGATCTGGTTGGCCCCGACAAGCCCTGGTATGTTGAAGGTGGGAAACTGCTTCGTCGCTATTCCTGTAATGAGGGCAGCTACGTCAACAACTCGCTGGTGAAAGGCGCTCCCGAATATGGGAAGCCGTGGAAGCCGCAAAATAACGCGGGCTGCTGCGGCACCTGCAAACCCAAGGCGCACGAGCCGCCCAAAATTCCCAAGCTGGGGTGCTATGTGCGCACGCAAACTGGTAACGTCAGCAGTACCCGCACGGGTAATCTGGTGCGGACAAAAGCGTGCTGAGGTATTGACTTGTTACTTTTGGCAGCTTATATTCCTTACACGGCCTTCAACAAAGGAGACAGCCATGTATTTCGGTGACGAACTGCTGGTAGAGGACTACCGCTCGACCCAGGATGACTTCCTCAACGCCGTTGACCCCGATCCCGACGAGGACGAGGACGAGGACGACGACGACGAGGACGACGACGACGACGAAGACTTCGATGACGACGAGGACGACCTCGATGACGACGAAGACTTCGATGACGACGATTTCGATGATGATGACGACGAGGATGACGAAGACGACGAAGACCTCGAAGAAGACGAGGAAGAAGAGGACGACGCTTGAGGATTAAAGGTCGGGGCCGCTCGAAAGCCTACCGCGCTTTGGCGCGGTAGGCTTTTTTGTTGGTCTGCGGGAAAATACGGTTCGGGGTTATAAATAGGGGGATGGAACAGTACGCAAACGCCGCCCAAACAACGCTGGCTTTTCCTGCCTCGGATACCGACACGATCCTCAGTGTCGCGGACATGACTTCCTTTGTGGACGCATCCGGCACTCCGCTCACAGGGCCATTCCACATTTTGGTGGCGGACCTCTCAACGCCGGACGTTATCGCAAACCCAGAGATCATGCTGGTCAACTCCGTTGACGGCACCACGTTTGAGGTTGCCAGGGCCAGGGAATACTTCGCCGGCACCCAAACGGCGGTTGCCCACTCGGCGGGGGAGACGGTTTCTATAGTCCTTACCCGCGAGTCCTTTGACAATCATTTGCCACCCAACGCGGCGTACACGGACCAGGCCAACTTCTTTTCAGTGCCCCAAACTTTTGTCAGCGATGTAGAATGCCAGGGCACCTTTAAGGGCGACGGGTCCGGGATAACTAACATTGATCCCGTTAACATTGCCGGAACCATCCCGTTCTATAAATTGCCAACCAATGTGGTGTTTACGGACTCCCACAACACCTTTACGGTCGGTAGACAGTTTATCCAGGGGGATGACAACCGAACTCCGCTTACCGTTCAGTCCGCCCCCGGATTCGGCTATATCCAAGAATGGCGTGACCCCAACGGAACAACAGTAGCCACCATTGGCTATGATGGCCGACTGGTCGCTCTCGGAGGGGTCGGAGTTTCATCGACAGCCGGTATTTCATCCGGCACACTTACCGTGAATGGTGCCGGCGGCAACCGGGTGGCCACGAATACAGACACAAATACGGTTTTGGTTGTGCAGGGCAATTCGCCAGGCCAAAGCGCTAATTTGCAGGAGTGGCAGAATGCGGTGGGAGCCGGCTCAACTGTGGCCTGGGTGACGCCCACCGGGGTGATCGCCACCAAGGGGGTCTTCAGCGGCAGCCTCGCGGCCCCACCCACCGCCCCTGTCGATGCCAATATTCCTGCCAGTGCAATCTCCTTCTATGTGGATGAAGGAACCAACAATCTGAAAGTAAGAGTGCGATATAGCAGTGGTGTCTACAAAACCGCGACGGTGCCACTCGTCTAGGAAAGGACTACCGTGGATCAGTTATGTACCTGGCGACCGAGTACCTTGT
>Ga0066903_100004683_pt1 | contig 11637 bp, 11 predicted proteins | sample PanSoiMetaGPlot1_FD_67491 | JGI IMG/M metagenome (GOLD analysis project Ga0066903, IMG submission 67491) | Tropical forest soil microbial communities from Panama analyzed to predict greenhouse gas emissions - Panama Soil - Plot 1 (version 2) | ecosystem: Environmental > Terrestrial > Soil >...
TTCAACGCCCGCTTCGGCGACCCGGAGGCCCAGGTGCTCCTGCCGCGGCTCAAGTCGGATCTTGCCGAGCTCCTGCTTGCCACGGTGGAGAAGCGTTTGGATCAGGTGGAGGTCCTGTGGCATCGGGATCGCTCGGTCTGCGTCGTGCTGGCCAGCGAAGGCTACCCCGAGTCGTATCGCACGGGACTGCCCCTCACGGGGCTGGACAAGGCGGGAAAAGTGCCGGGGGTCACGGTCTTTCACGCGGGAACCCGGACGACGGAGAAAGGATCGATGGTGACGGCCGGAGGCCGCGTGCTGGGCGTGACGGCTCTCGCTCCGACGTTTGAAGAAGCCCGCGCCGCGGCCTACCGCGCGGCCGATTCGATTCATTACGCCAATCGCTATTTCCGCAAGGATATTGCCCGTGAAGCGGTGAGCTTCGAGCAGAAAGCTCAGCCGTCCGCCGCGCCCGGGCCTGCCGGAGGGTTCAAGCCATGAGCCACCAAGCCCGCCCCGTCGTGGGCATCGTCCTGGGAAGCGAGAGCGATCTTCCCATGATGACGAAGGGAGTCGAGCTCCTGAAGAAATTCGGGGTCGGGGTGGAGGTCGAGCTCTCCTCCGCCCATCGCGCGCCGGAGAAGACGGCCCGCTACGCGCGCGAGGCCGAGGGAAGAGGGCTGAAGGTGCTCATCGGTGCCGCGGGCTTTGCGAACCACCTGGCCGGAGCGCTGGCCGCCTCGACCTCCCTTCCCGTCATCGGGGTTCCCCTGAACACGTCTCCTCTCAGCGGGCTGGACTCCCTTCTCTCCACAGTCCAGATGCCGGCCGGCGTGCCGGTCGCGACGGTCACCATCGGGGAAGCCGGAGCGGTGAACGCAGCCATCCTGGCCATCCAGATTCTCGCCACCGGCGATCCGAGCCTGCGCGAGGCGGTGCGCAGGCACAAGGAGGAGATGGCCGAGAAGATCGCGAGGCGGGCGGAGGAAATCCGGAATCGATCGTGAGCTCTCCCGCGCTCTATCACGTCGTGACGCTGGGCTGCAAGCTGAACCAGTACGACTCGGCCGCCATGGAGGCGGATCTGGCGGCACTGGGCATGGCCCCCACGCGGGATCCCGCCGCCGCGCGCCTCATCCTGGTCAACACCTGCACGGTCACCTCCGCCGCCGACGCGCAATCGCGCCAGACCATCCGCAAGATGAAGCGGGCCAACCCGCGCTGCACCCTCGTGGTCACGGGCTGCTATGCGCAGCGGGATCCCGCCGCGCTGCGCGGCATCGAGGGGGTCGACGCGGTCGTGGGGCTCGCCGGCCAGCGCGGCTTGAAGGGCCTGGTGACCCGTCTGGCGCCGGACCTGCCCGCGGCGCCAGCCTGCGTCGAAGCGGGTGAGGATCCTCTTCCTCTTTTCACGGATCAGACGCGGGCCTTCCTGAAAGTCCAGGAAGGATGCGACCTGCGCTGCTCGTACTGCGTGATCCCGTCCGTGCGCGGCGCGAGCCGGAGCGTCGAGCCCGAGGTGGTGCTGCGGAAGATCGCGCTCCTGTCGGAGGCGGGATTCAGGGAAATCGTGCTGACCGGCGTCAACACGGGTGATTATGGCAAGGATCTCTCTCCGGCGACGACGCTGGCGGAAATGCTGCGCCGCGCCGTGGAGATCCCCTCGGTGGGACGCCTCCGCCTCAATTCCGTGGAGCCGCGCTGCGTGACGACGGAGCTGATCCGGATGCTGGCGGAATCGCCCCGGCTCGCCCCGCATCTGCAGGTGCCGCTGCAAAGCGGCGCGGACGAAGTGCTCGCCAGGATGAGGAGGCCCTATCGCGTCTCCCATTATCGGCAAGCGCTGGAGGCGCTGAGAAAGCATGTTCCCGACATCGGCCTGGGGGCCGATGTGATCGTCGGGTTCCCGGGAGAAACCGACGAGGAGCATGCGCGGACGCGTGATTTCATCGCCGGATCGGAGCTGAACTACCTGCACGTCTTCAGCTTCGCGCCGAGGCCGGGCACGCCCGCCGCGGCGCTGGAAGCCCGCCCGCCGGGGAACGTCGTTGCGCAGCGAAGCGCCGAATTGAGGGAGCTTGGGAAATCGCTGGCGCGCCGCTTCCACCGGTCGTTCATGGGACGGAGGCTGGACGTGATCGGTCTGCAGGGATGCCTGCCGGATGGAAGGACCCGCGCCCTGTCGGGCAACTTCATCGAGGTGGGGCTGGCGGCTCCGCCCGAGATGGCCGTGAACCGACTGCTCTCGGCCCGCGTCACCGACGTCTCATCCTTTCCGGTTTCCGCCGTTCCCTGCTGACCTCATGCGAGGATGTCCTTGGCCACGACCCTGACGCGACGCCAGGTGGACCGGGAGCGCAAGCGGCTGGACCAGCGCATGCTGGCCTATCTCGAGGCGGGCGAGATCCGAGAGGCCGTCCGCATGGAGCCGGAATACCGGGAGCTCGCCCGCAGCGCCGGCGCCCCGGAGCTGCTCGGCTACTTCCTCCTGGATCTGGGTGACTGGAACTATGACAAGGAAAAATACCAGGACGCTCTCAAGTACTACCTGGCGGGTCTCAGCGAGCTGGGCGGCGACCCTCCGGAGCAGGGCGTGGCGTCGCTGCAGATTGCCTACTGCTACAGCTTCCAGCGGCGGGCCGAGGAAGCCTTGAGGTGGCTGGACCGCTGCCTGGAGAACCGGGATTTCTATCAGAACGGCCGCGCCGCGGCCTTCGCGGAGCGGGGCCGGCTCGAAGTGGAGCGCTATCAGCGCTACCCCGAGTCCATCTATCATTATTTATGCGCGGTGGACCTGTACGATTCGAAAAAGCCCTTCTACAGTCCCGAAGGGCATCAGGGGGCGCTGTTCGGCCTGGCCCTGACGCTCGACGAGGCGCGCTTGATCACGCACGCGCGGAGCTACTACCAGAAGGTGGTCCGCATGGGCCACCCCGAGTATGGATACCTGAAAGAGGCCGAGAACAGCCTGCAGAAGCTCGAGAAATTCTCCGATCCGCTTCCCTGAGCCCTGCGCCGCCGAGCCGCCGGTCCTGAACAGAAAAGCCCGCCGCTTCCGGAAGGACGCGGCGGGCTTTTCGTTCCTCGACGGATCGACGTCAGGCCTTCTTGACCATATCCTTGAGATTCTTCGCCACGGTGAATTTCGCGACGGTCTTGGCTGGGATCTTGATGGCCTGGCCGGTGGCCGGATTGCGGCCCATGCGGGCCTTGCGCTTCACGACCTTGAATTTCCCGAGTCCGGCGAGCGGAACCTCGCCGCCCTTCTTCATCGTCTTCTCGACGATGCTGGTGAAAGCCTCGAGAAAGACCTTGGCGGCCTTCTTCTCCGTGCCGGCTTCCTTGCTGATGGCCTCGATCAGATCCGTCCGGGTCATTTTGCTCACGCGTCATTTCCTCCGATGGCGAGCCGTCATGGCTCAAACGTGGCGGTTTTTATCATTTTCTTCCCGCAAACACAAGGAGATTCACTCCCGCCTGCGCCCCTCGCTCAGAAGGTTCCAGTGACCGCCGGCTCTCCCCAAGGAGAGGTGAACGCGGTCTCCCACCCGGTGGCCGCTGCTGACGGTTCGATCGACGAGAATGGGACCGATTTCATCCCCGCCGCCGGGAAGCGTGCCGTAGAGGATGCCCTTCTGAACCTTCGTGAGCGTGAACTCTCCGCTCAAGGTCGAGGCGTATTCTCCCGGGACGTAGAAGTCCTGCTCCACCGGAATGGAGAAGCCTGCATGCTCGTCGCTCTCGTCGTCATCGCCCGGTTCCGCCGGGGAGGCCTCGAGCCCGCCGGAGAGGTCCTCTCCCAGAATCGATTCGAGATTCTCCTCGAAGACCTCCGGCTCGATGGCCTGCGCTTCGAGGAGCCATTCGTTGAAGCGCCGCAGGGTCACTCTGGCCTCTTCGATCTGGCCGGCCGATGCGTCACGCTTGGCGGGCAGGTACCATTCGAGGAACTGGGAGAAATGGTAGCACTGCACCGCCTCCACTCCGCCCAGGATCTGAGGCTCTCGTCCAGGGAGCGCGAGCGTCTTCAATCCGCCGTGCCTCACCAGAAACTCCCGAAACCATCCGACGTCGCAAACGCCTGCCGATCCGGGGATGGCGATGTCCCGGCGGAACTCGACGAAACAATCCTCCAGGCTTCTGGGTCGCATCTCCCAACTCCTCAGTCCCATTCCACCGGGAGACGCACCTTGCGTCCTTCCCGATCGAGATAGAGCAGGAAGCGGTTCGCCTGGCCGAAGCGGTGCAGCGCCCGGGTCACCTCCACGTCTTTCCTGCAATACTGCTCGATGAGATCGAACCGACCCTCCTTCACCCAGCTGAGGGCCTGCAGCCCGTCCGCCGATTTTCGCTCCCCGAGCGTCATCTCGGCGAGCGCGTCCAGCTTCAAGCGGAATCCGAGCTTCGCGTGGATGTGCGCCATCATGTCCAGCGTCCGGATCTTGCCCAGATTCCAGAGGGTGTATCCGGACAGCACTTCCATGTCGAAGCGGTCGATGTTGTAGCCCACGACCTGGTCGGCGGTCACCAGATCGAGCAGGAGGCGCTCGACCTCGTGCTCCCGATAGATCCGGAACTCCCCGGCGCCCTCCTCATAAACCACGCCCACTGACATTCCCATCCTCGCGACGTTGACCCAGCCGCCCACCTCTTCGGCGCTGCGCAGGGTCTCCAGGTCGAAGTAGAGGAGCTTCCCCCCCCGCGATGGCCTGGCCGCCACGACCACGGCGGGTGGCGGAATCTCCTCCGCCGGCCCGGCCGGCTCGAGGTCGACCCGCTCCAGCTCTCGCTTCCCGGTGAGCACCTGGAGAATGAGGCGGGAGGCTTGCTTGTCGAGGGGCTGATTGCCGTTGCCGCACTTGGGCGAGTGGATGCACGAAGGACAGCCCGTCTCGCAGCCGCATCCTTCGATCAAACGACGCGTACGATCGAGCAGATCCTCGAGAGCCTCGTATCCCTTGGCGGCGAGCCCCACCCCTCCCGGATAGCCGTCATAGATGAAGATGGCGGAACGCCCCAGCTGCGGATGGAGAGGATAGGAGATGCCGCCGATGTCGTTGCGATCGCAGATCGCCAGGAGCGGGAACAGCGCAATCGCCGCGTGCTCCGTGGCGTGGATGCCCCCCATGAAATGGCGCTCGCGCGTCACGATCATGCGGCGCAGCGCCTCCGGCAGCTCCATCCACAGACCCACGGTCTCGAAAACGATGGGCGGAAGCTCGAGTTCGTGCGAGGAGATGCGGTCCCGGCCGTGCAGTCGCCGCTTCTCGTAGCCCAGAATCGTCTCGGTCACCTTCAGCCTGCCCAGATGGACGCGGGCGGGCCCCAGGTCCCTCGAGGCGAACGTCGCGAGAATCTCGGTCTGCTTCTCCGCTTTCACCTCGGTGTAGTAGTCCGTGTCGACCGAAACGACGCGCACCTTGCGATGCTCCAGATCCAGGGAGCGGACGAGGTACTGCTGCCCCAGGTGCAGGTAGACCGCTCCCTCGTGGCACTCGTGAAAGGCGCGGATGGCGTCCACCGACCCGATGACCCTCGCTTCGCTCCCGCCGGTCCTCTCTTTCAGAATCGTATAGGTGTTGCCGATGCCGCGCAGGTTCACGCCGCGCTGGGGGTTGCGCCGGAAGGAGTACCAGAGCTCGGCGTCCGCATCCCGCACCAGGCCGCCCTGCCGCTCGAGCTCCTGCACCACGTCGAAGGTGCCGGGAGCATAGCGCCTCTCGTCCGCCTCCCGCGAGAGCGGAATCTCGGCCCCCGCGCACACCAGATGGTCGGAGGCGATCACGCGATTGGCGGGATCGAAGACGACACGTTCGAAGCCGCGGCGGAAGAACTCCCCCGGATCCCTCATGAAGTACTGATCCAGTGCGTCGGGCATCCCCACCAGGCAGGTCAGCGATTCCCGATCCTCGCGTCCCACGCGGCCGATGCGCTGCCAGGACGACACAATGGATCCCGGGTAACCCACCAAAACGCAGACATCCAGCCCGCCGATGTCCACGCCCAGCTCCAGGGCGCTGGTCGAAATGACGCCCCAGATCTCCCCCTGCACCAGGCGACGCTCGATGGCGCGCCGCTCTTCCGGGAGATATCCCGCCCGATAGGAGGAGATCCGCTGGCGCAGGGATGGATCCTGCTGCAGGAGCCAGGAATGGATCAGCTCCGTGATCTTCCTGGCCTTGGTGAAGGCGATGGTCCGATAGCCGGCGCGCAGCGCCCTGGCGACGAGCTTCGTGGCGGTCGTGTAGGCGCTGGCGGAAGGATTGAGAAAGGCGATGTGCTTGGCCGCCCGCGGGGCCCCGTTGTCCTGCACGACCGAGAAGGGCTCGCCGGTCAGCGACGCCCCCAGCTCGGCCGGGTTCGCGATGGTGGCGGAGGAGGCCACGAAGCGCGGATGCGAGCCATGATGCTCCGCCACCCGCCGGAGCCTCATCAGGATATGGTGCAGATGGCTCCCGAAGATTCCCTTATAGACATGCAGCTCGTCCAGCACCACGAGCCGCAGATGCGCGAAGAGCTCCTTCCAGTCGTCGTGGTAGGCCAGCAGCCCCAGATGGAGCATGTCCGGGTTGGTGATCAGGATGTCGGGCGGGTCGGCCTTGATGGCCTTGCGCCGCGCCGGGGAGGTGTCTCCGTCGTAAATCTCGGCGCGAATCGCCCTCCCTGCTCCCAGGTCCTGCCCAAGGGTGAGGATGGACTTGAGCTGATCCTGCTCGAGGGCCTTGTAGGGAAACAGATAGAGAGCCCGCGCCTGGGGCTCGTGCAGGACCCTCTCGAAGGTCGGCAGAATATAGATGAGGCTCTTGCCCGAGGCCGTCGGCGTGACGGCCAGGACGTTCTCGCCGCGCCGGATTCGGTCGATGGCTTCGGCCTGATGGACATAGAGGCGGTCGATGCCCTGCCGGCGCAGCGCCTCCGTGAGCGCGGGGGCAAGCGGCTCGGCGAGATCGGCGTAGCGGCCGGGAGCGGCGGGGAAAGACCGCACTTCGACCAGATCGGAGCCGAACTCCCTGGAGGTCTGCAGCGCGTGGATGAAATCGAGCATGTGTTCAGGCGCGTTCGTAGTCGTAGAAGCCGCGACCCGTCTTGCGGCCCAGGTGGCCGGCGTCCACCAGCTTCCTGAGCAACGGACAAGGGCGGTAGCGGGGATCTCCGAAGCCCTCGTGCAGGACCTGGAGGATGGCAAGGCAGGTGTCCAGCCCAATGAAATCGGCCAGCGTGAGCGGTCCCATCGGATGATTCATGCCCAGCTTCATGACCGTGTCGATGGCTTCGCGGGAGGCGACCCCTTCATGCAGGGCGCCAATCGCTTCGTTGATCATCGGCATCAGGATGCGATTCGAGACGAATCCTGGATAGTCGTGGACTTCCACCGCGATCTTGCCCCACTTCTCCGCCAGAGACCGGGTCGTCCGCCAGGTCTCCTCCGAGGTCTCATGGCCCCGTATCACCTCCACCAGCTTCATGACCGGCACGGGGTTCATGAAATGCATTCCGATCACCTGCCGGGGTCGCCGCGTCACCGCGGCAATCCGGGTGATGGAGAGCGACGAGGTGTTGGTGGCCAGGATGACGGGCGCGGCGCAGATTCGATCCAGATCCCCGAAAATCCGCCGCTTCAGATCCAGATTCTCGCTCACCGCCTCGATGACGAAATCGGCCGAGGCGAGCGCCTCCAGCGAGACGCCGGGAGCTATCCGGGCGAGCGCCGCAGCCTTCTCCTCCGCCGTGAGCGTCCCTTTGTCCACACCGCGCTGAAGATTCTTCTCGATGCTGGCGAGGCCGCGTCGGAGGAGCTCCTCGGACTGGTCGACCATGAGCACGGGGTGACCCGCCGCGGCGGCGACATGGGCGATGCCGTTTCCCATGGTGCCGCTTCCCACCACGCCGATCGTTCGAGTTTCCACGCGCGCCTCCGGACGTCCCGCGGGACGGTTGGGACGGGAGGCACATGCGGCGGCGCCCGCCGGAGCGCTTCTCCCGTGAAAGTGTGAGGAGACCTTCGATGTCCGGCTCAGAGGATCCGGATCGCCATGGCCACCGCGTTGCCGCCGCCCAGGCAGAGCGCCGCTATCCCTCGCTTGCCCCCTCGATCCTTGAGCGCATGCAGGAGGGTCGTGAGGATGCGGGCTCCGCTGGCCCCAATCGGATGCCCCAGAGCGACCGCACCACCGTTCACGTTGACCCGCTCCGCGGGGAGGCGGAGCTCACGCACGAGAGCCACCGCCTGGACCGAGAACGCCTCGTTCAGCTCGTACAAATCCACTTCCTCTCGCTTCCAACCCGCCTTCTTCAGAACGGCTTCCACCGCCGCCTGCGGAGCCATCATCACCCATTTCGGCTCCAGACCCGACGTCGCATAGGCGACGACCTCGGCCTGTGGGGTCACCCCATGCTTCGCCGCAGCGGCCTCCGACAGCACGACCATGGCGGAAGCCCCGTCGTTGACTCCCGGCGCATTGCCGGCCGTGACGGTGCCATCGCTCTGGAACGCCGGCTTGAGCTTGGCCAGGCTCTCGGCGGAGGTGTCCCGACGAGGTCCCTCGTCGATCTCGAAGAAGATCGGATCTCCCTTCTTCTGCGGGACCGGTACCGGGACTATTTCGGCCTTGAACTTTCCCGCGTCGATGGCCGCGAGCGCCTTGCGATGGCTCTGCAGGGCGTACTCATCCTGCATGCGGCGCGAGATGTCGTATTTCTTCGCGACATTCTCGCCGGTGCAGCCCATGTGATAGTCCTCGTAGACATCCCACAGTCCGTCGCGGATCATGGAGTCGAGAATCTGCTGGTGACCCATGCGGAAGCCCTCACGGACTCCCATGAGCAGGTAAGGGGCATTGCTCATGCTTTCCATGCCGCCGGCGATGACGATGTCCTGATCTCCCAGCAGGACGGCCTGAGAGGCCAGAACGACCGATTTCAGCCCGGAGCCGCATACCTTATTGATCGTCATGGCAGCGACGGTCGGCGGAAGCCCCCCTTTCAGCGCCGCCTGGCGGGCGGGATTCTGGCCGAGGCCCGCCTGGACCACGTTGCCCAGGATGACCTCCCCGACCTCTCCGGCCGGGATTCCCGTGCGGCGAAGCGTCTCCTGGACGACGCAAGCACCCAGCTGCGGGGCGGAAAGGCCCTTCAGGCCGCCCAGGAACTTTCCGATAGGAGTGCGCACCGCGCCCGCAATCAGCGCCTTCGCCATGGAATACCTCCTTGGGATAAATGGCTCTCTGGCTGGAAATTATACTCACCGCCGTGCAGCGGCTTCAATCCTTCTTTTCGAAGGAAAGGCGCCGGCGGCGCCCATCGGGGTCTTCGGAGGGCTTGTCAAGCATTTAGGTCGCTTTTTTCATGTTGACAGAGGTCGGATCGTTGGGTATATGTTCTTTGAGAGCGGCGCGATGAGCCGCCCTAGGAAATGCGCCAAGTTTTCTAGCTCTCCCTATCTGGGGGGGTAGTGGAGAGTCGGGCCCGCATCTTCTCCCCGAAGGTGCGGGCCCCTCGTTGACGCGGAGGAGTCCGATGAAGATCGAGGGATGGAATGTGAAGCCCACGGTTCCAAGAGGATGGAACGAAGCGGATGGTCCGCTCGCCGATGACATCCGCGTGGAGACGATGGTGGCCACCCGGAACAATCAGAGAGTGGTCCTCCATCGGGTCGTGAAGACGAATCCCGACGGGAGCGAGGAGGTCTTCATCATCAAGGCGACGCCTCAGATGCTGAAGACCGATCACTGAAATCAGCTTTCGCTGAATGGAAGCGGAGTCGGATCCCCGGCTCCGCTTTTGTTTTGCGCCCCATTGACGAACAGCCTCTTTTCCCGCGCTGCGCCGTTCTTGACAGATCCGCTGATTCAGCCTATCTTGCGGCGTTTTCGCGAGGATTCAGCATGTCGGAGTCGCGCCGCAGGTGCCGCGTCTGGCTTCTCTTCCTCCTTTCAGGGATATGTCTTCATCCGGCTTCTTCGACGGTGGCCACCGAGCCCAAGCCAGCTCGGATCGTGGCCGGAGTGACCTGCCAGGAAGGTGAGTCAAAGACCGACCTATCAGCCGCCACAAGCCAGGGCGTCAGCTTCTCGGCCCGTCCCCTCGACGTCAAGGAATGGGAAGCCAGGCTGGAGAAGCAGGCTCCCGGCAGCGGCGGGCTGTTCCGCCGGCCCGGCGGCCAGCCCGCTCCCTTTCAGGTTTTTCTCTTCAGGGTGGAAAACTCGAACAAGCAGCTCGTCCGCCTGCAGCCGGGCAATGTCGTGCTGCTGGGCGGCCCCAATGAGGAGGATCACATCCTGGACTACACCGACCTCTACCAGTACCTTCTGGGTACCGGGAAGACCGGGGAGGAGCTGGACTCGGTCCGCGATGCGTTCTTCGACAGCGGCCTTATTCTCGAGGCCGGGAAGCCCGAGGAAAGGCTCCTTATCTACCGGGAGCTCCCCCCCAGCAAGAAGCGCAAAGCCATGGTGCTCCTCGTCTCGAGCTTCCAGGTCGCGGCCGAGACATATCAGGCGATGCTGGGCTGGCACTTCGAAAAGGTGAAATGAGATGGGGGCGAGGATTCTGGACGGCGAGGCGGTGGCGCATGTGCTCCGGCAGGAAGTCGCGGCGGGAGTGGCCGACCTTCTGGCGCGCGGCAAGCCGCGTCCCAAGCTGACGGTGATCCTGTCGGGAGAGAACGCGGCGTCCCAGGTTTACGTCCGCAACAAGATCAAGGCGTGCGAGCAGGCGGGCATCGAATCGGAGCTTATTCGCTTCACGGGAGAGCGCGACGCCGGACGGACGATGGCCGCGGTGCGCGATCTCAACACTCGCGCCGACGTCGACGGCATCCTGGTTCAACTGCCCCTGCCCGAGGATGCGGATGAGCCGGCCATTCTCCACGGCCTGGATCCCGCCAAAGACGTCGACGGGCTGCATCCTGAAAACGTCGGCAGGCTGGTGGAGAACTCGCCCGGATTGCGCCCTTGCACGCCCAGCGGCGTCATGGAGCTGCTGAGGCGATCCGACATTCCCCTCGCCGGCGCGCAGGCGGTGGTCATCGGCCGCAGCGATATCGTTGGCAAGCCGATGGCCCTCCTGCTCATGCACGCCGATGCCACGGTGACGGTCTGCCATTCGAGGACGAGGGACCTGCCGCACGTGACGCGCGGCGCCGATATCCTGGTGGTGGCCATGGGCAAGCCGGCGCTCGTCACGGAGGAGTATGTCAGGCCGGGAGCGACGGTCGTCGATGTCGGAATCCACCGGGTCACGAGCCTGGAGCTCGCGCAGGACTTCTTCGGGGCTGATTCCCGGCAGGCCGCAGCGGTCCAATCCGGCAAGAGCGTGCTGGTGGGCGATGTGCATCCCCGCCGCGTGCGGCCGCGGGCCGGAGCCCTCTCGCCGGTGCCCGGAGGGGTGGGTCCGCTGACCATCGCCTGCCTGCTGAAGAACACGCTGAGCGCGGCGCGCCGCCGCCGGGGATTGCCGGAGAGGCCATGACGGGCGTTGCGGGGAAGAGCCCGGCGCGCCGGATCCTGCGGGTGGGCCTAACCGGAGGGATAGCGACCGGCAAATCGGTGGTCGGCGGGATCTTTCGAGAGATGGGGGCGCTGGTCCTGGATGCCGACACGCTGGGCCACCAGCTGATGGAGCCCGGAACACCCGCTTACGATGAGATTCGATGTGCCT
>Ga0066903_100004684_pt1 | contig 11637 bp, 13 predicted proteins | sample PanSoiMetaGPlot1_FD_67491 | JGI IMG/M metagenome (GOLD analysis project Ga0066903, IMG submission 67491) | Tropical forest soil microbial communities from Panama analyzed to predict greenhouse gas emissions - Panama Soil - Plot 1 (version 2) | ecosystem: Environmental > Terrestrial > Soil >...
GGGACAGCGACGATCGACGGAGTATCTCTGTACGAGATCGAACTTCCGACAGGAGTGGTGGGGTACTTCGACACCACCGACTATCGGCCGATGTATCTCGACAACCCGCAGGGGGACGGCAGCGTCGTCCGCACCCGGGTGGTGACCTACGAGGAACTGCCGATGACTTCCGACACCGCGAAACTCCTCGACATGACCGCGCAACACCCCCAGGCTCGAGTCGACACAAGCGAAGCTCCAAGCAAGTAGAGGCACCGACACCGCCATGTTGTCGACAGTCGGGTGGGGATCAATCAGCGGTGGAAGTAATCGATGAGCTCGGTGCGCTGGCGGTACGTCAGTCCGGAGAGCCGTGTCGATTCTCTGATGCGGATCTTGGTGAGGATCCGGGTGACGCGGGCGGGGCCGTAGCCGGGGACCGCACGAAGCAGCTTCGAGATTTGCAGATTGGCGGCGTAGTCCGGCGGTTGCACGAGGATGCTCCGTATCTGCGTGGTGCCTCTCGCCAGGTCGGCTTTGAGCTGCGCCTGGGCCGCACGGATCTCGTTCGCCTTCGATAACGCCTGCAGCCGCCTGGCGTGCGCAATTGACTCGCACTCGCGAATCGGCTCGAGACGCGGAGCACCGCCAGGAGCGGCGACCTGGCGTGTTAGAGAGTTGCTGTCTGCCATCCTCGTCCTCGCTCACCCGCGGGACGAGGTCTAGGCCCCTTGGCACGCTTGGTGCCGACACAGAACTCTAGTGCGTTGCAAGCCGGCGCGCTGCGGCAACCACTGGGGGCTCAGCTAGCGCGGCCCCAGCGAGGTGTGACAAGCGTCACACATCGTCTGTCTCGTGGGCGACCAATCCGGGCAAGGACGTCACCAGACCGCGTCGTGTGGAGAACGAGTCCACGCGAAAGGAGAACCACGGTGTACACCTCCACGATTCCCGCAACCATCCAGGTCAGGCGCAGCCGACCGAGCCGACCGGCCGGAGTGCTTGCGTTCGCCGCAGTGGTTATCTGCGTGCTGGCGGTTGCGGTTGTGTTCGGCACCGGCAGCGCGAGCGCGAAGCCCGGCGGGGCGCAGCGAGCGGCGAGGGTGACCAACAGCGAGCGAGCGTACGTGCAGGGGATCACGTCCATGACCCGCCTCCAGCAGGCCGCCGCCTTCGGGGGCTTCGGGGCGATTCTCAACGTGCGGTACGGATTGACTCCGCAGGACGCTCAGTACGTGCAGGGCATCACGTCGATGACGCCTGAGCAGCAGGCCGCCGCGTTCGGCAGGTGAACACACACGCTCGGCCTCGGATCGCTGACGGTTAGGGACAGGACTCAAGAGCAAGTTGCCGGCTCTCCGCATCGGGCGAGGAGCCGGCAACTTGTTCCCGCCGCGTATGTCTAGTAGCGGTGGCGAGCGATCGCCGACTTCAGCTGGGTCTTGTTCATCTTCGAGCGACCCTTGATGCGAAGCCGTCGCGCCTCCCGGTAGAGCTTCTCCTTGGTCGGCTCTGTGGTCGGCATGCTCAGTCCCCCCTTTCAGCATCAACCCGCGAGAAGCGCACGTCGCGGGGTCGTGGGTCTGGGACGGCCCGCTAGCTAACCATTCCGCGTGTTTCTAAACATGCCGGCCGGGGCTTGGGGCGCCTCAGTGACGCGTTGGACGAGCGCGTTGGCGGCACGAACGGCTACTGGCGTCGCGACCGGAACGCCGCGGCCTCGAGCGTGGCGAGCGCTCCGACAGCGACAACGGCGGCGACCAGTGCCAGGTGCGTCTGGGTGCCCCAGATGTCGTCGTGGATGCCGAGCGCGACAGCGAGGCCCGCAACCCACGCCGCCGTCAGCGCCGTCCACACCCAGCGTCCGGTCATCATCACGTGCATCGGTCCGATGACCAGCAGGCCGATGAGAACGATCCGGGGCCCGGTGAGGAGGTCGCTGATGGCGATGGTCGAGGCCAGTACGGGCCCGAGCGCCCACAGCTGATAGGTGGACCAGCGGTTCACGGGAGCAAGTCTACGATCGTCTCCAGCCGCACTTACTGGGGAACGATCGGGGTCCCCGGCCAGCAGGCGTCGACCGTCTCTGCGCTGAACGTGTCGGCGATCTTCGCGCGCTCGGCCGGATCGAGGATTGGCCGGCCAACCGGGTCGCCGGTGTTCGGACACCCGGACGACGCGGTCGGGGCGAAGGCGCTGACCGCAAGTAGTGCGCCGACGACGGCCGCCGCCGCGCCGAGCACGAGCAAGCGAGTCACACGGCGGCTGGAGCGAGCGGTTGCGCGACGCCGATCATGCTGTCGCGCGTGACGAGGGCGGCCAGCTCGTCCTCGGTCATGCCTTCGGTGCCGTCGGGGCGACGCGGGAGCACCAGGTAGCGGACGTCGGCGGTCGAGTCGAGGACGCGCAGCTCGACCTCGGGGTCGAGCTCGAGGCCGAACTCGGCCAGCACAGCACGCGGCTCGGAGACGGCTCGGGAGCGATAGGGCAAGCTCTTGTACCAGGCCGGCGGCGGGCCGAGCAGGCCGCGTGGGTAACAGGAGCAGAGCGTGCACACGACCATGTGGTGGACGTCGTCCGTGTTCTCGACGGCCGCGACCTTGGGGGACGGGCCGGGATCGAGGCCGACCTCGAGCGCCGCCACGCGGGCGTCGTCGAGCAGCCGCTCCTTGAACGCCGGATCGATCCAGGCGCGAGCGACGAGCCGGGCCCCGTCGGCCGGCGAGCGGGAGACGAGCCAGTCGATCCCCAGCCGGACGTCCTCGCGTGTGATCACGCCTTTCTCGACGAGCAACTCTTCGAGCGCGCGTGCGCGCGCCGCCGAAGGCGGCTCGCTGTCGTGCCCGATCGGCTCGTGCTGATGCTCGTGGTCGTGGCCGTCGTGGTCGTGGCTCATGCCGCCTCCTCAAGGCTCATTCCGCTTCCAACCAGTGCTCGAAGATGTCGGCGTAGACGGGCACGCCGTTGTCGAAGCGCACGAGATAGAGCGCCTTCTCCGGCAGCCCGGAGTCGCCGTAGGCCCGCGTCTCGGGGTTCGTGAAGCTCCCGTGGCAACGCTCGACCGTCCCGACGCGGCCTTTGAGATAGCCGGGCGTGCGGTGATGGCCGGGGTGCTCCCGCGCCGCCACGCGCACGCGCTGCCCGACCTCGAGGCTCACAGCCTTGCCTCCAGCTCGCCCGGTGCGAGCACGCCCTTCTCGGCGAGGATCGTCTCGATCGAGAACAACCAGCGCTCGTAGTACGAGGCTCGCTCGTATTCGGCTCGGGGCATGCTCTCGATCCCGCGGCGCATCTCGTCCACGTTCATCAGGCCGGCGCTTGCCAGAGCGGCGGCGAGCGCGTCGGTCAGCACCTCCCAGTCTTCAAGCTCGTGCTCGGTGCGGTCGATCGGCTCGGTCGTCGGTCGGCCGCCGGTGTCGTGCACCGCCCGGTCCATGCCGAGGATCGTAACCGCGCGCGATCCAACAATCGGCGGGCGCTCACGTCTAGGTCACCATGATCCAGATCCGCCTCGACCGGGGTAGGCCGGCAGAGTCCTTGGCCTTCGCCTATTCACCGCTCCTCGAATGCCTGATCAGCCTGCACGTGCTCGTCGGCCCGCGCGATCACGCGCTCCGGCACGGCTGGGTGCGGCGAATGCGTTCCCTCGACCCCAAGCTCCGGCGACGGATCGACGCCTACTCCTTCGTGTACCGACGGCAGATCCCCGACCTGGTCCTCCCCCGCCCGGGGAGGGCGTCGGCGTTCGAAGCCGAGCTGGCCGGCCTCGAACGGCACCCGCCCGACATGCTCCGACGCGGGCTCGGCGGCGCCTCGTTCGCAGCACGCGACCGGGCGACCCGCGAGCGCGCGATCGCGCGGGCCGCGGCTGACGACCCCGCGTCGCGTGAGCTCGCAGAGCTGCTCGTCGAGGAGCCGCTCCGGTTCGCGCGCCGCTTCGGGCGGTTGCTCGCCGACTACTGGAAGGCGGCCTTCGCGGGCGAGTGGCGGGCCGTCGAGCCCACCCTGCGCGCATCCGTGACCGAGGACCGACGGCTGATCGCCCACGCCGGGATCTGGCCGATGCTGGCCCGGCTGCCGAGAGACTGCCGGGTCGACCCGTCCCGACTCGAGCTCGGCCGCGAGTGTTCCGAGGAGCGGTCGATCGCCGTGGCTCCCGCGACGCCGCTCGTGCTCAGTCCGAGCGCGTTCATCTGGCCGCACACGGCCGTCAACGTCGATCCGCGCTGGCCGGTCTTGCTGGCGTACCCGGCCGCGTCGTCGTTCCGTGAAGCCGTTCCCGAGCTGCCGCCATCCGAGCTGGTCGGCGTGCTCAGAGCGCTCGGGGACGAGACTCGCCTGCGCGTCCTGAAAGCAATCGCCACCAGCCCGAGGACGACGCAGGAGCTGGCTCCGCTCGTCGGCATGTCCATGGCCGGCCTGTCGAAGAGCCTCCTGCGCCTCGCGGAGGCGGGCCTCGTCCAGGGCCGCCGCGACGGCAGATTCGTCGTCTACAGCCTGGCGCGAGGTCGCATCGCCGCGGCATCGCCGGCCGTCGACCGGTTCCTGAACGACCGCGGGGACGGCACTTCCCGAACCGCCGCCTGATTCTCTCTTCGGAGAATCGACGCCGCCGAGGCTGAGGCGCGGCCGTCTGAGTCTGCGCCTACGGGAAGTTCCACCCCGAGGCGCTGACCGTTCGAGCGGTAGGGGCGTCGCCCTTCCACGCCCCTACCCGTCCCTGAAAGGGGGATCCGCATGTCACGACGGAACCTGCTCTCGGTGCTGTTCGCCGTAGCGGGCACGGCCCTGCTGCTCGCCGCGGTGCTGGCCGCAACGGCCGCCGCCGCCCCGCGAGCCGTGTCCGCATCCAGGACGGACACCGCGCTGCGCGGCGGCACGCTGCGGCTGAACGCGCACGACGCCGACTTCGAGTTCACCGATCCCGGGATCGCCTACGACACGCTCTCCTGGTCGCTGCTCTACACGACCCAGATGCTGCTCGTGAACTTTCCCGAGAAGAACGGGCAGGCCGGGAGCATCCTCTACCCCGAGGCCGCGACCTCGTTCCCGGCCGTGTCCAGGAACGGGAAGACCTACGTCTTCCGCATTAGACCGGGCCTCAAGTTCAGCGACGGATCGCCGGTGACGGCGGCCGCGTACGAGCGGGCCTGGGAGCGGAACCTGAGCCCGAAGATGGGCTCGCCGCGCGGCGTCAACGACCAGTTCCAGAACGTTCTCGTGGGCGCCAAGGCATTCAACGACGGCAAGACCGACCGGATCAGCGGCATCACGGCCAAGGGCCTGACGCTCACCTTCCACCTGACCAAGCCGAACCCGACCTTCGTCGCGTTCCTCGGCATGCAGTGGTTCGGCGCTGTCAAGCCGGACATGCCCTACACGTCGTCGGGCGTGACGGCCTCGTACGCGTCAGCGGGGCCATACTTCATCAAGGCGCGCGAGGTCGGCAAGTCGCTCGTCGAGGAGCGGAACCCGTATTACCACGGCCCGCGCCCCGCGAACCCGGACAAGATCGTCTGGACGATGAACACCGATCAGGACCAGGGCCTCCTGCAGGTGAAGGCGGGCCAGGTCGACCTCGACGCCCTCAGCCCGCCGGCCACCTCCAACGCCCAACTCGGGGCCCAGTACGGCATCAACAAGACACGCTTCTTCGTCGGCCCGACGAGCTGCGTGCTCTACTGGGCGCTGAACACGTCGCGGGCGCCCTTCTCGAGCCTCGCCTACAGAAAAGCGATGAACTGGGCGCTGGACCGGCCGGCGATGCTGCGCATCCTCGGCAAGTACGCCGGAAAGCGCTCCGACCAGATCCTCGTCCCGGGCGTACCCGGCTTCAAGCCGTACAACCTCTACGCCTTCCGGGGCGCGAACCCGGCGATGGCGAAGAAGGTCGCAGGCGGCTCCATACCCGGCACCGTCACGGTCGTCCACTCGACGAGCCAGACGGCGACCAACATCGCGCAGGTCGCGGAGTACAACCTGTCCAAGGTGGGCGTGTCCTTCAAGGACCGACCTGTTCCTGGGTCGATCTACTACAACACGCTCGAGACCAGAGGCGCTGACTTCGACATGGCCCGAGCCGGCTGGTGCGCCGACTACTTCGACCCGTTCGACTACATCAACGTCAACTTTGACGGCCGCTCGATCCAGGCGAGGAACAACGTCAACCTCTCCTACCTGAACAGCCCCAGGCTGAACGCCGCGATGGACAGGGCGGCGGCACTCTCGGGGTCCGGCCGGGCCGCCGCCTACGCCGCGCTCGACCGCGAGATCATGGCCAAGTACGCGCCCTGGGTCCCGTACGGGATCGTCAACGACACCTTCTTCGTGTCCAGCCGCGTGCACAACTTCGTCTACTCGTCGTACACCGGCGAGCCCGCGTTCAACGCCCTGTCCGTGGGCTGAACGGCTGACCGTCCTCGGGGGAGGAAGGCAGCGCGCCTTCCTCCCCCGACGTTCTCGAGGCGTCAGGCGGTGTTGCGAAGGCGCTCGGTGAGCTCCGCGAGGACACCGGGCGCAGAGAGCAGCGAGGTGATCTCGTCGGCGGGCACGGGATGTGCGAAGAGAAAGCCCTGCGCGTGGTCGCAGCCGAGCTCACGGACGGAGGAGAGCTGGCTCTCGGACTCGATGCCCTCGGCGGTCGTAACCAGGCCGAGCGCATGGGCGAGGCTGGCCAGGTTGGCCGTGATCGCGGCGTCCTTCGGATTGCGCTCGACCCCCTGGATGAACGAGCGGTCGACCTTGATCACGTCGACGGGGAAGCTGCGCAGGTGCCCGAGGGAGGAGAAGCCCGTCCCGAAATCGTCGATCGCGACACGGACGCCGAGGTCGTGCAGCTCCTGGAGCTCGGCGCGCGCCCGCTCTCCCGGCGCGCCGCCGACGACGACCGCCGTCTCCGTGACCTCGAGCCCGAGGCGCTGCGGCGGCAGGCCGGTCTCGCGGAGCGTACGGCGCACAAGCTCGGACACACCGCCCGCAGACAGCTGCTTTCCGGACAGGTTGACCCAGGTCGTGAACGGCTCCGGCAGCAGCCCTGCGCGCGCCCAATCGGCCGTCTGCCGGCAAGCTTCCTCCAGCACGAACTCGCCGAGCCCCAGGATCAGCCCGGTCGACTCGGCGACCGAGATGAACCGCTCGGGCGGAACGAGGCCGCGGCTCTTCGAGTGCCAGCGCATCAGCGCCTCGACGCCGACGACGACGTCGGCCTCCAGGTCGACGAGCGGCTGGTAGTGGACGGCGAACTGGCCGCGTTTGAGACCGAGGCGGAGCTCGTGCTCGAGACCGAGCAGCTCTCCGAGCTCGCGGGCCATCCCGTCCTCGTACAGCTCGTAGCGGCCACGGCCCGCCTCCTTGGCCGCGTACATCGCCACGTCCGCGTGCCGGATCAGATCCTCGCTCGACCCGCGGCCCGCATGCGCGACGATGCCGATGCTGGCACCGAGCGTGAGCTGCCGGTCGGCCAGGTTCACGGAATCGGACAGGCGCTCGAGCAAGCGCTTGGCCAGGCCGATCGCCACCGGCTCCTTCGTGTCCTCGAGCAGCAGCGCGAACTCGTCTCCGCCGAGGCGCGCCAGGGTGTCGCCCGTCCGGATGACGCCGGCGAAGCGCCGCCCCACCTCCTGAAGGAGCCGGTCGCCGGCGTCGTGCCCGAGGGTGTCGTTGACCTGCTTGAAGCCGTCCAGGTCGATGAGCAGCACGCATAGCGGCTGCCCGGTGCGCTCCGCCCGCGCGAGCGCCTGGTCGACTCGGTCGCGGAAAAGGGCGCGGTTGGCGAGTCCTGTGAGGCCGTCGTGGAAGGCCTGGCGCGTCAGCTCCTCCGCGAGCTGCACTCGCTCGGTCACGTCGCGGGCGTTCAGGAGGATGCCCCGGATGCGGCGGTCGTCGCGGAGGTCGGTGACGTGGGCCTCGAGAAGGCGCCTCTCGTCGAAGCGGTTGGTCAGATGGAAGATCATCTCGCTGGGCGGATCGCCCTCGGTGAAGGTCGCGCGCAGCGCGCCACGCTCCTCCGGGTCCACGAACTGGATGAAGCCCTCGCCGAGCAGCTCGTGCTCCGGCCGGCCCAGCATGGTCGTCACCGACTGGCTGGCGTAGCGGCAGCCGTCCTTCCCGAGGACGAGCACGAGGTCCGTCGACGAGGACACCAGGCTGCGGAAGTGCGCCGTCTGTCGCCTGGCGGCCGCGATCAGCGCCAGTGCAAGGGCGAGCGAGGTGAGCAGACCGAGGAGCCCGAGCCCGACCTGGAGCGCGATCAGGTCGTTGATGTTCTCGCCGGTCGCCTGCGCGATCGTCCGCGCGGCGTCGAGCGAAACGTTCGACGTCATCGCAGTGAGGATGCGCAGACGCTCGAGACCGTCCGGCGTGTTCAGGTGCTCGCCGGCCGTGAGCTTCACGTCGGTCACGGGTCTGCCCTCGAGGAGCGCCCGGCCGATGCCGGTGAGATCGTCCACGAGCCGGCGCTGCTGCTCCAGCTGGCTCCGGAGCCGGCTGCCCGACGCCGCAGCGATCGTCATCTCGTCGTCGTCCCCGTTCACCTCGGGCGCCGTGCCGCCGTCGAGCAGAACCCTCGCGCTTTCGACCAGCAGTCCGGCGGTGTAACCGGGGTCGACGACGCGGCCCTCGCGCGCGAGCAGGACGTCGCTGAGGTAGCGCTCGGCCAGCGTCCGCTGCCGGGCCGCGAGCTCGATCACCGAGGCCTGGTTCTTGGAGCGGGACGTGGCCCAGATGGACAGTCCAACGCTCACCGCGGAGCAGAGCGCAAAGGTGACCAGGATGGCCAGGACTGCACGCCGGCCACGGGACTCGAACGGCTTGAAGGCCGGCGTCCCGAACATCGCTAGTGCACCACGAGGAGGGAGTGCATGCCCCCGAGGTAGTGGCCGGACATGTTGCAGAACAGGATGTACCGACCCTGTGCCAGGTCCACCCGGATCTTCCGGGTCGTCCCCGGCCCGTCGGGCTCGAGGATTGCGACTTCCCGCTTGTCCAGAGCCTCCTCGTCGACCGTCAGCCCGTCGGAGCGCAGCGGCAGCTCATGCGGGCCGACGCGCACGACGATCAGCTCGTGGGCGTCCGGCCCCTTGTTGTGGACGACGAGCTCGACCTCGCCGGCACGCACCTGCTTCGGCGCCTTGATGCGGAAATCGCGCTCGGCGATCTTCAGCCTCGCGAGGCCGCGGTCCGACGCGGCGGCGGCAGGCAGCAGGACAAGCGCGGCTGCAAGGGCCGCCGCGCACGCCAAACGAACCGTCGTTGCGGGCCGCACATCTTTCGAATCGGCTTGAACGCTGCCGGGACCAACCCCGCGCTCACCCGTTCGAGGGAGTCAGTGCGTCGGCACGACCGTGCTCGTCGCAGGGGCGGTGCGAGTCGAGTGGTACGCCGGAAACACGTCGTAGGGATCGAAGCTCGGTCGCGGGAGGTCGCGTACCGGGAGGCGCGCGACCGCCTCCGCCATGAACCCGTGCCAGATCTCCGCCGGGAGCGAGCCGCCGAACACGGCCGGGAGCCCCTCGACGTTCACGAGCGGCAACTCGCGGTGCGGATAGCCGACCCAGACGCACGTGGCGAGCTGAGGGACGTAGCCGCAGAACCACGCGTCCTCGTAGTTCTCGGCCGTTCCGGTCTTGCCCGCGGCCGGGCGTCCGAACGCCGCTGCAGTGCCGGTCCCGTACTGGAGGACACGCTCGAGGGCGTACGTGACCATGTCGGCGTCGTTCTGCGCCATCACCCGCTCGCCGTTCCAGACCAGCTGGCCGAGAGTCTGGCCACCTGCGGCGCGGATGCGCTGGACGGCCTCCGCCGGATGGTGGACGCCGCGGGCGGCGAAGGTCGCGTACGCGTCGGTCATCTCGAGCGGGCTGACGCCTTCGGTCCCGAGTGTGATCGAGCACACGGGGAGGAGCGGAGACGTGATCCCGAGCCGACGCGCGGTGGCGACGACATTGCCGGGACCGACCAAGTCGGACAGCTGCGCGTAGATGGTGTTCACCGAATGCGCTGTTGCGTCGAGGAGGTTCATCGACCCCGCGGACTCGTCGGCGTAGTTGTGCACCTCCCAGGGCTTCCCGTTCGTCGCGCAGCGGGGATCGGTGATCACGAGTCCCGGCGGCCCGTTCCAGTTCGAGTACGGCGACACGTGCTGGGCGAGGGCGGTTGCGAGCACGAACGGCTTGAACGCGGACCCGGCCTGCCGTCGCGCCTGGACCGCGAGGTTGAACTGGAGCTCCTGCCCGTTCGGGAGGAAGGACGTCATCGCGCGGATCGCGCCGCTCCGCGGATCGATCGCCACCAGGGCCGCGGCAGGGTCGTTCTTGGAGCGCAGGACGTTTCTGATCGCGATCCTGCCGAGGCGCTGGAGGCGGGAGTCCAGCGTCGTCCTGACACGCAGCCCTCCGAGCCGGACGCGGGTCGCGCCGAGCCTCGCGATCAGCTCGTTCCTGACGTAATCGAAGAACGGAGGCTCCTTGATCTCCGAATACAGACCGCCGGGCTCGAGCCCGAGGGGCGTGTGGACCGCCCACGCGTACGTCGCGGGCGTGAGCGACCCGACGGCCAGCATCGCCGCCAGGACCTCGTTGCGCCGCTCGAGCGCCAGGTCCGGCCGCGAGAGCGGATCGAATGACGACGGCGCTCGCGGCAACCCCGCGATCATCGCCGCCTGCGGCAGCGTCACCGCCCGCGCGTGCCTCGAGAAGTACGTCTCGGCAGCCGCCTCGACGCCGACCGAGTGGCTGCCGTAGTAGACGTCGTTCAGATAGGCGGTGAGGATCCGGCGCTTCGACCAGTCACGTTCGAGCCGCAGCGCGAGACATGCCTCCTTCAGCTTCCTCGACACCGTCCGCGACTCATTCCCGAGGTAGAGCGTGCGCGTGAGCTGCTGCGTGATCGTCGATCCGCCCTGACTGAGCGAGAGTGACGTCAGGTCGTCCCACGCCGCGCGAAGCATTCCCTGGTAGTCGAGGGCTCCGTGCTGGTAGAAGCGGCGGTCCTCGATCGCGACCGTCGCCGGCACGAGCCACCGCGACATCTGCCGGAGCGTGAGCCACTGCCGGTTGTCGACCGCAGGGATCGAGCCGAGCAGCGTCCCGTCGCGCGCGTAGACGAACGAGTTCTGAACCAGCGGAAGAGGCTTGAGCTCGGAGAGCGAGCAGCTCGAGTCGATCAGCGCCGGGCCTCCAAGGGCGACCGCGCCGAGCGCTCCGGCCGTCGCGATGACCACGGCGAGCAGGACGAGCACCCAGCGCCGCCCACGCCGGTGCCGCTGGCGGCGTAACCGTCGATGGGCGGCCGCGAGGAGCAACAGATCGTCATGGGCACGCTCGCCGCGCATGCCTCTTAAGAGATACCCGAGCCAGGCGCGGGCAAACAGCAGTTACGCTCGGAGTACGTGGGTGTCGAGGCGTCGTCGAAGCACGTCTCGCGGCGGAAGGCGGCTGTGATCGCCGCCGCGGTCGCGGTCGGGGCGGGGGTCGGTATCGGGATCGCCGTTGCCGAGGGTTCGGACGGCGGCCCGTCGGCCAAGGCCGCGCCGGCCGACGCGGGAACGTTCTGGGCATCGGGAAAGCGGCGGGCGCCCGACTTCTCGCTCCGAGACCAGTCGGGGCGTGCGATCAGCCTGCGCTCGCTGCGCGGCCGCCCGGTCGTGATCGCCTTCATCGA
>Ga0066903_100004685_pt1 | contig 11636 bp, 9 predicted proteins | sample PanSoiMetaGPlot1_FD_67491 | JGI IMG/M metagenome (GOLD analysis project Ga0066903, IMG submission 67491) | Tropical forest soil microbial communities from Panama analyzed to predict greenhouse gas emissions - Panama Soil - Plot 1 (version 2) | ecosystem: Environmental > Terrestrial > Soil >...
CGCGGGCCGCAGGCGCTCGGAGCTCCAAGCCTGCACTGCGGGAAGTACCCGGCTGAGCCCGCCGCGTGCAACGACCAGGCGCAGTTCTTCCGCTACCTGGGTGCAGGGAAGTTCAAGCGCATCACCGGGTTCCTCCAGCCGCCGAGCACCTTCAAGCTCGGAGGCTAGGCAGGACCTCATGCCCTCCAGGCGGGGCCGCGGACGGCCGCGGCCCCGCCCCTCCTTCGAGGTCGATTTCCGGAAATGAGCTGGCAGCAGGTTGCCCTCCAGGCGATACTCGGCCTCGGGGCCGGCTCGCTGATTGCCGGAATCGCGCTCGGGATCGTCCTCGCCTACCGCGGCTCCGGGATCATCAATCTCGCGACCGGCGCGGTCGCGATGCTCGCGGGCTACTCGTACTGGGCGTTGAAGACGGGCGAGTTCGGCTATCAGGCGAGCACCGCGGCGGCGCTCGTGCTCACCGCCGTCTTCCTGCTGGCGATCGGCCTGCTGATCGAGTTCGGCGTCTATCGGCCCCTGCGGACCGCGACGCCGCTCGCGAAGCTGGCCGCATCCCTCGGCCTCCTGCTCGTCGCCCAGGCGGCCGTTTCGCTCGCGTTCGGGATCGGGGTCAAGCCGCAGCCGCCCGTCCTGCCGAGCGGCTTCGTGACCATTTTCGACTCGAATGTTCCGACCGACCGGTTTGTGCTCCCGGGCATCGTCCTCGTGTCGACGCTCGCACTGTGGCTTCTCTACCGCTACAGCCGGTTCGGCCTCGCCACCCGGGCGGCGTCGGAGAACGAGATCGGCGCGATGATGCTCGGGCTGTCGCCGAACCAGCTCGCCCTGGCGAGCACGCTGCTGGCGACGTTCTTCGCGGGCGGCCTGGGCGTGCTCGCCGCATCGATCGTGCAGCTCGACCCGCAGGCACTGCCGCTCCAGGTCGTCCCAGCGCTGACCGCGGCGCTCTTTGCCCGATTCACGTCGTTCTGGATCGCCTGCCTCGTCGGCCTCGCGATCGGGTGCCTCCAGAGCATCCTCTACTACTTCCAGATCCAGAGCTGGTTCCCGACCGACAACGGTGTGGCGATGCCGGGCGTGTATCAGCTGCTCGTGTTCCTGCTCATGGTGGTCGCGATGTTCGTCCGCGGGACGAGCCTGCCCAGCCGGGGCGAGCTCGTCGAGCAGCGGCTGCCCTTCGCTCCGCGCGCACAACGGCTGCTGCGGCCGGCGCTCCTGGGGACGGCGGCCGCGGTCGTGGCGCTGATCGTCTTCCCGTACGACTTCCGGCAGGCGCTGATCACGTCGCTCCTCGCGACGATCATGTGCCTGTCGGTCGTGGTGATCACCGGCTTCGTCGGCCAGATCTCGGTCGTCCAGCTCGCCCTCGCCGGGATCTCGGGATTCATCCTCTCCCACCTGGCGACCGACCACGGCGTCGGCTTCCCGGAGGTGATGCTGATCGGCGCCTGCGGCGCGACGGTGGTCGGCCTCGTGATCGGGTTCTCGGCGCTGCGGGTGCGCGGGGTAAGTCTCGCCGTGATCACGCTCGCCGCCGCCGTGGCGATCGAGCAGTTCGTCTTCCTCAACTCGACCTGGGGCGGTGGGACCTCGAGCTCGCCGGTGCCCGAGCCGAAGCTCGGGATCGACCTCGGTCCGTACGGGCCCTTCCGCGGCATCGACGACAAGGTGCCGAGCCCCGTCTTCGGGTTCTTCGTCCTCGGCGCAGTCGTCCTGCTCGGGCTCTTCGTCGCCAACCTGCGCCGAAGCGGCCTCGGGCAGCGGATGCTCGCCGTCCGCTCGAACGAGCGTGCGGCTGCGGCAGCCGGGGTCAACGTGCGCAACGTCAAGCTGGCCGCGTTCGGGATCAGCTCGTTCATCGCCGGGATCAGCGGCGCGCTCTACGGCTACAACTTCAGCTCGGTGACGGTGAACCGCTTCTCTGCCCTGACCGCGCTCAGCCTGATCGCGCTCGCCTACGTCGGCGGCGTCACCATGGTCTCGGGAGCGATCTTCGCCGGGTTGATCTCGGTCGAGGCGCTCTTTCCCTATGCACTCGAGACGTGGTTCGGGATCGGCGGGAACTGGGCGCTGCTGTTCGCCGGGCTGGCGCTGGTCGTCACGCTGATCCAGAACCCCGACGGCGTTGCCGGTGCCTTCAACCGCAAGCGACGCCTCAAGCAGAAGCAGCGGGCCGACGTCGCCCCTCGCAGGCGGGTTCTCGCCCTGACCGGAAAGGAGCTCTGATGGACAGGATCCTGACCACGCACACGGGCAGCCTGATCCGCCCGCAGGAGGTGCTCGACTTCCTCGTCGCGATGGAGCGCGGCGAGGCCTACGACGAGGCGGCCTACGAGCGCGCGCTGGCCGATGCCGTCCGGGACATCGTCAGCCGCCAGGCCGAGGCCGGAATCGACGTCGTCGACGACGGCGAAATGGGGAAGACCAGCTGGATCGTCTACCTGTACGAGCGCATGAAGGGGATCGAGGTGCGGATGATCTCCATCGCCGACGGCAGCATCCTGCCGGCCAGCCGCGACCGCGACGCGTTCCCGGAGTTCTACGCCGAGCACGACGCCGAGGTCGCGCGCCAGTTCATCTTCCAGGCGGGCCGCTACAGCCACGACGCCGCCGACGACGGCGGCGACACGGCCGTGCCGAAGGCGGCCGTGTGGTTCTGTACGGGGCCGCTCAGCTACGACGACACGGCGGTGAAGCGCGATATCGCCAACCTCAAGGCCGCGCTCGAGGGCGTCGACGTCGCGGACGCCTTCATGCCGGTCGTCGCTCCGGCCAGCGCGTACTGGCTCCGGAACGAGCACTACGCGAGCGAGGAGGAGTTCGTCTTCGCCGTCGCCGACGTGCTACACGAGGAGTACACGCACATCGTCGACGCCGGCTTCCTGCTCCAGGTCGACGACGCCGTGCTCGTCCACGAGTACGACTCCATCCTGGCCGGCGGAGGCTCGGTGGACGACTATCGCAGGTGGGCGGAGCTCCGCGTGGAGGCGCTCAACCACGCCCTCGAGGGCATCCCCGAGGAACGTGTCCGCTACCACGTGTGCAACGGCAGCTGGCACGGGCCGCACGTCTACGACCCGCCGCTCCGCGACGTGATCGACCTCGTGCTGCGCGTCCGAGCGCGCTACTACCTGTTCGAGCAGGCGAACGTCCGCCACGAGCACGAGTGGCGGCTCTGGGAGGACGTGGACCTGCCGGAGGGGAAGGTGCTCGTCCCCGGGGTCGTCACCCACCACACGCGGGTCGTGGAGCACCCGGAACTCGTCGCCGAGCGGCTCGTCCGGCTCGCGAACGTGGTCGGGCGGGCGAACGTCATGGGCGGGACCGACTGCGGGTTCGCGCAGGGCGTCTTCTTCCAGCGAGTGCACCCGTCGATCCAGTGGGCCAAGCTCGAGGCGCTCGCGGAAGGCGCCCGGCTGGCGACGAAGCAACTCTTCGGCGCGAAGGCCACCGCGTAGCCCGCGCTGTCCCTTGCCGTCCGTGACCGCACGAGCGAAGATGGACGGCGCGGGGTATGTCGCTGGTGATCGACACGGCGGTGGTGCCGGCCCGGGAACGGGTGGACTTCTGGTGGGAGGAGTCGTGGGACGCGTACCACCCGCTCCAGATCCAGAGCGCGTCGAGGGAGCGCTTCTTCGCGCGCATGTGGGCCAACGACCTCGGGCCCCTCAGCTTCTTCAGGATCGCGGCGGCGCCGAACACGATGATCCGCACGTCGAAGGCGATCGCGGTCTCGGATCCCGAGTGCCTGCACGTCTCGGTGATCCAGCGCGGACAGCTCGACACGGCGCAGGACGGCCGGTACTCGGTCGCGCGTTGCGGGGACGTGGTCAGCTACGAGACGTCGACTCCGGCGATCATCCGGGCGGACGCTCCGTTCGAGGTGCTCGTGACGAGGGTGCCGCGGCACCTGTTCGGCCGCGAGGCGGAGCAGATCCGCAGGCGTACCGCTGTGAGGATCGCCGGCAGCCAGGGCATGACGCGGGCGGCGGTTGCGTTCCTGCGGGGGCTGTTCAGCGGTCTCGAGGACGGGACGATCACCTCGGCGGACGCGCCCTCGGCCGTGGACTGCGTGCTCGACCTCGTCCGAGGCCTGCACGCCGGCCCGACCTGGGTCCACGAGCCGACGAGACTCCGCTCGCGCGCCGAGATCCTGCTCAACATCAAGTCCTACATCGAGGACAACCTCGGCAACCCGGACCTCGGCCCGGAGGAGATCGCCCGCGCGAGCTTCATCTCCACGCGCTACCTGCACAAGCTGTTCGAGTCGGAGGGGATGAGCGTCTGCCAGTGGATCCGGTCGACCCGGCTCGATCGCTGCCGGCGCGACCTCGTCGATCCGGCGCTGCGGGGCCAGACGATCCTGGAGATCGCGAGCCGCTGGGGGCTGACGGGCCCCCAGCACTTCAGCCGCCTGTTCCGCGCGGCCTACGGCTGCTCGCCGAGCGACTACCGGCGCGCCACGGTGTGCGGCTTCACCACTCCCTGCGCGTAACGACGAACGCCTCGTCGTTGAACCAGAGCCCGCCGTGCTCGTTGAGCACCTCCTGGGTGATCTCGAGATAGGAGCCGTCTCTCATCACGTGCTCGAGCTTCTCGTCCTCGACCTGGTTGACGTAGATGACGGCGTTCCAGGCCGCGAGCAGCGTCGACGTGCCGATGCGGTCGCTGATCTCCGACGGCAGCGTGTGCATCCGGTAGCGGAAGACCGCCTCGTGGTCGGGTGGCGGGGTGAGATCGAAGTCCGCCGCCTCGCTCCCGAGCGCCTCGCGGAGCGCATCCAGGAGCGCGTGGCGGTCGATCTGGAACGGGTTCTCGTCCGGCCACAGCCGCTGGACGACCTCGAGGCCGGGGTCGCGCCCCCAGGACTGGATCGTCAGCAGCCGGCCGTGCGGCGCCAGGCTGCGGGCGAGCGGCGCGAGGATCTTCTCGGCCTTGAAGCTCGCCGGCATGCTCGCCCGCCACGGCTGCGACGCGAGGACGAAGTCGTATTCGCGCCGGCTCGCTCCGGGCCGGGGGATGACCGGGTCGAGCAGGAACTCGTGGTCGGCCCGGTAGAGGACGAGCACCGAGGGCTGCACGACGACCGGACTGCCGGTGCTCGGGTTCGGCCGCGTCCGCCAGCCCTCTGCGAGGATCGGGGCGAGCGCCTCGATCTGCTCGTCGTACTCGGCCGACGAGGCGCCCTCGAGCGCATGGACGTGCCAGCCGAGCCGCGCGGCCTCGTCGGGGTCGCCCGGCCGCAGCAGCGGGGCGTCCGCGTAGCGGATGTTGGTGATCGCGAACACCGTGTGCGGATGCTCCTGGAAGCGGTCCGGCAGCTTGTCGAGCGTCAGCCGCACGTCCTCGAGGCTGATCTCCTTGCCGACTGCGAGCACCGGCACGGTCGGAAAGCGGCGGTGGACCGTCCGCAGCAGCCTGGACAGGACGGTGGCGTCGCCGACGCCGGCGTCGAAGATCCGGAGCGCGGGCGGCCGCGGGCGCACGTGCTCGATCTCGGCCGCCGCCTTGGCCGCGATCACCTGCTTCTCGTTGCACGTGTTGATGAAGGCGAGGTACTTCTGCCGGTTGTCGTAGAACCGGAACGGAGTCGCGGCACCCTGCGTCATCTCCGCGATTCTGACGCTCTGCCAGCGCATATGCTGGACATCCCGATGCGCCCGAGCCGAATGGACGTATCCCCGTGACACCGGTTCTCGAGGCGACGGGGATCTCGGTCAGCTTCGGCGGCGTGCACGCCGTCGTGGACGTCGACCTCGCGGTCGGAGAGGGACGGCTCGTCGGCCTGATCGGCCCGAACGGCGCCGGCAAGACCACCTTCATCGACGCGATCACCGGCTTCGTCCGCTCGCGCGGGCGCGTGGCTCTCGACGGACACGACCTGACGCGCATGCCGCCCCATGCGCGGGCGCGCGCGGGGCTCGCCCGAACGTGGCAGTCGATCGAGCTGTTCGACGACCTCAGCGTCAGCGAGAACCTGCTCGTCGCCTCGCACCGGCCCACCGTCTGGCGCACGGTGCTGGAGACGGTCTCGACGGCCCAGGAGCACACGGAGGAGATCGACACCGTCCTCGAGCTGCTCGGCCTCCAGGAGATCGCGGACGAGCAGCCGAGCGATCTCTCCCAGGGCGAGCGCAAGCTGGTCGGGATCGCCCGCGCCCTCGTCGCCCGCCCGCGCCTCGTGTGCCTCGACGAGCCCGCTGCCGGGCTGGACACGCACGAGAGCGAGGAGCTCGGCCGGCGCCTGCGCAGGCTCGCAGACAGGGGGCAGGCGATGCTGCTCGTCGACCACGACATGGGCCTCGTGCTCGGGATCTGCGACGAGGTCGTCGTGCTCGAATTCGGGAAGGTGATCGCCCGCGGCGCGCCGGACGTCGTCCGACGCGACCAGCAGGTCATCGCCGCGTATCTCGGCCGCGCGGCGTCCGAGCTGGCGTCTGCGGGCATCGGCGGAGGCGAGGGTGGCTGACGCCGTCCTCACGCTCGAGAATCTGACCGCCGGCTACGACCAGGCGGCGGCCATCCGCGAAGTCGACCTGACCGTGGCCGCGGGGGAGGTCGTCGCGCTGCTGGGCGCGAACGGCGCGGGCAAGACGACCACCCTCCGTGCCGTGTCCGGGCTGATCAAGCCGATGGCGGGCCGCGTGCTCTTCGAGGGCGCGGACCTCGCGCGCATCTCGCCGAGCGCCCGGGCCCGCCTGGGGATCGCGCACGTGCCGGAGGGCCGCGGCCTGTTCTTCGGGATGACCGTCGCGGAGCACTTCCGCGTCGGCCACCGCGGCGAGCAGCTGGACGTCGAGCTCGCCTACGAGTCCTTTCCGAAGCTGCGGGAGCTGCAGGGACGCCGCGTCGGGCTCCTGTCCGGCGGCGAGCAGCAGATGCTGGCCGTCGCCCGCGCGCTCGCGCGCCGCCCGAAGCTGCTGCTCCTCGACGAGCTGAGCCTCGGGCTCGCGCCGCTGATCGTCGAGCAGCTGCTGCCCGTCGTGCGGCAGTTCGCCCAGGAGCGCGACTGCGGGGTGCTGCTCGTCGAGCAGCACGTCCACCTGGCGCTCGAGGTCGCGGACCGTGGCTACGTGCTCTCCCACGGCGAGATCGTGCTCTCGAACGACGCTGAGCACCTGCGGGCGAACCGGCAGCTCCTGATCGCGAGCTATCTCGGCGAGCACGTCGGTGGCGCAGCCGCACTGGAAACGACCTGAGAGGAGGACGATCGTGAGCGATCGGAGCCTGGAAGACCTGCTGGCGTCCGCCGACAGCCCCGTCGAGCTGCTCCGGAACTCGCAGGCCGGGCCGAACGTCTACCCGGGCGTTCCGGCCGAGTTCACGAACTGGCGAGACGAGCAGACCGCCTGGCAGCAGACGTGCGTCCTCTTCAACCAGTCGTACCACATGGCCGATCTCGCGGTCGAAGGGCGCGACGCGGCGGCGCTGCTCTCGAGCCTGGCCGTGAACAGCTTCGAGGGATTCGCCGTGGACAGGGCCAAGCACTTCGTTCCCTGCACGCCCGACGGCTACGTGATCGGGGACGTGATCCTCTTTTACCTGGCCGAGAACAGCTTCAACCTCGTGGGCCGCGCCCCCGCGCTGAACTGGGTCACCTACCACGCCGAGACGGGCGGCTACGACGTGCGCGTCGAGCTCGACCAGCGCAGCGCCCTCCGCACCGACGGGCGCCGCAAGTCCTACCGCTTCCAGGTGCAGGGCCCGAACGCGATGGCGGTGATCGAGAAGCTGCTCGGCGGCTCCGCGCCGGACCTGAAGTTCTTCCACATGACGGCGATCACGCTCGCGGGGAAGTCGGTTCGCGCCCTACGCCACGGGATGGCCGGCCAGCCGGGCTGGGAGCTGTTCGGCCCGTGGGACGACGGCGAGGCAGTGCGCGAGGCGATCGTCGAGTCCGGCGAGGAGTTCGGGCTCCGCCAGGTGGGGGGGAGGGCGTACTCGTCCAACACGCTCGAGTCCGGCTGGATCCCCTCGCCGCTCCCGGCCGTGTACACGGGCGACGCGCTCGAGGCCTACCGCGAGTGGCTCCCGGCGGCCGGGTACGAGGGCTCGGCGTCGATCGGGGGCAGCTTCGTCTCCGAGAGCATCGAGGACTACTACTTCACGCCCTGGGACCTCGGGTACGGGCAGTACGTCAAGTTCGACCACGACTTCGTCGGCCGTGAGGCTCTCGAGCGGATCGCCGCCGACGAGCATCGCCGCAAGGTCACGCTCGCACTGGACGACGACGACGTCACGGCGACGGTCGGGACGATGCTCGGAAGCGGCGACCGCGCGAAGTTCGTCGACTGGCCCTCCGCCGTCTACTCGATGCACCCGTACGACCGCGTCACCGTGGACGGCGACACGGTCGGAGTCTCGACCTGGGTGGGCTACAGCGCGAACGAGGGCAAGATGCTCACGCTGGCGGTGGTGGACCCCGACTATGCCGAGCCGGGCACGGAGGTCACCTTCGTATGGGGCGAGGAGGACGGCGGCACCTCCAAGCCGACGGTCGAACCCCACGTCCAGACGGAGATCCGCGCAGTGGTCAGCCCCGTCCCGTACGTCGAGGCGGTGCGGACCTCGTACGCGCCGGGAGGATGGCGCGCCGCGAGAACGTGATCAGGTGAGTTGGGCCGCGCTCGTCTCGTACGCGCGGTCGAAGATCTGCCCGATCGGCAGCGCGCGGAGCTTCTCCGAGAGCACCTCGACGCCCCACGGCCCGTCGTAGCCCGCGCCGCGGGCGGCGGCGACGTAGTCGCGGATCGGGAACTCGCCCTCGCCCGGCAGTGCGCGGTGGTTGACGGTCTCGTCGACGGGGTCGGGCATGTCCTCGTACTGTCCGTCGCTGAGCTCGAACCAGCCCAGCAGGCCGGGCGGGATGCGGCGGAGCTCGTCCGGCTGGATGCCCAGCTTGACCATGTGCCAGGTGTCGATGGCGACGGCCGCGTTCAGCGTGCCTGCGCCCTGGACGACTGCCAGGGCCGTGTCGAGGTCGCGCACGTTCGCGTCCGGCGGCATGAACTCGTAGACCATCCGCGCGCCGTGCCGCTCGGCCGCCTCGGCGCAGAGCTCGCGGTAGCGTTCGGTGAGCAGCGGCAGCTCGCAGGGCCGGCTGAAGATGTTCGCGACCTTGATGTGGTGCGGCTCGAGCACGGCTGCCGCCTCGAAGAGAAGCTCGCGGGTCCCGTCGGCGGCCTGGCGGCGCTCGTCGTCCGGGTCGAGGAACCAGTCGAGCAGGCACTCGAGCTCGAGGTGCTCGAGGCCGTTGTCGTCGAGGAGCTGCTTGACGTCGCCGAGCGAGCGCGTCTCGAGGATGTGCTCGAGATCGGCATGCCAGAGCCCGATCCCCTTGAACCCCGCGCGCTTCGCGTTCTCGCAGCGGTCGGCGAGGTCGAAGAGGCTCCACTCGCGCCCGCCGTGCACCTCCACGGGCCCGGAGGTCGTCCAGTAGAGAGCGACGAGCTCGGTGTTGCTGTTCATCGCCACCGAGCAAACCTAACGCGTGTGCGAGCGCCTTGCTGCGGCGGACCAGGGCCGGAACGTGGCGCCAGAGGGGCCCGACCGGACTCGATCGTCGATTTCGCGGTCCGAGCGGCCGGAGGACACTACCGCCGGTCCTTGTCTGAAGGGATGCGCTTCGGCACGGCCTCAGAGCCATCCTCTGAGAGTGGCTCGGAGATTCCTCTGAGGGCTTCTCTGCGACTCCTCTGCGACCTCTCTGAGGGTGCCTCCGAGGTCGGATTCGAGCGCGCAGGTTGGAGCATGCCGCGACGCGAGGGAAGCCACGTGATGACCCACCGAAGGACGAGCACAACGCTCTCCATGCCCCTGCATCGCGAGCCGACCGCGGCCTCTTGCCCGCGCTCACCCGTTGTGCCGGGCTGACGGTCGACGACTTCGTCTCGCGCTGGCAGATCCCGAGCCCGAGATCGCAGGTTCTCGCTTAAGCTCCGGCCAATGGCCGATTACGTCGTCGTGGGAGGCGGCTCCGCGGGGTGCGTGCTCGCGGGCCGGTTGAGCGAGGACCCCGATGTCAGCGTGCTCGTGCTGGAGGCGGGTGCGCCGGACGTCGCTCCCGAGATCCGCATCCCGTTCGCGTTCCCCGCATTGTTCAAGTCCAGCCACGACTGGGATCTCCTCGGCGAGAAGGAGCCCGGCCTCGGCGGCCGGCGGCTCTACCTGCCGCGCGGGAAGATGGTCGGGGGCTGCGGCTCGATCAACGCGATGATCTACCTCCGCGGCAACCGCGTCGACTACGACGACTGGGCCGCCGGCGGCGCCGAAGGCTGGTCGTACGACGAGGTGCTCCCGTACTTCAAGCGCTCGGAGGACAACGAGCGCGGCGAGGACGAGTTCCACGGCGTCGGCGGTCCGCTGTCGGTGTCGGAGAGCCGATCCATGCAGCCGCTCGTGGACGCGATGCTCGACGCGGCTGTCGAAGCAGGGTACGAGCGGATCCCGGACCTGAATGTTGACCGCCCGGAGGGTGTCGCCCGCTTCCAGCTCACGCAGCGGAACGGCAAGCGCTGCTCGACTGCGGACGGGTTTCTCCATCCGGCCGCCGGGCGCCCGAACCTCGAGGTGCGGACGAGCGTCCTCGCGCAGCGGATCGTCTTCGACGGCAACCGGGCCGTCGGCGTGGACGTCGTCCAGAACGGAAAGGCTGAGACGTTCCGCGCCGAGCGCGAGGTCATCGTCGCCGCCGGCGCCTACCAGTCGCCGGTGCTGCTGATGCTCTCCGGGATCGGTCCTCAGGAGGACCTGGCGCTGTTCGGCATGCCCGTGCGCGAGAACCTTCCCGTGGGCCGGAACCTGCAGGACCACTGCATGGTCAACGTCAACTTCGTGACCGACCAGCCCGCATTGTTCGGGATCCTCACGCCGGAGAACTTCGAGCTGCTCGAGAAGGAAGGTCGTGGGCCGCTCAGCTCCAACATCCCCGAGGCCGGAGGCTTCTTCCGCACCCGGGAGGACCTGCCCGCCCCGGACATCGAATTCCACTTCGCACCGTCGATCTTCTACGACGAGGGCCTGAACGCGCCGACCGATCCTGGCATGGCCTTCGGGCCCGTGCTGATCAAGCCGAACGCCCGCGGATGGGTGAAGCTGCGCACGCCGATGCCGGATTCGAAGCCGCTCGTCCTCTGCAATTTCCTGACCGACGAGGACGACCGGCGGACGCTCGTCGAGGGCGTCCGGATCGCCCTGGACATCGCCTCACAGCCGACGCTCAAAGCCGTCACCACCGCGCCCTACAGCGTCCCCGACTCGGACTCCGAGCGGGACATCGTCGCCTGGATCGAACGCAACGCGCAGCCGGTCTACCACCCGACCTCGACCTGCGCGATCGGCGCGGTCGTCGACCCCGAGCTGCGCGTCTACGGGACCGAGAGCCTACGGGTCGTGGATGCGTCCGTGATGCCGACGATCACGCGGGGGAACACACACGCGGCGACCGTGATGATCGCCGAGAAGGCCTCGGACCTGATCCTCGGCAGGACGCCGCCCGAGCCCGCTCAGCTCGCGACGCGCTCGCGCGCGTAGTCGGCGAACGGCTCGATCGCGTCCGGGTCGACGAGCGCGTCCCGGCTGACCACGTCCCCGACCTCGGAGCCGGTCAGGATCCGCTTCACCGGCAGCTCGAGCTT
>Ga0066903_100004687_pt1 | contig 11633 bp, 19 predicted proteins | sample PanSoiMetaGPlot1_FD_67491 | JGI IMG/M metagenome (GOLD analysis project Ga0066903, IMG submission 67491) | Tropical forest soil microbial communities from Panama analyzed to predict greenhouse gas emissions - Panama Soil - Plot 1 (version 2) | ecosystem: Environmental > Terrestrial > Soil >...
TTGAATTCACCATTGTCGGGGCGCCCACCTATACCTATGGCGGCACAGCTGCCACAGGTGGCATGGGGCCAGCTGGCACCACAGCGGATGAGCCTGTGGCGGTATGACCCAGGCCAGCACAGAGATTCAGGGCGCCGCGCGGCTGCGCAGCACCCTGGCCGCAGCTCGCTCTGACTTCACAGATATGGACCAGAGCGAATCAGCGCGGCTGATCGAATCTCGCGCGGCACAGAGGGCGCCTAAGCGCTCAGGCAGGCTCGCCAGCAGTGTGCGCGCCAGGGATCTGGGGAAGGGCGCAGCAGAAGTGGCCAGCTCGCTGATCTACGCGCCTGTCATCCACTACGGCTGGCCAGCGCACAGCATCAGCGCGAATCCCTTTCTGGAAACCGCTGCCACTGACTCTGTGCCGCTGGTGCAGGCAGCCAACCTAAAGGAAGCTGACCGCATACTCGGAAAGGTCCATGGCGCGTAATGGGTGAGGTAAAGCTGACTAACCCCCGGATTAAGATTGTGCGGGAGGGGCAGCCAGAGCTGGAAGTGCAGACCACTAACGCTGATCTGGTCCTCTGGGATCTGACCAGACCTAAGCAGCGCCCGGTCTGGCCCACCTTTCAGGAAGCGCCCTTCCTCTGGCTGACATTTCTGTCATGGGCTGCTGCTAGGCGCACAGGGGCCATTCCGACAGACCACACATTTGAGCGCTGGCGCGATGAGGTATTGGACGTTACCAGCGTGGATGACAGCGCAGAGCCTGACAGCGAGCTAGGCAGCCCTTTCCAGCTGGGTCCAGAGCCAGGCTGATATGTGAGATAGCAGTAGTCACTGGCACCAGCCCAGGCCAGTGGTGGACCGAAAGTGACGAGACCCTAGCCACTGTTCTAGATGTGCTGGGGCAGCAGGCAGACAGGGTAAAGAAAGCCAGCAGAAAGAAACACTGATGGCCACAGCTGATCTGGTAGTCAGGATCCTTACGGAAGCTGACACTAAGGGGATAGATGGCGCGGTCAGCTCTGTCGATAAGGCACAGGGGAAATTCGGTAAGGCTGGCGCGGCGCTCAAATCCATGGCAGTGCCAGCTGGGGTGGCGCTGGCTGGCATCGTGGCTTTCGGTAAGGGCGCTGTCGATTCTGCTAGCAGGGTTGAGCAGGCCATGGGCGCTGTCGATTCTGTGTTCGGAAAGAATGCGACGCAGGTTAAACAGTGGGCCAGTGAGTCAGCCACCAGCGTAGGGCTGAGCAAATCGGCCTATGCCGAAATGGCCACAGTGCTGGGTGCCCAGCTCAAAAATATGGGCATTCCCATGGATAAGGTCGCAGGCCAGACAAATGACCTGATTGGCCTGGGCGCCGATCTGGCAGCCACCTATGGCGGCACCACAGCTGACGCTGTGGAAGCGCTGAGCGCAGCTCTCAGGGGCGAGACAGACCCTATCGAAAAATACGGCGTATCGGTTAAGCAGGCTGATATTGCTGCCCAGCAGGCGGCAGACGGTACCGACAAGCTCACAGGCGCCGCTGGTAAGCAGGCTAAAACTATGGCGCTGCTTAAGCTGGTCAATAAGCAGACCGCAGATGCCCAGGGCGCATTTAACCGCGAGAGCGATACCGCTGCGCACAGCGCCCAGGTGACCGCTGCCCAATATGAGGATATGAAAGCCACGCTGGGTGAGGCCCTACTGCCTGCCATCAGCAGTGTTACTGCTGCGCTGGGCAAGCTGGCCACATTCATGGGGAAGCATAAGACAGCCACCACCATCGTGATTGCGGTTATCGGCGCCATGGCTGCCGCCATTCTGGTGCTGAATGCAGCCATGACTGTCTATACCGCTGTCACCACCCTGGCAGCCAGCGCCACCCTTACCGCGTGGATTGCGGCTGCCTGGCCGATCCTTGCTGTGGTGGCAGCTGTGGCGCTGGTAGTGGTGGCCATCGTCGTGCTGTGGAAGAAATGCGCATGGTTTAGGAATGCGGTTAAGGCTGTCTGGAATGCCATAAAGACAGCGGCGCTGGCTGCCTGGCGAGCCATTATCGCTGGGGGCAAGGCCATGCTTAATGGCCTGAAAGCTGGCTGGCGCGCCCTGGGGGCAGCTGCTAAGTCTGTCTGGAATGCCATTAAGGCCAGCGCTAAGGCCACCTGGGATGGGATCAAAGCAGCGGCCAGGGTGATGGGCTCAGCTGTGCGGGCTGTCTGGCAGGGGCTGAAATCAGCGGTTAAGACTGTTATCGACTGGATTAAGGCAGCCTGGCGAGCTGTCATGGCCTCTGTGAAATCCACAGCGCAGACCTACATTAACGCGGTTAAGACTGTGATTAATGGGGTCAAGTCTGTTGTGTCCGATGTGGTGGGCAAGGTCCGTGAGCTGATATCGGCCATGCGCGGCATTAAGGTGCCAGGCGCTGTGCAATCGGCGCTTAACAGTATTAAGAGTGCTATCGATACCGTGATCGGAAAGGTGCAGGATCTGATTCACTGGCTCAGCAATATCCCCACCCCCCACATCAGCTGGCCCAGCCCCCCTAAGTGGCTGGATAAGGTCATGCCTGGCATGGCGCCTGTGCCCCCTGTGCCTGGCACTGCTGCTTACGCTGCGCCAGCTGTGCCAGGCGCGCGAGCTGGCACCACCACACGCGCAGCGGCTGGCGGCATCACAATTAACGTCACAGGCGCTCTGGACCCAGAGGCCACAGCGCGCCAGATTAAGCGGATCCTTGCTGGCCATGACAGGCGCGTAGGGCTACGGGTGAGCTGATGAGCATCGGCGCGCACACTGTTTCGGTACTGCCCCCAGCTGGTGGCAGCCCTACCGATATCAGCTGTCTGGTGGATTCGGTCAGCATTAACCATGGGCGCAGCGATGCTGACAGCCCCCCAGACGCGCAGAGCTGCACAGTAGAAATCTCCCTAGATACCCTCACCACAGCGCTGCCCCCCGTGATCGATATCGGCGCCTATCTCTTTGTCAGCACGAAAGTGGCAGGCATGACGCTGGATAGGTTTAGCGGCCAGATCAGCGATATCAGTCAGGGCTGGGATGACGCGGGCGCGGCCACCCCGGATCATGCGATTATTCAGGTGGTGGCCATGGGCTATATGGCCATGCTGGGGCGCAGGGTGGTGGGCGATGTGCCATGGCCCCAGGAATTAGATGGGGCGCGCGTGGCCAGGATCATGCAGGCAGCTGGGATCACTCTGAATCCCAGCAAATCAGACCCAGGCACAGTGCAGCTCATTCCGCGCGATGTGGACGCGCAGACCGCGCTGGATCTGGTGCAGGAAGCGGCCACTGACTCTGGCGGAATGCTCTGGTATACGCGGTCAGGGGGCATTAACTATGCCGATGCCATCCATAGGCGCGGCGCCAGCTATGCGCTGGTGCTAGATTCCTGCGACATTCTGGTCACTCCTACCTGGCAGCGGAATACAGAGGCCCTGATAAATAAGGTCTCTATCGGTTACGGGGTGCCCCCCGATGGTGGGGATCAGCTGCGCTATCAGACCCAGCGCGATGACCTGATGACCAAATGGGGCACCTGGGATTTCTCCACCAGCACCCAGCTGGCAGCCCTGGCCGATGCGCAGGCCATGGGGCTGGATCTGGTCACCAGATATGGCGAGCCTGTCTGGATCCTCTCAGCGCTGCCTATCGACGTGAAAAGCCTGAGCGATGCCGATACGCAGGCTCTGCTGGGGCTGGAAATCCACAGCCTGATTAACGTCACAGGAATGCCAGCGGCTGGCAGCGTGCCCACCAGCGCAGCGCTCTGGGTGGAAGGGTGGACCGAAACTCTCACCTGGGCTGGCCATGATTTAGAGCTGGTGGTCTCTGGCTTCTGCCGCACAGCCCCAGCCCCATGGTGGAATGACGTACCAGATACCCAGACCTGGGATAGCACTGCGCCAGCACTCACCTGGGATTCCGTGAGCTGTCTGGGGCCACCTGTGAATCAGGGGCGCTGGGATGACCAGCCAGCCACGCTGCGATGGAATCAGATACCGCCAGCTACTACCTGGGATAACTATGTGCCTACTGATTAGGAGTCGATATGCCTGCCGCCACTAGTGGAAGAAATCTGCCCTATCCGCTGGGCACTGATCGGCTCATGGATGGCGACGATCAGATCCGCAAGCTGGCCCAATCTGTGGATAACATGATTCAAAGCGGGCAAGTGACTATCCCCATCACAGCTGTGGCCACCCCGGTCAGTGCCAACGTCACCTTTCCCATCCCCTTTGCCAGCCCCCCGGCTGTGCTGGTGGGCATTGTTTCGGGCAACCCTGGCACATTCACGGTGGCAGTAGCCCCCAGCCCCACAGCCACAGGGTGCGTGATCTGGGGGCGACGAGAAACGGGAACATCGTCCTATCCAGCCGTGTGGCTGGCGATTGGCCCCGTGGTCACAGTCAGCTAGGCACCCCAAATGAAATGGAGTCGGAAAGTGTCAGAGGACCAGAGCGTTATCCCCGAGTCGTCGCCAGATGAGCCAGCCCAGGATGAGGCAGTGGCCGCAGAAGCGCCCCAGGAGACCCCAGAAGCGCCCCCTAGCGCCGCAGAGGCAGCGGCTGACCATCTGCGCCAGGCAGCCGATCTGCTGGCGCCACAGACAGGCAGGCGCCCAGACTTTGTGGCAGAAGCTGAGCCGGAATGACTAACCCTGTGCCTGGGGTTTCGGTATCCACCCCGTATGGGAAGCGTGGCCCCTATTGGTCATGCGATGAGGACTCAGCTGGGAATGGGATACATACGGGGGTGGATTTCCCAGCCCCCCAGGGCACCCCTGTGGTGGCAGCTCGCCCAGGGCGCGCTGTCTACTGCAACCATGGCAGCGCCTTTGGTTATCACCAGCTAGAGATTGTGCCTGGCGATGGCACGCGCGACTTTTATGCCCACATGCCCAGCAGAGCTGTGCCAGATGGCAGCCAGGTGATGGCTGGGCAGAAAATCGGGGTGGTGGGCGCAGAGGGCAACGTCACAGGCGCTCATCTGCATTTTGAGCGCCACGCCGTTGCCTCTGGCCCATGGTCATGCTCTGTGGTCAGGGATCCTGCCCCCTCAATCGATTACGCAGCTGGCGCTGGCGCTGGCTCAGGATCAGGAAGCGATGAAGATATGCCCCTGAATGATGAGGATCTAAAGCGAATCGCCAGCAGGGTTAACCATGCGCTGGGCGATTTTGACGCAGAGGGCGAGCCAACCGACGACGGTAATACGCTGGCCGATAACCGAATCCGGTCCATATCCACGCGGCTGGATAAGGTGATCGATAAGTTAGACAGACTCCTGGGAGACAGCTAGGCCATGCTGGGCCAGCTGGCAGCTCTGGTGCTGGTGGTGGCCACCCAGAATGTGCGCGTAGGCATGCCCCCCTATCAGGCGCGCCACGACATTAGGCAGGCAGCTGCGCTCAGCTCTGTGGTGCTGACCCAGGAAATGGGCTATCGGCGCGCTGTGGAATTCAGGCCAGCTGGCTGGCGCTCAGCCCATTTCGCTGGCACCTGGCCTGGCGATTGCGCCACCTATTGGCAGCGCAGCACCTGGCGCGAGCTGCGCAGCTGGGTGCGCCCTGTCAGCTTTGCCAGCTTCCCCTATGGCCATCGCTGGCTGCTGGCCACAGTGCTGCGCCACAGGCGCTCTGGGCAGCGCGTGGCCTTTGTCTGCGTCCACCTGATAACGCATGGCCTGCGGCGCCCCCAGGTGGAAGCCAGATCCATAGCCAGAGTGCGGCGCCAGGTGCGCCAGCTGCGCGCCACCATGCCTGTGGTGGTGGGGGGCGATTGGAATAGGCCCTATGGCCAGCGCGCGCGCTTCCACGGCTGCCACAGCCTGCGGCCAGGGCGAGCTGGGCGCGTCGATTATGTGTGGGGCTGTGGCATGCGAGCTGTGCGCACAGTGGTGCTGGCCCCTACCTATTCAGACCATGATGGGGTGCGCGCCAGATTCAGGGTGGCGCCATGAAGCGCTGGCAGGCTCGCTGGCATCTGGTGCTGATGGCCTCTGCTGCCATCGCTGGTGGGCTGCTGGTGCCCTTCCTGCCAGAGAGCCAGCGCACAGATGTGCTGGCAGCTGGGCTGGTGCTGGGTGGGCTCGCCATGCTGGTAGTGGCGCTGGTGGACCCAGACAGGGATGGCAAGGACTAGCCTGGCGCGCATGGCCACCCCCAGACGCGCATGGATCCTGGCAGCTCTCACCTGGCTTCTGGCCTGCCTGGGGGTGGTGGTGGCCGCTGTCTCTGGGCAATGGCTCATCGTGCCCTGGGCTGGCATTAGCGCCCTGAATGGGGCAGCCCTACTGCTGGCGACGCAGAGCGCATGGCAGTGGCGCCAGGTGGCAGAGCGCCAGGCCAGTGCGCTGGCCACGCTTCCGCCATGGTGGCCAGAGGATGACCCCCGCGCGGATCTGTGACCTTTGGGTTATGTGGCAGAAGCCACATAATCCTAGCGTCATACCTGGGGGGTAGAGTGCGTCTCACTGGTGAGCTTGCTCGCCAGAGAGACAGGCCACCACACAGAGAGGCACCACCCAGATGTTTACAAACCTCACCACCATGCCGCGTGAGCACATGCACAGCAAGCGCTGCCTAGCTTCTGCGCTCATCAGCGCTGTGGAGAATCTGCGCGACGCAGAGCGCATGACTGACCATCAATTCAGAATGAATGCGCAGGAAGGCAGCTTCCTGGCCATGGCCGATGACTACCTGGCCGATGGCCTCTCGGATTGCCTGTGCCACAGCTGGGATCTGGCCACCAGTGACGATGGCCTGGCCCATGGCATCTGCGCCTGCGGCTGGCGCAGTGCGGACACAGATGACAGCTTCCAAGCTGCGCGCTGGGCGCGCTGCCACGCGCAGGATGCTCGCGCAGCGGCCTGGCACGCAGTAGGGGTGCAGCTGTGAGCATCGCGCAGGAAGCCATCAGAGGGGCAGCCACCATGGCTGCCCCTTTGGGCATTTCAGATCAGCGCGTCTGGTACGTCTACGCGCGCAAATCTCGCATCGGTAATGGCGCCCACATCACTAAAGAGAATCAGTGGGGCGCCTGCACCAGCTATATCCATGCGACAGACCCCAGGGGCGCCGATACCCCCATCCGCTATTTCTGGGATAACGCATCTGGCTGGGATGAGAAAGCCAAGCGCGACGACTGGACAACCATGCAGCGCGGCATCGCTAAGGGTGAGGCTTGCGGGGTAGTGGCTTGGCATGTGGACCGATACACGCGGGATATGGAAGTGGGCGCCAAATTCTGGAAAGTCTGCAAGAAAGCGCGCACCCAGCTGCATACGCGCCTGGGTGGTCACATCAGCAGCGCCCTGGCCTATAACGTGCAGATGGCTGTGGCTGCTGATGAATCTGAAATCAAATCAGAGCGCCAGAAGCTAAAGCAGGCTGAGCTGGCAACTAAGGGCATGGTTTCTGGGGGTGGCCGCTGCTATGGCTATAACGCTAAGCGCACAGCTGTGGTGCCGCATGAGGCAGCTAACGTGGAATGGGTGGCTGACCAGATCCTGAAAGGGCGCAGCCTGAAAGGCATAACCGCTGAGCTGAATGCGCCCCTGCCTGCGCGGCTGGTGGATGGCAAGCCCTATGGGCGCGGCGCTCTCACTGTGCAGGGCAAGCTGTGGCGCTCAGCCAACCTGGGCACTTTCATGCGTCGCGCCACCATCGCTGCGCAGCGCACGCACCATGGCGAGCTGACCCAGGCCACCTGGCCTGAAATCATTAGCCTGGGGAAATGGCAGGCAGTGCAGCAGATCCTGAATAAGCCAGAGCGCCGCATCAGCAAGAGGGCGCCGCGCGTGTATCTGCTGTCAGGCATCGCCAGGTGTGCGGTCTGCGATGGGGCGATGCGGGGGCGCAGTAATGCCAGCCAGGGCAAGGGCGCTGCCTACTTCTGCGCCCAGGGCACAGGCCACGCATACCGCAGGGCTGACAGGGTGGATATGCAGGTTCGCGCAGCTGTGGTGGCCAGGCTGGCGGAAACCGATGCCAGCGGCGCCCTACGGGTCACTGTGGACGATTCCAGAGCTGGCGCGATACAGGCAGCCATCCGCGAGCTGGAAGCGCGCCAGGAAGCGCTGATGCCTCTGTTTCTCTCTGGGGCGATTAAGCAGCACCAGCTGACAGCTGGCACCCAGGAAGCTGAGCAGCAGCTGGCAGAGCTGCGCAGCGAGCTGGCACAGCTGGAAGTGGACGCGCGGCGCCCCATCGCAGTGCTAGAGGATGCGCAGGCAGAAACCGCTGGGCTGAGCCTCACAGCTGCCGCGAAAGTCTTTGACAGCTGGGATCTGGAAAGGCGCCGCGCGGTCACAGCTGAGCTGGTGACAGTCAAGATTCAGCCGCAGGGCAAGGGGGGCCATCGCTACTGGCCAGGGCTGGTGGAGATTGAGCCAGTGCGCAGGTAGCCTGCCGCTGGCTCACGCAGCTGGCAGCGCCCTAGGTGCCCCATTAGGGGGGTGGGCACCTGGGGCGCTTTGCTGTCTCTGCAACCCTCAGGTTGCACTGGCCGGCGATGTGACCAAGCTCACACCCCACAGCCCTTGACTTCATGGTATAATAGGAGTATAAGCATCCAGCTTATGAGAATGGCCACCACAACTAGAGAGAGAGACCATGGCAGAGCGATACAGGGCATGGCCCGACAGAGCAGACCTGCTGATGTGCCAGGAGTGCAGCAGCCGCACTCAGGTAGCGCTGATCCCAGCCGATGAGCGCCAGGAGCATGACGACTGGCACGCAGAGCAGCTGGAATGGTCTGGCGCATGAGAGCAGATGAGCTGCGGCCAGGTGACAAATTCGATCCGCCCAAAGGGGGTGGATATGAAGTGCTGGAAGTCGAGCACACATCGGGCCACGTCTATGCCTATGTTGAGTACCTAGACGGGGGCAGAGACTGGCGCCACTGGTTCCCAGAGGATCAGGTGCCCCACATAGATCAGCGCTGGCGCGGCTGACAGCAGAGAAACCCCCCAGAGCCGATCTGGGGGGTTTCTTTCTGCCAGATGACTGACCATACCGGGGCCTAGTTAGTAGGGCTTCTGATGGGCACTCAGGCGCCCCTGGCGGCACGTTTCGGCAGACACACCCCAGCGCCGCAGGGTTTACCCCGCTTCCTACCAGCTGCCAGCCGGGGGCAGGGTGCCCCTATGTGCCGCTGCGATATGTTCCGTGATGAGCATCCAGACGGCTGGGCAGCGGATGGGGTTGTGTGCGAGCTGGCTTTGCCTGGGGCGCAGATCAGCCCACACCTGGCTAATGAGCTGAGCCAGATGTGGGCTGATGCTATTGCGATGGCGCATGCGGCGCCGCGCCTGACTGAAAGCCAGGTGGCTACTTTGCAGCGGCTGGCTTCTGATTAGCGCCAGCACCAGCCAGCCCATGCGCTTGCTTCCTGTGCAAAGCGATGGCCTGCACAGAAGCAAAGGCGCGACCACAGCCGCGCTGGTCACACTTGAAAGGCACTGGCTTGCCTTCCAGCTCTGGCAATGACTTCCCATGATCCTTACGCGCATGGGCAGCCAGGCTGGCCCTACTGGTGAAAAGGTGCTGGCAGCCTGGGCAAGTGTGCGCGGCTGGCTTGCCAGCTCTGGTGGTCTCGACAGGCGCAGCTGCGGCCACGGCAGCAGCTGTGCGCTTGCTGGGCTTAGGGGTGCGGTCACCCTTAGCGCCATAACGCTGATACAGCGCCAGCTGGGCTAGCAATGGCTCTGCGCATTCCTCACACAGATCCAGCCCATATCCCTGCACATCTGGCATGGGGGTGGCTGGCACTTCCTCATCCTTATCGGATAGGTGCCTATCGCACCATGTGAGAGTGACTAGGGCTGTGGCCACTAGACGGCCTTTCTTTGGGGTGCCGCGATTTCTCGCAACACAGCTTCTAAACGGAAAGTGTCGCGGGAATAGCCAGGCTCAACATTCTGGGCCAGGTATCCCTTTGGATAGGTGTAGTGCGAGCTGATGACTCCACCCTGATAGCTGATGATCCAGTGGCGCTCTGTGCGGCACTGGCTGCAACGGGTGGTGCGGACGTAGCAGCGGGACTCTGGCTCATCGCTGGCACCCCAGGCGCGCCAGGTGTGGCCCAGCTCGCGGCAGTGCAGCCAGCGGTCACTCAGGTTCGCTGCGAAGGTCTCAGCTGTGATGGGGTCAGGGGCTTCTGTCATGGCATCGCTTCCGAGTAGCTGAATGGGTGGTGGCCGCGCCACGCTGCTGGGCGCGGGGCTCACCTTACGCATGTTCGCTTGCCTGTCGAGTGAATCGCCCAGCCAGCTGTCATGGAACCTGCGTAATTCCCCTCCCTTTGGGTGTGGCCTGGCTGTGGCCTGTCTGTTGCCTGCCTGAGTCTGGGTTAGTCAGGGTTTCCGATGGACGCGCCTGCATGTGGCCAGGGGTAGACAGGGGGGTTAACCCCAGGTAAACCTGGGGATCTGGCCGCTGTCTCAGGGCTCTGGATGGGAAACCCAGACTCATCCGCGCGGCCAGCGCGCATGGCCTACGGGGGCCATGCAGCCCTGCGCCCAGGGAGGGGTGTGCAGTGCCTGTGACGTTCCCTATCCTCATGCCCAACGGGGTGATTCAGGATCAGGAGTGCCTGACCGTTTCCGAGCTGGCAGCGCAGCTGCGCACCACGCGGGATGCGGTCTACCGCAAGATCCATGAGGGCACCTGGCCATACCTAAAGCCAGTGCGCAGGGTGTATTTCACCCCAGAGCATGTGCGCACCATCCTGGCGATGAGCGAGCACAGGCCAGAGGGCATGGCGCCCCAGCTGCGCCAGGTGGGGGGCGACGCATGAGCGCCCTAGTCATCACCACAGGCAGGGGTGGCTGGCACTCTTACAGCCTGAATGGGCAGCGCGTGCCTGGGGTCACCAGCTGCACAGGGGTGCTGAATAAGCCAGCCCTGCAAAGCTGGTACGCAGAGCAGGCAGCCATCTGGGCTGCCAACAATCCTGACCAGCTCACAGCTCTGGGCCATGAGGAATTCATCGGCATGGCTAAGGGCGCTGGCACTAGGGAAATGAAATCGGCCAGCAAGATAGGCCAGGATCTGCACAGCCACGCAGAAAAGCTGGCCACCACAGGGGAAGCGCCAGACGTGCCAGAGCAGGATTTGCTGATGGTGCAGCAGGCAGCAGACTTTCTAGACGTTATGCAGGTTCGCACCATCGTGGCTGAGCGCTGCGTCTGGAATGAGCAGCACCATTACGCAGGCAGGCTGGATCTGCTAGCAGAGATAGATGGGCGCGTGTGGCTGCTGGATTTCAAGACAGGGCGCAGCGGCATCTGGCCAGAAGCAGCCATGCAGCAGGCTGCATATCGCTACTGCACTCACATGCAGGGGCCTACCCCTGACAGCCCCGATGAGCCGATGCCCCCCATTGCCAGCGCTGGCTGTGTCTGGGTGCGCCCTGATGGTTGGCAGCTGGTGCCTGTGCGCGCCGATGCCGATATCTGGCAGGCATTCCTGGCCACCATTCCGCTGTATCACTTCATGCAGCTAAAGCGTGAGGAAGTAGTGGCGGCACCAGCTGCGGCAGGAAGGGCTGACCATGCCGCGTGATCCCCAGGTAATGGTTTATGAACATGACGATGGGCGCATCTGCCGCTGGCTGGCTTATACGGTGGACCATGACAG
>Ga0066903_100004688_pt1 | contig 11633 bp, 6 predicted proteins | sample PanSoiMetaGPlot1_FD_67491 | JGI IMG/M metagenome (GOLD analysis project Ga0066903, IMG submission 67491) | Tropical forest soil microbial communities from Panama analyzed to predict greenhouse gas emissions - Panama Soil - Plot 1 (version 2) | ecosystem: Environmental > Terrestrial > Soil >...
CGGGCGCCGTCCAGCCGCCCGTCGCCGATCGCCAGCTCCGGCGCGCCGGCCAGGCGCTCGCGCCAGAACGCGAGGCTCCGCGCCGCCTCGGGGCCACCGAGCCACTCCCGCTCCCACGCCACGTGGTCGGAGAAGCGCGGCGGGGCCGGCGGCTCGGCGCCCGCGTAGGCCGCGGCGAGCTCGCGGTGGAGCAGCTCGATGGACACGCCGTCCGTGACCAGGTGGTGCTGGACCAGCACCAGCACGTGGTCGTCCGGCGCCAGCCGCAGCAGCCGGGCGCGGAGCAGCGGCGGCCGGCCGAGGTCGAAGCGCTCGGACGCCGCCTCGCGGGTGAGCCGGCCGGCCATCGCCAGCCGCGCGGCCGGCGCGAGGTCGGACAGGTCCGCCACGGGCAGGTCGACCGGGACCCGCGGCGCGACGCCCAGGACAGGGAGGTCGCCGGCCAGGTGCACGCTCGCCCGCAGGCACTGGTGCCGGGATGCGACCGCCGCCAGCGCGTCGCCAAGGCGGCCCGCGTCCAGCGGCCCCCTGACGCGGTGCGCGATCGCGGCCAGGAAGTCGCCGGCGTCGCCGCCGGCCAGCTGCTCGTTGATCCAGAGCTGGAGCTGGGCGGCCGAGAGCGGCACGCGGTCGGGCTGGTCGCCCTCCGCGCCGTCCGGGGCCGCTCGCATGCCGGTCGCGGCCGCGAGCCGCGCCTCCAGCCCGGGGTGCCGCGCCTCCAGCTCGGCCGCCAGCTCGGCCACGCTCGGCCAGTCGAACAGCGTCGCCAGCGTCACCGGCACGTCGAGCCGATCGGACAGCCGCTGCACGAGGCGCGACGCGAGCATCGAGTGGCCGCCCAGCTCGAAGAAGTCGTCGTCCGGGGCGACCGCGTCCAGCTCCATCACCGCGCGCCACACGGCGGCCACCGCCGCCTCCAGCGCCGGCCGGGCGGTCGCCGTCGGCTCGGCGGCGCCGGCCCTGGCCAGCGCCCCGATGTCGACCTCGCCGTCTGCGCCGCGGGGGATGACGGCCACGGCCGTCAGGGCAGCCGGCACCCACGCCTGGGGGAGCCTGGCGCGCAGCGCCAGGAGCACCTCGCCGCGGGGGTCGTCACCCGGCACGGCCGGGACCACCAGGCCGGCCAGGCGCGGTTCCGGGCCGGCGGCGGCGTCCGGCACGGCGGCGGCGTCGGCCACCGCCGGGTGCGCGCGCATCGCCGCCTCCACCTCCTCGAGCTGGACCTCGAACGGTCCGAGCCGCACCCGCCGCGCCACCGCGCCCAGGTCCTCCAGCCGGCCGCCGGCCGTCCGCCTCGCCACGCGGCCCAGCGCCCGGTGCCCCGCGTGCAGCTCCCCCGGCGCGACGGCCGGGAGCACCGCGCCGCCGGCATCGCGCACCGCCAGCCCGCCGGCCGTCAGGACGCGCAGCTCGTCGTCGTCCAGCATGGGCATCGCCGCGAGCGGGACGTCGGGAGCGTCCAGCCCGGCCGCGAGGACCCGCTCCAGGTGGCGGGCCAGCCGGGCGATCGTGTCGGGCTCGAACAGCGCGGCATCGTGCTCCACCACGAGGTCGGCCCGATCGCCGTCCAGCACCACCTCGACCAGCAGGTCGAACCGGCTGCGCGCGCGCGGCACCTCGACCTCCTCGACCGCCAGGTCGCCCAGCCGGGCGCGGTGCGCGCCGCGGTCCCAGGCCGTCAGCACCACCTGCACCAGCGGGGTGTGGCTCGGGGAGCGGACCGGCCGCAGCAGCTCGACGAGCTTCTCGAACGGCAGCTGCTGGTGGTCGAACGCGTCGAACACCGCGTCGCTCGCGCCGTCCACCAGGTCGCGGAACGCGAGGCCGCCGGCGGGTCGCAGCCGCACCGGCAGCATGTTGGCGAAGAAGCCGACCGCCCGCTCGAACCGGGCCTCCGGCCGCCCGGGCACGCCCGTGCCGACGATCAGGTCGGTGCGGCCCGTGTACCGGTGGAGCACGCCGCCCATCGCGGCCAGCAGCACGGACAGGGGCGTCGCGCCCAGCGACCGCGCCGCCGGCGCCAGCCGGGCCGTGAGCGCCGCCGGCAGCGGGAACCGGACCTGGCGGCCGCGCGAGCCGCGGCGGGCCCCGCGCGCGTGGTCGGACGGCACCTCCAGGATGGCCGGCGCCCCTGCCAGCGCGCCCCGCCAGTACGCGGCCTCGGCCTCCAGCCGGCCGGCGCCGAGCGCCTCCCGCTGCCACGTGGCGAAGTCGGCGTACTGGGTCTCGACGTCGGGGAGCGCCGGCTCGCGTCCGTCGCGGAGGGCGCGGTAGCAGGCGTCCAGCTCGTCCAGCAGGACGCTCAGCGACCAGCCGTCGCACGCGATGTGGTGCATCGCCAGCACGAGGACGTGCTCCCCCTCGCCCACCCGCAGCAGCGCGCGGCGGAGCGGCGCGTCCCGCTCCAGGTCGTACGGCCGCTCGGCCAGCGCCCGCGCGTGCGCGGGCACCGCGTCCGGCGCGCCGGACAGGTCGACGGCGGCCGCGTTCAGCGCGCCGGGCCGGGCCGGCCACACCGCCTGGACCGGCTCGCCGCCGCGCATCGGATACGTCGTGCGCAGCACCTCGTGCCGCCGCACCAGGTGGTCCAGCGCGCGGCCCAGCGCCGCGGCGTCGAGCGCACCGTGCAGCCGCAGCGCGCGCGCCTCGTTGTAGAGGTCCGCGTCCGGGCTGCCGCGCTGGATCAGCCAGAGCTGCTCCTGCAGGAACGAGAGCGGCGCCAGCCGCACGGGCTCCGCGCTCATCTGGCGTGCAGCCGCACCCGCAGGTGCTTGATCCCGCCGATCACGGTGGACCGGAGGCGGTCCGGCGGCGCCAGGACGTCGACGCGCGCGACGCGCGCGAGCAGCTCCTCCAGCATCACCCGGATCTCGAGCGCGGCGAGCGCGGTGCCCAGGCAGAAGTGCGGCCCCGAGCCGAACGCGAGGTGCCGGTTGGGCGTCCTGTCCACCGCGAACCGCGACGCGTCCGGAAAGGCCCGCGGGTCGCGGTTCGCGGACGCGTGCCAGAGCGCGACGTCGTCGCCGGCGCGGATCGTGCGCCCGTGCAGCTCGACGTCGCGGGACGCGCGCCTGATGACGTGCCGGCTGGGCGACGTCCAGCGCAGGATCTCCTCCACCGCCCGCGGCACCAGGCCGCCGTCGCCCGCCAGCAGGCGCCACTGGTCCGGCCGGCGGCCCAGCTCCAGCACGCCCCCGACCGTGCCGTGGCGCGTGGTCTCGTTGCCGCCCAGCACCAGCAGGTCGAAGAAGAGCAGCGCCTCCTCGTTGGTGAGGTCGCCCCGGTCGGTGGCGCCGGCGAGCACGGAGACCAGGTCGTCGAGCGGGCAGCGGCGACGCTCCTCCAGCAGCGCGCCGCAGTACACGAGCAGGCGTCCGTGCGCCTGGGCGGCGCTGCCCCTGACGTCTCCGGTGCACTGGTACTCGCCGTCGAACGAGCCGAACGCCGTGCGCGTCAGCCGCAGCAGCAGGTTCCAGTCCTTGGTGGGCACGCCCAGGAGCGCGCAGATGCCGGCCACCGGCAGCGTCGCCGCGACCGCGGCGAAGTCGCACTCGCCGGCCTCCAGCGCCCGCTCCAGCGCGCGGCCCGCGACCGTGCGCAGGTACGGCTCCAGGCGCGCGACCGCGCGCGGGGTGAACTGCCGGTTGACCAGCCGGCGCAGCTCGTCGTGACGCGGTGCGTCGGTCGTGTTCAGCATCTTGCCGTCGCCCTGGTCACCGTGCACGCGGTGCGGGCCCAGCACGTTCGTCGGCGACGAGCTGAACGAGGCCGGGTCCTTCTGCACCCGCACGCAGTCGTCGTAGCGCGTCACGGACCAGAAGCCCGGCTCGGTGTGCGCGGCGTTCCAGTGCAGCGGCTCGTGCTCGCGCAGGTGGTGGAACACCTCGTGCACGCGGTCTCCGTCCGCGTGCAGCCCGACGTCGGTCAGGTCGATGTCGCCCATCGCGACCAGTCTCCGACGCCCCTCCGCCGGTGTCCGGAGTCCGGAATGGCCGGTGCTACGTTCGGGCCGACCCCGCGCCGGGACGCGGGACCGGCGCCGACAGGGGCCGGGAAGATGACGCATTCCTGCGCCCGAGAGGAGATGAGGGATGGCCATGCAGAGCGAACGTGTCGGTTGGGGCGAGTGGCCGCGCCCACGGGCCCGCATCGAGACGCCCCGACACCCTCCGCCGGGCGGCCTCGTGGTGCTCGACGCGACGGGACCGGGCCCCGTGGAGGCCGGCGGCTGGGCAGGCGTCGAGCGCGTGCTGCCGGAGCGGCTTCGCGAGCGCGCGGCCGAGCTGAGCCTGCGCCACGACGCCACCGTCGCGCGCGTCCTGCAGGCGGCCTGGGCGGTCCTGGTCCACCGCCACACCGGCGGCGGCGATGCGGCCGGCGGAAACCTGGTCCGGTTCGCGCTCGCGGGCGATCCGGCGTTCGCGGACCTGCTCGTCGACCCCGACGGGCCCGACGGCCCCGACGATGGGGCGCCGGCGGCCCGCGCCGCGCCGGCGCCCGAGGCCGACCAGGAGGACGCGCCGCCGGTCCGGTTCACCGCTGGCGGCGCGACGATCCGCGTCGACTACGCCGCGGGCGGGCTGGAGAAGGACGAGGTCGCGCGGCTCCTGGACCGGTACGAGGTGCTGCTGGCGGCGGCCGTCGCCGCGCCGGCCACGCGCGTCTCGGACCTGCCCGTGGCGACCGCGGCCGAGCTGGCGCTGACTGTCGAGGAGTGGAACCGGGTCGAGCCGACCGCCGCCGCCGCGACCGTCACCGCCCGGTTCGACGCGCAGGCCGCGCTGACCCCGGACCGGCTGGCGGTGACCGACGAGGCCGGCGCCACGCTGACGTACGCGGCGCTGCGCGTCCGGGCCAACCGGCTGGCCCACCACCTGCTCGGCCTCGGCCTGCCGGCGGAGGGGCGCTGCGCGATCCTCGTCGAGCGGTCGGCGGAGATGGTGGTCGCGATGCTGGCCAGCCTCAAGGCGGGCGGCGCGTACCTGCCCATCGACCTGGGCACGCCGCCGGAGCGGGTCGGCGCCATCCTGGCCGACGCCGGCGTGTCGGTCGTGCTGACGGAGGCCTCGCTCCGGGAGCGGGTGCCCGGCGGCCCGTGGCGCGTGCTGCCGCTCGACGAGGCGGCGGCGGCGGTCGCGGTCGAGCCGGACGCCGACCCGCCCGGGGCGACGTCGCCGTCCAGCCTCGCGTACGTTCTCTATACGTCCGGCAGCAGCGGCCGACCGAAGGGGGTGCTGATCGAGCACGGCTCGGTCACCGCGTTCGTGGAGGGCGCCCGGCGGCTGTACGAGCTGACGGCGGACGACCGGTTCGTCCAGTTCGCCAGCCTCGCGTTCGACGTCTCCACATTCGACGTGTTCGGCGCCCTTCTGACCGGCGCCAGCCTGCACGTCGCGAGCTCGGAGACGAGGCGCGCGCCGTCCCGCCTGGAGGCGCTGATGCGGGCGTGGGGGATCACGGTCTACATGGGCACGCCGGGCGTGCTGGAGCTGATCGACCCGGCCGGCCTGCCCGACCTGCGCGTGATCGCCGTGGGCGGGGAGGCGTACTCGGGCGAGCTCACGACGAGGTGGGCCGAGGGCCGCCGCTTCGTGAACAGCTACGGGCCGACGGAGACGACCGTGGGCGTGATCACGAAGGAGTGCGCCGGCGTCTGGCGCGCCTCGCCCCCGATCGGCCGGCCGATGCTGGCCCACCGCGCGTACGTGCTGGACGCGCGCATGCGGCCGGTGCCGCTCGGGGTCGCCGGCGAGCTCTACGTGGGCGGCCCCGGCGTCGGCCGCGGCTACCTGGGCCGGCCGGGCACGACCGCGGCCGCGTTCGTCCCCGACCCGTTCGCCGGTGGGCCGGGGGAGCGCCTCTACCGCACGGGCGACCTGGTGCGGTGGCTGCCCGAGGGCGACCTTGCCTTCCTGGGCCGCGTCGACCGGCAGGTCAAGGTGCGCGGGATGCGGGTCGAGCCCGGCGAGATCGAGGCCGTGCTGCTGGCGCTGCCCGGTGTCGCCCAGGCGGTCGTCGAGCCGTCGACCGACGACTCCGGCGTCCGCCTGGTCGCGTACGTCGTCCCCGATGAGCCGGCGGGTCTGGACGTGTCCGGGCTGCGCGCCGCGCTGTCCGAGGTCCTGCCGTCCCACATGGTCCCGAGCCTGTTCGTCCCGATCGACGAGGTGCCGCTGAACAGCTCCGGCAAGGTGGACCTGCCCGCGCTGGCCAGGGCCCGCGAGGCGGCGGCCGCCTCCGCCGCCGCCGCGGTGCAGGCGGCGGACCAGCGGCCGCGCAGCGAGACCGAGCGGCGCGTGGCCGACGAGATCCTGCTGCCGCTCCTGGGCATCGAGGCGATCGGCATCGACGACAACTTCTTCGAGCTCGGCGGCAACAGCCTGCAGGCGATCCAGATCCTGGCCAGGGTGCGCAGCATCTTCGGCGTCGCCATGCCGGTCGAGGTGCTGTTCGAGTCGCCGACCGTGGCCAGCATCGCGGCCGCGGTCGACGAGGCGCCGCCCGAGGAGGAGGACGACGGGCCCGATCCGGGGTTCGGATTCGACCTCGCGGAGGACGGTCGCTCGGCCGCCACCGAGGCGGCGTGGCGGGACCGGCTTCGCCGGCTGCTGCCGGACGACGGCGCCACGATGCTCGAGCTGGAGCCGGCCGCGGAGCTGGCCGAGCCGCCAGGCGCGTCCGTCGACGCGGTCGTGGCGGTGTCCGCGCTGGCCGGGGTGTCGCGCGACGCGGCGCTCGCCCTCCTGGGCCGGGCGGCGCGCTGCCTGCGCCCCGACGGGCTGCTCCTGGCGGCGCTGGACACGGCCGGCGCCGGCCACGACGACGCGGACGCGTGGTTCGACGACGTCGCTCTGTGGGGGGACTCGTCCGGCGACGAGAGCAGGGAGCTGCTCCGCGAGGCCGGCTTCGCGCCCGTTCGCGACGAGGTGGTCGGCGCCACCTTCTGGGCGCTGGCCAGGCCCCGCGCCGCGCACACGGAGACAGAGGAGGAGTCGCGATGACTGCCGAAGCGGTCGAGCGAGCCGAGGCGGGCACGACGGCGCCGCCGACGCTCTGGACGCACTGGGACTTCAACAAGCTGTGGCTGGGGCAGTCGATCTCGGTCGTCGGCTCGCAGGTGACGATCATCGCCCTGCCGCTGACCGCGATCCTGATGCTGCACGCGGGCCCCACCGAGGTCGGCCTGCTGAGCGCGGCCGGCTCGGTGGCCTCGCTGGCGATGATGCTGCTGGCCGGCGTGCTCGTGGACCGGGTGCGCCGGCGGCCGCTGATGATCGCGGCCGACCTGGGCCGCGCCGCGCTGATCGGGCTGATCCCCCTGCTGGCGATGGCCGGCATGCTCACGATCCACGTGCTCTACGCGGTCGCGGTCGGGCTCGGCGTCCTGACCGTGGTCTTCGACATCGCGATCTTCGCGTACGTGCCCACGCTGCTGACGGGCGAGCAGCTGGTCGCCGCCAACAGCCGCATGTCGGCATCGAACTCGGTGGGCGGCATCCTCGGCTCGAGCCTGGGCGGCCTGATGGTGGACCTGCTGCGCCCGGCGCTGGCGCTCTTCGTCGACGCCGCGTCGTTCCTCTGCTCGGTGGTCGGCCTGCTCGCGATCAGCGGGCGGGAGACGCTGCCGGAGCGCCGGGCCGAGCCCTCGTCGGGCGGGCTGCGCCGCGTGTTCGCGGACATCGGCGAGGGCCTGCGCGTCACGTACGGGAACCGCTACCTGCGGCCGCTGACCTTCAACTCGGCGTGCGCCAACATCTGCTCGATGGTGATCCTGACGCTGTTCATCCTGTACGCGGTGCGGGACCTGCGGCTGTCGGCCGCCGAGATCGGGATCATCTACGCGGCGGGCTCGGCCGGCGGCGTCATCGCGGCGCTGACGGCGACCTGGGTCGCGGACCGGATCGGGTTCGGACCGGCGACGCTGGTGGGCATGGCCGTGTTCCGCGTCCTGGCGGTGACGCCGCTCGTGCGCGGCCCGGTCGTCGTCGAGGTGGCGCTGCTGTCGGTCGTGTGGTTCGTGACCGTGTACGGCGTGATCCTGTCCAACCTCGGGCACACGGCCATCACGCAGTACGTGGTGCCCAGCGAGCTCAGGGGCCGGGTGCTCGCGGCCGCCCGGGCTCTCGGCCTGGGCGTGCTGCCCCTGGGCGCCCTGCTCGCGGGCGAGCTGGGCCAGCTCATCGGCCTCCAGGCGACCATCGGCCTGGCGGCCGCGCTGCTGCCGCCGTCCATCCTGTGGGGCCTGCTGTCGCCCGTGCGCGGGCTGCGCAAGCTCACCGACGCGGTGCAGGTGCACCAGGCGGAGGCGGAGGCGGCATGAGGGCGGACCCATGACGCTGCCCGCTCCGCTGAGCGCCGGAGAGGTCGACCTGACCGATCCGGCGCTCTTCGCCGATGGCGATCCGCACGCCGTGTTCGCGCACCTGCGCGCGCGGGCGCCGGTGCACTGCCACCGGCGCCCCGACGGCTCGCGGTTCTGGGTCCTGTCCCGCCACGCCGACGTGGCCCGCGGGTACACGGACCCGGATGCGTTCAGCTCCCGGTTCGGGCTGACGATCGGCTCGTGCCAGGAGCGGCCGGACCCCTCCGCCGACCGGATGATCGAGCTGATGGACCCGCCGCGCCACACGGCGCTGCGCCGGCAGCTCAACAGGCATTTCGCGCCGGCCTCCGTGGCTCGGATGGAGCCGGGCGTCCGGAACCTGATCCGCCACGTCGTGGACGAGGCGGTGGGCAAGGGCGCTGGCGACTTCGCCGCGGAAGTGGCCGCGCGCCTCCCGCTGGCGCTCACGCTGGGCATCCTGGGCGTGCCCCGCCGCGACTGGCCGCACCTGTCGCGCGTGGTCGCGCGGTCCCTCGTGACCTTCGGGCAGGGGCCGGCCGCCCCGTCCTCGGCCGTCGGCCTGGCGTACGCGCAGATCCTGGACTACTACCAGACGCTCGTTCGCGAGCGGCGGCGGCGGCCGGCGGGCGGCGTCCTCGACCTGCTGATCGCGACGCGGATCGACGGCGCGCCGCTCACGGACGAGGAGGTGGTGCTCAACTGCCTCAACGTCATGATGGGCGGCAACGAGACGTCCCGGCACGGGTTGTCGGGCGCCCTGCTGGCCCTGATCGAGCATCCCGACCAGGTCGAGCGCCTGCGCAGGGACCCGGCGTTGGTGCCGGCGGCGGTGGAGGAGATCCTGCGCTGGGTGACGCCGACCATGCACTTCGTCCGGCGCACGACCAGGCCGGTCGTGGTGCGGGGCACGGCGATCCCCGAGGGTGAGGTCGTGAGCCTGTGGAACCTGTCAGCGAACCGCGACGAGTCGGTGTTCGCCGACCCCCACACGTTCGACGTGGGCCGCGCGCCCAACCCGCACCTGGCGTTCAGCGTCGGGCAGCACTTCTGCCTCGGCGCGAGCGTGGCGCGCCTGGAGCTGCGGGTGTTCGTCGAGGAGTTGTTGCGCACCGGCGTCGAGGTGCGCCTGGCCGGCCCGGTCGAGCGCCTGCGCTCGAACTTCCTGGCGGGCATCACCCGGCTGCCTGTCGCGTTCAGCTGAGCCCGTGAGCCCCTTCCCCGCGAGCCGCGTGATGCGCATTGCGCGGCCGTGGGGGAGGGGCCTTGGCCTTCGGCCTCAGGCGGCCGTCAGCCAGTCGAGGATCCGCGCGTTGACCTCCGCCGGCCGTTCCAGGTGCAGGAAGTGGCCGGCGCCCTCGACGACGTCCATGCGGCCGTCCTCGCCGAGCCGGCGCCCGGCGTCGCGGACCAGGCGCAGGGCCATCCGGCGGTTCTCGCTGCCGTGGAGGTACAGGGTCGGGCGGCGTGGCCGCAGCTCGGACGCCCGCTGCTCGGCCGCGTACTCCGGGCGGTGCAGGCTGGCGTTGAACCCCGACCGCTGGTAGCTCAGCACGGCGCGGAGGTGCCGCGGGTCGCGCAGGCACGACTTGGCGCGCGCGGCGTCGGCGGCCGAGTCGTAGTCGGGCGCCCAGTCGCGCCACAGGCTGTCGATGAACGCCATGTCGTTGGCCGACAGCGCCAGCTCGGCCATCGGGGTCTGGATCAGGAACAGGTAGAAGGCGCGCTTCAGGTGCTCATAGTCGAGGAAGCCACGGGGCATCGCGCCGGCCGGGGGGACCGTCATCCCGACGGCCCGCCGCCACCGCTCCGGCGCGTGGGCGGCCGCCCCGTAGGTCGCCAGGGCGCCGAAGTCGTGGCCGACCAGGACCGCGCGGTCGTCGCCGCCGAGCGCCTCGTGCAGCGCGATCGCGTCGGCGATCAGGGCGCCGACCTGGCAGGTGCCGTCCGGCGGGATGTCCGTGGGCGCGAACGCGCGCATGAACGGCGCCACCGCCCGGTACCCGGCGTCCGCCAGCGCAGGCATCAGGTGCCGCCACGTGTACGGCGAGTCGGGGAAGCCGTGCAGGCACAGCGCGAGCGGGCCCTCGCCGAGCTCGAAGTAGGCGAACCGCATGCCGTTGGCGCTGACGGTGCCCCGCCTCGGCCTTGCTCGTTCCATGGGAAAGACCTCCTCGCCCGCCGTCACGCGGCGAGCCAATCGAGGACCAGGCGGTTGACCTCAGCCGGGCGCTCGAGCTGCGGGAAGTGACCGGCAGCCTCGACCACCACGACGCGCCCGCCCTCCCCGAGGAGGCCGTCGACGCCGCGCAGGTAGCGCCGGTCGATCCGGCCGTCGACGCCGCCGTGCAGGTACAGCGTCGGCCGGCCCGGAGGACGGTTCAGCGCCTCCTCCTCGGCCGCGTACGCCGGGCTGCGGCGACCGGCGTCGAACGACGACCGGTAGTAGTCCAGGATGGCGCGCAGGTGGGCGGGGTCGCGCACGCAGTCCTTGGCGCGCGCGGCGTCGCCGGTCGAGTCGTAGCCGGGCGCCCAGTCCCTCCAGAGGCCGTCGATGAACGCCATGTCGTCGGCCGCGAGCGCCGGCTCGGCCAGCGGCGTCTGGAAGAGGAAGAAGGCGAACGACCGCCGGAGCTGCTCGTAGTCCAGGAACCCCGCCGGCATCCCCGACCCGCCGATCGGCCCGACCGCGATCCCGACGGCCCGTCGCCAGCGCTCGGGCGCGTGGGCGGTCGCCCCGTACCCGGCCAGCGCGCCGAAGCCGTGGCCCACCAGCACCGCGCGGCCGTCGCCGCCGAGCGCCTCGTGCAGCGCGATCGCGTCGGCGACCAGCGCGCCGACCTGGCACGCGCCGTCGGGCGGGATGGCGGTGGGGGCGAACGCGCGCAGGAACGGCGCGACCGCGCGGTACCCGGCAGCCGCCAGCGCCGGCATCAGGTGCCGCCACGTGGTGGGCGAGTCCGGGAACCCGTGCAGGCAGAGCGCGAGCGGGCCGTCGCCGACCTCGGCGCACACGAACCGCACGCCGTTGGCGGTGACGGCGATGGTGCGCGACGGCATCGCGGGCGTCATGCGCTCGGGCCCTCCGGCCGCGCGATCAGCAGGGTCTCGACCGCCCAGGGCCCGAGTCCCAGGCGCAGCGTGTCGCCGTCGGGCCGCAGCTCCTCCAGCGGCTCCTCCGTCAGGGTGGCCCGCCAGCAGCGGGCGCCGTCGGGGATGCCCCGCAGCGTCGCCTCGCTCGGCCGGCCGCTCCACTGCACCAGGCGCACGACGATCGCGCCGCCGCGGTCCG
>Ga0066903_100004689_pt1 | contig 11632 bp, 12 predicted proteins | sample PanSoiMetaGPlot1_FD_67491 | JGI IMG/M metagenome (GOLD analysis project Ga0066903, IMG submission 67491) | Tropical forest soil microbial communities from Panama analyzed to predict greenhouse gas emissions - Panama Soil - Plot 1 (version 2) | ecosystem: Environmental > Terrestrial > Soil >...
TGGGTGGTGCGCCCCGACGTTGGAGACCTCCAGCAGCTCACGAGCGATGGCGGCCAGAAGCGCTCGGTCTCCTGGTCTCCGGACGGAACGCGGCTCCTGTACACCCGCTCCGACTCGACGGGAAGCCGTGTCTACACGGTTGGCCTGGAGGGGGCCCCGCCCGTTCCGCTGACGCCTGTCGAGCCGATCGAGCCATATCCGGCCTGGTCGCCCGACGGCTCACGAATCGCGTACGGCGCGCCGGCGCTGACGGTGATGGACGAGGACGGCTCCGACAAGCGTGTCGTGACGGAGATCGGGTCGACGTTCCCCGTGTGGTCGTCGGACGGTCTCCAGATCGCGTTCACGGGCTTCCGCTCCTTTCCCCAGTACGGGAGTCGTTTCGGCATCCCAGGCCGTCAGGACGTCTTCGTCGTCGACGCGAACGGCGCGAACCTCCGCCGGCTCACGGGCCCGTTCGAGGACAACAGCCTCGACGGCGCCGGTGGCTCGCAGCCGATCTGGTGGCCCGACGGCTCGAGGCTCTTCTACGACAGCGAGCGCAATCCGGGGCCGTCGGGCCTGTTCGTGATGAATGCGGACGGGACCTGCGAGCAGCGCTTCGCCCCGGACGCGCCCGACCTCCATGACCCCGCGTGGCAACCCGGCGGCGGCCCGCTGCCGCCGGTCACGAAGTGCGCCGAGCTCCGACTGACCGCGACGGTTGCGAAGTCCACGGTGGCGACCGGCGAGCCGGCGGTCTGGACGTTCCGGGTAGACAACGACGGCAACCTCGCTGCGACGAGGGTCCGACTCGGCGTCGGCATCGGCACGAGCGAGGGGACCGTGCTCGAGGGCCGCTCACCCGGGTGTGCGGGCTCCGGCACCAGCGTCGTCTGCATCGTCGACCGCATCGTTCCCGGCGGGACGGCGACGGTGACGGTCGCTGGGACTCGCGCGCAGGCCGGGCCGATCCTGCTCGAGGACCAGGTCTCGGCCGACCAGCTCGACACCGACGGATCGAACAACCAGACTTTCGCGGGCGCCGACGTGCTGCCGTGCAACGTCGTCGGGACGTGGGGCAACGACGTCCTCTACGGCACCGGGGCGGCGGACCGGATCTGCGGCCTGCCCGGCGCCGACACGATCTTCGGCGGCAGGGGGAACGACTTCATCGACGCCGGCAACGGGGACGACCGCATCTACCCCGGCCCCGGCCGCGACACGGTGATCGCGAAGGGCGGCAACGACGTCATCTACGCCCGCGACGGCGAGCGCGACTGGATCGACTGCGGCTCGATGAGGGACGTCGCCGTCGTCGACCGGGTCGACGTCGTGCGGCACTGCGAGTTCGTCGCCCGGCCGCGCTAGATCACTGCGGCGCCGCGGAGACAGTCGCGCTCGTAGCGCTTCGGAGTGACCGCCGCACACGCGGCCCGCCGCTCCTTCTCGTACGTGTTCAGGGCGCCGAGGATCGTTCCGATCCCTTCGTAGCAGCGGCCCTGGTAGCGGGGATTCGCGGCCTTGCAGAACGCGGCCGCCTCTTTGCCGCCGGCGTAGTTGTTGCCGTAGTCGCGCGCGGCACCGTAGATGCACTCGCCGGCCATCGTGCCGGCGTGCGCGCAGACGGCCAGGGTCTGCGCCGGGTGGTAGTTCGTGGAGCCGGAGGCATCGCGACCCATGGACTGGAAGCAGATCGCGGCCCAACCCTTCTCGCTCTTGCGGCACCACGCAGCCACCTTCGTCCAGTCGTACCCGACGACCTGGAGGATGCGCTCGGTCACCTGGAGGTAGCAGTAGTACTTGTGCTTCTTGGACACGATCGTGCACGGGTAGATCGGGTTGTGCGGCTTCACGTAGCGCGAGCTGATCATCCCAGTGTCGAGGTTCTGCATGAAGACGCCGCCTGTGCACGACACCTGGTTGAAGTTGGTCGTGAGCTTGTCGCAGATCTTCAGCGAGTAGGGCAGGTCGTCGCCGCTGTAGATCATCAGCCCGTGCCCGAGCCCGTGGACGCACTGGTAGAGGAGGAATGTGTTCTTCGTCACCGACGGGTTCGCGCAGAGCTTCCGCACGATCGGGACGATCTGGCTGCGCGGCTTGCCGGAGATGGAGAGCTCGATGACGCCGTGGTAGTACCCCGAGTTGCACGTCATCTGGCCGTGGGCGAGCGCCTCACCGGCGTTGTCGTGGTAGTAGGCGAGCGCCGCGTGCCCGATCGAGTGGACGATCTGGTGGCAGTCCGCGCGGACGGCGGGAACCGTCGTGCTGTCCGTCGCCAGTGTGTTCAGCGCCTTCGTCGGGCCGCGGTCCGCGAAGACGAGGTTCCCGAACGCCTGGCGGTAGCAGCCGAAGCCCGTCTTGTGCGCGCAGTCTGCAAGCGTGGTCTTGTCCGGCTTGAAGGCCTGGATCTTCCCCGCGGCCTTCGACGCTGCGGCCACGAACACGGCCACGTCCTGGATCTGCTTGTTGGAGAGCTGGCTCGCGAACGAGGGCATGCCGTTGCCGCCCACGCGCACCTGGTGCTCGACGGTGGGGGCGTCAGGCTTGAGCAGGTCGAGGTTGGGGCCGACCTGCCCGGTCGCCTTCACCGCCGAAAGCGTGTGGCACTGCGCGCAGCCGTGATCCGTGAACACCTTCGCCCCTGCCGATTTGGACAGGCTCGAGCTGCCGCCGCCTCCGCAGGCGGAGGCGAGCAACGGGATGCTCAAAGCGAGCAGGAGCGGGGCGAAGCGGCGAGACTTCATCGAAGGGCGCCTGGGTACGATAGCCACATGGCCGTGACGGCACGTCAAAAACTCGACGCGCAGACGCTGCGCAGGGACTTCCCGATCTTCGAGCATCCCATCCGCGGGAAGCCGCTGTCCTATCTGGACTCGGCCTCCAGCTCGCAGAAACCGCGCCAGGTCCTGGATGCGATGCGCGACTTCTACGAGACGTCGTACGCCAACGTCCATCGGGGCGTCTACGACCTGGCCGAACGGGCCACTGCGGGTTATGAGGCGGCGCGTGAGAAGGTGCGTGCGCTGATCAACGCGCCGTCGCTCCAGGAAGTGATCTTCACGCGCAACGTGACCGAGGCGCTCAACACCGTGGCCTACGCCTGGGGCCTCGACAACCTGGGGCCCGGCGACGTCGCGGTCGTCACCGAGCTCGAGCACCACGCGAACTTCGTGCCCTGGCAGCAGATCGCGAAGCGCACCGGCGCCGAGTTCCACGTCATCGGAATCGACGACCACGGCGAGCTACGCTTCGACGGCCTGGACGAGATTGCCCGGGCCGGCCGGGTCAAGGTCGTCGCTGCGAACCTGGTCTCCAACACGCTCGGCACGATCAATCCGATCGACCGGCTGACCGCCTGGGCACACGAGCAGGGCGCAATCATGGTCGTCGACGCCGCTCAGGCCGTCCCGCACCGCCGGGTCGACGTGCAGGCGCTCGACGTCGACTTCCTCGGCTTCACGTCGCACAAGCTCTGCGGCCCGACCGGCGCGGGCGCGCTCTTCGGCCGCCGCGAGTTGCTAGAACGCATGTCGCCCTTCGAGATGGGCGGCGAGATGATCCGCAAGGTCTCGATCGAGGAGACGACGTGGAACGACCTCCCGTACAAGTTCGAGGCCGGCACGCCTGCGTTCGTCGAGGCCTTCGGGATGGGCGCCGCGATCGACTACATCACCGAAGTCGGCCTGGAGGCGATCGAGGAGCACGAGCACCGCATGGTTTCGCAGGCGATCGAGCAGCTCTCGGAGCTCGACTGGGTCACGGTCTACGGTCCCCCGCCGAATCGTCGCGCCGGGATCGTCTCGTTCAACGTCGAGGGTGTCCACCCGCACGACGTCGCGCAGATCCTCGACTCCGAGGGCGTCTGCGTACGCGCGTCGCACCACTGCACGCAACCGCTCATGCGCCGGCTCGGCATCACCGCAACCGCGCGGGCGAGCTTCTACCTGTACTCCATTCCCGACGAGGTCGACCGGCTCGTCGACGGCCTCCACCGGGTCAGGAAGGTCTTCGCGTAGTGGACGACCAGCTCTACAGGGAGATCATCCTCGACCACTACAAGAACCCGCGCGGGCACGGCGTGATCGAGGGCGCAGACGCGGAGGCGGAGGGCATGAACCCGCTCTGCGGCGACGAGGTGTCGATCTACGTCGCGTTCGGCGAGGACGGCGAGACGATCGAGGACGTGAAGTTCTCCGGCCGCGGCTGCGCGATCAGCCAGGCCGCCACCTCGATGCTGATGGAGATGGCGAAGGGCCGGACGGCGACCGAGGTTGCGACGCTGCCGAAGGACGAGCTGCTCGAGGAGATCGGCGTGCCGCTGCAGAACAACCCGACCCGCCTCAAATGTGCGCTGCTCGGGCTGACCACGCTCAAGGTCGCGCTCCACAAGGCCAAGGGCACGCCGCTCCCCGAGGGCCTGTCCGGCTTCGACGAGCTCGAGCTGAAATAGGCCGTGGCCCACCTCGACGTGTGCCCGGTGGACGAGCTGCCACCGGGGAGGGCGAAGATCGTGCGCGCGGGCGAGCTGGCGGTTTGCGTCTACAACATCGGCGGCGAGCTGTTTGCGATCGAGGATCGCTGCTCGCACGACGACGGGCCGCTCTGCGAAGGCGACTGGGACCCGGACGAGGGCGTGGTCATCTGCCCGCGGCACGGCGCCAACTTCGACATTCGCACCGGCGACGCCCTCACCCTTCCGGCCTTCCAGCCCGTCCAGACCTACGTCGTGGACGTCGTCGACGGCACGGTTAGGGTCGAGGTCCCCTGAACGACGCCAACACGAGTCGCTCCGTCGCCCCGCGGACGCTCTCCTCACGAATCTCCCCGACGCCGCGGCGGTAGCGCTTGTGGTCGACGACGCCGGGTTCGAGCGGCGTCCACTCCTTCGTCAGCAGCGTGCTCTTCGTGCGGGCGAGCACCCGGAAGTGGTCCTCGGCGTGGCCCTTGTAGTGCTCCTGGCGGAAGGACTGACCTACCTGCGGGTGGGCGGGCATGAAGACTCCGGCCTGTGCCCCGTCGCGGCCTGACCGCCATGTGCCCTCGGTGTTCGTGACGTTGCCGTGGGCGTCGAGCTCGGCCGTGTGCTCACCGTAGTACCAGACGGTTCCGGCCCGGTCCTGCGCGTACCAGTCGGTCGTCCGCTCCGCCAGGCGGCCGCCGAGGTAGAGACGGTCATCGACCGCCTGGCAGTGGACGCCGTCGATCGTCTTCACGGCCCGCGGGACGGTGACGACGTCGCGCGCCGGCTTGCCGTCCTTGACGCCGTGATACACCCAGGCCGAGCCGGGACGGAGCGGAAACCACGCGTTCGTCACGCGGTTCGAGCCAGCCTCGAAACGCCCCGGCGCACCGTGGGCGGCGGCGATGGCGATCTCGAGCAGGCAGGCGAGCACGAACAGCTTCTTCATCGCTTCTCCTTTCGTTCCCGTCGAGGCTAGGCAGCAGGCATGAACGGGAGATGACCGCGTTCATGCCGGAGTCATGCGAACGAGGCACACTCAGCCCCGTGCGAGTGCTCCTCGTGGAGGACGAGGCGAGGATGGCGGACGTGATCCGGCGGTCGCTGGCACGGCAGGGCTTCGCCGTGGACGTCACCGGCCGCGGCGGTGACGCGCTCTGGATGGCGACCGCGACCGTCTACGACGCGGTGGTGCTCGACGTGATGCTCCCGGATCTGGACGGCTTCGAGGTCTGCAGGCGGCTTCGATCCGACGGAATCTGGGCGCCGGTCCTGATGCTGACGGCACGCGACGCCGTCACGGACCGTGTCTCCGGGCTCGACAGCGGCGCCGACGACTACCTGGTCAAGCCGTTCGCGCTCGCCGAGCTGCAGGCGCGGCTGCGGTCACTCGTCCGCCGTAGCGGGCCCGAGCGGCCGGTGGTGCTCCAGGTCGGCGACCTCAGGCTCGATCCCGCGAGCCGTGTCGTCACTCGGGCGGGCGTCCAGATCCCGCTCTCCGCCAAGGAGTTCGCCGTGCTGCACACGCTGATGCGCGAGCCGGGGCGTGTGCTCTCGCGCCTCGAGCTCCTCGACCACGCCTGGGACATCGGCTACGACAACCGCTCCAACGTCGTCGACGTCTACATCCGGCGGCTGCGCGAGAAGATCGACCGCCCGTTCGGGCGCGACTCGCTCGAGACGGTGCGCGGCGCCGGCTATCGGCTGCGGGGATGAGCCGCCTTCCGCTCCGGCTTCGGGTGGCGGCCGCGTTCGCGCTCGGGATGGCGGTTGTGCTGGCCGCGTGCGGGACGCTCGTCTACGTCCTGGTTGCACGCGACCTGGACGGCTCCCTCGACCGCGAGCTCCGACTCCGCGCCCAGGACGTCGCCGCGCTGGTGACTAGCCGACCGGGGTCGCTCGGCCGCTCCGGGAACGTCGCGACCATCGAGCGGGGCGAGAACTTCGCCCAGGTGCTCGACGTCTCCGGCCACGTAGTCGACTCGACTCCGACGCTCGGCGGCAAGGCGTTGGTCGGTCCGGTGCAGGTCCGGCAGGCGCAGCGCGGCGAGTACTTCGTGGACGTTCCCTCGGCGCCCGGCTTGGACGAGCCCGCGCGGCTGTTCCTGACGCCGATCGAGAGCAGCGGGCAGCCGTACGTGCTCGTCGTGGGCGGGACGCGCGAGAACCGAGCCGAGACCCTCGCCGGCCTGCGTACCGACCTGTATCTGGCCGGGCCGCTCGCGCTCGTGCTCGCGAGCGTGCTCGGCTACTTCGTCGCCGGTTCGGGTCTGCGCGTCGTGGAGACGATGCGCCAGAAGGCGGCGGCGATCTCCGCCGACCATCCCGGCCACCGGCTTCCGGTCCCGCCGACTGGAGACGAGCTCGAGCGGCTGGCGACGACGCTGAACGCCATGCTCGACAGGCTCGAGCAGGCGGTCGAGCGCGAGCGCTCTTTCGTCGCCGACGCAGGGCACGAGCTGCGCACTCCGCTCGCGCTGCTCCGCGCCGAGCTGGACGACGCGCTGCAGCATGCCGAGAGTGGGGAGCAGCTCCGCGCTGCCCTCCGCACGGCGAGTGAGGAGACGGACCGGCTCGTGCAGCTCGCCGCCGATCTGCTCCTGATTGCGAGCGCGGAGGGAGGTAGGGTCGAGCTGCACCCGGAACCGCTCGCCGCCCGGGAGCTCCTCGAGAGCGTCCGCAACCGCTTCCTCTGGCGCGCCGGCGACGCTCGGAGGACGGTCGAGATCGACGACCCGGACGGGCTGGGCCTCCAAGGCGACAGGCTCCGCCTCGAGCAGGCGCTCGGAAACCTCCTCGACAATGCCCTCCGCTACGGGCGAGGGACGGTGCGCCTCCAGGCGATCCACCTGAACGGCCGGGTCGAGCTCCACGTGCGCGACGAGGGGCCGGGTTTCCCGGACGGCTTCCTACCGCACGCCTTCGAGCGGTTCAGTCGCCCGCCCGAGAGTCGCCAACGTGGCGGCGCCGGCCTCGGACTGGCGATCGTCTCCGTGATCGCCAGGGCGCACTCGGGGACGGCCGACGCCCGCAACGACTCGCTCCAGGGCGGCGCCGACGTCTGGGTCGCGATCCCGGAGTGGCGGTAGGTAGCGCCCGGGGCATGCTGGACGACCGCGTCCTCGCCGTCATGCACCGCCTGGAGGAGGAAGATCGGCGCGAGCGCGAACAGGGCCTTCCGAGCGAGGTCCGCGCCCGGGCGATCTCGCCGACCACGGGCCGGTTCCTGTTCGGGCTCGTCGCGCACAATCCGGGCTGCGAGGTGCTGGAGATCGGCGGCTCGCGGGGCTATTCGACGCTCTGGCTCGGCGCCGGCGTGCGCTACCTCGGCGGCCGCGTGGTATCGCTCGAGAACGACCCGGCCAAGTGCGAAGCCCGGCGACCGAATATCGCCGAGGCCGGCCTCGACGAATGGGTCGAGCTCGTCGACGGGAACGCGTTCGAGCTCCTTCCCACGCTGTCGGAGGCATTCGACGTGGTCTTCATCGACGCCGAGAAAGACGACTACGAGGCGCTGTTCCAGCTCGCGCGCGAGAAGGTCGACCCGGGCGCCGTCTTCGTCGCGGACAATGTCCTCTCGCACGAGGAGAGCCTCGGCGCCTACTCGCGGGCTCGGCAGCAGGACCCCACGCTCGTCAGCGTCACCGTGCCGCTCGACCGCGGTCTCGAGCTGACGACCGTGCTGAGCGACATAAGCTCGTCTTGACTGGATCCGTATAGTTGGACTACCGCGGAAAGGAGGTGGTCCGAGTTGAGTGAAGACTGTTCGGGCAGTGGAGGTACCAGCGGGTAGGGGCGTGTCCCCGGGACCTGAAGGGAACCGCCTAGCCAGCGTGGGGGACTCGCTGCAAGCGCCGCCGGTGGAAGCACTGAGCTGGAAGCGCCCCTACTAATCCAACGCTGGTAACCGGATGACGAGGGCCCCGCAAGGGGCCCTCTCTCTGTTCAGGGTCGCATCCGTTGGACGAGTCCGACGAAGCGGTCCATCGGCCTCTGGATCGCGTAGGAGAGTCCGAACGGTCGGGTCTCGTACCGGTCGATGACGCTGTTCGCCAGCGTGACGATGAGCGGGGCGAGCTTGCGCGCGCGAGCCTCGACGGCTCCTGCGACGGCGGGATCTTCACGCGCCAGCCGTTCGATGACGTGCAGCCCGTACGCAATGTGTCTCGATTCGTCGCGGTTGACGAGTTCGAGCCCCGCGCGCAGGCCTGGAAGCAGGTCGTTTGGCTCGAGCGCCTCCTCCAGCACCCGTTGTCCGAGGTCGGCGAGCAGGCCTTCGACGACGAGGCAGTACGTTGTCAACGCGACCGCATGCGCTGCCGGTCGTGAGTCGATCATGAGCTGGTCCATCGCCGCGGAAAGCTCGTCCTCGAGCAGTACCCGGCCCGCCTGCGCGAGCGGTTCCCGGTCGCCGTCCACGAAGACCTGTTCCATGAAACGGCGGAAGAAGTCCGCGTGCTTCCCCTCTTCCCAGAGCCACGCGGTCACGAAGAGCTCGTCGTCGATCCGCCCTTCGCGCGCTGCGCGGAAGGCAACCGGAAGCAGGTCCTTCGTCACCGCGATCTCGCCGGCCGAGAACAGGTTGACCACGGTCGCGAGCAGATCGCGCTCGTCCCGGCTGAGCTCGCGCCACTCCTCCGTGTCGCGGCCGAAGTCGATTGACGCCGGGTCCCACGTCCCGAACTGCTTGGCCCTGTCGTAGAGGCGGCGCACGACAGGATCGCTTGTCGGCGACGCAGTCGTCTGCCCGCCGCCAATCGGTGTGTAGTCCTTCAGGCCGATAGTCGGCGCCCCCCGGATCGCTTGGCCGTACTCTAGGGGGTCCTACGGCAGCTCGTGGAAGACGATCTCGAGGCGCTGGACGTCGCTGACGGAGATGCCCAGCTGCGCGGCGCGGGAGCGGAAGTCACCGGCGCGTAAGTTGCTTTCGAGGAGAGCCGATTCGCTCTCCCAGAAGCTGAGCACGAGGCCTCGCCGCTTGTCCGGGCTGGACAGCCCGAGCATGCCGCCCCAGCCCGGCTGCCCGCGCATCGCCGGGAGGACGTGATCGGTGATCACCTGCAGCCCCCGCTCGACGGCCTCGGGATCTCCCACGAAGGTCATCACCCGCACGCAGGGTCCGCCGCGGTCCTCCTCGCCGATGGCGTCGAGCTCGATCGGCACGTCAGGCAGCTCGTCGGATCTGCTCGTCGAGGCGCACGAGGTCGACGTCGAACGTCTCGAGTGCCGGCCCGTTGTCGCACGTGTTGTCGCCGCCCTCGGTGAGCATGGTCAACTGGTCGCGCGTGATCGGCGCTCCCGGCAGCTTCTCGGCTACCGCTGCGCCCGCGCGGACGAGCCCGACCGGCAGGTGGATCGTGCCGCGCCGGACGTCGAGCACCTTCTTCATGCGGTCGTAGAACTCGTTCCACGTGACCGCGTCCGGCCCACCGATCTCGAACGTGCGTGCGGCGGCGGCGGGCGCGTCGACGGCCTGGGCGAAGAACGAGCCCACGTCCTCGACCCAGATCGGCTGGAGTCGGGTCTTCCCGTCGCCGACTATGGGCGTCAGGGGGCTGAGCTTGACCTGGCGGACGAACATCGGCAGCACCCCGCCGTCCTTGCCGAAGACGAAGCTGGGCCGGAAGATCACATGCTCGAGCCCGGCCGTGCTTACGGCGTGCTCCATCGCCCACTTGGCCCGGAAGTACGGGGTGAGCTCGCTGTTCTTCTCGTTCGTGCCGAGGGCGCTCATGAGAACGAACCGGCGTGCGCCGGCGTCTTTGGCGGCGGCGATCAGGCTCTCCGTGCCGGCGACCATGACCCGGTCGTAGCTCTCCGACGAGCCCTTGATGATCGCGACCAGGTGGACGACGGCCTCGCAACCTTCCACAGCGCGTTGCAGGCTCTTCCCGTCCGTCATGTCGCCTTGAACCAGCTCGCACCCCCACGCCCGCAACGTCTTCTCGCGCTCGGGCTTGCGGACGAGCGCCCGCACGTCGTGGCTTCGAGCCCTGAGCGCATGCACGACCTTGGGCCCGACGAAGCCGGTGCCGCCGGTCACGAGGACCTTCACGAGCCGTCCTCTGCGAAATTGCGCCAGTAGCGGGACGGCGTCGGGCCGCGCTGACCCTGGTACTTCGAGCCGAGCTCGGCCGAGCCGTAGGGATGCTCGGCCGCCTCGGTCATGCGCACGAACGAGAGCTGGCCGATCTTCATGCCGTGGTAGATCGTGATCGGCAGATTGGCGACGTTGGAGAGCTCGAGCGTGACATGTCCGTCCCAACCCGGGTCGATAAAGCCTGCCGTGGAGTGGATCAGGAGGCCGAGTCTCCCCAGAGAGCTCTTTCCTTCCAGCCGGGCCACCAGGTCGTCGGGGAGCTTCACACGCTCGAGAGTCGACCCGAGCACGAACTCGCCGGGGTGGAGGATGAAGGGCTCCTCGCCGATCTCGACCATCTCGGTCAGGTCCTCCTGCTCCTGCTTCACGTCGATGAACGGGTAGCGCGAGTTTCTGAATACGCGGAAGTAGCGGTCGACGCGCACGTCGACGCTGGAGGGCTGGAGGAGCGCGGGATCGTACGGCTCGATCTCGATCTGCCCCTCGTCGATCAGCGCCCGAATCGTGCGGTCGGACAGAACCATGCGGCGATTCTACGAGGCCGCATGCGGCGCTCGTGACGGCATGGTGAATACGGCGTATACGGCTATGCATGACAACCGGCAGCTTGGATAAGCTGACTGCGTGGCCACGATGAGGACGATCGACATCAGGACCGCCGTCCCCGGGCCACGGTCGCTCGAGGTCCTGAAGCGCAAGAGGGAGGTCGTGGCCGACCCGCTCTCGATCTACGTGCCGGTGATCGTGGAGAGCGGCCGCGGCGCCACGGTCACGGACGTCGACGGCAACACGTTCATCGACTTCATGGGCGGCGTCGGCTGCCTGAACGTCGGCCATGCCAACGCGTGTGTGACCGCCGCCGTCCAGGAGCAGGCCGAGCGCTTCCTGCACACCGATTTCTCCGTCCTGCCCTACGAGCTGTACGTGACGCTGTCCGAGCGACTGCTGGCGCTTACGCCGATCTCGGGCCCGACGAAGGCGGCGTTCTTCAACGCAGGCACGGAAGCGGTCGAGAACGCGATCAAGTTCGCCCGCTCGTACACGAAGCGGCCCGCCGTGATCGCCTTCGAAGGCGGCTTCCACGGCCGCAC
>Ga0066903_100004691_pt1 | contig 11629 bp, 14 predicted proteins | sample PanSoiMetaGPlot1_FD_67491 | JGI IMG/M metagenome (GOLD analysis project Ga0066903, IMG submission 67491) | Tropical forest soil microbial communities from Panama analyzed to predict greenhouse gas emissions - Panama Soil - Plot 1 (version 2) | ecosystem: Environmental > Terrestrial > Soil >...
AGATGTGACTCGCAAGGTCGCCGAATTTCGCGGCGTCGATCAGCCGCTCCGGCCGGGCACTGGCGCCCCCGATGAGCTGATGAGCAAGCCGCGCTGGCAGCGCGCCCTTATCTCCTTCGCCGGCCCTGCCGTCAACCTGGTCTTCCCGATTGCGCTGCTCATCGGCTTTTACGCCATCAAAGGCGAGCCGTACAACGAATACCTCGACGCGCCTTTCCAGGTCGGCGGCCTGGCTGAAAAGGCCACACCCAGCATTACACCGTTGCAGCCTGGCGACCGCGTCGTCTCCATCGCCAGCGTAAAGAATCCCACCTGGGAGCAAGCCGAGCGCGTCGTCACGGAAGCCGCTCCCGGCGGCGTCCTCGCCCTGCAAGTCCAAGGCGCCGACGGCAACCTGCGCAACGTCGATCTGCGCGTTCCGCCGAAGGACAGTGAGCAGTTCGGCCAGATGCTCGGCTATCCGCTCATTACTCCGGTCATCGATGAAGTCAGCGCCGGCTATCCCGCCGATCGCGCCGGCTTACAAGCTGGCGACAAGATTCTTTCCGTGAATGGCCATCCCGTTCGCGTGTGGGGCGAATTCGTTGACCGCGTACGCAGCTCCGGCGGATCCACCGTTGTCCTTAACATTGAGCGCGGCGGCCAAACCAAGGAGATCAAAGTCACTCCCGAGAAGGAGCCCACGCCTTCCGGCGATTACGCCTTCATGATCGGCGTCGGCGTCAAAGAAAGCTTCCGCTATCGCCCCATGCCCTTCAGTCTCGCCGTCACCACGGCCTATACCAAGACTTTTGAGACTATCGCCGGTACAGTTGGCATCGTCGGTAAGCTCGTCACCGGAAGAGTTTCCATCAAGCAGCTCCAGGGGCCGGTCGGCATCAGCAGCGAAGCCGGGAAGGCCGTGAAGCGCGGCTCGCTCTCCGTGATTTCCTTGATGGTGCTCATCAGCGTCAACCTCGGCATCCTCAATCTGCTGCCCATTCCAATTCTTGATGGCGGCAACATTCTGCTCCTGGCCATCGAAGGCGGTCTCCGCCGCGACCTCAGCATGACCTTTAAGGAGCGCTACGTTCAGGTCGGTCTGGTCTTCCTTTTGGTGCTCTTCGCCATCGTCATGTATCATGACGTTTTGCGGCGGCTCCCGATCCACTCCTAAAGGCTGTAGCCCACGCCTTTAGGCGTGACGCTTTTCTGTCATCCCGAGGGCCGGTTGCCTGCGGGTGCCCCATCCTCTGGTTTTGAGGGTGGGTCTTCGACGACGTCCGCCGTTAGTTTGTAGGGGCACGGCATGCCGTGCCCGTCTTTGCTTAACTGCCATGCCCTCCTCCACTCATCGCGCATCCACCACTGAACGCATCAACACTGCCGACACCACCGGCCGCCTTCAGCAATCGCTCGCCAACCGCGGCTTGCGCATGACTCGCCAGCGCCGCGCCATCCTGCAAGTGATGGACGAAGCCGCCGAGCACCTCGACGTCGACCAGATCCTCGAGCGCGCGCAAAAGCTCGATCCCGAGGTGCACCTGGTCACCGTCTACCGCACCATCGATTTGCTCAAGAAAGAGGGCTTGATCGACGAGCTCGACTTGCTGCACCTTCGCGGCGACCGCCACTATTACGAAAGCCACGGCCCGCGCGACCACATCCACGTCGCTTGCCTGCGCTGCGGCAAAGTCCGCGAATTCGAAAGCAAGCTTTACGAACAGCTCAAGGATCAAATCGCCCGCGACTTCGGCATGAAAGTCACCGTCTCCCGCACCGAAGTCGGCGGCTACTGCTCCGACTGCCTCGCCAAGATGTCTTGACCTTTATATCGCAATAATGCGATAATGCAATCTGCCGTGAACGGCGGATTCACAATCGACTATGTCCATTTGCCCGACGGCCGGATACCCGCCCGAGACTTCGTCGATTCGCTGGACGACAAAACCGCCGCTCGTATTGATGCTTTCATCGAGCGCTTGCGCGTGTCGGGCAATCGGATGCAAGGCAAATTCGTGAAGAAGATCTCGGAGAGTATCTTTGAGTTGCGGATCAAGGATTTCGACCGCATCTTTCGTGTTTTCTAGTTTTATCAGCCGGGAATGCTCATCGTCATCACCTCGGGTTTTCAAAAGAAGACGGAGCAAACGCCGCCGGGTGAGATCGCAAAAGCAGAGAAGCTCAGAAGGCTATGGCTCAGATACCGAAATCGATACACCGGTTGGCAGCGCGAGCGAGAAGCCATTTTGAAGGAGCTGGGATTATGAAACGTGACAAGCACGCCGAATTCATCGACCGCCGCCGTAAAAGCGCGACTTACAGGAAGGCTTTTGCCCGCACGCTTCAGCAAATTGACTTGGCCCTCCTCGTACGCGAGATGCGCGAGGACGCGCAACTTACGCAATCCGAGCTAGCCAAGAAGGTCGGGACCACCCAGTCGGTAATCGCTCGCCTCGAAGACGCCGAATATACCGGTCACTCCCTAGCCATGCTCGAACGCATCGCGACGGCCTGCGGCGTCGCCCTCAAACTGCACGCCGAAAAGAAGCCCCACTTCGACCGCGAAGTCGCCCTGGTCTAGATCGCCCGCGACTTCGGCATGAAAGTCACCGTCTCACGCACCGAAGTCGGCGGCTACTGCTCCGATTTCGGAACGCAGCGCTTCTGTTTCAGGCTCAAAGCTTTCAACTCTTCAAGTTTGAACTTTCAACTGCTGTTAAGTCTTTTAGAATCCGCACTTGCGCAAAATCACGCTCTAAGTCCTGCAGAATCCGCACTTACAGAACCATAGTCCGTAACCCCTTTAGAATCCGCATTTGGGAAAAAACTGGGGAGGGGGCGTTAGACGCGGGCTGGCACCACAGCGCGTCCTCGGCGCACGAGCCATTCGGCGAGGAGGAGATTGGGCACCCAGCAGAGCCAAGAAACGGTGACGTAGGTGAGCCGAAAGGGCCAATGGAATCCCGCCAGCATCAGCGGCATGTAGATGCGAAGGGTGACCGCGGCGAGGCTGAGCGCGAAGTTACGGATCATCCATCGGCGGTGCGCCACGATGTTCCCGGCCCGCACCTTGCGGTAAGCCTGCAATCCGGTGAAGAACCACAGGACGGCCAGCGCGCCAAAGCCCAGATGGGTCGGCAAGCCCTCCTCGGACACGAGCGCCATGGCAAAGCCAGCGCTCGATCCGAGAGCGACCTCCAGCAAGTACAAGCGGCCCAGCCAGCGATGCAGGTTGAGCGCACGCGCCCGCAACTTTTCCGAGAATTGCCAAGGACCGAGGAGCAGCGTACCCATGCCTCCGGCGATATGCAGGCGGAGCGGAAAGATGTAGCGGGAGAAGTGCGCGTCGCGAGGTATGGCCACGAAATAAGTGAAGCCGTACAGGGCAATCGCGAGAGAAGACAGCAACATCAGCCACCACAGCGGAGTGGCGAGGCGCAAGCGGCGCAGCGGAAGCGAAGCGGCGAGTTGAGCCATGGGCGTAAGTATAAGAGATTACGCAGGAAAGCCGTGGCGAGTTCCATTTCGCACTGGGGGTGGGGCACCCGCTAAAGCGCGCCCCTACAGATTCAAGGGAGGAGCGGGACGGTCTGAAGACCTCCCCTACACACGCGTTTGATCAAGCGACGAGTAGCGCCTTCGGGTTCTTCTTAGCAATGGTGAGCAGCTTGAGTGCAGCTTGTTGGGGACGGCGAACACCCTGCTCCCAACTGCGTACGGCATTGGGGCTGACGTTCAAATACGTGGCAAAGACAGCTTGGCTGGCATTCAAGGCCAGGCGGATGCGGCGCACTTCCTTGGCGGAGATGCTCTTTGGCCGTGGCGGAATGCGAGTCACGCGCAGATTGACCGTCTCGCCTCGCTCGTACGCCGCGGCGTCATGCAGCGCCTGTTTCATATCCTCGAAGATGTTGACCTTAACCTTATGTGCCATAGCTATGCTCCCGCGTCTTTCTTCACATGGGCGACCCTCTCTCGAATCTGCTTGCGCTGTTCTTCGCTGGGATCTTCCTGCTCGTTCTTATCCAGTAAAATCAGCAAGTGGATGTGCTGGCTGCGATCGAGGTACAGGTACAAATAACGATAGCCGCCTCTCTTGCCCTTGCCTCGCGCCGGGTTGGCGATCCGCGCTTTTCGCACTCCGCGGAGTCCGGGAACCATCGCGCCGCGCTGCGGGTTCTTCTGGAGTTCCTCCTGAATCGCTCGTAGCAACTGGTCGGCATCGGACGCCAGCCGATGCCAGGAGCTTCCTCGTGAAAGGCTGGGATTCGATGAACTCCACAAAAACATTATACCACAGTGTGGTATACGGCATCCGCGGAAACTGGGTAGAGATCATGCGGCCGCTAAGCCCAGCCGGCTTTGGGATCTTCTTGGCGCATGGCGTCGAGGAGCCAGGCTCGCAGAATGATGCGGAAGTTTGGCTTCATGTCGTGGAACGAAAGCCCCATGCCCGAGGCTTCCCGCACGTGAACCACGGTGGCTTTGGATTCGAAGTACGCACCGGGCACGAAGATCTTCACGATGACCGAAGTTTGCGCCTCGAACGGCGCGGGCGTCTCCACGAAGCAACCGGACACGCTGAGTTGCGTGACGCGCGCGGAGATGGCCGCTTTTGGCGCACTCACCGGAGCCACTTCGGCATCCGCTTCGAACGGGAAGCGCAAACCGCTGCGGCGCTCGTCGGACAAGGTGGCGACTCCTTGGGGTCGTGCCCCGTATCTAGTACTAAATGGGATGTATGAATAAAAGCGTAACGAAATGGGGTGGTGCGCGCCAGGGGTTGGCCGTCGCGGCGATTTCTATGAGTAAAGATGGCAGAATGGGAGGCGGAGGCACGCGATGGCTCACAGGTTCACAGTCATCTTCGAAAAAGAGGAAGGCGGCGGCTATCACGTCTTCTGTCCAACGCTTCCAGGTTGCCACACGCAGAGCGAGACCATCGACGAAGGCGTCGCCAACATTCGCGAAGCCATCGAGCTGTACGTCGAGAGTCTCGTCGAAGATGGTTTTCCCATTCCCACCTAAGACATCTTCATCAAGCCCATCGAGATCCCGCCACCGCCAAGGACCTAGTCCGAGTGGCCGAGCGGCTAGGCTTCGCCTTTCGCTGACCGAAAGGAAGCCACGCGATTTACGTCCGCGCATCAGATTAGGCTCGCGTAGTCATCCCAATGCACAAGGGCGAACTGAAACGCAAAACGCTGCGCGCCATCATCCAGGATTTGAAGATCACGGTTGACGAATTCGCGCAGATGCTCTAGCACTAGGGGCAACGGATGTGGCGGAGGCCGGCTGTGGCATACGATCTGATTGTTGTTGGTGGCGGGATTGCCGGTGCGTCGCTGGCCAAGCGCATGGCTGAGAGCGGCGCGCGCGTTGTGGTGCTGGAGCGCGAATCAGAGTTCCGCGACCGGATTCGCGGCGAAGCCTTGGTGCCCTGGGGAGTCGGCGAAGCGCGGCAGTTGGGAGTCGCGGACATTCTGCGAAATTGCGCGCAAGAACTCCGCTGGGTGCAGCTGAGCATCAACGGGCAGATCGCGATGAAGCGCGATCTGCTGGCGACGACGCCGCAGAGTGCGGGGATGTGGGGCTTCTACCATCCGCAAGCGCAGCAAGCCTTGCTGACGGCAGCGGCCAATGCGGGCGCGGAAGTGCGACGTGGCGCGACGGTGCAGCGCATTGTTCCCGGAGCGAAGCCGAAGGTGGACGTTGCACAAGGCAACGGGGGCACGGAGCTCGAGGGGCGCTTGGTTGCCTATTGTGCCGGGCGCAATCCGGCTTTGCGGACGGAGCTCGGGTTCGAGCCGCGCCGCGATGCGATGCCGTTGCTGCTCTCGGGAGTCTGGGTGAGGGAGTTACCGACCGAAGTCGACACTTCGGTTGCGTACCTCTCGAACGACGTAACGAATGGCTCGGTGTCGGGGTTGTTTCCGCAGCCGGATGGCAAGGCCCGCGCGTATTTCGGATTCCACCCTCCAAAATGTGAACGACTGCAGGGCGAAGCAAGCTTCGCGCGCTTTCGCGACGAGTTTGAGAAAGCGGCGCAGGACACGATTCCTTTCGGGGCGTCGAAGCCGATTGGGCCGCTGGCATCGTTTGAATGTGCCGATGTGTGGGTCGATCATCCGCATCGCGGAAGAGTAGCGCTGGTGGGAGACGCAGCCGCGTCGAGCGATCCGTGTTGGGGGCAAGGACTCTCCCTGGCGTTTCGCGACGCACGGGTGCTCTCCGAAGAGTTGCTGGGTGACGAAGATTGGGCGGCTGCGGGCGAGCGCTACGCAGAGCGGCATGACCAGCACTACGGCATGATTCACAAGGTGGCCGGCTGGTTTCACGATATCTATCAGCGTCTCGGGCCGCAGGCGGAGACGCGCCGCGCCCGCGCGCTGCCGCTCCTTGCGGAAGACCTGACGCGGTTTCCTGACCAACTGTATTCCGGGCCGGACCTGCCGATGGCTGCCGACGCGCGCGCACGCTTCTTTGGCGAGTGCTAGGGCGAAGGAGCAAAAAATGATCGCACGGGAATGGAGAGGCGAAACACGCGAATCGGACGCGGAAACCTACTTTCAATATCTGCAAGAGACAGGAGTCCAGCATTGCCAAGGCATCCGTGGAAACCGTGGTGTGCTGCTCTTGAGGCGCGTGCATGACGGGAAAGCGGAATTCGTCTTCATGTCATTTTGGGATTCGCTGGAGTCCATCAAGGCGTTCGCCGGGCCTGAGTACGAGAAAGCGGTCTACTATCCGGAAGACAAACGGTTCCTTCTGGGCATGAATCCGCAGGTATCTCACTACGAAGTGCTGGTGCGACCGGAAGATTGAGGGCCTACGCATGTGGGCGCCCGGCGGCCCAGCATACTACGGCGACGTGTGAGCCGAGCGGATGCGCCGGAGACGGCTGAAAAACGACCGGGCGCGGCCGATGTCGGCGGAGATTTGCGCGCGGAGTTCTTCGGGATTAGCGAATTTGCGTTCGGGGCGAAGGTGGCGCCAGAACTCGAGCTGGATGCGCTTGGAGTCGATAGGACCAGCGAAGTCGAGCAGATGGGTTTCGACGGTGAGTGCCGTGCCGTTGAAGGTGGGCCGCATGCCGACGTTGGTGACCGAGCGGCGCGTGCGCGCTTCGCCTTCGAGCAATGTGCGAGTGATGTAGACACCACGGGCCGGCAACAGTTCCTGCTCAGGCTGCAGATTTAACGTCGGGAACGTGAACCGCGAGCCAGTGCCGGTGCCCGAGACGACCGGGCCGGTGAGCGTGAAGGGTCTTCCTAAAAGACGCGCGGCACGGTCGACGCAGCCGGAGGTGACTTCGCGGCGAATCGCGGTGCTGGAGACGATCTCGCCGCGGCTGGTGATCGGCGGGACGATGGCGACCTCAAAGCCATAGCGCTGCCCGAAATCGCGAAGTAGGCCGACGTTGCCGGCCTGCTGATGGCCGAAGCGAAAGTTTTCTCCCACCAAAACGGTACGCACACTGAGGTTGCGCACCAGAATCTGCTGCACGAATTCTTCCGGACGCAGGCGCGAAAGCTCTAGAGTAAACGGAAGAAAGATGACCGATTCGAGCCCAGCTTCGGCGAACCATTCGAGGCGTTGCTCGTGCGTGGAGAGTTGCAACGGCGCGGTTTCCGGACGGAGGACCTTGCGTGGAGGCGGGTCGAACGTGAGCGCGGTGGAGATGGCGGAGATTTCATGGGCACGCTCGACAGCGGCGCGCAAGATGGCCTGGTGGCCGAGGTGGATGCCGTCGAAATTGCCGATGGTGAGCACGCTGCCCCGCTTGGTGGCCGCGTAGGCTTGCTGCCAGGCTTCGGTCGAAGGGAACGAGCGGAGTCCGTTGGCGGTCGTAGCGTGCGTCGTGACGGTAGCTTGCGCGCCAGTGCCAGCAGGTTGCGTTGGACGGTCTATATCGCTTGCATCGGCAGAGACTTCGAGTTGCAGGCCGTCGTAAGCCATTTGCACGTGCGGATAGCCGGAGCGACGGAGGCGTTCGTTGGTTTCGGCGTGCGGCAGATCGTGAGAGATGTGGGTGAACCAGGCGCGCTTTGGTTTGAGGCGGTCGACCAACGCGAGCGCTTGCTGGACGGTTTGGTGCATCGGATGAGGAACGTCGCGCAGGGCATCGAGGATCAGATCATCGAGTCCTTGTAGGAGCGCAGCAGAAGAGTCGGGGAGTGCGCTGAAGTCGGTGAGATACGCGGCGCGGCCAAAGCGGAAGCCGAGCACCTGCATATCGCCGTGAACGAGCGGTACAGGCGTGATGGTGAGCCCGATGATCTCGACGGGGCCGGCCATGGGGATCAGGTCGACGCTGGGGATGGTGCTGAGCGTAGGCCTGTCGTCAAAGGCGTAAGCGAAAGCGCGGCGGACGACGCGGAAGGTCTCCTCAGTGCCGTAGACGGGCATGGGCTTGCGTTGGCGGATGTTGTACGGGCGGATGTCGTCGAAGCCGAGGATGTGGTCGGCATGGCTATGCGTCAGAAAGACGGCTTCGAGGCGCTCGAGATTGGCGCGGAGGGCTTGCTGGCGGAAGTCCGGCGTGGTGTCGATGACGACGTTTTGGCCTGCGTGCGTGAGGAGCAGGGAGGGGCGGAGGCGAGTGTCGTGAGGGTCCGAGGATTTGCAGACGCGGCAGCGGCAGCCGAGCGTCGGAACGCCCATGGAAGTGCCGGATCCAAGGACAGTGATGGCAAGGGTGGAGGGTGGCGTCATGCGCTAAGAAGAATTCTGCCATGAAGGTCAAATGGAGCGCACGTCTAGACAGAGATAGAAGAACAAGCAGATTCCCTCGGGCAGAAATCGCGCGGGGAATGACACTATTCGGTCTGCATGTGTTCGACAGCCAGATTACCGCGGTGCTGGCGCAACAAGCTGCGCCACTACAAAGAGAGCAGAACGCCTAACATAAACCCTTGCAGATGCGCGAGCATGAGCGCGAGCTAACGCCGTAATGGCAAGACCGCCTGTGCTATGGGCGCTTCTTGGTGGGGTTTTGTGCCGCGGCGGCGTGGGCTGCGACGGCTTGGTTGATCTCGAGATAGGTCATCTTGAGCTTGCCCGAGAGGTCGAGAAGCAGAGCGTCTTCCTCGGGCGCGAGATTACCTTTGGTTTTTTCATGGAGAGCGTCGAGCATGTCGATGAGCTCGCGAGCGGCTTCGGGATCGATGACGGGTTGCCCGGTGCGTGGGTCGGCGTAAGCGCCGAGGACCATGGCGGCGTTGCTGCCGAGCATACGGATGAGATTCTCGAAGGCAGTGGAGCGCTTGGGCGCATCGCCGGAAGTCTTGCTCGCTGGAGCCGGCGTGGCAGGTGCAGGCTCAGGCGGTCTCATAGCCTCGCGAGTCGTTTCGCGAGCTTCTGCCTCAAGCGCTTCCTTGCGCAGTTCACCGTCGGCGGTGAAGGGGCGGCGGTCAATTACCTTGAAACCTTCGTCGTGCTTCTCGTCGGGCACAGTAATCCTCGGCGGTTGGTTCAGTAACGAATCAGTTTAGCATGGGTGGAAATGCCGTGCAGCGAGTCGCGTGCGCGAGGAGGCCAAATCCGGCCCGTGATACAGTGGTGGGCCAGGATTGTCTAGCGCCGCGGTTGAGACCAAGGGTCCGCCTAAGAAGGCGGACCCTACGACGTCTGGGCGGACTCGATCTCTGGTATCGTTCCGGCGCCTCACAAAATTGCATGGGCATGAAGCGCGTCGTCATGGTTGTAGTCACAATCGCAGCACTGGGCGCTATCGGGTTCGCAGTACGGCGTCATACGATCGGGCTTCGTGCAGAAAAACAAAGGGAAGCCCGCTACCAGGCGGCGCTGCTTTCTAACACGAATGCATTGAAGCCTGGAATGAAACGTCTAGAAGTCGAGGACTATCTCCGAGCCAGGGGCGCCGAGTTCCATCAAATGTGCTGCGTCGAGGCGCCTCGGGTCTGTAATGGCCACAGCGTTCATGTTGCCTTCGAGTTCGAGGACAGCGGTGAGCATGAGTCGATATTCTACGAGGCGCATCCGGAGGACACGCTGAAGGCGATCGCGATCTACCATCAGCTGGAAGGCTGCCTGTGAAAAAGAAAACGAACATGGGCAATAGTGCGTTGCACTCAAAAAAGGCCCGGGGCAAACGCGACCGCAGACAAAACACCGCGAAGGCCAATCAATTAGGAGCCGGGGAGTGGTTTGAGCGGCTGGTGGGGGTGCAGGCGTGGCTGCGGGCCGAGGGTGGGTGTCCGTGGGACCGCGAGCAGACGCACCAAACGCTGCGGACGTACCTGATCGAAGAAGCCTACGAGGTGCTGGAGGCGCTGGAGGCGGGCGACGACAAGAAGTTTGCCGAAGAACTGGGCGATTTGTTGCTGCAAATCGTGTTTCACTCGCAGATCGCGCGGGAAGAGAAACGATTCGAAGTGCAAGACGTGATTCGTGAGATTCACGACAAGATGGTGCGGCGGCATCCGCACGTGTTCGGCGAGGCCAAAGCGAAGAATGCAGCGGAAGTGCTGAAGAATTGGGAGCAACTGAAGGCGGAAGAGCGGAAAGCGAGGGTTGGAGCGAAAGAGGTAAAGAACGGCGTGAGCAAGGGAAAAGGGGAGTCGCTGCTGGATGGGATTTCGCGGGCCTTGCCGGCGACGCTAGAAGGATTTCAACTGACGCGGCGGGCGGCGCGGATCGGGTTCGATTGGGAGAAAGCGGAGGACGTCATCGAAAAGGTCGCAGAGGAAACCGCAGAGGTGAGGCGCGAAATCGCTGACGGACAGACGGACCGGATTGAGGAAGAAGTGGGGGATTTGCTGTTCGCCGCGGTGAACGTGGCGCGATTCCTGCATGTGGATCCGGAGATTGCGTTGAAGGCGGCCAATGCGAAGTTTTCGCGGCGGTTTCGTGCGATGGAAGGCCGGGCGGAGAAATCTGGGAGGAAGTTGGCGGATGTGCCGCGGGCGGAAATGGAAGAGTTGTGGGAGGTGGTGAAAGAGCGTGACGCAGGTAATACGACGTTGCGGCTAACCGGAGTTCCTGGAGGGGAGGCACACTCTGGCGCTGCGAGCAACGCCACTACAAAGAAGGGCGTGGCCCGATGAGCAGTGGGAGTGCGATGGCGGCGGGAGCGATAGCGGTACGGAAGTGCGAATCGCTGGACGAGTTCAACGCTTGCGTGGCGTTGCAGCGGGAGATTTGGGGCGAGGCGGACCTGGAAGTGGAACCGGCGACGCTGTTCGTGGTGGCGGCGCACTCGGGTGGGCAAGTGCTCGGGGCGTTCGACGGCGGACGGCTGGTGGGATACACGCTCGCGCTGGTCGGGCTGCTTGAAGGGACTCCTTATCTGCATTCGCACATGACTGGAGTATTGGCCGAGTACCGCGATCGGGGCGTAGGGCGGCTGCTGAAGCTCTACCAACGGGAAGAAGCGCTTGGGCGGGGCATCCGGTTGATTCAGTGGACCTTTGACCCGCTCGAACTGCGCAATGCGCACTTCAATCTGAACCGCTTGGGCGTGATTTGCCGCAAGTACCTGCCGAATTTGTATGGCGTGACGACCAGCCCGCTGCATCGAGGGTTGCCGACGGATCGGCTTTTGGCGGAGTGGAGGCTGGATTCGCGGCGGGTGATGGCGGCTGTAGCGGAAGTGGCGAGTGGCGAGTGGCGAGTGGCGAGCGAA
>Ga0066903_100004692_pt1 | contig 11628 bp, 11 predicted proteins | sample PanSoiMetaGPlot1_FD_67491 | JGI IMG/M metagenome (GOLD analysis project Ga0066903, IMG submission 67491) | Tropical forest soil microbial communities from Panama analyzed to predict greenhouse gas emissions - Panama Soil - Plot 1 (version 2) | ecosystem: Environmental > Terrestrial > Soil >...
TGGGAGAGCCGCAGCTCGCTGAACATGGTCTCCTCCCACAACAACGGGCAGACGTGGTCGGCGCCGGCCGTGCTGAACAGCGACAACAGCGTCTACCGCTATCCCAACGGCTTCGTGGTGCTGGCCAACGGCACCGCCATCATGGCCGACTCCAAGTACCCGGGCGGCTCGTCGCAGAGCACCGGCACCGTCGACGTCGAGGTCTGGCGCAGCACCACCAACGGCTCGAGCTGGACGCGCAACGTCGTCACCCAGGTGCAGACCGGAGTCGACTTCCGTACCTCGTCGACCACGACGATCGCGGCGGACGCGGCCGGCACGCTGGTGCTCGAGTACTCGGGCTCGACGGCGGTGGGCGGCAACGGCCATGTCTGGACACGCCGCTCGACCGACGGCGGCGTGACCTGGAGCGCGGCCACCGAGTTCGCCAACGGCTCGGTCAACGCCAGCTTCCCGGCGATCGCCGGCGGGGCGGCCGGTGACTTCCGGCTGACCTGGATGGACGCCCGCGGCGGGGCCTGGAACGTCTACTACCGGGCCAGCACGGACGGCGGCCAGACGTGGGGCACCGAGGCCGACATCTCCGACGCCACCACCGGCGCCTCGTACAAGTCGGCGGCCGGCTTCACCTCCGGCTACGGCGACTACGACGGCATTGCCATCACCAACCTGGGCAAGACCGTGAGCGTGGCCGGCGAGGGCGTCAGCTTCAGCACCGGCCCCGGCGCGATCTGGTTCAACCGCCAGAGCTGATCGCTTAACCACCGAGGGCCCGGGCTGCCTGATCGCGGCCCGGGCCCTCAAAGGTGCTGCCCGCTACGAATTGGCGGTGGCCTCGCCGGCCAACATCCCGGCCAGGCCGCTGCGCACCCGATCGATCTCGTCGGAGTACATGCGCAGCTCGTCCTTGTCGGCGCCGCGCTCCATGCGCAGCTGGCGCACCATCATCAACCCGCTCAGATGCAGGGCGACGTCATCGAGCTCGCGGAATCCATGTTCCATCGGTGTCTCCCTTTCGTGAAGTGCTGAGGGTAGGCAGACCGTTGCCACTCAGCCCACCTGACCCTCGGTGATCGCTTCGGCGGCGCGCTGCCGCTCGGGCTGCGGCCGAACCGCCGGCTTGATCGTGAGCAGGGCCACAAAGGCGCCCACGATCAGCAGGCCCGCGCCGAACTGCAGCGCGTGGTGATACCCGTCGACGAACTGGCTCGCGAACTCGGGGCTGGCCGGGGCGACGCTGATCTGCGTTGCGATCAGCGTGCCCATGATCGCGATCCCCAGCGAGCCGCCGACCTGGCGCATGCTGTTGATCACGGCCGAGCCCACGCCGGCCTTGTCGACCGGCACCGCGCCCATCGCGGCGGAGGTGGTCGGCGCCATCGTGATCGCCATCCCGATCCCGCCCACAACCAGGGCGGGCAGGATGTCGTAGAACGTGGAGTTCGTGCCCAGCGTGCCGAACAGCAGCAGGGACGTCGTCAGCAGCACCATGCCCGCGGTCATCAGCGGCCGTGGCCCGATCTTGTCGGACAGCCGGCCCGCCATCGGCGCCACCAGGATGATGAGCACCGTCATCGGCAGGAACGTCGCGCCCGTCTTGATCGCGCCGTAGTGCAGGATGTTCTGCAGGAACAGCGAGTTGAAGAAGAAGATGCCGAACATGGCCAGCCCGACCAGGCCCATCACGGCGTTGGCGCCGCTGAAGGTCGGGTTGCGGAACAGGTTCAGGTCGAGCATCGGTGCCTTCTGGCGCCGCTCGAGGATGACGAACGCGACCATCGAGACGGCGGCCAGGGCCAGCAGGCCCAGCACCCGGGTCGAGCCCCAGGAGTGGCTGTTGGTCTCGATCAGGCCGTAGGTCAGCGCGAACAGGCCCAGGCCGGAGGTGAGCAGGCCGGGCAGGTCGAGGCGCTGGTTGGGCGAGTGGTCACGCGTCTCGTCGATGAAGAGCCGCGCCGCCACGACGGCCACGATGCCGACCGGGATGTTCACGAAGAAGATCCAGTTCCAGCTGATGTCCTGCGTGAGCAGGCCGCCCACGATCGGGCCGATCGCCAGCGCCAGCGCCGAGACGCCGGCCCAGATGCCGATCGCCGTGCCGCGCAGCCGCGGCGGGAACGTCGCGGTCAGGATCGACAGCGTGGCCGGGTTCATGAACGCCGCGCCCACGCCCTGCGCGGTGCGCGCGGCGATCAGCGAGTTGGCGCTGTCAGCCAGTCCGCACCACAGCGACGAGGCCGTGAAGATGATCAATCCGGCGATGAAGATGCGCCGCCTGCCCAGCAGGTCGGCCAGCTTGCCGCCGGTCAGGAGCAGCACGCCGAAGGTGAGCGCGTACGCGTTCACCACCCACTCCAGCTCCGAGATCGAGATCCCCAGGTCCTGGCGGATCGACGGCAGTGCGACGTTCACCACCGTGTTGTCGAGCATGATCATGAACAGGCCGAACGAGACCGCGACAAGCGTCCACCACTTGCGCGTCTCGTCGGTGAAAAGTCGTGCCTTCATTCCTCTATCCCCCTCAACAGCCGCTTCCTCTAGTCCATCCTCGCGTCGTGCGATAATTGCAACCCTCATCGCTGGACGGCTCAAATCGTTGCTGAATACAACGATAGCACTCTGCCACGCTTTACGCTACACTTTCTCCAAATGCTTAACAATCCCGACATGGGGCCGGCCAAGCCGCCGGCCAAGATCGCCAAGGAACTGGCCTCCAGCACGGGTTTCGTGATGGCGCGGCTCGGCTTCCGCTTCAAGACGCAGGTGATGGCGCGGCTCGAGAAGGAGCACTGCGAGATCTACCACTACAGCGTGCTCGCGCTGCTGGCGGAGGGCTCGCGGCAGACGCAGTCGACCATCGCAACCTGTCTCTCGCTCGACCCCAGCCGGCTCGTCGCAATCCTGGACGGGCTCGAGAGCGACGGCCTGCTCGCGCGCCAGCGTGACCCGCAGGACCGGCGCCGGCACGTGGTCAGCATCACGCCGGACGGGGAGAAGCAGCTCAAGCGGCTGCGCGGCGTGGTCAAGGAGATCGAGAAGGACTTCTTCGGTCCGCTCGACGCCGACGAGCGCGCGCAGCTCTACGAGCTGCTGGCCAAGCTGGCCGCCCACAACGACCCCAGCATGGCCTTCCTCAAGCCGGTGCCCGCGCCGGCCGCCAAGACCGCCTAGACCCGCGGCACGACCGCGCGGCGCCAGCGCTGCGCGGGCGCAGCGCCACCCTCCATCTGCGGCCGCCGGTCTTGTGGATGTGCCTGCCACCAGCGCGCGTAGCGATCGGTCAGCGGCTGCGCCGAGAGCCCGTGCGCGAACACCGACAGCGCGACCGTGAGGAACGTGACCGCCAGGATGGTGGGCGTGCCCGGCAGATCGGCGCGCTCGATCACGATCACGGCGAACACGATCGAGGCCAGGCCGCGCGGCCCGAACCAGCCCACGAAGGCGACCGTGGGCGGGCGCGCCCCCGAGCCGAGCAGCGACAGCGCCACTGGCAGCATCCGCACCAGCGTCAGGCTGAGCAGGGCGTAGACGACGATCCGCGCATCGAGGTCGTCCAGGGTGGGGCCGACCAGGGTCGCGCCGAACAGGAGGAACGTGACCGCGCTGAGCAGGCCGCCCGCCTCCTCGGTCAGGTAGAGGCCGTGCTCGTGCTCGTCGGGCAGCAGCCCGCCGAACACCATGCCGGCCACGAAGGCGGCGATGAAGCCGCTGCCGCCAACGGGAGCGGCCAGCCCGTAGGCCAGCCCTGCCGCCGCCACCGGCACGGCCTGCAGCCAGGCGCTGTCGACCGTGCCCCGCAGCTGCGGCGCGCGCAGCAGCAGCGCGGCCGCGCCGCCGGCAGCGATCCCGGCCAGCGTGCCGTAGCCGAGCGCCTCGCCCAGCAGCCGCAGCGCGCCCGTGGAGCTGTCATTGCCGGCGTCGGCCTCGGCTGCGGCCAGGATGATGTACAGCACGGGCACGCAGATGCCGTCGTTGAGGCCGCTCTCCACGTTGAGGCCCTGGCGGATGCGTGAGGGCAGGCGCGGGTCGGTCACGACCGCCTGGCCCAGGGCGGCGTCGGTGGGGGCGAGCAGCACGCCGATCAGGAAGGCCTCGGGCCAGGCCAGCTTCCCGAACAGGGCCAGCGCCACCAGCGCGCCCAGCAGGATCGTCAGCGGCAGCCCGATCCCGAGCAACCGCAGCGGCACCACGAACTCGCCGCGCAGGGCGCGCAGGTCGATGCGGGCCGCGTCCGAGAACAGCACCAGCGTGAGCGTGGCCTCGGCCCCCACGCGCACCGTCGACTCGGCGGTATGCCCGCCGATCAGGCCGAGCCCGTCGCCGCCGGCCAGGTAGCCGGCGGTGACGAATACGATCGCCGGCGTGATCACCGTGCCCTTCAGCCGGCCGGAGAGGACGGCATAGCCGAGCAGGATGGCCGCGCCGGTGGCGAGCGCCCAGTCGTCCATCGGCGGAATGTATCCGGCGAGGTGGCGGGCCGGCGTTTCGCGCGCCATCCTTCGGGGAACGCTCAGCGCGAAGGGGGGTCTCCCACGCGTCGCCAGTGCTCCATCGCAGTGCTCGCCGTTGCGGCCGCAACGGCTGCTGCCTGGGTAGCTAACCCCGGCACGGCGCGGGCCGACGTCTGCGCGTCGCACACCGCCGGCAAGACGACGGCGAGGCTGTGCATCACCATGATCACGCCTGGGGGCGGGACGCCCGTGTCGCCGACGCCCGGCCAGCGGGTGCGCGTGTCCGGCGCCACCCGCATCGCCGCCACGGTCACGTGGACGCCGGGGCCGCCCGCGCGCGGTGAGACGCGCGGCTGCGACGGCCAGCGGATCACGCCCAGCGGGTGCATCACCTGGCTGGTCAACGGCACCTACACCCTGACCGAGCTGTTCCCCTCCTTGCCGGTGGAGTCGCGCAACTACGCGTGGACGTGGCACACCACCGGGCGGCCGAACGGGGACGTGACGCTGACCGCGCACATCGCGCTCGACAAGAGCACCATCGGTGTGACGCTCCCGATTCAGATCGCGAACGCGAACCCCGGCTCGCTGCAGTCGCCGATCCACAACGACGGGCTGCTCCCGAAGTTCACCAGCAGCACGCCCTTCGTGGTGGGCGCGCTGGGTGACGGCCCCTCCGGCTCACCGCAGACGCTCGACGTGGAGAAGATGGTCGGCACGTGGTCGCCGAAGATGCTGCTCTACCTGGGGGACGTGTACCAGCGGGGCATGCGGGAGGAGTTCCTCAACTTCTACAACCCGCTCTTCGGGCCGCTCGCCAAGGTCACCGTCCCCACCGTGGGCAATCACGAGTACAAGCAGCTGCCCGAGGCGGGGCCGTACTTCTGGTACTGGCGCTTCCCCATGGGCTCGCCCACCAAGTCGGGCGGTGGCGGCGGCTGGTACAGCGTGAACGCCGGCGGCTGGCACATCATCAGCCTCAACTCGAACGTGGCGATGACGCGCGACCCGCCCTCCCCGCAGGGCACCTGGCTCCAGCACAACCTGGCCGTCGACGAGGCCAACCGGCCGCTGTCCACGCATCCCTGCTCGCTGGCCTTCTTCCACCATCCCCGCTTCTCGGACATCTCCCTGCGCAAGCCGTCGACCTCGGCCCTGTGGAACCAGCTCTGGCCCTACCACGTGGACCTGATCATCAATGCCCACTCGCACGTCTACGAGCGCTGGCGCCCACTCACCAACGGCGGCCAGGTCACCGACCAGGCCCACGGCCCGACCGAGTTCGTGGTCGGCACCGGCGGCAACGTGCTGGCGAACAGCTGGCAGACGAACGACCCGCGCTCGGCCTTCCGCCAGAACACGCGCTGGGGCGCGCTCAAGCTGACGCTGTATCCCGACCACGCCCACTACGCCTATTACGCGGCGAAGACCAGCTCGCTCAACGGCCAGGTGATCCTCGACCAAGGCGACGTCCAGTGCCACTGACCGCCTACCAGTAGGTGTTGTAGAGCAGCTCCACAGCGAGCGCCTGGGCGGCGAGCAGCGTGAGAACGGCGACGGACGGCCAGCGTCGCAGCCAGGGGCCCGCGGCGATCGCCGCAAACGGGGTCATGAACAACCAGATCCGCTCCACCTCGGCCTTCGTGTAGCCGGACACGGTGGCCAGCAGGATGATGACGAGCAGGGCCAGGGCGGGGGCAAACCGCTCCCGCATGGCACGCACGCAGCACAGCATGGTAGGCACGCCCAGCGCGAGCAGGAAGGCGGCCACGTTGGCAAACAGCCAGTAGAGGTACGACCGCTGGCCGCCGACGCCCGTGAGGTAGCGCTGGCGGGTCTGCTCGTATGCCGCCAACGGGTCGTAGCCGGTCAGGAGCCACAGGGCGGCGTACAGCACTGCGATCGCGACAGCTGTGGCGATCGCGAGGCGCACGGCGGTGCGCCTGCCGGCCGTCGCCAGCGCAACCACGCCCGCCCAGATCGGGACGGCGATCAGCGCGTAGGAGAGGAACGTGCCCAGCGCCGCCGCCGCCGCCCCCAGCCGCACCCGCCCGCCCACGAGCAGCAGCGCGGTGGCGGCCGAGATGGTGCAGAAGACGGCGTCGGCGGACGTTGCCCCTTCGAGCAGCACCGACGGGGCGAAGATCCAGGCCAGAGCGGCGATCCGGGCGCTTGGCCCGTCGCTGAGCCGGCGGGCAAGCAGCCAAGTGATGGGGGCGGCCGCCGCGCCCACCACGAGGATCGTTGCGGTAGCCGGCCCAGGGCCGGACAGCCCCGCCTGGTCGAGCAGCCCGAAGATGACCGTGGCGCCGGCCGGGTGGCCGGCGGAGTGCTCGGGCAGCGTCGGCACCAGGTGGGCGAACTCGCGCAGGAAGCCGACAGGGTCGTGCAGGTAGGTGGGGACCGCAGCCACGTACTCGTTGTGGCCCTCGGGCCCGGTGAACGTGCGCTCGAGCTCGGCCGGACCGTGGCGGGCGACGTTTGCCACCGTCCGAGACACCAGCGCCAGCCCGAACAGGGCGGCTGGAAAGTACCGGCCGTCGGCGCGCAGCCGCACCGCCGCCGCGACGCACGCGGCCAGGCCCAGGACGGAGACGAGCGCCCACGGCGTGACCTGGCGGTGGAGCGTGGAGAAGAACGGAAAGTGCAGCGCGCCGGGGAGCCCGGCGTGGGCCGGCGGGCGGTGCAGCGTGGTGCCGATCAGGAACATCACCAGCACGAAGCCGACGGTGGCGAGCTCGACCCATCCGATCGACCGCGCCGAGCGCACCTGCCGGCTCACGTGGCCTGACGCAGCGCGCGGGCGGCCCAGATCAGCGCCAGTGCCGACTGGGCCTCGCACAGCTCGCCTCGTTCAGCCAGGTCCGCGGCCGCGCGGAGCGGCATGCGCACCAGCTCGATGCCCTCGTCGGCGGCGTGCGTGGGGTGGCTGAAGCGCACCCCTGCCGCCAGGAACACCAGGCCGCGCAGCGAGATGTGGGCGCTCGAGGAGTAGAACCCGCCGATCCGCGTGAGCTGCTCGGCGACGCCGCCCACCTCCTCGCGCAGTTCGCGCGCGGCTGCGGCGACCGGATCCTCGCCGGGCTGGATCGACCCCGCCGGCGTCTCCAGCGGGTGGGCGCGGACGGGATGCCGGTACTGGCGCACCAGGACCGTGTCGCCGGCTTCGTCAACGGGCACGATCCAGACGGCCGGAGGGATCTCCAGATAGGAGTACGACTGGCCGCCGGCCAGCGAGTCGACGTGCAGCTCGCGCCAGGCAGATGCGAACGCCACGGTGCGCCCGCTCACCACGCGGGGCGGTCGGGGAGCGAAGGGCGCCGCCGCGGGATCGGCGAGGACGGCGGCCGTGGCCGGGGCGGCATCGAGGGAGAGGCGGGCAAGGTCGTCGTAGGTGTCGACGTCGGGGTGAGGGTCGAGCAGCTCGACCGTGAGCCCGGCCGCCTCGCCGGCAGCTCGGGTCTGGGCCAGCACCTCGCCCGTCGACCAGGCGATCCCCCGGAACGGAGCGGGGTGGAAGCGGCGCATCGCGATCAGGCAGTAGCCGCCGTCCAGCGACGGCCCCAGCACCAGGTCGGCCGGCGACTCCAGGCCGCGGCGCGTCAGCTCGGCCGGGTACGTGGGCGCATCCCCGGAAACCAGCACATGGCCGTCACGCACCGCACCCTCCAGCGCGGCGGCGAGGCCGACGCCGTGCTGGGCGATCACCTCGGTGTCGGGAAACGTGGCGCGCAGCTCCTCGGCCTGGTCGGCGGGGGCGAGCAGCCCCGCGTCCGGGTCGGCCTCGCGGGCGTGGGCAAGCGCGTCCTCCAGAAACGCCTGGGCGAGCCGCGCCGCGAGCTCGAGGCCGAGCGGCGGGCAGAGCCGGGTCTTGGCCAGGCCCGCCTGCGGCGCCTTGGCGGTGACCAGCACACGACTCATCCGATCGCGACCCGCAGCATGTGCCAGCCGGCCCGGGTGGACGCGATCGGGTTGCCGGAGACCTTCGACGCGCCCGCCTGCCGGCACCGGTAGGCGACCGGCACCTCGTTGATGCGGTAGCCGAGCCGGGCGGCGTTGCGGATCATCTCGGTCGGCCAACCGTAAGTCATCTCGCGCATCGCCAGGGCCGCAAGCACATCGCTGCGGATGGCGCGGAAGGGACCGACGTCGGTCAGCCGGATGCCGAAGCGGGCGCTGAGGACACGCGCCACCACCCGGTTGCCGACGGCCTGGTGCAGGGCCAGCGCGCCCGGTTCGCTGCGTCGGCGCGCCCGCGCTCCCAGCATCAGATCGAACCGCCCCTCGAGGACCGGGTCGACCAGCAGCGGCGCCTGGTCGGCCACGTCGGCCCCGTCGCCGTCGATGAACAGGAGCACGTCCGCCCCGTCGGCCGCGGCCGCGCCGGCCAGGCAGGCGCGGCCGTAGCCGCGGGCCGGCTCTTCGATCACCCGTGCCCCTGCCGACCGCGCCGCAGCGACTGTGCCATCCGCCGAGCCGCCGTCCACCACGATCACGTCGGCGGCCACAGCTCGTGCGACGTCGCTGACGACCATGGCGATGGTGGCCTCCTCGTCGATCACGGGGACGATGGCCGTGACGGCTGCGCCCTCCGACCGGAGAGCCGGCTGGTTCACGCTCATCGGATGTTTCGGGTCACGTCGGCGCCGGTTGGGAGCCCCGCCGCGATCTGCAGGAACCTCGTCGCCGCCCGGTCCAGGGGCGCCGTCTCGCGGCTGACCAGCAGGTCGAGGTCGGTGCGGCCGTGGCGGACGGTCGGTGCGAACGGATGCATGAACGCGCCCTCTGCGGTCAGCGTCAGCTCGGGCAGCACGTCGCTGGGGCCGAGCTCGACGCCCATGCCCTCGACGGCGGCGCGCCCACGGCGCACGACCGAGCGCACCACGTGGTCCTCGTCGGGGATCCCGAGCGAGCGGTGCAGGTCGCACAGCCGGGCGAGCTCGTCCTCGGTCTGATACCCGACGGTGGTCGCCAGCCGCACCTGGATGCCACGTTCGATCAGGCGGGGGATGGCCTGCAGCACCTTGGCGAAGTTCTCGGGCCCGCGGAACTGGTCGTTGCGATCGGGCTGGTCGGAGTCGAGCGAGATCTGCAGCGCCACGTCGAGGTCGGCCAACGGCTCCAGCCGGGCGAGCATGGCGTCGCTGAAGAGCGTCCCGTTGGTGAGGGCAACGGTGGGCAGGATCGCGCCGATCGCCTCGAGCGCGTCGGTGAACCAGGTCAGCATGAAGACCTCGCCGCCGGTGATGCCGACGCAGCCGAACCCGAGCTCGCGCGCCTCGCGCACGGCAGTGAGCATCGCCTCGGCCGTCATCGCCCGGCGCTGTGCGATCCGCGGCGATGACTCGGTCAGGCAGTAGCTGCAGGCCAGGTTGCAGTGGTACGTCGCATACAGCCAGAGGCGGTCGCCGGCCTGCCCGTTTGCCACCGCCGCCGCGAGCTCCTCGCGCGGCGCGCTCACTCCGGCGCCCCCGGCGGCGGGATGTCGAAGGCGCTGCAGTACTGGTTCAGCATCGTGATCGTGCCGGCGAGCACGGTCAACTCGACGAGCTGATCGTCGCGGACATGGTCCAGCGTCTGCGCAGCCAGTGCGTCCGTTACGCCGGCCGCATCCGTGGTCACGGCGTCGATCCAGTCGATGATGGCCCGGTCGCGAGCCCCCAGCACGCTCAGATCACCACCGCACACCGCTGCCAGCGCGTCGCCGGAGACGCCGGCGTCCAGTGCGACCGGGCGGTGTGCGGCCAGGCAGTAGCGGCAGCCGTTGAGCTGCGAGACGCGCATGATCACGAGCTCCTTGGTGGCCAGGTCGAGGGAGCTCTCGCCCATGATCTGGGCGAGGAACGGCATCAGTGTTTCGAGCAGGTCGGGGGCGGTCGCGAGCGACCGGGTGAGGGGCGAGGCCGAGCCGTCCGGCCGGTACCAGGTGCGGGCGAGGATCGGCGCATCGCCGAAGGCAAGCAGCGGGATCCGGCTAATTGTCCTTCGCCCCCTGCCGGATCCAGGCTGCGATCAGGCGCCGGTCCGAGCGCGTGAGCAGCCCGCGCCGTGAGGGGTCGACGGGATGCAGCAGCAGATAGCTGAGGTTCGGACGTCCGGCCACCACCCGTTCATACGACAGGGCATTCGGCGGGGACTGGCCGACCAGTTGCCCGTAGGAGCGGCCGGGCCGCAGGTCGAGGTAGGGGTAGGCGGCAGGGTGGCACGAGACGCACTTCTGGTCGAAGATCGGCTGCACGTCGTGGCGAAACGAGACGGCGCGGGCGGCGCCGGGCCCGCCGCCGCCGAGCGCGCTGCACGCGGGCAGGCCGGCGGCTGCGATCGCGGCCGCGGCCACGGCTACGAACGCACCGTGAGAAACGCGCTGGCGCTGCATAGCCGGTCGACGGCGAGGAAGATCCACGGCCCCTTCAGCCGCTCCGGGATGGTCGTGCTCCACGTCCCCTCCCTGGCGCCCGGGGCGTGCACCTCGAAGACCTTGCCGGAGCCGGGGTTGGCGACGAGCGTGTAGTTCGGGTCGAGGTTGGGCCCGTGCACCGTCATCGACAGCCGCTGACCGCCTCCGGGGAGCGGTTGCACCCGGGGATTGGAGATGCTGGGAGTGGTGAGCCTGCGCGTGGCCAGCCCGAAGTCGATCGTCGTCGACCCGCCGGGCGGGAGCGCGGCGAAATGCGACGTGTAGATCGTCTTCGGCGCGTAGGCCTTAAGCTCGAAGGTACCGCTGGGCACGTCCTTCAGCGTGTAGCGGCCGGCCGCGTCGGTCTGGGCCACCTTGTAGTGCTCCTCGCCGCCTTCCTGGCTGGGCCCGCGCAGGAGCAGCGTCACCAGCGCGCCCTTGATCGGCTTGCGCTGGGCGTCGATGACGGTGCCGGTGATCGTGCCGTGGCCGTTGGGTGTGGTCGCCAACGGCAGCTGCTGCAGGTCAGGCTCGCCCGGCAGCGGCGCCGATGACTTGGGCGGGAGCTGGCCGTCGGGGCCGCGGGCGCCCTGCTCGATCCAGCGACGCAGCAGGTCGACCTGGCTGCGCGACAGCGGCGGCTTGCCAAACGGCATCCGGCCGCCCACCTGTGCGGCGTGCCCAAAGCCGGCGATCTTCAGGTACAGGAAGCTCTTGCCCGGGTCACCGGCAACCAGGTAGGCGTAGTGCGGATCTTCCAGGGCCGGCTCGTTGACCAGG
>Ga0066903_100004693_pt1 | contig 11628 bp, 7 predicted proteins | sample PanSoiMetaGPlot1_FD_67491 | JGI IMG/M metagenome (GOLD analysis project Ga0066903, IMG submission 67491) | Tropical forest soil microbial communities from Panama analyzed to predict greenhouse gas emissions - Panama Soil - Plot 1 (version 2) | ecosystem: Environmental > Terrestrial > Soil >...
CCCGAGCCCTACCGGCAGTCCCTGCCCGAGGAAAAGCCTGAGGGCGTCCCGGAGACGGTGCGCACCATGCAGGAAATCGAGAAAGAGGCGATTCTGCGGACGCTGCGCGAGACGGAAGGGAATCGCACCAAGGCGGCGGAGATCCTCGGCATCGGATTGAGGACCCTGCAGCGAAAGCTCAAAGAATACGGCGAGCCTGCCTCGTGAGCAGCCGGCCGGGCCAAAATGACGTCCCGGCGGCGGCCATGCTGCCGACGGCTCAAGGCCAACTTCCATGGGCAGAGAAGTTAGCCGGGCACGTCGCTTTCGGAAGCCGTGGCATGCGCATTGCTCAATGCCCGCGTGCCATGGACACGCGCAAGAGCGGAAAGATTCTGATTGTCGATGACGACCCAGGCGCGCGCGAGTGCTATGGGCGCCTTTTCAGAAGGCACGGATACGAGCCCTGTCTTGCCCCCAGCGGAGCGTGGGTGGAGCGGAACCGGGAGCTGCTCGAGGATCCCGAGGTGATTCTGCTGGATTACCGCATGCCGGGCATGACCGGGCTCGAGCTGCTGAAGAAGCTTCGCGAGAAAGGCTTTACAGGAGCGGCGATTCTGCTCACCGCGCATGTTTCGGAGGAAATGTATTCCGAGGCCGCCCGGTTAGGAGTTTGGAGGATATTTCACAAACCGGTTGAGAGCGCCGCGCTGATGGAATCGGTCGCGGAAGCGCTCAGCCACTTCAAAAGGAAGGCGGTCGCGCCGGAAATCGACGCGAACACCTTGATCTAAGCCATGACGGGACCTATACTTGCACAGATTCCCTACTCGGGGAGCAGAATTCATGGAGAGCGCTTCTCGATGAAAAAGCATGCGCAGCTTGTGACTCTCGGTGTGATTGCCGCCGTCTCCATCCTTTTCGGCATGGTGCTCGCGTCCGGCATCCGGTTGACACCCGCCTCGCTGGCCGATGCGGTGATGCAGCCGGCGTCTCTCAAGCAATCTCCCAGTTCCGCCCCGGCGTCTCTCAGCGGGTCGGCGAATCGCGTGGGCTATCCCTCGTTCGCCGACATCGTGGAGAAGGTCAATCCCGCCGTGGTCAGCATCATCTCCACGGAGATGGTGGATCCCAACAAGTCGCAGCAGAATTTCCACGGACCGTTCGAGTTCTTTTTCGGCCCGGGCGGCGGCGGTGGTGGCGGCCAGCGGCAGCGGGGCGCGCCGGAGCCGCGGCGTGAGGATTCGGGCGGCTCGGGATTCATCATCAGCGAGGACGGATACATCCTGACGAACAATCACGTCATCGAGGGGGCGGACAAGATTCGCGTCAACCTCGAAGGCGACGACAACGACTACAAGGCCGAGATCGTGGGAGCCGACCCGGGCACCGACCTGGCTCTCATCAAGATCTCCAGCGACCACAAGCTGCCCATGGTTCCCCTGGGCGATTCCGACCAGCTGCGGGTCGGCGAGTGGGTCATCGCGGTCGGCAATCCCTACTATTACGAGCACACCGTCACGGTCGGCGTCGTCTCGGCCAAGGGCCGCAAGCTGGGCGATCTGTCGAAGGACCCCTCGCTGGATGAGTTCATCCAGACCGACGCCGCCATCAACTTCGGCAACAGCGGCGGTCCGCTGCTCAACGTGAACGGCGAGGTGATCGGCGTGAACAGCGCGATCTCCAGCGTGGGCCAGGGCATCGGATTCGCCGTGCCGATCAATACGGCCAAGGCGATTCTCTCCCAGCTCAAGGCCACCGGGCACGTTTCGCGCGGCTATCTTGGCATCCGGCTGCGCAACGTGAATACCGATTTGAAGGACGCCTTCGGGCTGAAGGATACGAAAGGCGCGCTGGTCGAGGACGTGGAGAAGGGTCTGCCGGGGGACCGCGCCGGATTGCATCCCGGCGACGTGATCGTCGGCGTCGACGGCAAGAACGTGGGCAGCATGGACGAGTTGGTGAAGGTCATCTCGTCGCGCGAGCCCGGCAGCCGCGTCAAGCTGAGCGTGCTGCGCGAGGGACGCCCGGTGGTCCTCACGGCCCGTTTGGAAGACCGCGGTCAGCACGTCAACGCCAAGCGGGCCCCGCAGCAGGATCAGGAGGGCGAGGAGAACCAGGAAAGCGGCGAGCATCGGCTGGGCATCACGGTGGACAGCCTCGATCAGGACGCCCGCCGGCAGCTCGACCTCGATGAGTCGATCCGGGGCGTGGTGGTCACGGATGTTTCCCAGGCCAGCGAGGCCTACGAGCAGGGCTTCTCGCGCGGTGAGATTATCACCGCCGTCAACCAGGTTCCCGTGACCAGCCTGGCCGAGTATCGCAAGGAGATGGCCAAGGTCCGCCCCGGCGCCAAGGTGCTCTTCCGGATCTACGATCCGAGGCAAGGCGGTACCTGGCGCTTCGTCGTCGTCAAGAACGAGGACTGAGCCGCAGAGCCGAAAGAACCGAGGACGGGAGGCGTGGAGCGCGTCTCCCGTCCTTTTCGTTTTTTTGCGCTACAATTCCCCCGCCATGAAATCGAAGGTCCTGGTCATCGACGACGAGGAAGACATCCGGAAATCGCTGCGGATGATCCTCGAATATGAAGGGCACCAGTGCGTGCTCGCCGCCACGCCGCACGAGGGGCTCGATCTCGCCAAGCGCGAGGAGCCGGATGTCATCCTGCTGGACATCAAGATGCCCAACATGGACGGGCTCGAGGTCCTGCAGCGGCTCAAGGAGCGCAAGGACGGCTCCGAAGTCCTGATGATCTCCGGCCACGGGACCATTGCCACCGCCGTCGAGGCCACCCGCAAGGGAGCCTTCGACTTCCTCGAGAAGCCTCTCGAGGAAGGGCGCGTCCTGACCTCGGTCCGCAACGCCCTCAAACAGAAGAAGCTGCAGGAAGAGAATCGCGATCTCCGCGAGGAGAAGGAGAGCCGCTTCAAGATGGTCGGCGAATCCTCGGCGCTGGAGGAGGTTCTCAACGCCGTCTCCAAGGCGGCGCCCACGCAGGCCACCGTCCTCCTCCGCGGGGAGAGCGGCACCGGCAAGGAGATGGTGGCCTGGCGCCTGCATGAGCTGTCGGCCCGCAACGAAAAGACCTTCATCAAGGTGAACTGCGCCGCCATTCCGGAGGAGCTGATCGAGAGCGAGCTGTTCGGCCACGAGAAGGGGGCCTTCACGGGGGCCGTGGCGCGACAGACGGGAAAGTTCGTCCAGGCCGACGGCGGGACGATCTTCCTGGACGAGATCGGGGACATGAGCCCCCGCACGCAGGCCAAGGTGCTGCGGGTCCTGCAGGACGGCGAGGTGGAGCCGGTGGGCCTCCCCAGGACGCTGCACGTGGACGTCCGGGTGATCGCCGCGACCAACAAGGATCTCGAGGCGGAGATCCGGGCCGGCAAGTTCCGCGAGGATCTTTACTTCCGCATCAACACGCTGATCATTCAGGTGCCTCCCCTGCGGGAGAGACGCTCCGACATTCCTCTCCTCATCCAGCATTTCGCCCAGCGCTTCTCACAGGAGAACAACCGGCGGCCGGTCTCCTTCGAGCCCGACGTCATCCGCGAGCTCACCACGCTCCCCTGGAGGGGAAACGTCCGGGAGCTCAAGAGCTCCGTCGAGCGTCTGCTGATCATGGCGGAAGGCGACACCGTGCGCCCGCAGGACCTCTCGTCCCTGCGAGGGCCCAGCACCGCGCCTCCCGCGCCCTCGCTCTCGCGCTACCGCACGCTCCAGGAGTTCAAGGACGCCACCGAGCGTCAGTTCCTGGTGGAGAAGCTCAAGGAGTACGACTGGAACATCTCGGCCACCGCGAAGGCCATCGACACCCCCCGCAGCAATCTTTACAAGAAGCTCGAGTTGTACGGACTGAGCAAGCATCCGGCCGGAACCGGAGAAGACGCCGGTCCGGACGCGTAGGAGTTCCGGCTCGATGTCCCGCGCCGCCGTCATCGTGGGAGGTGCCCGCACCCCCTTCGTCAAGGCCTGGAGCGCCTTCCGCGATCTGCCGGCGCAGGAGCTGGGCCGCCTCGCCGCCTCCGAGGCGATCGCCCGCTCGACCGTGGATCCCGCCGATCTGGACGAAGTGATCTTCGGCAACATTTCCCAGCCCGCCGATGCCACCAATATCGCCCGCGTCATCGCCCTGCGGGCGAACGTCCCCCGCCGCGTGCCCGCCTACACCGTCAACCGCAATTGCGCCTCCGGCATCCAGGCGGTGGCCGACGCCGCGCTGCACATCGAATCGGGCCTCGCCGATCTGGTCCTGGCGGGAGGCGTCGAGTCGATGTCCCGGATTCCCTTTCTCTATCAGGCGGCGACGCAGAATCTCCTGATGCAGGCCATGCGCGCGAAGAGCTTCTCCGGCAGGATGGCCACGCTCGCGCGCCTGCGCCCCCGGCATTTCAAGCCGATCGTCGCGCTGGAGGTCGGGCTCACCGATCCCGTGGCGGGGCTGAACATGGGCGAGACGGCGGAAGTCCTCGCCAAACGCTATCTCATCACGCGGGACGAGCAGGACCGCTTCGCCCTGGAAAGCCACCGGCGCGTGGCCCAGGCCACCGCCTCGGGGCGCTTCCGGGAGGAGATCGTCCCGGTCTTCATGCCGCCGCGCTACGAGGACGCCATCACCGACGACATCGGCTTTCGCGCCGAGCAGAGCCTCGAGGCGCTGGCCAGGCTCAAGCCGGTGTTCGATAGGAGATTCGGCACGGTGACGGCGGGCAACAGCAGCCAGATCACCGACGGGGCCGCGGCGCTCGTGCTGGCCTCCGAGGAGCGCGCCGCGGCGGCCGGCTATCCCGTCCTCGGTCGCATCCGGTCCTGGGCTTTCGCCGCCTGCGATCCCGCCACCATGGGCCTGGGGCCGGCTTATGCCACGCCCCTCGCGCTGCGGCGCGGCGGCGTCGAGTTTCGCGACGTGCAGCTGGTGGAGATCAACGAGGCGTTCGCGGCGCAGGTCATCGCCTGCGAGAAGGTCTTCGCGTCGCGCGAGTTCGCGGCCAAGGAGCTGGGCTGGTCCCATCCGATCGGAAATCTGGATCGCGAGACCACCAACGTGAACGGCGGCGCCATCGCCCTTGGCCATCCGGTGGGATGCACAGGCGCCCGCCTGATCCTGACGCTCTGCCTCGAGATGGGCCACCGGGGCAAGCATCTCGGTCTCGCCACGTTGTGCGTCGGCGGAGGGCAGGGAGCCGCCATCCTGATCGAGAGAACCGCATGACGGCAGGGAAGCCCGGACTCGAGCTGACCTTCGACGAGCAGGGGATCGCGCACCTCGTCTTCGATCGGGGCGAGGAAGGCCTCAACATCCTCGATGCGAAAACGATGGAAAAGCTGGACGCCATCCTCGCCGGGCTGGAAGCGGGCAAGGAAGCCCCGAAAGGCGTGATCGTGCGCAGCGCCCGTCCAGACGCCTTCATCGTCGGCGCCGACGTCGAGGAGATCGCCAGGCTCGCCTCCAGAGCCGAGGCGGAGAAGAAGTCGAGCTATGGCCAGGCGCTGTTCGCGCGGCTGGAGGCGCTGCCGTTTCCCGTGGTGGCGGCGGTGCGCGGCACCTGCCTGGGAGGCGGCACCGAGCTCGCCCTCGCCTGCCATGCTCTCATCGCCGGGGACGATGCCCGCACCGAGATCGGCCTGCCCGAGGTGCGCCTCGGCCTGATTCCGGGATGGGGAGGCACGCAGCGCCTGCCGCGGCGCGTCCCCCTGCCGGTCGCGGTCGAGATGATCCTGACCGGTAAATCGCAGCGCGGCCGGGCGGCGGGGCACGTCGGCCTGGCCGATCGCTGCGTCCCGGCCGACTACGTGCTGCGCGAGGCGGTGGCCTGGATCGGGCGGGCTCCGTCGCCCTATCGCCGCCCGCGCCATCGTCGGACGGGAGGCTTCGCCGCCCGGGCGCTCCACTTTCCGCCCTTGCGCGCCCTCTTCTTCGTGCTGGCGCGCAGGAAGACGCGCGCGAAGATCGACCCGGCGCATTATCCGGCACCGTTCAAGGCGCTCGAGGCCATCGAGCACGGACTCGTGTCGGGCCCATCCGAGGGTCTGGCGAACGAAGCCAGGCTCCTGGGCGAGGCGGCCGACACCGAGACCCGCAGGAACCTCACGCGCCTTTTCTTCCTCCAGCGCGACGCGAAGAAAGTGATGGCCCACCTGGCTCCCGGGACGAAGCCGCGTCCCATCTCGAGATTCGGACTGCTGGGGGCGGGCGTGATGGGAGGCGGCATCGCCCAGGTCGCGGCGGGCGCGGGGCTGATCGTGCGCATGAAGGACGTCGATCTGAAGCCGCTGGGCTTGGGATTGCGCCATGCCCGCGAGATCTTCGAGAAGGAAGCGAGGCGCCGCCGCCAGGTGGCGCGCCAGGTCGAGGAAGGCCTGGGGCGCATCCTTCCCACCCTGACCTACGCCGGCTTCGAGACGATGCCTCTGGTGGTGGAAGCGGTGGTGGAGAATCTGGAGGTCAAGCGCAAGGTCCTGCGCGAGACCGAGGCGATCACGCGCGGTGGGAGCCTGTTCGCCTCCAACACCTCATCGCTGCGCATCGATCTCATCGCGCAGGGATGCCGCTACCCGGAGAACGTGCTGGGCATGCACTTCTTCAATCCCGTCGATCGGATGCCGCTGGTCGAGATCATCCGTGGAAGCGCGACCTCCGATGAGGCCGTCGCCACGGTGGTCGAGCTTTCCCGCCGGCTGAAGAAGACGCCGGTCGTGGTGAAGGACGGCCCCGGCTTCCTGGTCAACCGCATTCTGATGGCCTACCTCTCCGAGGCCATGCTCCTGCTGAAGGACGGCACGCCCATCGAGACGGTGGACCAGGCCATGCAGCGCTTCGGCATGCCGGTGGGCCCCTTCGAGCTGCTGGATCAGGTCGGGCTCGACGTGGCCCACAAGGTCTCGCTGATTCTGGCGCAGGCCTTCGGCGATCGCGTCCGTCCCTCGAGAATCCTGGAGGCCGCCGCCGAGCAGCGCCGCTTCGGGAAGAAGAGCGGGCAGGGCTTCTATCGCTGGAGCGGCGAGCGGCGCGGCAGACCCGATCCCACCGTTTATGCGCTGGTCAACGATCGAGGCGGGCGCGTCGCCCCCGAAGGGGAGGCGGTGGACCGCATGATCCTTCCCATGATCAACGAGGCCGCGCTGTGTCTGGCGGAGGGGATCGCGCGCACGCCCGCCGACGTGGACCTGGCCATGGTGATGGGAACCGGCTTCCCGCCTTTCCGGGGAGGCTTGCTGCGCTACGCCGACACCCTGGGCATGGAGGAAGTTGTGCGGCGGATGGACCATCTCACGACCTTGATCGATCCCCGCTTCCGGCCCGTCCCGCTCCTGCGCGATCTGGCGCGCACCAGCCGCACCTTCCTGCCCTCCTGAGGCACGCGAGAGGTATCACCAGCCGCCGTCGCCTTCGGAACAAGGTCCGCCGTGGCACCCGCGTGAGCCGCCGCAGCTCGCGGGCGCGCATCGCAGCCCGCCGCAGCCTCAGAATCGAGACGACGGAGGGTTGGAGGAATCGGCGGTCGAGTCACTCGCGCGCGGCGCGTAGAGGTCGACTCCTTCGACGGCGGCCACCCGCTCGTAGCGCTCGTCGAGAATTCCCTGCACGAAGCTCTTGGTGACCTCGCAGCCGGCCAGGCCCACCCTGGGATCCACCAGAATCATCGCCGGAGGCGTCTTCAGGAACCGATCGCGGCTCTCCTGCGACGCCCGCGCATCCTTGATGTGGTCGTCGCACATGTCGACGTATTCATAGATGCCGTTGTTGGAGAGCCTGCCCGCGAGATAGAAGACGTCGGTGCCGCCGTACAGGTACAGGAAGATTCGATCCGTGCTCCGGGTGTGCGAAGCGACGTAGGAGGCGACGGCGCGCGAGCGCCTCACCTTGTAAGGCATCCATCCGTCCTCCTTCACGCTGCGCGCGAGCTGGAAGGCGCCGATGCCGAAGAGGACGAGCAGGATGGCAGCCGCCAGCGAGCGCCTCGACTTCTCCTCCAGGCCCGCCATCCAGTAGACGCTCGCCAGGCAGATGCCGGGGACCAGCGGCAGCAGGTAGTGGATGTAGAAGCGGCCGATGAAAAGGATGCCCAGGAGATCCGCGCCGCACCACAGCAGGACGATCCAGAAGAAAGTCCTGGCCCGCCGATCCTCCTCCTGCTCGGGGGCCGCGGTCAGCAGCCCCGCCTTGCCCGCCATCTCCAGCAAGCCCCGCCAGACGCCGCACACGATGGCGAACAAAGGCAAGGGGAAGGTGGCATAGATCTTCAGAAGAGCCTCATGAAGAATCTCCCGGCGGCCGGCCAGCAGGGCCGGCGCGCCGTGGCCGGCCGGCCAGGCCTGCGCATAGCCCGTCACCGGCCGCAGGAAGGAGGCCTGCAGCGCCTCGATGAAGGTGCCGCGCCAGCAGAAATAAAGGGCAACCGGCGCCGCCACGGCGACAAAGCCCGCCGACAGCCAGGCGGCAGCCGCCAGGAATTCCACCGGCCTCTTGCGCTGCAGCACGATCAGGCACGCCACCAGCACGAGGATGTCGAAGACCGCCACCTGCTTCATGAAGATGGCGACGCCCCAGAGCAGTCCGCACAGCGCATAGGTCTTGCGCGTGGGCCGGCCGCGCAGGAAGAGAAGATCGACCGACAGGAGGATCGGGAAGATGTTGTAGAACGCGCCGAACGAGCTGAGCGCCCAGCGCCGGCCCAGGGTGAAGACGAACATCGCCGCGCCCACCAGCGCGACCGTCTGGTGGCCGATCCAGCGCCGGCACATCCCGACCATCAGGAAGCCGCCCGCCGCCACCAGGAGCAGATTGAACAGCTTGACTGCGTGCGGCACCCATTCCGCCTTGAGCGTCGCGAAGAAGGGGATGAAAATGGCGATGTTCAGCAGAGGATGGATCTGGAAGATGTCGCGGTACAGCTCGTCCCCGCGCGTCATCGCGTAGGCCTGGGACATCATGGCGCCTTCGTCCCAGTTGACCCAGTGGAAGGGGAGGTCGGGAAGCCTGACCAGGAGAACGAGGAGGAGGATCAGGAAGAGGTGGAGCTTCGTGTGAGACGCCTCGCCTGCTTGGCGCAATCAGCTCCCCGGGCGGTCCGAGCGCACGCCGCTTCAATTTGCAGGCGGAGTATAACAAAGCGGCGCGGATGGTGTAGAATTTTCGGCCGTTCCCCAAACTTCTATGGAGTGAGAACATGTTTGCGCCCCATCGCACCTTTCTTCGCCTCGCCGTGACCACCCTGGGCGTGGCGCTGCTCGCGGGAGCAATCTTCTCGCGCGCCGCCGAGCCGACCCGCATCCCCGCGTTCAGCGTCGACAACATGGACAAGAGCGCGGATCCCTGCGTCGATTTCTATCAGTACGCCTGCGGGACCTGGATGAAGAACAACCCCATCCCGCCCGACCGCGGCTCCTACGGGCGCGGGCGGGAGCTGCAGGAGTACAACCTCACCGTGCTGAAGGCCATCCTCGAGCAGGCCGCCGCCCCCGGCGCGGGGCGCACTCCCGTCATCCAGAAGATCGGAGATATGTACGCCTCCTGCATGGATGACAAGGCGGCCGACGCGAAAGGGGCGCGCCCGCTGCAAGGCGAGCTGGAGCGCATCGCCAAGCTGAAATCGAAAGCGGATCTGGCCCCCGAGGTCGCCCGTCTCCACAGCCAGGGAGCCATCCTGCTGATGGGCCGGGGGGGAGGCCATGCCGCCTTCAACTTCGGCTCGCAGGGTGACTTCAAGAACGCGAGCATGGTGGTCGCTTCGTCCGACCAGAGCGGCCTGGGGCTTCCGGATCGCAGCTACTACCTGGACACCGACGACAAGTCCAAGGACATCCGCAAGCAGTACCAGGAGCACCTGGTCCGCACCTTCCAGCTCCTGGGGGATTCCCCCGAGCGCGCCGCCGCGGCCGCCAAGAGCGTGGTGGACATCGAGACGGCGCTGGCGACCAGCTCGCTCGAGCGGGTGAAGCGCCGCGAGCCGAAGAATCTGGACCACACGATGAGCCGCAAGGAGTTCATGGCTCTGGCGCCCTCCTTTGCCTGGGATCAGTACTTCGCCGGCATCAGCGCGCCGCCGTTCCAGAGCCTCAACGTGGCGGTGCCCGATTTCTTCAAGGGTCTGGAGACCCAGATCCAGACGGCCTCGCTGGACGCCTGGAAGGACTATCTGCGCTGGCACGTGACGGCCGCCTGGTCGCCCTACCTGAGCCAGCCCTTCGTCGACGAGGGCTTTGACTTCTACGGCAAGACCCTGGGCGGCGCGAAGGAGATTCCCGCCCGCTGGAAGCGCTGCGTGGAGACGGTCGATCAGAACCTGGGCGAGGCGCTGGGACAGTCCTATGTCGAGAAGACCTTCGGCGCGGACGGCAAGGAGCGCATGCTGAAGATGGTGGGGGCGCTGGAGAACTCCCTCAAGAGCGACATCACGACGCTGGACTGGATGACCGACGCGACGCGCAAGCAGGCGCTGGTGAAGCTTGCCGCCATCGCCAACAAGATCGGCTATCCCGACAAATGGCGCGACTATTCCACCGTGAAGATCGTGCGCGACGATCTGGTGGGCAACCTGCAGGCGGCGCGCGGCTTCGAGGTGCGGCGCGATCTGGCCAAGATCGGCAAGCCGCTGGACAAGAGCGAGTGGGCGATGTCGCCTCCCACCGTGAACGCCTACTATGACCCGCAGATGAACAATATCAATTTCCCCGCCGGCATCCTGCAGCCGCCCTATTTCGATCGGAGCATGGACGACGCGATCAATTTCGGCGGCATCGGGATGGTGATCGGCCACGAGCTGACGCACGGATTCGACGACCAGGGCAGGCAGTTCGACGCGCAGGGGAACCTGAAGGACTGGTGGACGCCGGAGGATGCCAAGGAGTTCGAGCGTCGCGCCGCCTGCGTGGTGGACGAGTACGGCAGCTTCGCCGCGGTGGGGGACCTGAAGATGAACGGTAAGCTGACCCTGGGCGAGAACACCGCCGACAACGGCGGGATGCGCATCGCCTACATGGCCCTGATGGACACGCTCAAGGACAAGCAGCCGCAGCCGATCGACGGATTCACGCCGGCGCAGCGCTTCTTTTTGGGCCAGGCGCAGGTCTGGTGCGCGAACATGTCCGACGCCGAGGCGCGCCTGCGCGTCGCGACCGATCCGCACTCGCTGCCGAAGTACCGCGTCAACGGAGTGGTCTCCAACATGCCGGAATTCGCGCAGGCCTTCGGCTGCAAGGAAGGCTCGCCGATGATCCGGACGCAGGCCTGCCGCGTCTGGTGACCCTCGTCGTTTGCGGGCGGGATCGCCGGCCGGCGATCCCGCCTTTCTTTTTCAGCCCGGCGGTCCCGCCGGCGCGCACGCTCAGATGGCCGAGGTGGAAGCCGGGAATTCCCGCCGCCGCTGCCATCCCAGGGGAATGACCTCCTTCGCGAAGCGCTCCATCTCCTCGGCCTGCGGACTGAATTGCAGCAGCAGCAGATCGATGCCGGCCTCCTCGAATGCGAAGAGTCTGTCGGCGATCTGCTCGGGCGTCCCGACGAGCCCCGCCCGCAGCCCCCGGTTCGACACCGAGTAGTCCTCCAGGCTGACCCGCTGCTCCAGCTTCGTGCCGGCGAGCCATTGATGATAGTTGGCGTAGCCGCGCGCGCTGGCCTTCACGTCGGTGATCCTCTCGACCTCCCGC
>Ga0066903_100004694_pt1 | contig 11628 bp, 9 predicted proteins | sample PanSoiMetaGPlot1_FD_67491 | JGI IMG/M metagenome (GOLD analysis project Ga0066903, IMG submission 67491) | Tropical forest soil microbial communities from Panama analyzed to predict greenhouse gas emissions - Panama Soil - Plot 1 (version 2) | ecosystem: Environmental > Terrestrial > Soil >...
ACACCCCGTTCGAAGTCGTCATGGCGCCGCGGAGCGGCGCCGGACTTCGAACGGCGAGAGGCGCCGACCGGAGTCGAACCGGTGTGCGAGGCTTTGCAGGCCTCTGCCTAACCACTCGGCCACGGCGCCGCGGGCAGGAATCGTAGCGCTGCCTTCCGGGTAGGCCTGAATGCGTGAGCCAGCTCCAGTTCGACGGCGACGGCACCGCCGCGGCGCTGATCCCGCCACGCCCGACGCTCAAGAAGCTGCGCGAGGCCGCGGCCGGCTGCAAGGCCTGCCCGCTCTGGGAGTCGGCCACGCAGACCGTCTTCGGGGAGGGCGGCGCCCACGCGGACGTCGTCTTCGTCGGCGAGCAGCCGGGCGACCGCGAGGACATCGAGGGCCACCCCTTCGTCGGCCCCGCCGGGAAGCTGTTCGACAAGGCGCTCGAGGACGTCGAGATCGACCGCTCACAGGTCTACGTCACCAACGTCGTCAAGCACTTCAAGTGGAAGTCGCAGGGCAAGCGGCGGATCCATCAGAAGCCGAACTGGCGCGAGATCGCCGCCTGCCGTCCCTGGCTCGATGCCGAGGTCGCGGTGCTGAAGCCGCGCGTTCTCGTCTGCCTCGGCGCGACCGCCGCCCAGGCGCTACTGGGCCGTGATTTCCGCGTTTCGCGCCAGCGGGGCGAGCTGGTCGACTCCCCGCTGGCGCCGAATGCGATCGCGACCGTGCACCCATCCTCGATCCTGCGCGCGGAGGACCGCGAGCTGGAGTACCGCGAGTTCGTGCGCGACCTCGAAGAGATCGCGAAGCTGATTCGGGCCGCCTAGCCGCCGACCAGACTGTTGATTGCGATCGCGGCGAAGAAGACGAGCACGACTTCGCTGACAACCCACGAGTCTCGGCTCATCCAGTCCCGAATCTTGGGCAGCACAACGTGGGCCCGTTTGCCGAGCACGACGACGCCGATCGCGGGAGCAGCCAGGAGCAGCAGCGTCAACCCCACGAAGGGGAGGCAATGCCACCATGGGTCGTGCGCGTGGGCGACGTGTAGGCCTGCCACAGAGGCGGACATGATGTCGGTCGGAAAGACGCCGAGCAGGGCCAACCCGAGCGTGAACGCAAACTTTGGCTCGGCGGCCTGCAGCTTGCCCATCCACTTCGGCGGCTGGCTCGTCTTGCGTGTGAGGTAAGTGCGCACGATCAGGATGAGCACCAGGGCCAGTACGACCGACTCGATGACTTTGTCCGCCGTGCCCGAGTGCTTGCTTCCAGCGGCGCTCCTTGCGCCTCGACCTACGAAGTAGGCGATCGTGACGACGGTCGTCACCGAGACCGCCGCGCCGGCGACGTAGGCAATCGAGGTCTTGGCCCAGTTGTCGCTCGTCGCGAGAAAGAACGAGCTGATGATCTGGGGCCCGGCGATCATGACGAACGCGAGTGGAAGGATCTCGGCGAGGCTCATTCGGCGGATCCTCGACGGCATCCCCCGAGCGTTCATCAACCAGATGAGGTGATGGCCTTCGGCTAGAAGAAGTCGTCGTCCTCGCCCGGAGGGTCGAGGCGCCGGCTGCGGCGGACGAGGTAGGCGAGCGTGCCGCCGATCACGGGCACGAGCAGCAAGACCAACGGGTCCTGCCACGCGACCGTGAACCACAGCACGACCGCGACGGCGGCGGCGCTCCAGTGCAGCATCCGCGCCTCGTTCGGGCGCAGGCTCTCGTACAGCTCTTTCACGGGAATCTGCTCTTCGTGATCGGCGCGAGCGCGTGCCCGCGCTATCCCCCGCGGGAGCGACCCGAACAGACCGCTCTCATAGTCCTCTCATGACGCCAGGCCAAGATCCAGGCCGTGAGCAAGTGGGCCGCCGGCTGGCAGGCTGGTGACGCCCTTCCACTCAACCGACAGAAGCGTCGCGAGGCTCAGCGCCGACGCCGGTTGCGTCGGCGGCGACTCCTGGCGGTGCTGGTCGGCTTCGCGATCCTGCTCGCCCCGGTCCCCTACTCATACACGACCAAGATCGTTCCCAACGGGATGCAGCCGTCGACGCGCTACCTCGTTCCCGACGACCGGGACTTCTTCGCCGTCTACCGGCGTCTGCCGGGCCCGGTCATCGTGCCGCTCGGATGAGCACGGGATCGGCGTGACGGGCAGGGTTGGCGCTGATGGCCGGAAGCGCTGGCTTACGATCTCACGGTGCCGCGCGTATTGATTCTCACCGCAAGCGTCGGGGAGGGGCATGATCTCCCGGCCCGCACGCTCGCCGCCCAACTGCGCGCAGAACAGCCTGGTGTCGACGTCGTTACCGAGGACGGGCTCGCCGCGATGGGGCCGGCGATAACCGCGGTGAGCGAGACCGCGCCTCGAATCGTCTTCTTTCGCTTCGGCTGGCTCTGGGACTTCGGCTTCTGGCTGTTCGCCCGCTTTGGCCCGACGCGAACGCTCACACAGCGGACGCTGACCCGGGTGGGAGGGCCGGGGCTCCTCCGGCTGATCCAGGCGCACAGGCCGGACGTAGTCGTCTCGACGTACCCACACAGCACCGAGGCGCTCGGCCGGCTTCGGCGGGGCGGCCGGCTGACCGTTCCCGTATGTGCGGCTGTCACCGATCTTGCTGCGCTCTGGTACTGGGCGACGCCGGGCGCAGACCTGCACCTGGTTACGCATCCAGAGTCGCTTGCGGAACTGCAGGAAATCGCCGGCGCCTCGGCCGCCGTCGAATGCGTCCACGGCTTCACCGACCCCGCCTTTCTCGAGCCGCGGGACCAAGACGAGGCTCGCTCGGGGCTCGGGCTGCCCGATGAGGGCAAGATCGTGCTCATCTCGGGTGGCGGTTGGGGGGTCGGGAGAATCGAGACGGCATTGCAGGTCGCACTGAGAATGAAGCAGGTCGACTTGGCCGTCTGCCTCTGCGGCCGGAACGAGCCGCTGCGGGAGAAGCTCGAGCGGCGCTTCGGCGCGAACGAGCGAGTCCGTATCGAAGGCTTCACGGAGTCCATGCCTGCCTGGCTCGCCGCCGCCGACGCGATCGTGCACTCCACCGCTGGGCTGACCATCCTGGAAGCGCTCATCCGCGGTTGCCCGGCCATCTCCTTCGGCTGGGGCCGGGGACATATCAGGCTCAACAACATCGCCTTCAAGCGCTTCGGGCTCGCAGCGGTCGCCGACACGGAGGACGAGCTCGAGTCAGCGATCGCGCGCGCCCTCGAGACGAGGAGGCGGCCCGATCTCGCCTACGCCAGCCGGGCCTCCGCGGCCTCCCTCGTGCTCGGCCAGGCCGGTGATGGTGGGTGACGCGGTCAGCGAGATGCCAGAGACCGTCACGAGCGCAAGGGAAAGGAGCAGCACCCCTCCGTGCAGCGGAGTGTGCCCCCACCTCTCGCCGCCGACGAGCGGCGCTAGCAGGACAGGGATTGCGACCTGCATGGCCATGACCGCCGGTCCGACACGCGCTGCAGCGAAGCGTTGAAGAGCGGATGTCTCGCTGAGCAGCCCCGCGGCGAGTGCCGCGCCCGAGCCGATCGCGAAGCCGAGCGCGGCGAACCAGGCCTCGCCTGAGAGCTCGTCAACGAGGAGCTTCGCACCGAACGCGGCCCACGCGTCGCCGGCACCGGCCGAGACCACCAGCCAGAGCGCGGGGACCGAACGTCGCCCGAGCACCGGCGCGACGTATGGAACGACGACGAATGCGCCGAGCAGGCCGAGTGCGACCGCCAGGGCCGCAGTCCCTGCGTGCGAGCTGCTCCGCTCCGGCGCAGCCCACGCAATTCCCGCGACACCGAGGACGATTCCCGCGCAGGCGATCAGCTCGCGCCTCCCGATCCGCTCGTGGAGAATCCAGGCGGCGAGGACGAGCAGGAGCACGACGCCCAGCGCAATCACGGGCTGGACGAGTGTCAGCGGCGCGAGTGAGAGTGCGAGCAGTTGCAACGGCCAGCCGGCGGCCGCGAGCGCGATCGCTCCGAGCCAGAGCGGGCGGCGCGCGAGCCGTGCGAACAGGGAAACATCGACGGTCTCGGAAGCACGGACGCGGCGCGCCTCGAGTGCCTGGAGTGCATACGAGGTCTCGTAGCAGGCGGCGGCCCCGGCGGCTGCCAGCGCTCCCAGGGCCACCTCCGTCGTCATCGGTGCGACGATGAACTCATGCGTGCGGCCCCGTTCAGCACGGCGGCCCTTGCCGGTGCGGGCGCGATTTGGAGCGCGCCCGCTCTCGCGCCGTTCGTCCCGCCTGCCGCGGCTGCGCTCGGCATTCGGACGCGCCTCGCTCCGGCGCGTGGCATCGCGCTCACGTTCGACGACGGGCCGCATAGCGACGGCACGCCCGCTGTGCTCGAGCAGCTCGATCGGGCCGGTGCCATCGCGACGTTCTTCCTAGCAGGAGAACAGGTCCGGCGCCATCCGACACTGGCGGCTGAAATCGTCGCGGCAGGCCATGAGATCGCGCTGCACTGCTACTTGCACCGCCTCCTGCTCGCGCGGACGCCTCGCGCGCTTAGCCGAGATCTCGACCTGGCGACGGCGGTGATCGAAGACGCGACCGGCCGCTCGCCTGTCTGCTACCGGCCGCCATATGGCGTCTTCAGCATCGGGGCACTCGAACTCGTCCGGCGACGCGGGCTTCAGCCCATCCTCTGGTCTCGTTGGGGATGCGATTGGCGTGCACGCGAGACGCCGGAGGGCATCGCCAGACGCGTGACCAGGCGCCTCCAGGCCGGGGACGTCGTGCTCTTGCACGACGCCGACCACTACAGCTCCCTCGGCTCCTGGCGCAAGACCGTCGCAGCGTTGCCGGCGATCGTCGAGTCGGCGGCTGCTCTCGGCGAGCCGTTCGTGCCGGTAACCCAGTCGAGGTAGCGGCGGAATCCCACGTCGAAGGGCGTCTCCGCGCGCCAGCCGAGCTCTCTCGTCGCGCGCTCGGCTGACACCCGTGTCGTTCGGACGTCGGCCTTGCGGCCCTCGACGTAGACGATCGGCACGTCGGCGACCGTCTCGCAGACGCGCCTGGCGATCGCCTCGACGCTCACGGTTTCGTCCCCCACCAGGTTGTAGACACCCGGCGCCGCCGACTCGGCGAGCGCCGCGACCACGCCGTCGGCGAGATCGAGGACGTAGACGAATTGCCGTGACTGCCGCCCATCGCCCTTGATCTGAAGTGCTTTGCCCTCACGGGCACGAGCGACGAAATTCGAAACCACCGCCGACGCCCGTGATCGAGGGCCGTACGGAATGCCGAAGCGAAGCGTGGTCTGCCTGAGGTCGAACAATTCCGCGTACGAGCGGCAATACATCTCGCCCGCAAGTTTCGTCGCCGTGTAGAAGTGGCTCGGCAGGTGCAGGGGTGTCTCCTCATCGAGGAGGCGCCCGTTTCCACTGACGCCGTCGTAGACCCAGACCGTGCTGGCATAGACGAAGCGGGCGATGCCGTTCGAGCGCGCCGCTTCCAGCGCGCGTTGAGTGCCTTGCACGTTCACCAGATCCGCTCGCGCGGGATCGGCGACGACGTCATTCACATCGGCGACGGCGGCTAGATGGACGACTGCGTCGCAGTCGCGCATCGCCTTGCTCAGCGCCTCGCGATCGAGGAGATCACCGAGGATCGACTCGACATTGCCGTCCGCGTACGGCGAACGGACGATGTCGAAGATACGGGGCTCGTGGCCGTTTGCGCTCAACCGGTCGACGACGTGCGAGCCGATGAATCCGGCGCCGCCGGTTACCAGGACAATCATGGCTGCATCGCATCCTCTCCGCCTGCCGACGGTTGGTAGTAGAGCGGGACGCACCAGTGATTCTCGGCGACCCAATCGGTGTTGGGAAGATCGACCGAGCTGCCAGTGATCCGGTGACAGGGCTGGTCGTAGACCTTCCCGGTCGAACGCTCGATCGGTTCGAAGACGATGTACTTGTAGAAGCCGGAGACCATTCCACTCGGGAGCTCGACCCTGGCCGGATGGAGATGGTCGAGCCTCTCCCGAGCGACCGCATTCTTCCAGTCAACGATCTCGTCAAGGCGCCGAACCTGAGTGACCCCGATGGCGCTTGTGAACTCGTTCATCCGGAAGTTCAAACCGCCGACCAGGTAGTCGGGCTTGCCGTAATCGCGGAACGAGCGCGCGAACTCGACGACCTCTTTCCTCCCAGACACCAGCATGCCGCCCTCACCGGTCGAGATCGTCTTTGTGGCGGCGAACGACCAGAGCCCGACGTCGCCCCAACTTCCCGGGCGGCGGCCGCTCCAATGCGCCCCGTGAGCGTGGGCGCAATCCTCGATCAGAAAGATGCCCTCGGCACGACATAGCTCGGCGATCTGTTCGACGTCGAAAGCCAGATGCCCGCCGATGTGAACGACGAAGGCTGCTCGAGGTCGGTGCCTGGCGACCTTCGCTTCGAAGTCGGCAAACGAGAGGCACAGATCGTGACGGTTGCAATCGACGTATTCGACGCGGCCGCCCGCGGCCCGAATCGCCAGCGGATTCGCCATGAAGGTGTTCGACGGGCACAGGACGACGCCGCCGTCGACCTCTGCAAAGGTGAGTGCGGCGAGCGCAGCCCCTGCCCAGGTCGACATCGCAACGGCCGTCAGCCCATTCCATTCCGACCAGGCCTCCTCGAAGGCCTCCGTCACCGGTCCTTGCGACCAGACGCCACGATCGAGGATCTCGTCCCAGAGCGCGTGCAGAGCCGGGCGGTCACGTGGGTCGAACCCGATCGCGAACTGATCGAACGAAACCGGAGGAAGGGATGTGGACACAGAGGCGAGACCCTACTCTGGAAACGCACGTCGGAACCGAGTTAGGCCTCCCCTGCGTCGTGGGCGAGGAGCGCAACCCGCAGAGCGCGCGCCCGCGTCTACCTGTGCTTCTTGCAGGCGCCTGGCTTCGCGCCGCGCTTGCGGAGCGTCTTCGCCTTATCCTTGACCACCCGCACCGTGTGGTGGCGGTAGCACATCAGGACGGCCGCTGGCGCGCTCTTCTTCGATCCGCGCTTGACGGTGATGACCTTGTCTTCCACCGTGGTGTTTCGCGAGTAATAGCCGCCGACGACGGTGCCTACCGTGTACTGTGCCTGGCCCTTCGCGGGCGCCGCCAGGCTCGTGGTGCAGGTCGCCGTGCCGACCGTGGAGTCGGTCGGCACCGTCAGCGTCACCGGTCGGCTCGCGCAGCCGGTGAACGCATTTCCGGTGGCGCGGTTGACGAACGTGACCGTTGCGTTCCGGATGTCTCCCGGGAACGAGTCGAACGCCGGATCGCCCGAGACGGCGCTGATGTCGCGGATCGTCGAGGTGAGCGTCACCCTCGCGGTGGTCGACGACGGCGACGAGGTCACGAACGACGTGGTGCCACTGTAGGTTGTGCGTGCGTCCTCCTGACCGACCGTTAGCGTCCCGCCCGAGTACGAGAACGTGTAGTTCGGGCTCGAGCCGCCGGAGCACGAGATCGCGTAGGAGCCCGGCGCCGACGCCGTTGTCGCGCTGGCCGCGCAGGACGGCTGGCTGGTGAGCGAGCTCAGGCCGTCGCCGTTCACGAAGCCGGTGATCGCTGCGGCGAACGCCGGATTCGGGTCGCTGTACTGGCGAAAGGCGGTTGCCGGATTCGGGCCGACGGTCAGCACCGCCATGAGCGCATTCACAGACTCCGTCACCGTCGGCGCGGCATCGTAGTTGGCGTTGCCGGCCTGGTCGTACTTCACTGTGCAGGTCCCGCTGCCACTCGTCATCGTGAAGTGCGCGCCGGTGTTCGTGCAGGCGCCGGCGCTGGAGAAGCTGATTGCCAGGCCTGAATCAGCGGTCGCGTCCACATCGAAGCTCGCCCCGTAGGCGGCACTCGTCGGCGCGTGGATCGAGACCATGATCTTCTGGCTCGCCTTGGCACTGCTCACATCCACCGACTCCGTTACCTGCAGGGCAGCGTTGTAGTTGCCGTCGCCGGCCTGGTCGTACTTGACCTCGCAAGTGCCCGGGCTGCCGGAGGTCGTGAAGTGCGCGCCCGAGTTGGTGCACGAGGCCGAGCTCGAGTAGCTGACCGGGAGACCGGAGTCGGCGGTCGCTGCCACGTCGAAGCTCGAGTTCAAAGGAGCGCTCGTCGGCGCGGGGGTGGTGACGGTGATCGTCTGGTCGGCCTTCTGCGCCGCGACGGACTCGGTCACCTGCGGCGCCGCGTTGTAGTTCGCGTCGCCGGCCTGGTCATACTTCACCGAGCAGGTCCCGGTGCCGCTGGTCATCGCGAATGTGTTCGCGACGTTCGAGCACACGCCCGAGCTCGAGTAGGTGACCGGATTGCCGGAGCCGCCGCCGGTCGCGGCGACGCCGAAGCTCAGGCCGTACTCGGCGCTTGCCGGCGCATGCGTCGTCACCGTGATCGACTGGCTGGCCTTGTGAGCCGTCACGGACTCGGTCACCTGCGGCGCCGGGTTGTAGTTCGCGTTGCCCGGTTGGTCGTACTGGATGGTGCAGGTGCCGCTGCCGCTTGTGATCGTGAAGTGCGCGCCCGTGTTCGTGCAGACGCCGCCGCTGGAGAAGCTGACGAGCAGACCGGGAGCCGCAGTCGCGGCGACGTCGAAGCTCGAGTTGTACGCGGCGTCGGTCGGCGCGTGTGTCGTGACGGTGATCGTCTGGTTCGCCTTCTGCGCCGTCACCGACTCCGCCAGCTGCGGAGCTGCGTTGTAGTTCGCGTTGCCGGCCTGGTCGTACTTGACCGAACAGGTCCCCGTGCCGCTCGTGATCGTGAAGTGGGCACCGGTGTTGGTGCAGGCGCCCGCGCCCGAGAAGCTGACCGCCAGCCCGGAGTCAGCGGTCGCCGCGACGTCGAAGCTCGTCCCGAAGACCCCTGTCGCCGGCGCGTGCGTGATGATGCTGATCGTCTGGTTCGCCTGCGCGACGGTGAGCGTGTTCGAGCCGCTGCTCGCGGCGTACGGCGAGTCGCCGGCGAACGACGCGGCCACTCCGTTCGGGTACGAGCCGACGTTGATCCCTGCCAGGCTGACGCCGCTCAACGTTGCAACGCCGCTCCCGTTCGTAACGGCGCTGCCAACGCTCGAGCCCTTGACCGTGAACGCCACGCTCTCGCCGCCCACGCCGCTCCCCGTGGAGGTCAGCGTCGCCGAAAGGGTGGTCGTGCCACCGTACGTCCCGGTCGCTCCGTCGACCGCCAGGCTGGTTGCGCTTGTCCCGGAGGTGTCCTGGAAGCAGGCGGCGACCGATGACAACGTCGGCGTCACGGAGCCGCTGTTCGTGGAGAGGAACGCCTCGTACTTCAGGTAGCGCACCCCGTTGAACTGGCTCAGGCTCGCGCCGCTCGTGGTGAAGAACGTGTTGGCGGTGCCGTCGGGCCCAACGAAGTTGAACGGGCCGTATTGCAAGTTGCTCCCGGCGACCTGGAACTTGACGCTCGTTCCTGCAGGCTGGGTGGCCGTGAAGGACAGCGTCGTCCAGGTCGGCGTGCGGCCAGGTGCGGGGTTCGCGTCCTTCAGCGACGAGACGAACGTGCCGCTGGACGCGAAGCCAGCGTTGATGTACGTGACGAAGTTGAGGTCACGGCCGCCGACGGTCCCATCGGCCGTCCAGCTCGTCCCGCTGGTGGACGACGTGACGAACTGGCCGTTCGCGTATGGATTCGAGTTCGAGAAACCAGTCGTGGCGCAGCTGCACGTGTACGCATAGGTACCAGGTGACCGGGTTGTGACTGAGTGAAAGATGAACGCGTAGCGCGTTCCCGCCGTGACGGCGACCGGCGTCGAGAACGTGACCGTCTTCAACCCACCCGCCGCGTCGTCGTTGAAGCCTGCCAGCGTCGCTGTGCCGAGGTCGCCGCCCGTCGGAACGCCGCCCGATGTGTTCCGAATCGAGAACGCGATGTCGGGATTCGTGCCGCTGCAGCCGGAGCAGAAAAGTTCCACGTCGACCCGCTTCAGCTGGCCGCTCACGGTCGGCGTGAACGTCTGGCCGGCCCAGCTGGTGCTGTTGAAGCCGAAGCCCGTCGGGCTGACAGTTGAGTTCTTGGCGTCGGTGTTGTCCGGCTGCGCGAGCACGACGCTGCCTGGGTTGGAGACGAGGTCGCAGTTGGAGGGATTGCCCCGCTGGAACGTCGACTGCGAGTTGTCCGTGAAGCAGCCGCTCTGCGCCGCGGCGCTGAGCGTGAAGTTGCGCGTCACCGACCCGCCGTCGGGAACCGCGATCGCCGAGACCGAGGCGTCGTTGAAGCCGGCCTTGCTGGCGGTCAGCGACGCGTAGGTCCCCGCGGGCACTGAGAACGAGTAGTTGCCGCTCCCGTCGGTCGTCGTCGTCCGGCTGCCAAGCGCGACGGTCGCGCCGGAGATCGGATTCGTGCCGTCCGTGATCGTGCCCGAGAGCGTGCCGTTGCCGACCGACGTGCAGGCCGGGTTGAGCTTGAACGAGCCGATGCGCGTCAGGTCGTTGAGACCCGTCGTCGCGAAGTACTCGCCGGTCATCCAGAACTCGCAGCCGTTCGGGTCGAGCGCCATGCCGCTGTAGTCGCCCCAGCGGGTGCACGCCGACGAGCCGCACTTGCCGCTCTGCGCGCCGGTGCCGTTGATCAGCGTCTGCTCGGTCTGACCGAGCGTGTTCGCCGGGTCGCCAACGAGCCGGCCGGCGTACTTGACCTGCGGGTTCGTGGTCGAGTTCGACTTCGTGTAGCCGACCGCCATGTCGCCGAGCCGGTCGACGGCCAGGCTCGGCACGTAGCGGAAGAACGTGTTTGCGCCCTCGGGGTCGAACGACTGGCCCTGGACGACATTGGCGGCGACGTTGCCGCCGGTGACGTTCGCCTGGTACCAGCGGATCGTCGCATTGCCGCCCGTCGTGGCGTTGCAAGTCGTGTTCGTCGCGCTGACGCCGCGCTCGACGGTGTGGTCGATCCAGAGCGACTCGGCGCCGCCCATGTTCGCGTACTGGGCCTGCGCCATCGCCCGGATCGAGAGCACGTCGGCGGCGTTCGCCGGAGTCGACGCGCTCGCTGGTGTCGCGTTCGGCCAGCAGTTCGGCTGGAGCTGTGTCTGCGGGCCCGTGAACGTCGACGTGGACGGCTTGTCCCAGTCGACGTGGAACTTGTAGATGCTGAGGGCGTTCAGGAACTGCTCGGTCGAAACGAAGAACTCGGGCTCGCCAGCGGTCGGCGCACCTGCCTGGAGTCGGGCGTTCGCCGGAATGACGGTGAAGTCGGACGTGTCGCCGGCGAAGTCGACGACCTGCGGGCTCGGCGCCCCGGCGTACATCTGCTGCTTGTTCAGCGCCCAGACGTGGTAGCCGGTGTAAGACGCGCCGGCCGGGTAGCCGAACATGTTCGCCGACATGTAGATGCCGTCGGGCCAGACGCCGAACTTCGGGTAGTCGTCGAGCGCTCCCGGCGCGGCGATCGAGTAGAAGTTCCAGCCGCCGTTGACCGGGTCCGCCGTCTTCGAGACGGCGAAGCACTGGAACGCGCCAGGCGGGTTCACGACGTTTCCGGACGCGTCGAGCTTGAACGCGAAGTCGGTGATGAACCAACGGTTCTCGAAGCTGTCATAGAGGACGACCGGGTCGCCGAAGTTGTCGGTGTCGCAGAGGTTCCCGAAGTGGCCCTGGCTCATGAAGGCGTTGAAGGTGAACGCGGCGACCCGGTTGCCGTTCGACTTGTCGTAGATCCCGATCGA
>Ga0066903_100004695_pt1 | contig 11625 bp, 13 predicted proteins | sample PanSoiMetaGPlot1_FD_67491 | JGI IMG/M metagenome (GOLD analysis project Ga0066903, IMG submission 67491) | Tropical forest soil microbial communities from Panama analyzed to predict greenhouse gas emissions - Panama Soil - Plot 1 (version 2) | ecosystem: Environmental > Terrestrial > Soil >...
CCGCGTTCCGGGAGAGGTTCGGCGCGGCGAGCGCAATCGGACGGCTGGACTGGCCGCCGATGGCGCGAGTGGCGCGCACGGTCCGCGTCTACGATCCCGCCGACCGCGCGCGCTACTGGAGTGAAACCCGGAGATGAGCTACCGATTCTGTTGATCGTCATCGTCGTCTTTTCCGACGACGTTCACGAAGCCGAACATCCAATCGTTCAGCGAATGGCCCCGGTTCATGCAGATGATTAGATAACGTCCGGTCTTGAGGAACCGGAACGACATGAACGTCCCGGCGCCTCCCGCGGCGGCCGTCCCGGGATGGAAGGCCCCGGGGACGGCGTCGATCTGCGTCGCCGTTCCGAGCAATCTGTCTGTCGGATCGTCGAGTCGCTGGAACGGCGGATTCGTTCCGCTGACGATGACCGGATGGCCCTTGCCGTCGACGATCGTGTGATCCCCGTTCGCAAACGCTGCATCCGTGCATATCCCTGTGGAGTCATGCGTACAGAGTTGGGCCGTAATGTCCTCGCGCGTCGTCTTCCTGCTGACCGGATAGATGGCGATGCCGTGCCCGCCGCCGTTGACCCTGAGCGTCACGGTGCCGTCCTTGCGAATCGTCGCTTCGTCCGGCACCAGCACGTGGCTGAGTTGCGCCGGTGCCGGCTGCGGAAACGGGGAACCAAACTCGATGAGCACATTGTCGGGCGCCTTGTTCGTGTCTTTGTCGTCCTGTCCTCCCGCCATCGGAGACACCGCAGCCAGCGAAAACGCTGCGGCCACTGCGAGGATCGTTCGTCCACTCGTCATGTCGCTGCTCCTTTGTGAAAGACGGCTGTGCGTGAAGACCTGTGAGGGTGACGGCGGCAGCGAGGCAACGCACGTGCCCACCTCGAAAACGCGCTCCGCTGCCGAATCGACCCGGCAGCGCGACGGCGATTCTTTACGGCGAAGGTAAAACGCTTACGAATTACGACCGGAAAGACATACCATGACGTTCAGGTGACTTCGCCACGCCGCCTCATCGTCGGCATCACCGGTGCGACCGGGACCGTGATGGCGGTGCGCCTGCTCGAGATGCTGCGGGAGAGCGATGTCGAAACGCATCTGGTCATGAGCCGCTGGGCGGCGCGCACTCTCGTCCACGAGTCGTCGTATACGGTCGAGCAGATAGAAGCGCTGGCGACGCGAGTCCATCCGGTCACCGACCAGGGTGCGTCAATCGCGAGCGGGTCCTTTCTGACCATGGGGATGGTCGTCGTGCCGTGCAGCATGCGCACCCTGGCCGCGATCGCGCACGGCTTCGGCGACAACCTGATTCACCGCGCGGCCGACGTCGTGCTGAAGGAGCGGCGAAAGCTGGTGCTCGCGGTGCGTGAATCGCCGCTGAGCGACATCCATCTCGAGAATATGCTGAAGTTGTCGCGCATGGGCGTGGTCATCGCGCCGCCGGCGCTGGCCTTCTACAACCGGCCGCAGTCGCTCGACGATTTGATCACCTTTTCGGCGGCGCGCCTTCTCGATCAGTTCGACATCCATCTCGACGTCCGCAACCGGTGGACGGGGATGCGCGAAGCCGGCGGGAAGCGGTAAGCGGAGGCGGCCGGAGGCCGAAGCTACGACGGTTCGTGCTTGAGGCCGCGGATGAAGAAGTCGGCGAAGAGATCCGCGATCTGCTGCGAGCTGGCCGCGCCTTCGGGATTGAACCAGCGCGGAATCCAGTTCACGGCCCCGAACATCGCAAAGGCGAGCAATTTCGGATCGCCGGCGCCGAAATGCCCTTCGGCAATCCCATCCTCGAGGACCTGGCGCACGCCGCGCTCGAACCGATCGCGCCGCGCGATGACTGCCTTCAGGTGCGCCGGCGTGAGCGCTTCGAGATCGAGCAGGAGCGCGGTGCCGTGAAGCTCGTCCAGAATCGTGTGGACGAACGCGACGATGAGCCGGCGCAGCTTTTCGTCCGCCTCGACGCCGCTTCGCTCGACGTCTTCGAGCAGCCGCATCAGGCAGTCGAGCGAGTATTGATGACAGGCGAAAAGAATCTCTTCCTTGTTGCGGAAGTAGTAATAAAGGTTGCCCTTCTTCATGTGCAGCGCGGCCGCGATTTCCTCGACGGTGGCGCCGTGATAGCCGAGCTTGCGAAAAGCCCTGGCCGCAGCCTTGAGAATGTCGATGCGCGTCGCTTCGGTGGTGCCGGCGTTGCGCGCGCGGGCGCGGCGCCGCCGCCGCAGCGGCGTGCCGCGCGAGATCGCGGTTGACTTGGCTGTGAGCACGGTCCTAAGATCCTAGTTTGAACAAGCGTTCAATTTCAAGCATGGACATCGACTTCGTCGACTACCAGACCGACCCCTCCCGCTACCAGCACTGGCGCGTGGCCTACGACGGCCCGGTCGCCGCGGTGACGATGGACGTGAACGAGGACGGCGGATTGCGGCCCGGCTACAAGCTGAAGCTGAATTCCTACGACCTCGGCGTCGACATCGAGCTGCACGACATCTTCCAGCGCATCCGCTTCGAGCATCCCGAAGTGCGATCGGTCGTGATCACCAGCGCGCGCAACCGCGTCTTCTGCTCCGGCGCCAACATCTACATGCTCGGGCAGTCGAGCCACGCCTGGAAGGTGAACTTCTGCAAGTTCACCAACGAGACGCGCAACGGCATCGAGGACGCGAGCCGGCACTCGGGACTCAAGTTCATCGCGGCGCTCAACGGCACCACTGCCGGCGGCGGCTACGAGCTCGCCCTCGCCACCGATGAAATCGTGCTGGTCGACGATCGCTCCTCCGCCGTGAGCCTGCCCGAAGTGCCGCTGCTCGGCGTCCTGCCCGGCACCGGCGGACTGACGCGCATCATCGACAAGAGAAAGGTTCGCCGCGATCACGCCGATCTCTTCTGCACCAATCCCGACGGCGTCCGCGGCCAGCGCGCGAAGGAATGGCGCCTGGTCGATGCGGTGGTGCGCACGCAGGAGTTCGGCGACTACGTGAAATCGCGCGCGGCACGGCTGGCCGAGGGCAGCGATCGACCCGCCGACGCCAAGGGCGTGACGCTCACCCCGTTGAAGCGCACTCGAGACGATGCCGGGCTGCACTACGAGTACGTGGACGTGCGCGTCGATCGCGCGGCGCGGACGGCGACGATTGTCGTCCGCGCGCCGGAGTCGGTCAGCGACATCGTCGCGCAGAGTGTGGATGCCGCGCTGCAGGCCGGCGCCAGCTGGTGGCCGCTGCAGATGGCGCGGGAGCTCGACGACGCGATCCTGAGCCTGCGGACCAACGAGCTCGAGCTCGGGTTGTGGCTGCTGAAAACGACCGGGAATCCGGATGCCGTGCTCGCCATCGACGAGTTCCTGCTCGCCAATCGGAATCACTGGTTCGTCCGCGAAGTGCTCGGCATGATTCGGCGCACGTTCGCGCGGCTCGACGTCTCGTCGCGCTCGCTCTACGCCATCATCGAGCCGGGTTCGTGCTTTGCCGGCACGCTGCTCGAGCTCGCGCTCTCGGCCGATCGCGTCTACATGCTCGACAACGACGAAGAGACCACGGAAGACGGCAAGGAAGTCCCGCGCGCCGCCGTCACGCTGTCGGCGATGAACTTCGGGCCGCTGCCGGCGGTGCACCAGCAGTCTCGGCTCGGCGCGCGCTTCTACGGCGACGCGGCGCCGATCGAGCAGTTGTACGCCAGGGTGGGCCAGCGTTTGTCGGCGCGCGGAGCGCTCGACGCCGGCCTCGTGACTGCCGCTCCCGATTCGCTCGACTGGGACGACGAACTGCGGCAGGCGATCGAGACGCGGACGGCGCTCTCCCCCGACGCGCTGACCGGCATGGAGCAGAACCTCCGGTTCGGCCTGGCCGAGACGGTCGAGACGCAGGTCTTCGGCCGGCTGTCCGCGTGGCAGAACTGGATCTTCATCCGTCCGAACGCCGTCGGCGCCAGCGGAGCGCTGAAAGTGTACGGCACCGGCGCACCATCGAAGTTCGACTGGCAAAGAGTTTGAGAAATGACTGACAACATCAATTACATCGATCGCATTCCGAACAACGTCGATCTCGGGCGCGACCGCGTCTTGCAACGCGCGCTCGAACACTGGCAGCCGGCCTACATGGGATGGTGGTACGACATGGGGCCGACCGAGAGCCACAACTACGACGTCTACCTGCGGACGGCGGTCAGCGTCGATCCCGAAGGCTGGGCGCAGTTCGATTACGTCAAGATGCCGGAGTATCGGTGGGGCATCTTCCTGGTGCCGCCCACGGCCGATCGGCAGGTGAATTTCGGCGTCAACAAAGGGCAGGCCGCCTGGCAGGAAGTGCCCGGCGAATACCGGTCGTCGCTGCGCCGCCTCATCGTCACGCAGGGCGACACCGAGCCGGCGTCGGTGGAGCAGCAGCGGATGCTCGGCATGTCGTGCCCGTCGCTCTACGACCTCCGCAACATCTTTCAGGTGAACGTCGAGGAAGGGCGGCATCTGTGGGCGATGGTCTACCTGCTGCACCGCTACTTCGGCCGCGACGGCCGCGAGGAAGCGGAATCGCTGCTCGAGCGCCGCTCCGGCGACGTCGACAACCCGCGCATCCTCGGCGCCTTCAACGAGCCGACGCCCGACTGGCTCGCGTTCTTCATGTTCACCTTCTTCACCGATCGCGACGGCAAGTATCAGCTCTCGTCGCTCGCCGAATCGGGGTTCGATCCGCTGGCGCGCACCTGCCGCTTCATGCTCACCGAAGAAGCCCATCACATGTTCGTCGGCGAGACCGGCGTCGGCCGCATCGTGCAGCGGACCGCCGAGCTGATGGCCGAGCAGAAGCTCGAGGATCCCGATTCGGTGCGCGCCTTCGGCGTCATCGATCTGCAGACGATGCAGCGCTACCTGAACTTCCACTACAGCGTCACGCTCGATCTCTTCGGCTCGGACATCTCGTCGAACGCGGCCAGCTTCTACACCAACGGGTTGAAGGGACGCTTCGAGGAGACGAGGGTGAAGGACGATCACGTCCTGAGCGACACGACCTACGACGTCCACGAGGTCGCCCACGGTCAGATCGTCGCCAAGGGAGTGCCGGCGCTGACCGCGCTCAACGAGCGGCTGCGCGACGACTACATCCGCGAGGTGCAGTCGGGCGTGGAGCGGTGGAACCGCATCATCGCCAAGACCGGCGTCGCGTTCCGCCTCGCGCTGCCGCACAAGGGCTTCCACCGCGAGATCGGAAACTTCGCCGGCCATCACATCACGCCGGACGGCCGTGTCGTCAGCGAGAGCGAGTGGAACGATCAGGCGCACGAATGGCTGCCGAGCCAGGCCGATTATTCATACGTGCAGTCGCTGATGGCCGGCCGCGTCGTCGAGCCGGGCAAGTTCGCCAACTGGATCGCCCCGCCGCGCGCCGGCATCAACAATCAGCCGCTGAACTTCGAGTACGTGCGCTTCAACTGAGTCGAGTGGCCCGGCGATTCGCGTTCCACAGCAGGACGGCGAGCAGGAGCGCCTGGACGCCGAAGAACGCGGTCGTCAGTTCGTTGACCAGCGGCGACACGCCGAAGCCGGCATAGAGTTCAGGCGAGTACAAGTGCCGGTGAACGTTGCGGAGCACGAAGAACTCGATGAACCCGATCACGACGATTTGATGCTTCAACGGGTCGCGTGAGGCCATTGCGGCCAGGGAGCCGAGCACGAACGCGAACGATCCGAGGATGCGCAGGAAGTATACGTTCGCGTCACTCCAACTCACCTGCGCTCCGTAGGACGACACCGCGAAGTGCTGGAATCCGATCGAGAACATCAGACCGGCGCCGGCCACCAGGTGAAACGTCGCAATGAGCACCAGCAGCACGCGCAATCCGATGATGGATTTCATGCGGAGTCCTTCGCGTCGCTGTACATCGCGACGGTGAACGCGTATCCGACGACATCCCACGCCCACACGCTCGTGAACAGGAATCCGATCCCGAGCGCCAGCAGGCCGAGAAACGACAATCCGATCGACAGCAGCGAGATCCGCCATGCCTGAAGGTAGGTGCGGCGATGCGTCAACGCGCGCCGGAATGCGGCCAGCGGCCGCCGGAGGACGCGAGCGTCGCCTTCGACCGCATAAACGGTCATGCAGCCGGGGAGGGTGAATACGCCGACGCAGAACGCGAGCGCCGACAGCCCAGCCATCGAGTAGTGACCGGCAGCGAATCGCTGCTGCCGGCACCAGAATGCCAGCAGACCGAAGAGAGCAGCCGGCGACAGGTACGCGGAAATCGTCGCGAACGAAACGCATCCTCGCTGGAACGTGTATCCCCACGGACGGAACGCTCTAAAGTACGGGCGGTCGCCGGCGCCGAGCCGGGACACGACATTGAGGCGATTTCCGAGATTGAGAATCCAGCCAACGAGCAGCAGGATCAGCAGGCACCCGCCAATCAGCAAATCCCTTCGGGCTTCCTTCGTCTCGATGGGAAAAGCGAACGCGTCGCGGAGCGTCAATGCTCGTGGCAGCATGTCCGCCGTCAGGCGTGTCGTCCGATGTCCTTCAGGTTCACGCTTTCGTCACCGGCCTGCTGCGGCGTCACCGGCGCGTGCGACGCCAGCAGCCGGCGCGCCAGGATGTGATCGGCCGGCCGGTTGATCGAATCCACGGCGATCAGCCGCGACTGCTTGAAGTAGTACACCGAGAATTTCTGCGAGTCGGGGCTGCCGCGTGTGACCGCCTCGTCGTAGCCGCCTGACAGCCCTGCCATCTGCAGCCGGACGTCGAACTGATCGGTCCAGAACCACGGCACCGCCGCGTACGGCGCGCGTTTGCCGGCGACGGCCGCGGCCACGGTCCGCGCCTGATCCGCGGCGTTCTGCACCGACTCGAGCCGTACGCGTCCACCGGCGAACGCATTGGGATGGGCGGCGCAATCGCCGATCCCGTAGATCGCGGGATCGCTGGTCTGCAGATACTGGTCGACGACAATGCCGTTCGCCGTTTCGAGGCCGGCGTCGCGCGCCAGCTCGGAGTTCGGCACGACGCCGATGCCGACGACGACGAGATCCGCCGGATACGATGAACCGTTCGAGAGCGTGACCGATGCCACGCGGCCGCCACGCTCACCGCTGCCCGCGATCCCGGTGACGCAGGCCTCACAGACCACGGCGACGCCCCGGTCGTGGTGCAGCGTGTCGTAGAACGCCGACACCAGCGGCGCGACGACCCGCGGCATCAGGCGCGGCTGCGCTTCGAGCACGGTCACCGTCTTGCCGAGCGATCGCGCCGAGGCGGCGATTTCCAGGCCGATGAAGCCGCCGCCGACGACGACGATGGAGCTGGCGTCCTGGAGGCGCTGCTTTACCGTGCGGGATTCGTCGAGCGTGCGCAGGTAGAGCACGCCGTCGCGATCGGCGCCGGGCACCGGCAGCAGCCGGTTCCGCGCGCCGCAGGCGAGCACGAGCGCGTCGTAGTCGCGGCTCGCGCCCGACGCGAGCGCGACGCGCTTTCCAGCACGATCGATCGCGATCACACGATCGCCGGTCATCAGTTCGATCCCGTGGTCGCGGAAGAACTGCGCCGGCCGCAGCTCGATCTCGTCCATGCCCTGTTTGTCGAGGATGTATCCCTTCGAGAGCGGCGGACGCTGGTAGGGAAGGTGCGGCTCCTCGCCGATGAGCGCGATCGACCCCGGATACGTCTCGGCGCGCAGCGCCGCCGCCGCTTCGAAGCCTGCCTGGCCGGCGCCGACGATGACGCAGCCGCCGGCCATCAGCGTTGGGAGGGCGGGACGGTCACGGTCAGACCGTCGAGCGTCTCGGTCATCTTGATCTGGCAGCTCAAGCGGCTGTTCGGCAGACGCTCGGCGTTGGTGACTTCGAGCACCGCTTCCTCCGTGTCCATGATCGGCGGCAGCCGGTCGAGGAAATCCTCGCGGACGTAGACGTGGCAGGTGGCGCACATGCAGACGCCGCCGCACTCGCCGATGATGCCTTCGACGCCGTGCTTGACGGCGGCGGTCATCAGGCTGGTGCCGGGCGCGACGTCGACCGTCTGCGATTCGCCGCTGGGCTGGATGAAGACGACGTGGGGCATCAGAGCGCCGCTGAAGTTGACGTACGGACCGGACCTACACTAGCTTGAACAGTCGTTCAATTTTAGGATCGACCGAGAGGTTTCGTCCATGGCGTCGTCGTTCTCGTTCACGTGGCTCGGTCACGGCACCTTCCTCTTCGAATCCCCGGGCGGTAAAAAAATCGTGCTCGATCCGTGGATCGCCGGCAATCCCGCCAGCCCCGAGTCGGCGAAGAAGCTCGGCAACCTCGATCTGATCCTGGTCACTCACGGCCACAACGATCACACCGGCGACGTCATTCCGCTGGCGCGCTCGAGCGGCGCGCAGGTCGTCGCGCCGGTCGAGCTCGGCGATTGGCTGGCGGGCCGCGGCCTGAAGAACGTGACCGGCATGAACATCGGCGGCACGTTCAAGACGCTCGGCCTGGCGATCACGATGGTGCCGGCGATGCACAGCAGCTCCATTACGACACCAGAAGGCACGGCCATCTACACCGGTCACGCGACCGGCTACGTAATCACGTTCGAGAACAGCCTGACCGTGTATTTCGCCGGCGATACGTCGGTCTTCGGCGACATGCGCTTGATCGCCGAGCTCTATCGTCCAACGATTGCGTTCCTGCCGATCGGCGACCACTACACGATGGGACCCGAGCAGGCGGCCAAGGCATGCGAACTGCTCGGCATCAGGCAGGTGGTGCCGATGCACTACGCGACGTTCCCGGTGCTGACCGGGACGCCGGCGCGGCTCCGGGAGCTGGTCGAACCGCGGGGTGTGCAGGTGCTGGAGCTGAAACCTGGAGAATCGGCGTCATAGGACACGAAAACACGAAAGGCGAAAACACGAAAACCAACCCAGATCTTTTTCGCGGTTTCGTTTTTCGTGTTTTCGTGATGACGAGGCGAAGATGACCACAACCGCAGTCGGACGAAAGCAGCTCTTCATCAACGGCGAGTGGCGCGATGCGAGCGGCGGCAAGACGATAGAGGTCGTCAATCCGGCAACCGAGGAAGTGATTGCCGAGGTCCCGTCGGCCGACAAGGCCGACGTCGATGCCGCGGTCACCGCGGCGCGCGCGGCGCTCGACGGGCCGTGGGGCAAGCTGTCGGCGCGCGAGCGCGGCCGGCTGGTGTGGAAGATCGGCGAGAAGCTGCTCGAGAAAGCCGACGAGATCGCGCGGCTCGAGACGCTCCACAACGGCAAGCCGATCTTCGAATCGCGGCAGATCGAGATTCCGGCAGCCGCGGAATGCTTCCAGTACTACGCCGGCTGGGCCGACAAGATCCACGGCGAGACGATCCCGGTCAAAGGCAACTACCTGACCTACACGCTGCGCGAGCCGGTCGGCGTGGTCGCGGCAATCGTGCCGTGGAATTTTCCGCTGCTGCTGACGTCGTGGAAGGTGGCGCCGGCGCTGGCGTGCGGCAACACGGTCGTCATCAAGCCGGCGAGCCAGACGCCGCTGACCGCGCTCGCTCTCGCCGACGTGGCGCGCGAGGTCGGCATCCCGCCGGGCGTCATCAACGTCATCACCGGCCCGGGAGCGCAGGTCGGACAGATGATCGTCGAGCATCCGGGCATCGACAAGATTGCGTTCACCGGCGACACGTCGACCGGCAAGGGGATCATGAAGGGCTCGGCCGACACGCTGAAGCGGATCACCCTCGAGCTGGGCGGCAAGTCGCCGAACATTGTCTTTCCCGATGCTGATCTCGACGCGGCGATCCGCGGCGCCACCACCGGTATCTTCTACGGCAAGGGCGAAGTCTGCGCGGCGGGGTCGCGCCTGCTGGTCGACAAATCGATCAAGAGCGAGTTCGTCGACAAGGTAGCCGCGCGCGCGAAGAAGATGGCGCCCGGCGATCCGATGGATCCGAAGACGCGGCTCGGCGCGATCTCGTCGAAGAAGCAGCTCGACACCAACCTCCGCTACATCGAGATCGGCAGGAAAGAGGGGGCCCAGGTGGTGGCCGGCGGCGGCCGCGCCGACATCGGCACCGGCAAGGGATATTTCCTGCAGCCGACGGTGTTCGACGGGGTCACGCCGGGGATGACGATCGCGCGCGAAGAGATCTTCGGGCCGGTGCTCGCGACCATCGAGTTTGCCGACGTGGACGAAGCGATCGCCCGCGCCAACGACTCGAGCTACGGGCTGGCCGCGGCGGTCTGGACGAAAGACATCAAGAAGGCGCACTATGTGGCGCGCCGACTCCAGGCGGGCACCGTCTGGATCAACACCTACAACATCTACGACACGGCGGCGCCCTTCGGCGGCTACAAGCAGAGCGGCTTCGGCCGCGAGATGAGCATGCACGCGCTGGAGCACTACACGCAGGTGAAGAGCGTATGGGTCGATCTCAACCAGTGACCGGGCTGAGGGCTGAGGGCTTATGGCTGTCGATGGATGGTCGCGGCGCACGTTTCTTGGCATTCCGCTGGTGTTCGCCATGCAGCAGATTCCGAACCTGAACGAGCTCCCGCCGAACCTGCCGGTGCCGAAAGACGATGGCGCCGCGCGCCACCTGAAAGGGATGGCGATGCCGGATCTCGAATTGATGTCGACGTCGAACCGCCGCGTCAATCTCTCGAAGATCTCGGCGCCGCGCCTCGTCGTCTACGCGTATCCGCGGACGGGAGAGCCGGGCAAGCCGTCGCCGCCGGGCTGGGACGACATCCCGGGCGCGCGCGGCTGCACGCCCGAGACGTGCGGCTTCCGCGATCATCACCAGGACCTCGCGAAACTGCATGCGGAAGTCTTCGGGCTGAGCACCCAGGACACGCCGTATCAGCAGGAGATGGTCAAGCGGCTCGAAGTGCCGTTCGAGGTGCTGAGCGACGAACACCTCGCGCTGACGAAGGCGCTTCGTCTACCGACGTTCACGGTGGAAGGGATGACGCTGCTGAAGCGTTTGACGCTCGTCGTCCGCAACAACCGCATCGAGCAGGTCTTCTATCCGGTGTTTCCGCCCGACAAGCACGCCGACGAAGTCATCGCCTGGCTGAAGCGCCACCCGATCGGTCAGTGACTGATCGAGGTCCTGATCGGCACGCTCAGGATCAGCGCGCCGACCATCTGATGGGGATTGTCGGTCTGGTCGAAGAACTCGGGCGTGAAGTTGGCGTGGCAGAGCACGCAGTTCGGATGCAGCGTGTTGCTCAGCGGCACTGAGCGCCGGTACACCCAGGTATCGTTCACCTTCTGCACGGCGGTCTGTGCTTCACCCGTTGTGAGCGCGCGGCGGAGCGCCGTCTTTTCGAAGCCATCGGCCGGACGATCGTTGGCGCCACCGAGGAGCGGTCCAAATGCGCCGACGAGCCGCATGTCGCGATTGACGTCGTTGAAGATCATCGAGATCGCCTGCTGGCCGTGCTCGACGTTGTCCGGGGTCGTCTCGTCGAATTCCTGGAAGAGCGCCGCGACAATCTCGTTCACCATCAAATCGCTGACCTGCTGAGCGAACGCGATCTGCCGGGTCGACGGCCTGACGTCGTCGTGCGCGTAGGCGACGGCGGCCAGGCGCAGGGCGGCCGAGCCGGCCAACATCGCGAGTCCACAGACAACGGAGCGAGTCCGAAGCATGGCGAAGCCTCCTCTTCCTTTCTGAG
>Ga0066903_100004696_pt1 | contig 11622 bp, 9 predicted proteins | sample PanSoiMetaGPlot1_FD_67491 | JGI IMG/M metagenome (GOLD analysis project Ga0066903, IMG submission 67491) | Tropical forest soil microbial communities from Panama analyzed to predict greenhouse gas emissions - Panama Soil - Plot 1 (version 2) | ecosystem: Environmental > Terrestrial > Soil >...
GCCGATCCAATATCCGATGTTGTCGCCCAGCACGGACCCGACCCACGCGGAGGCCAGAAGCGCCGGCAATGACAGGTCACCGTGCCCGGCAAGGACCGACGCAAAGATGAGTAACGTTTCACCAGGCAGCGGGGCCCCCAGCGCCTCCAGCGCCAGGATGACCGTCACGGCAACGACGCCGTAGGCGCGTACGAACTGCTCCAGGCTGCCAACGAGCTGTCCGATCTCTTCCACGGCTCACCTCGGCTCTCGTCCCGCGCCAGTCTAGTGCCCCGAACCCGAAGTTCGCACACCTTTCCAGCGAGTCCGAGTTGCGAACTTCGGGTTCAAAAGGGGCACTAGAATCATAACGTTGCTAGTGTCCCTTTGATGCCGAAGTTCGCATGCGAGTGTGCCGCAAGTGTTTGCGACCTTGGGAATCGGGACCCTAGCGCACACGCGCGGAAGCGCGATGGTGGCGCCAACGGCCGTTGAGCGAGCCGACCCGTTCGCCGGTGCAGAGCCCTGCGTTTCTCACCCTGTGCGGCCGCTTGGCGGGGCGAGCATTCCCAGCCGTTCGGCAATCGAGACGGCCTCTGCCACCGACTGAACCCTCAGCTTGTGCATGATGCTCTGGCGGTGCGCCTTGATGGTGCGTTCGGAAGCAGCCAGCTCGTAGGCGATCTGCTTGTTGAGCTTGCCGCGGACGACCAAGGCAAAGACCTCCCGCTCTCGTGGCGTGAGGGCGCCCACGAGCGCGCGCAGCGAGGCAAGCCGAACGTTCTGTTCGTACGCTTCCTCGAAGCGGGCAAGCGCGCGCTCGACGGCTTGGAGCAATATCTCCTTGGATACCGGTTTGGACAGGAAGTCCTCGGCACCCGCCTTGATGGCTCGAACGCTCGTTGGGATGTCCCCGTGGCCAGTGAGGAAGACGATCGGCAGGATGACCCCGCGCTCGCGCAGCCGATCCTGCAGCTCCAGCCCGCCCAGGCCGGTCATTCGCATGTCGAGCAGAATGCAACCAGGGTCGGAGTCGGGTGGGCTTTGCATCAACTGGTCGCCCGATTCATAGAGAGTGACCCGGTAGCCAGAAGCCTGCAGCAAACGGGCTATCGCCTTGCGGAACGCCGCGTCATCATCGACGATGTGGACCACTGGCGCCACGGGATCACGTGGGCCGCGCTTTGGCGCCGGGAAGAGCGGAACATGATGCGAGCCCCCGTGGGATTCGAAGATGGTGCGCTCCACCCAGCATGCCTGAATTCTGCCAAAGCAACCCTTCATCGCTATCGGGGAATACCCTGAATTCGCTCCGGGTACACACCTGAGGCGAGTGGTTGTAACGCAGCTGTCCGATTTTGCATTGTCAGCGTCGGCTAATCTGATTACTGAAGGCAAACAGCCCCACGGCGCGGTCCCGCATGCGTCATGGGCTTGCAACATTCGGTCGCGAGAACGGAAAGCTGGTTTCCGTTCCGGGGTCAGCGCTGTCGCGGCGGGAAGCGTGCGTTCAGGGGTGGGTGATCATGAGGTTCTGGCTTGTGATGATGCTGATAGCGGTTGGATCGGGCGCGGCGTCCGCGCAGACGCAGGTCCCGCCGCCAAAGGACGAGATGTCGGTCGAGGAGCAACCGGGTTACCAGCCCACTCCGGAGGAAGAGAACCTGCCACCCCAATTTCAGCGGCAGCTCGTCTTCTATCGCAGCGTCGAACAACCGGGCACGATCGTCGTGTCTACCTCCGAGCGCTTCCTCTATATCGTGCAAGGCAACAACCGGGCGATGCGCTACGGCATCGGCGTCGGCCGCGAAGGCTTCCAGTGGCAGGGACTATTGAAAATCTCGCGCAAAGCGGAATGGCCCGACTGGATTCCTCCGCCCGAGATGATTGCGCGCCAACCGTATCTGCCGCGATTCATGGGAGGAGGTCCCGGCAACCCGCTCGGCGCCCGTGCCCTTTATCTCGGAGCCACGATCTATCGGATCCATGGCACCAACCAGCCGCTAACAATCGGCCATGCCGTATCGTCGGGCTGTTTTCGCCTGGTAAACAAGGACGTCATCGATCTGTACGATCGGATCCCGGTGGGCACCAAGGTCGTTGTGCGCCAGGCTCCCGAGCTCTAGGTGTCGGGTGTGCGGCGGCCATCGCGATTTCACGTCGATTCTCAGATCAGAAAGATCAGGTCATGAAGCGTGTTGTAACTTTGATCACACTCGCGGTGGCGTTTGCTTCGGCGCCTGCCTCTGCACAGCAGACCCTGAAGGCGGTGAAAGAGCGGGGATCCCTCGTCTGCGGTGTCAGTCAGGGGCTTTACGGCTTCTCCGCTCCCGACGACAAGGGAACCTGGAGCGGTTTCGACGTCGATTTCTGCCGCGCCCTGTCGGCGGCCATCTTCAACGATCCGGGCAAGGTCAAGTTCGTTCCCCTCTCCACCAACGAACGCTTTGAGGCGCTTAAATCCGGCGCGCTGGACGTTCTGTCCCGTGACACGACCTGGACCATGTCGCGCGAGACATCGTACGGTCTCAACTTCGGGGCGGTTACCTACTACGACGGCCAGGGCTTTCTCATCCGCGCATCGCTCAACGCCGAGTCGGCGCTCGAGCTGGGCGGCAAAAAGGTCTGTACCCAGACCGGGACCACGACCGAGCTCAATCTCGCCGACTATTTCCGTGCCAATCACATGAAATATGAATTGGTCGCACTCGGGACCGCCGAGGAGACCCTGAAGGCCTATGATTCCGGCCGGTGCGAGGTGCTCACGTCCGACGTGTCCCAGCTCTATAGCGAGAGACTGAAGCTCGCCAAGGTCGGCGATCACGTCATCCTGCCCGACATCATCTCGAAGGAACCGCTCGGGCCGTCGGTGCGCCAGGGCGACGATCAATGGTTCAACATCGTCAAGTGGACCCATTTTGCCATGATCAACGCCGAAGAGCTGGGCGTGAGCTCGACGACGATCGATCAGGCGCTGCGATCGGAGAAGCCGGACGTCAAACGCCTGGTCGGCGCCGAAGGAGATTACGGCGAGCAGATCGGCCTGACCAAGGATTGGGTGGCGCGTATCATCAAGCTCGTTGGCAACTATGACGAGGTGTTCGAGCGCAATGTCGGAACCGGATCCAAGCTGGGCATCCCGCGCGGCGTCAACAACCTTTGGACCAATGGCGGCATCCAGTATGCGCCGCCCATCCGCTGATCCGGATCCCGGCCGTCGCCGGGCGTGAGGCTGCTCGGCGTTGCGGGCGGCAGCGCCTCGTCCGGTTGCGTGGAGGTGAATTCCTTCCATGGCGAGGGATTATTATTCGGTCCTCGTTCGTGCCACTTCGGCGCTCGATCCCAACACGAAGGAGGCGCGCCGAGCCATCTATGATCGCGCCCGCGTGGCGATCATGGATGCGGAGCTGCCGCCGTCGGAAATCAGGGACGAGCGAACCGCGCTGGAAGCCGCGATCGACCGCATCGAAATGGAGCTGCGGCCGGCCGGCCAGCGGCCCGCACCGCCGCGCCACGGCCAAGGCGGGCCGCCGACCGCTCGCGGCCGCCCGGCGCGAGGCGAGGCCCGAAGGCCGCGACCGCCGCGCACGATTCCATTCCGGCCGATCGTCGTCCTGCTCGGCGCCGCCGTTCTGATCGTTGCAATCGTCGGCTACGCCGCCTGGCCGCGGAGGAGCATCACCAGCGAAGCCGCGAAGCGACCGGTCGTTTCCGTCGCGAAGGTTGAAGCCACGCAACCGGCCGCCAAATCGGGGGATGCGGACCTCTCCTACATCGTGCGGCGCCAGCTGGTGTATTACCGAACCGTCCAACCGGTCGGGACGATCGTCATCGCCAAGTCGCAGCACTACCTTTATCTCGTGCGGCCCAACATGGCGGCCCTTCGCTACACGATCGGCGTCGGGCGCGAATGCGCGAATGCGGTCGGGCTCCTTCTCGTCTCCGGCAAGGAGGAACGGCCGGAAAGCGAGACGCGGTTGACCACGGGCGCCCTGCGACCATCGGACGGTCCGAGCGACGATACGAGCGCCAACAGCCGGTTCGGCGTGCGCGCGCTCGCCCTCGGCGATACCGGAAACCGCATCTACGGAACCAGCCCGCCGGTCAAATCGGGCGATAATGGATGTTTTGCGCTCGCCACCGAAGACGTCGCCGATCTCTACGATCGCGTTGCCGTGGGCACGCGGGTGGTCATCAATTAGCGCATTTTCAGGCAAAGCCTGCCCGGGACTCGATCGGAGGTCGGCACCGGTAGCCGTTAGAAAATGCGACAAATATGAACTTCCAGACCGATTTTCGGATTCACCCGGAATCTGAAGAGCGGTCTCGTGCTAGGATTTTGCGACCCACGCTGGCCCGTACGACGTCAATAAATTTGCGGGAGCCCGACATGCGCCTTGCGATCTGCACGATAATCCTGGTCAGCGGCCTCGGCGTCGCGGCCTCTGCCCAACAGGGGCAACCCTCCGCCGTGCCGGTCGGCACCGTCGCCGCCGAGCGCAAGCCAATCACCAGCACGTTCGACTTCGTCGGACGGGTCGAGGCAATCGATCGCGTCGAGGTCCGGGCGCGCGTGACGGGGTATCTCGAGGCGGTCCTGTTCAAGGAGGGCGACCTGGTCAAGGAAGGCGCTCCCCTCTACCGCATCGAGAAGGACCAGTTTCAGGCCTCTGTCGAGCAGGCCCAGGGAGCGCTGGAGCGCAGCAAGGCGTCGAAGGTACTCAGCGAGATTCAATTGCAGCGGGCGCAAGACCTGCTGGACAAGCAGTCGGGCACGGTCGTCGCACGCGACCAGGCGCGCGCCGCAGACCAGCAGGCGGCGGGGGCGATCATGCAAGATGAAGCCAGCGTGCAGACCGCCAAGATCAATCTAAACTATACCGACATTACGTCCCCGATTTCCGGCAAGATCGGCCGCACCAACATCACCAAGGGCAATGTGGTCAGCCCGAGCAGCGGCGTGCTGACCACGATCGTCAGCCAGGACCCGATGTATGTGACGTTCCCGGTGAGCCAGCGCGACCTCCTGCGCGCGCGGGAAGCCAAGCCTCACGTCCAGCTCTCGGACATCAAGGCCCACATTCGCTTTTCCGACGGAACGATCTACGGCCAGGTCGGACGGGTCAATTTCCTCGACGTGACGGTGGACCGCACGACCGATACGGTACTCGCGCGCGCCACCATGCCGAACCCGGAAGGCGAGCTCATCGACGGCCAATTGGTGCGGGTTTTTCTCGAGATCGGCTCGCCTGAGGAAAAGGTGGTGATCCCCCAGGCCGCGCTGCTCGCCGACCAGCAGGGCGTGTACGTGTTCGTGGTCGAGGACGGCAAGGCGGTGGTGAAGCGGGTCAAGCCTGGGGCGGAAAACGGAACGGGCGTCGTCATCAACGAGGGCCTGTCCGGCGGCGAGCAGGTCGTCGTTCAAGGTTTGCAGGGTCTACGACCGGGCATCGCGGTGCGTGCGAGCCCGATGCCAACGCTGAGCGGGACCTGATCGATGCTTTCCGCGATCTTCGTCGACCGGCCGCGGCTCGCGATCGTCATCGCCATCGTCATCACGATCGCCGGCCTGGTGTCGCTGTTCGCGATCCCGATCGCGCAATACCCCGATATTGTCCCGCCGCAGGTCTCCGTCACCACCTCCTATGCCGGCGCCAATGCCGGCGTGGTGGACGCGACCGTAGCCCAGCCGATCGAGGCGCAGGTCGTGGGCGTCGACAAGATGATCTACATGAAGAGCGTGAGCGGCGATGACGGCAGCTATTCGCTCACGGCCTCCTTCGAGCTCGGCACCGATCCGGACATCAACACGGTCAACGTCAACAATCGCGTTCAGGTCGCGCTGGCCAGCCTGCCCCAGGAGGTGCAGAAACAGGGCGTTACCGTCAAGAAGAAGTCGTCGGCCCTGCTCGGTGTCATCTCGGTCTATTCGCCCAAGCACACGCATGACCCCCTGTTCCTGTCCAACTACGTCACGATCAACCTGCTCGACCGGATCAAGAGCACGCCCGGCGTGGGCGACGCGGGCCTGTGGGGCCCGCAGGACTATGCCATGCGCGCCTGGGTCAAGACCGATCGCTTGACCGGCCTCAACCTGACGACCGGCGACATCGTCAATGCGATCCAGTCGCAGAACGTGCAGGCAGCCGTCGGTCGCGTCGGCGCCCGTCCGATCTCCAACGACCAGCAACTGCAGCTCAACATCCAGACCAAGGGCCGCCTGACCTCGGTTGCCGACTTCGAGAACATCGTCGTGCGCACCAACCCGGACGGGTCGGTCCTGCGGCTGGGCGACGTCGCGCGCCTGGAACTGGGCGCCGCCAATCTCGACCGCGATACGCGATTCAACGGCGCAGCCACGGCTGCGATCGCGATGTACCAGGCGCCCGGCGCCAATGCCCTCACCACCATGAAGGCGATCCGCGCGTTAATGGGCAAGCTGATGGCTGACCAGGAGAAAAACGATTTGGCCTGGACGGTCACCTACGACCCGACCATCTTCGTCTCCGACACGATCCACGAGGTGCAGAAGACGCTGGTCGAGGCGTTCGTCCTGGTCGTGATCGTGGTGTTTCTGTTCCTCGGCAGCGCGCGCGCGACCCTGATCCCGACGCTCGCGGTGCCGGTCAGCCTGATCGGCACATTCGTGGCGCTGCTGGCGATCGGATACTCCGCCAACACGGTCTCGCTGCTGGCGGTCGTGCTGGCCATCGGCATCGTCGTCGACGACGCCATCGTCGTGGTGGAGAACGTCGAGCGGGTGATGGAGGAGCATCCCGAGCTCTCGCCCGGCGAGGCGAGCAAGAAGGCGATGGCGGAAATCACCGCGCCGATCATTGCGATCACCCTGGTGCTGCTCTCGGTATTCGTGCCGGTCGCATTCATCGCCGGCATTTCCGGCGAGCTGTTCCGGCAATTCGCCGTGACGGTCGCGGTCTCGATGTTCCTGTCCGCGATCAACGCCCTGACTCTGTCGCCAGCGCTGTGCGGCGTTCTGCTGCGGCCGCAACACGGCCCGCGGCGCGGCCCGGTCGGCTGGGTGATGCGGTCGATCGACCAGGTGCGCGACGCTTACGGCGCAGCGGTGGCCCGCATCGTGCGCTTCTCGATCATCGGCATCGCGATGGTTGCGGTGGCAGCCCTCGGCGTGGTCGGTATGGCAAAGATAACGCCGACGGGATTCCTGCCGGAGGATGACCAGGGCGCGATTTTCGTGGTCGTCCAGCTGCCGGGCGGCGCATCGGTCGGGCGGACCTCGGCGGTGGTGGCCGAGGCCGAGGCGATCGTGAAGGAAGAGAAGGCGGTCGCGGACTACATCTCGGTCATAGGATTGAATTTCATCGATAACTATTCGCAGCCGAATTCCGGCTTCATGGTCGTTACCTTGAAGCCGTTCGAGGAACGCAAGGATCCCGCCCTCGGCGCGCGCGAGGTGATCGCCCGTCTCGGCGCCAAGTTCCGTCAGATCGAGGGCGGGGCGGTGGTCCCGATGGCGCCGCCGCCGATCATCGGCCTCGGCACCGGCGGCGGCTTTGCCTACGTGCTGCAGGACCTGCAGGGCGGCGACCCGAAGGCGCTGGCGCAGGTGGTGGCCGGGCTCGTCGTGGCGGCGAACCAGGATCCGAAGCTGAGCCGCGTATTCAGTACGTTCTCGGCTACCAACCCGTCGGTCTACCTCGATATCAACCGCGACAAGGCGCAAATCCTTGGCGTTCCGTTGAACGACGTGTTCCAGGCGCTGCAGACCTCGCTCGGGGGATACTACGTCAATCAGATGAACGACTTCGGCCGCACCTGGCAGGTCTGGGTTCAGGCCGAGGCCGCCGATCGCGCGTCGATCGACGACATCTATCGCATCAATGTGCGCAACGCCGAAGGCAAGATGGTCCCGCTGCGCAGCCTGGTGGAAGTCCGCGTCGTCGTCGGGCCGCCAGCCCTGATCCGCTACAACAACCTGCGCGCCGTCACGATCCAGGGCAGCCCCGCGCCTGGCGTGTCGTCCGGCCAAGCGCTCAGCGCCATGGAGGAGGTCGCGGCGCGCACGCTTCCGCAGGGCTATGGCGGCGAGTGGACCGACACGGCGTTCCAGGAAAAGCGCGCCGAGGGCAAGACCGGAATGATCCTCGGGTTCGCGGTGCTTTTCGCCTACCTGTTCCTGGTCGGGTTGTACGAGAGCTGGACGATTCCGGTGCCGGTTTTATTGTCGGTGTCGATCGGGGTGCTCGGGTCATTCGCCGCGATCGTGATCGCCCGCCTGACGCTCGATCTCTACGCCCAGATCGGCATGGTGGTGCTGATCGGACTGGCGGCCAAGAACGGCATCCTGATCGTCGAGTTCGCCAAGGAGCAGCGCGAAAAGGGTGTTGCTCTGCACCACGCCGCAACCGAAGGGGCGCGCCTGCGCTTCCGGCCGGTGATGATGACCTCGTTCGCCTTCATCCTCGGCCTGCTTCCCCTGGTGATCGCCGTCGGCGCCTCGCAATTGGCGCGCCGCAACGTCGGCACGCCGGTGTTCGGCGGCATGATCTTCGCATCGTTCATTGGGATTTTCGCCATCCCGGCGCTCTACGTGATGTTCCAGGCGGTACGGGAAAGGCTCAGGCCGGCGGCGCGGCCGCGCGAGGCCGCAGTGCCTCAGGCCGAGTCATCTGCCACCGGCGGCGGCGCCACGGACCAGCACGCCACAGCAACGACCCGTGCCGCGGAGTAATCGGGCCTGAACTTTTCAGGCGGGATCGAGGGGAGCGCAATGAGGATATCGAAGCTTCTGGGTTCTTTCTTTCTGGTCGTCATCGCGCTCGACGCGAGGGCCGCCCGAGCGACGCAATACTGCGCCCAGTACTACAACGGGACGTATGATTGCGGCATCCCTTCGTTGAGCAGCTGCCAGCAATCGGTCAGCGGCGTCGGTGGCATCTGCGTGGTCGACAGGCGTTCACAGCAGCGGACTCGCAGGTTCCGTCTTTTCCCCACCTATCCTTATCCCGATCCGACGATGCCACCCCCTCCCCCCTACTAAAGCGTGATGACTTCTTTTCGAGTCGTCATCACGCTTTAGATTAATTGTTGGAGCATGATCTTTTCCGAAAACCGGTACCCACTTTTCGGGATCATGCTCTAACCAACCAAGCGGGAACCGACATGAAGATACCAAGGCGACTTGCGGAAACGGCCCTGACGTGTGCCGCGTGCATCTTTCTCAATTCGGCTGCGCTCGCCATCGACCTGACCGGGGTCTGGGCCACGGACGCTGACAAGTGCGACAAGGTGTTCGAGAAGAAGGGAAGCCAAATCTCCTTCCAGCCGGATTCAGACATCTATGGCGGGGGATTCATCATGGAGGGACGCCGCATTCGCGGGCGCACCGCGACTTGCAACATCACGAAAAGCAAAGAGGATGGTGCCACCATTCATATGATCGCGTCCTGCGCAACGGACATCATGTATTCGAACATGCAGTTCAGCGTCAAAGTGATCAACGACAACACGATCGCGCGCATCTTCCCCGGGCTGGACGGCATGGATTTGAACTATTATCGCTGCCAGCTGAAATGAACTCCCTGCTTGGAATTTGGCGTCGAGGTCGCGCCGTCATCCCCCTTTAGGTATGGTTGGCATGATGTTTTCCGAAAAACGGTAGTCACCCCGGATCAAGTCCGGGGCAGGCTTTTTCGGGATCATGCTCTCTAAAACTTGTCGCGTGCCACCGCACTAAAGCGCGAGCGCCAAAACCTTCACCGGCGCCGCGTCGGCGCCGGTTCCAGTCCAGATTGCGAAGACGTGCGGGCTCAGGAGCTCGCGTTAAGGACCGTGACGGCGCGGCGGTTCTGCGACCAGCAGGAGATGTCGTTGCACACTGCGACCGGTCGCTCCTTGCCGTAGGAGATGGTCCGCATCCGGTTGCCGTCGATGCCGCGCGACACCAGGTAATCTCGTACTGTCTGGGCGCGTCGGGCACCGAGCGCGATGTTGTATTCGCGGGTGCCGCGCTCGTCGGCATGCCCCTCGATGGTAAAGCTGTAGCGGTGATAGTACTGCAACCACTGCGCCTGCTTGTCGAGCGTCGTACGCGCCTGCGAAGTCAGCTCGGAGGAGTCGGTTTCGAAGAACACGCGGTCGCCCACGTTGACGACGAAGTCCTGGGCGCTGCCAGGGACGGCAGCGCCACCGGCACCGGCCTGCTGCTGGCCGTTGGGATTGCTGGCGCAGGCCGCAAGCGCAACGACCGCCGCCAGGACGGCCGCACGTCCGGCGGCGCGGAGCATGGTCATGACGCATGACATTCCGGAGGCTCCCTTCTCCACGTGACTGGCGTTTCCCCCGTTTATCAGCCCAAGTCGTTAAGCGAACGTTCCGTCAACCTTTACACGGTGTTGCGCGAGACCGTCAAAACGGCCCATAAGGCCCAAACCTTTTGGAATGGTTAATGGGCGGTGAATGCGGCGACCGGATGACAGAGGACGGAGGACGGACGACGGTGACTTCGGATGGGTCCTAGGCATGCGTCTTCTGTCCTCAATCGTCTATCGTCTGTCGTCATGACAGAAGCGGTGACCAGGCCGGATCGGACGCATAGCTCGGGGTCGGGATACGCTGCTCGTTCCGCCCGGTGATATCGATGGTAAAGAGTCCGGGCCCAGCGTTGCCGCCGGGGTCGCGAAAGAACATCAGCACGCGCCCGTTGGGCGCCCAGGTCGGACCTTCGTTGTGATAGCCCTCGGTCAGGAGCCGCTCGCCCTTGCCGTCGGTTTGCATGACCCCGATGCCGAACATGCCACCGCCGAGTTTGGTGAACGCGATGTAGTCACCGCGCGGCGACCACACGGGCGTCGAGTAGGCACCGTCGCCGAAGCTGATGCGCTGCGCCGGTCCGCCGCCCGCACCCATGATATAGATCTGCTGGGTGCCGCCGCGGTCCGACTCGAAGCAGATGCGCGACCCGTCGGGTGAATAGGACGGCGCGGTATCGATGGCGGGCGTGTCGGTGAGCCGCGTCGTCGTCTTCGATCGCAAATCCATGGCGAAGATGTTCGCGTTGCTCCCCTGCTGCAGGCTCATGACGATCCGCTGCCCATCCGGCGAGAAGCGTGGCGCAAACGTCATGCCCGGAAAGTTGCCGACGATCTCGCGCTGGCCGGTCTCGATGTTGAGCAGGAACACGCGCGGGTCGCCCTGCCCATAGGACATGTAGGTGATCTCCTGGGTCGAAGGCGAGAAGCGCGGGGTCAGCACCAGGTCGTCGCCGCGGGTCAGATAGCGCACGCCGGCCCCGTCCTGGTCCATGATCGCAAGCCGCTTGATCCGCCGTTCCTTCGGCCCGGTCTCGTCAATGAAGACGATGCGGGTATCGAAATAGCCCTTCTCGCCGGTGAGCCGCTCGTAAACCGCATCCGAGATGATGTGGGCAATGCGACGCCAGTTGTCGGCCGGCGAGAAGTATTGTTGGCCGATGAGCGCCTGGGCGCCGAGCACGTCCCACAGCCGAAACTCGACCTTGTACCGCCCGTCGGCCTGGCGGGTCAGCCGGCCGACGACGAGCGCCTGGGCATTGATGGCGCGCCAGTCCTCGAAGCGCGGTTGCGCGTCGATGGTGACGAGGCTCTCGATGTAGGCGGCCGGGTCGATCGGCGCGAACAGGCCGGA
>Ga0066903_100004699_pt1 | contig 11620 bp, 8 predicted proteins | sample PanSoiMetaGPlot1_FD_67491 | JGI IMG/M metagenome (GOLD analysis project Ga0066903, IMG submission 67491) | Tropical forest soil microbial communities from Panama analyzed to predict greenhouse gas emissions - Panama Soil - Plot 1 (version 2) | ecosystem: Environmental > Terrestrial > Soil >...
ATGCAGCCCCTCGATGGTGGTGACCGACTTGCCCGCTGCCTCCGACATCTGCACCAGGCAGGAGCGCACAGCTTCGCCATCCAGATGCACGGTACACACACCGCACAGCCCCACGCCGCACCCGAACTTGGTGCCGGTCATCGCCAGCTCGTCGCGCAGGTACCACAGCAGCGGCATCGACGGATCACCGTCGTAGGCGCGCGCCTGTCCATTCACCTGTAGGTTGGCCATCGGTTTCCTCCTTTGCCGCAGCTGCCCGCACCCTCGGGCATGCGAAGCTCCCTTGCATCGCCACAGAACGTTGGCCGGGGTCCGCTCATGCGCGCCGTCGCTGACGTCCGCCCGCCCATGGGACTGCACTCACGGGCTTGGGTTCATTTTCCGGCGGTGGGCCATAACGCGCGCTCGCCGCCAAATTGCGCGCTGCATCTAAGCGCAGCCCCGGCATTTGGCTTTATACGGCCAATCGAGGTCGCCAATGCGGCGAGCACGCTTCACAAGCTCGTGACCGTGGGACGGGACCGGCGGCAAAATCGTGGGACGTCCGCCACGGGGTGCAACGGCCTTCCACCCCCCGCGCCCGCCGCATTGCCCGGGCGCACACGAAGGCCGCCGGGGCACGCCGGCGAGCAACGCCATGCCCTTGCACTGCAGCACCATCGCCAGGCGCGGCGTCGATCCGGGATCGCACGCACCTCACTTGAGCCCGCGCCCTGCGCAAAACGGTTGTCTCGACCGACCCCGGTTGGGATACTGGACAAGCCCCACTCGATGCGAGGACAGCACCATGCCGCTCTCAATCCGCCAGCTCCACCCCGTCTTCGTCGGCGAGGTCGCGGGCGTGGACATCACCCAACCGCTCGCGCCCCAGGCGGTGGCGACCATCGAGGCCGGCATGGACAAATATGCCGTGCTCGTGTTCCACAATCAGCCCATTACCGACGCGCAGCAGATGGCCTTCACCCGCAATTTCGGAGCCATCGAGGACGCACGCGGCGGCAACGTCACCAAGCCCGAAGACAAGCGGCTGGTGGTCGGCATGAACGACGTCTCCAACCTCGGAAAGGACGGCAAGCCGCTTGCCCGCGACAGCCGCCAGCGCCTCTTCAACATCGGCAACATGCTGTGGCACTCGGACAGCTCGTTCAGGGCCATACCCGCCAAGTATTCACTGCTGTCGGCCCGCGTCGTGAACAAAACCGGCGGCAACACCCAGTTCGCCGACATGCGGGCGGCCTACGACGCACTGGATGAGGCGACCAAGCACACCATCGCCGACCTCGTCTGCGAGCACTCGCTCATGTACTCGCGCGGCTCGCTGGGTTTCCTCGACTACTCCGAGCAGGAGCAGGCGATGTTCAGGCCGGTGCGCCAGCGCCTGGTGCGCACCCATCCCGTCACCGGGCGCAAATCGCTCTACCTCTCCTCGCACGCCGGCGCCATCCTCGGCATGCCGATGCCTGAGGCGCGCATGCTGCTCAAAGATCTGACCGAGCACGCGACACAGCCCCAGTTCGTCTACGTTCACCAGTGGACGCTGCACGACCTCGTCATGTGGGACAACCGCCAAACCATGCACCGGGTGCGACGCTACGACGAGGCGCAGCCGCGCGATATGCGCCGCACCACGGTCGCGGGCACCGTCCCGACCGTGGCACCGGAGGTGGCCGAGAGCGGCGCCTCGCCCGTGGGCGCAAACGGCGTGCCCATCGGCTAGGCCTTCCGAGGCTCGCTCCCGCTTCGTCCAGCCGCCCGCCTGCGCGCTGGAGGGCTACTTTCAGCAACATGAACCTGCCAAGCAGGACTGTCCGGCCTGGGCCAACCAGCCTTCCGGGAACTTGTCATCTTCCTCTCTCGTTCCCACGTCTGTGGAGCTAGCCTGGGCGAGAGACGAACCTGTTTCCCCTTCGCGACAACGTAAGTCGGACGCATGCGGCGGTCGTCGTGTGGGCGATCATAGCCCTCAACGTCGCCGTATTCTTGTATCAGCTCGGTCTCAACCCGCGCGACCTACAGGTGTTCCTCTATCAGCACGCCCTCGTGCCGGTGCGATACTTTAGCCCCGGCTGGGCCAACGAGGTCGGTCTGTCGCCAACAGACTTCTCACCATTCCTGACGAATACGTTCCTGCACGGCGGCTTCCTGCATATCATCCTGAACATGTGGACGCTGTGGATCTTCGGGCCGGCACTCGAGGATCGCCTCGGTCCCGTGCGCTTCGCCATCCTTTACATCGTGGCTGGCATTGCGGCGAGCGCCACGCATGCCGTTTTCAACGCCACGTCGACGATGCCGGCGCTCGGTGCGTCCGGCGCCATCGCAGGTGTCATCTCCGCCTATGCCGCGCGCTTTCCCTACGCGTCGATTCGCGTGCTGGTGCTGCTCGTCGTCCTGCCGCTCTTCTTCAGCGTGCCGGCGATGGTATTCGCCGGCATTTGGTTCCTGGTGCAGGTGTTGCAGGGCACGAGCGAGCTTCTCTCACCCTTTGCCGGCAGCGGCATCGCCTGGTGGGCTCACATTGGAGGCTTCATCTCAGGCTGGGTGCTCCTCAATTGGCTCGAGCATTCCGGCCGCCCAGCCGTCCGCTATGACGGTGGGCCATGGGAGCGGTGATCGTGCCAACCGCGGGTTCACCCGCCGATGTCCACGGGCCCGCACTTGGTGATCGCCCGTTTCTGCGGCATGGTTGCGCTCGCATGACCGGCAGCTAATGGGTCACGAGATGGCCAACGACATCGATCTCAGGAACCGCACCGCGGTCGTGACGGGCGGGGCGCAAGGGTTCGGCAAGGCCATCGCCCAGCGCTTCGTGCAATCAGGTGCACGAGTGGCACTGTGGGATCGCGACATTGCGCTCGCGCGACAGACCGCAGCAGCATTGGGATCTGCAGCGATCGCCATCCCGTGCGATGTGGCGGAACCCAGCATGGTCGAGCAAGCGGTGGCAGCGACCGCAACGGCGCTCGGCAGCATCGAAATTCTCGTGAACAACGCCGGCATCGCCGGCGCTACGGCCACAACCTGGCAAACGGCCCTCGAAGAGTGGCGCAAGGTGATGCGAGTGAACCTCGACGGACCGTTCATCTGCACTCGGGCCGTGGTCCCGCTGATGATCGCGCAGAACTACGGGCGCATCGTCAACATTGCCTCGATCGCGGGCAAAGAAGGCAATCCCAATGCCGCGCACTACTCCGCATCAAAGGCCGGTGTGATTGCACTGACCAAGTCCTTGGGCAAGGAGCTGGCTGGCTACAACATTGCGGTCAATGCGGTAACGCCAGCGGCAGCCAAGACGGCGATCTTTGAGCAGATCAGCCAGGCGCACATCGACTTCATGCTTGCAAAAATCCCGCGCAACCGCTTCGTCACCGTGGATGAAGTGGCTGCCCTGGTCGCGTGGATGGCAAGCGAGGAGAATTCGTTCACCACCGGCGCCGTATTCGATATCTCCGGAGGCCGAGCGACCTACTGAGTTCCCAGCCGCCTTGCGCGCGCCACGGCGCTGATCTATCGCAGAACGCCCGGCGGGGCGACAAAACGCCCTTCACTGGGCTGGCTTCGGGGATCAAGATCGAAAGGGAGCGCGACGATGCAACTCAATGCGATGTTCCCGACACGCGACGTCGGCAACGACCCGACGAAGATCCGTGACTGGGCTCAAGCCGCCGAAGACCTCGGCTATGCCTATATCGAAGTTCCCGATCACGTGTTCGGCGCGGCCGGGCGCGACGGTTGGACGCCGATTTATGACGAGAAGGACGCGTTTCACGAGACCTTCGTGACGCTGGGCTTTCTTGCCGCGGTGACCAAACACATCCGCCTTTCGAGCGGCGTGCTGATTGCCCCGCAGCGCCAGACCGGCTTGATCGCCAAGCAGGCGGCCGAGGTCGATCTGCTCAGTGGTGGCCGGCTTAGGCTTGGCATCGGCGTTGGCTGGAATCACGTTGAGTACGAAGCGCTGGGGCAAAGCTGGAAGACGCGCGGCGCGCGCCAGGCCGAGCAGGTAGAGGTGCTGAGGCGGCTATGGTCGGGGGATCTTGTCACTTTCAACGGACAGTTTCATGCGTTGAGGGAAGTCAACATCGTGCCCCCGCCCGTGCAGCGCCCAATCCCGATCTGGTTTGGCGGCATCTCCGAAGCCGCGGTGAAGAGGGCGGCCAAGGCCGGCGACGGCTGGATGCCGATCATCCCGCCTGACCATACCGCAGAGCAAAAGCTTGCCCTGTTGCGAGACGAGATGCGCACGCATGGGCGTGATTCCAGCAAGTTCGGGATCGAGGCATGGCTCCGGATGCACGATGCCGATCCGCAGCGCTGGGCGGCAGCGGCAGATGGCTGGCGCAGGCTCGGAGCTGACATGGTGATGCTCTATCCCATGTATCGCGTACCAAAGTTCGACGACCAGATCGAAACCTTGCGCCGCTTCAAGGAGGTGGCGCGTGCATAGGAGCGCCATGCGGACAGGCGCGCGCCCTGTCCTGCCCGTCAGATCACGGCCGGCATAGCCCCTCCGTGCCGCGCATATCTTCTCGCTCGCCAGCATCGGCTTGGCGGGTCTGTTCTGCAAATTCGACTTGTCGCCCGCATCGCCGGCGAGCTCGAGGTGATGACCGACGGTGCGGGATGCCGTTGCGGCCGCCTCGTTGGCCAAACGGGCTCATCACCGATTCGACCTACGGCACATCGGAGCGCACTGCACCTTGCGGCGCGACTCACCAGAGAAGAGCTCCGACGAACAACCGCCTCCTGCTGCGCAGTTGGGAAGGTCCAGAGGCCCGCAGCAACATGCGCAGTGGCGGGGCGCCTTCGCCCGAGGCCAGCCCGCTCTTTTCTTGGCTGCCAAGCTATTGATCCGACGGCCATCCTATGCGGCAGCCTCGGCCCCGGGGACGGCCTCAGGGACGGCCTTGGGGACGGCCTTGGGGAACTGGGGACGGCCCGGGAACGGCCAAGTCTTCGTCGCTTTCTCGTCGTAAACAGCCGCGGCAGGTGTGGGCGAGGGAGGGACGTCGATGCATGAGACTGCCGAAATCGCCGCGCTGCGCACGCGGCTGAAGAACGTGAATGTCGAGTACAGCTCGTTGCTCAGGAAAAGCAGCCCAGCCTTGAAGTCGGTGACCCTGGGAGCGCTCAGACAACAGCGGCATGTTCTGATGGCGCGCATTGCCGAGCTTAGGGCGTGTGAAGCGACAAGAGAGCTTCGGTTGTCCGCGCATTCTTCACAAGCACAGGCGGCGCTGATGCTGGCGAATTACCCATCTGTCAGAAATATAGACTACATTGGGAGCCCCGAGGAAGGACCGGATTGAATGAGGCGGTCGAGCGACGCCTATCCCGGGTCCGGCCGTGAAGGGGGTCACTGCTCGGCCCAAGCGACGCGCCCGCAACGGCCCAGAACAGCGCCCCATCTGCGATCTGAAGCAGATGGGGCGCTATTCTTCCCTTGACCGAGTGAAGATAGCCTCGCGCATCGGGGATGACACGTTAGGCGGCCAACCTGTGCTCAGCCATTGCGCACGGCAATGCCAGCCGCCAAGACACTTCCTGCAAGACACTTCCTGCAAGACACTTCCTGCAAGACGCTTCCTGGGCTCTACCGAGTTTTAGACGCCGATCAGCCCCGCTGAGCACGCGTCGGCTCGATGAAGCCGGGAGGACCTGCCGGCCATCCCCCAAGCGCGTCTGCATGCCAAGCTGAACCGCACCTTGGGGCCACGGCCCCTATCGCTGGGTGTTGGCGTCGACCACGGCCAACGCCGTCATGTTGACGATGCGGCGCACGCTAACGGCCGGCTCCAAGATATGCACGGGCTTGGCAGTGCCCAGCAGAATCGGTCCCACCGTAATGCCGTTGCCGGCGGCCACCTTCAGCAGGTTATAAGAAATATTCGCCGCGTCCACGCTCGGCATGATGAGGAGGTTGGCGTCCGTTGGCAGCCGTGAGCCGGCAAACACGTCATCCAGCACGCTCTTCGACAGCGCCGCGTCGCCGCGCATTTCGCCTTCGACAATGAGGGCGCCATCGTGCTCGATCAGGATGGCCCGCGCGCGGCGCATCAATTCGGCTTCCGGTGCGGATGAGCTGCCAAAGCTCGAGTGGGAGAGGAGAGCCACGACGGGGGTGAGGCCAAATCGCCGAACCTCTTCGGCTGCGAGAAGGGTCATCTCGGCTACGTCTTCCGGGCGCGGCTGACGGTTCACATAGGTGTCGCAGACGAAGATCTGCCGGTTCGGCAGCATCAGCATATTCATGGCGGCAAGCGTCAACACGCCATGGCGACGACCGATGACGTCCCGTACATAGGCAAGGTGCTCGTCGAAGGTTCCGATGGTGCCACACAACATGGCATCGACATCACCACGCCTCAGCAGCATGGCGGCGACGAGAGTAGCCCGGCTGCGCATCGCCTCTTTGGCTATGGACTCGGTGATGCCGCGGCGCCGACCGAGCGCATAGTATTCCGCCACCAGTTCTGGATAGCGGGCATCACTCGAGATATTGACGGTCTCACAGTTGTCACCGAGCCTTAAACGCAGACCGAGGCCGGCGATGCGTTTGGCGATGATCTCCGGACGCCCCACCAAGATCGGGCGCGCCAACCCCTCGTCGATGACGACCTGAACCGCGCGCAGAACGCACGGCTCCTCGCCCTCGGCATAAATGACCCGCTTGGGTGCCAGCCTCGCCGCTTCGAACACCGGCTTCATGCTGTTGCCGGAATGATAGGCGAAACGGGCCATTCGCTCGCGATAGGCGTCGAGGTCTTGCAGTGGGCGCGTGGCAACCCCGCTGTCCATCGCCGCCTTGGCCACGGCCGGCGCGATTCGCTCGATGAGGCGCGGATCGAAGGGTCGCGGAATGAGGTAATCACGGCCGAATCTCAGCGACTGGCCGCCGTAGGCATTGGCCACGATGTCGGACGCCTCGGCCTGTGCGAGCTCCGCGATCGCGTTTACCGCCGCGACTTTCATCGCCTCATTGATGGTCGTGGCACCCGCGTCCAGGGCACCGCGAAAAATGAACGGGAAACAGAGAACGTTGTTGACCTGGTTGGGGTAGTCCGAGCGCCCGGTGCAGAGGATGGCGTCAGGACGCTCCCGTAACGCTCGCTCCGGCCGGATCTCCGGCTCCGGGTTGGCCAGCGCGAGGATCAGCGGATCCCTCGCCATTCCTTTCAGCATCTCGGGCTTCAGCACGCCACCAGCCGACAGCCCGAGAAACAAATCTGTGCCTTGCAAAATCTCCGAAAGCGTTCGCGCGTTGGTATCGCGTGCGTAGCGCGCCTTGTCCGGGTCCATCTCCTCGCGGCGACCTTTGTAGACCACTCCCTTGATGTCCGCGACCATGATGTTTTCGCGCCGGAGGCCGAGCGTGACCAGGAGATCCAGGCAAGCCAAGGCAGCTGCCCCGGCGCCGGAGACGGCAACCTTGATCTTGCCTATCTCCTTACCAACGAGCTTGAGCCCGTTCAGGACCGCGGCGCAAACGATGATGGCCGTGCCGTGCTGATCGTCGTGGAATACCGGGATGTTCATGCGCTCGCGCAGCTTGCGTTCGACGATGAAGCATTCGGGCGCCTTGATATCCTCCAGATTGATGCCGCCGAAGGTGGGCTCGAGCGCCGCCACGATGTCGACGATGCGCTCGGGATCGGTTGCGTCGATCTCGATGTCGAACACGTCGATGCCGGCAAACTTCTTGAAGAGGCAAGCTTTGCCTTCCATCACTGGTTTGCTAGCCAGCGGGCCGATATTGCCGAGACCCAGCACCGCAGTTCCGTTCGTCACCACGGCGACCAGGTTGGCGCGCGCCGTCAAGCTGGCGGCTTCCTTCGGGTTCTCACGAATGGCAAGGCACGCATAGGCAACACCCGGCGAGTAGGCAAGGGCGAGGTCATGCTGGTTGATGAGCCCCTTGGTCGGTGTGATGGAGATTTTTCCGGCCGTGGGCGCTCGGTGATAATCTAGGGCCGCATCGCGAAGCGTTTTCTCATCCATCGTGTGCTCTCGTTGGCTTCGCTCGTTCCATGCGCGCATGGCAACCTATCATGCGGCCGGCCGACCGCGGGAGATGGCCGTCACGGCCGATCCTCGGCCCTGCGCCGCGTGGAAGACGGCCAATGTCCAATGCAGACACCCCAGACCCTGGGGTTGCCGTCGAGGGGCATAAGCGGCCGGTTTGATGCTTTAGCCAGGGAGCGTCCCCGCCCGCCAGCAGCGAGGGAGGCAATTGCCGTAAGCGCTGCGCCATTCACACGCCAATCGCAGCTTTGACACGGCGGCGCGTGAATGGCAATTCGCGCATGCGGATCCCGGTTGCGTCGGCAAGCGCATTGCCGATGGCCGCAGCCGTCGGCCCTTGTGCGCATTCGCCGGTGCCAAGGAAGGGCTGGCCTGGCCGGTCGATCAGGTGCACCTCGACGCTCTCGGGAAGCTCGGGGAAGCGCAAGATGGGGTAGGTGCTCCAGTCACGACTGGTGATCCGGGTGTTGTCGAAGGTGACCGCCTCTCCCAGAGTCCAACTCGCCGACTGCACGATGCCGCCTTCGACCTGGTTGCGGATGCCATCCGGATTGACGATTTCGCCGCTGTCGTCAGCAGCCACAATGCGCAAAAGGCGTACCTGTCCAGTCTCATGCTGGACCTCGAGCTCGACCGCCACGGCCATGTAGGCCGCGAGATTTTTGTACTTGGCGAACGCAAAGCCGCGGCCGCATCCTTTTGGCAGTGTTGCTGCTGCACGCCAGCCGAATTTTTCGGCCGCCATCTGGACCACGTCACGGGCGCGAGCATCGTGCAGATGGCGCAGCCGAAATTCCACGGGATCCGCACCGGCGGCTTTCGCCAACTCATCCATGAAGCTTTCGATTGAGAACACGTTCATGTAGGCGCCAAGCCCACGCAATGCCGACACCCGCAGGGACATTCCGGGAATGAAGCGATGCACGACCCGCGTATTGGCAAACCGATACATGGGGATGGCATTGCGGTCGCCACCGCCGGTGGGCTGCGGGATTGGCTGGGGGACCGGCTGGGTGAATGGCGTCGCAAGGTGGCGTGCCGGCAATAGGTTGCCGGCGCCGCCGGGACGAGTGGAATGGGCGTTACTCCATACCTCATATTGCCAATCCATAACGGTGCCACCGCCGTCGAGCGAGGCGCGCACGCTCGTCACCATGGCCGCCCCGAACGGCTCCCAGGCGTGCTCTTGATCGCGCATCCATTGCACGCGCACGGGTCGGCCGGGAAGCGCCATCGCGATGAGGGCGGCATCGGCGGCAGCGTCGTCCGCGCCATTATGGCCGTAGCAGCCGGAGCCTTCCATGTGGACCGCGTGCACTTTGTCCACTGGCAGGCGCAGCATCTCGGCAATTGCGCCGCGCAGCGGGTAGACACCCTGTGAATGCGTCCAAACGGTAAGGCCACTCGTCTCGGCAAGAGCAACGGCGCACGACGGTCCGATCGACCCATGCATCTGGAAGGGCCGGTGGTAAACTGCCTGCAGAGTGCGGCCGCCCAAATCCAGCTCGGTACGGCCTTCGCGAATGACATATTCTTGGGATGGCGCACCACGCACCCAATCGTAGATGCGGGCTGGATCGGGCAGAGTGTTTGCCTCGTCCCATTGGCTCGCCATGGCAAGCGCATCCATGGCCCTCACCGCTTGATGCTCGCGATCAGCAACAACGGCGAGGAAGCTGCCGTCGCGCACCACCTTGAGAACGCCGGGCATGCGCTCGATGCCGGAACTCTCGACGCTACGCAGCCGCGCGCCGTAGCTCGGCGGGCGAACCACGCGCGCGTGCACCATGCCGGGCAGCCGCAGGTCCTGCACATAAGCAAGGCCTCCCGACACCTTGGCGGGGATATCGACTCGCGGCATGGATCGGCCGATGTGCCGATAGGACCCCGGACCCTTTAGCTTGGACTGCGGCTGTGCCTCAACGTGGAGCAGGTCGGTCGCAACAAGCTCGCGATAGCTGGCAGTGCGGCCATCGCCATGGCTGACCACACCCTCCTTCGCCGTGAGCTCGCCGACGGGAACGCCAAGACGCTTGGCAGCGGCGTCGATCAGGAGCTCGCGCACCTGCGCCGCGGCATGCCGGATGGCGGTCGCGCTGTCTTGCATCGACTGGCTGCCGGCGGTGTAGCCCTCGTTGGGGGTCTTGGCCGTGTCGGCGGTGATGAGGCTGATGAGACCAGGCTCGACGGCGAGCTCTTCGGCCGCAACCTGCAGCAGCGCCGTCTTGATACCCTGTCCGAGCTCCGCCTTGCCGGTGCATACGGTGATGCCCTCCGCGTCGATACGTATCCAGGCATCGAGCATGGGTGTCGTGCGCAGACTGCCCGGCAGGGTTTGCCGCTGCGCTTGTCCTTGCGTGGCCTCAGGCACGCGTTCTTGCGCCCGCGGCAAACGCGCTAGCGAGAAGCTCACAATGAGCCCACCGCCGCCGGCCAGCACGCTCCGCCGTGAAAGGCAACCGCCAGGATCGCTCATCGGTGGGCCTCCGGAGCCGAAGGTCCGGCTGCGGCGGACCGCATTGCCGCGGCGGCGCGCCGGATGGCCGAAAGAATGCGCATATGCGTTCCGCAGCGGCACAGGTTCGGCCGCATGTGCTCACGGATCTCCTTGTCGGTGGGCACAGGATTGCGGCGCAGCAACGCCTGCGCACGCATGATCATGCCGGCGATGCAGAAGCCGCACTGGGCCGCCTGCTCGTCAATGAAGGCGCGCTGGAGAGGGCCGGGACTATCGGCGGTGCCGAGGCCCTCCAGTGTGGTGAGGCGCCGCCCTTCGAGTACCCCCACCGGGGTGATGCAAGAAAGGATCGCCTTGTCGTCCAGCAACACGGTGCAGGCACCGCACTGACCGAGCCCGCAGCCGAACTTGGCGCCGTTGAGAGCAAGATCATTGCGCAGGACATAAAGCAGCGGTGTGGTTGCCTCGGCATCGACCTGATGGTGACGGCCATTGACGTTGAGGGTGAGCATCGGACCTCCCAGTGAGCCGCACAAAGCCGCGCCGATCACGGTCCTTCGGGCGACCGTCGCACGCCGCGGACGGTACCCTCAAGATCGCTCCAGGCCGGCCGATTGCTGAAGGTGTTGCGCAGGTAGCTCATCAGCGCCGCGACTTGGGCGTCGGAGAGCGAGTCGGCAAAGCCCGGCATCATCGCAGCCGGTGACGCCTGTGGAGACGCTATTCCTTCAAGGATGACATGCGCCAGGTTGCGCGCATCGGGCATGGTGACGACTTTGCTGGAAGCAAGGTGAATGCCGCGCACGGAAAACTGCTGCCCCGTCGCTTCGTGGCAGGGCGAACACGCACCGGCGTAGATGATGGCTCCGTCTGCGCTCCTGATGATCGCCTCCGAGCCACCGAGCATACCCGACCGGTGGTCCGGTTGCGCCAACGCCGCACCCGCTTTCTCTTTGCGTCCGACGGTCGGGGGACCGATCATCGCGGCGACATAGGCGGCCATGGCCTTCACATCGGTCTCAGCCACCAAACCGAGGTTGTTGGCGACCGGCTGCATAGGACCCGCGGCCACGCCGTGCGCCGGCACGAAGCCGTTGCGCAGGTAGGTAAAGAGCTGATCCGCCGTCCACGCCACGGGTG